>Ga0209751_10000742_pt1 | contig 34557 bp, 31 predicted proteins | sample RifCSP13_1_FD_184019 | JGI IMG/M metagenome (GOLD analysis project Ga0209751, IMG submission 184019) | Soil microbial communities from Rifle, Colorado - Rifle CSP2_sed 13_1 (SPAdes) (version 2) | ecosystem: Environmental > Terrestrial > Deep subsurface > Rock core/Sediment | place: Rifle...
ACGAGCCCGAGGAGCCCGGAGATCGCCACGGCGGCGAAGCCCACCATGAGGGCGGGCCGGGCCCCGAAGATGATCCGCGCGAGCAGGTCCCGCCCGAGGTGGTCGGTGCCGAGCAGGTGCACGCGCCCCGCCTCGTCCGCCGCGCCCGGGGCCCGGAGCCGGCTGCCGATGTCCTGCTCGGTCGGGTCCCACGCGGTCACCCACGGCGCGCCGACCGCGAGGACGAAGACCACGGCGACCACGCAGAGCCCGAACAGCGCCGTGCGGCGGCGCGCGAGCCGGCGCAGGAAGGCCAGCCACTCGCGCCGCACGGGCGAGGCGTGGGCCTCGAGCGCGAGCGCGCGCGCCCCGGCGGAGGGGGCCGGCGGCGTCACCGGAACCGGATCCGCGGATCGAGGTAGGTGTAGAGCATGTCCACGACCAGGTTGACGAGCACGAACGTCGTGGAGAGCAGGAACACCGCCGCCTGGACCACCGGGTAGTCGCGGTTGTAGATCGCCTGCACCGACAGGCGGCCGACGCCCGGCCAGGCGAAGATCGTCTCGGTGATCACCGAGCCGCCGAGCAGCGTGCCGAGCTCGATGCCGACGATCGTCACGATCGGGATCGCGGCGTTCTTGAGCGCGTGCTTCCAGACCACCGGCGGGCCGGCGACCCCCTTGGCCCGCGCGGTGCGGATGTAGTCCTGGTTCAGCACCTCGAGCATGCCCGAGCGCGTCAGCCGCGTGATGCGCGCGGTCGTGAAGAGCCCGAGCGTGACCGCCGGCAGGATCAGGTGCTCGAGCGTGCCGCGGCCCGAGGACGGCAGCAGGTGGAGCCACACGGAGAAGACCAGGATCAGCATGATCCCGAGCCAGAAGGTCGGCATCGACTGCCCGAGCAGCGCGAGGACCGTGGAGACGTAGTCGACGGCGCTGTTGCGCCGGACGGCCGACACGATGCCCGCGGGGATCGCGAGCGCGAGGGCGATGAGCAGCGCGGCGCCGGCCAGCTCGAGCGTCGCCGGGAGGCGCTCGGCGACGAGGGCGAACGCGGGCTCGTCGTGGCGCACGGACCGCCCGAAGTCGCCCCGGAGCGCGCCGCCGAGGAAGCGCCCGTACTGGACGAGGAACGGGTCGTTGAAGCCCATCGTCTCGCGGAACTCCTGGATGTCCTGGGCCGTCGCGTCGGGCGACAGCAGCACGAGCGCCGGGTCGCCGGTGAGGTGGAGGATGAAGAACACCACGAAGGAGACGCCGAGCAGCACCAGGAGCGACTGGGCCAGGCGGCGGAGGAGGTAGGCGCTCATGCCCCCCGCGTCAGGCGCGCGACCGCCTCGATGTGCGGCGTCTGCGGGAACATGTCCACGGGCTGCACCCACTCGACGCGGTAGCCGCGGGCGACGAGGTCGCCGAGGTCGCGCGCGAGCGTGGCCGGGTTGCACGAGACGTAGACCAGCCGCGGCGGCGCGAGCTGGGCGAGCGCGCCGAGCGCCTTGGGGTGGAACCCGGCGCGCGGCGGGTCGGCGACGACGACGTCGGCGCGGACGCCCTCGCGCACGAGCGCCGGCAGGACGTGGCGGACCTCGCCCGCCAGGAACGTGCAGTTCTCCACGCCGTTCGCGCGCGCGTTCCGCACCGCGTCGGCGACCGCCGGCGCGGCGACCTCGATGCCGTAGACCCGGCGGCAGCGGCGGGCCAGCAGCAGGCTGATCGCGCCCGTGCCGGAGAAGAGGTCCAGGACCGTCTCCGAGCCGTCGAGCGCGCACGCCTCCTCGACGAGCGCGAAGAGCCGCTCGGCCTGCGCGGGGTTGGTCTGGAAGAACGAGCCCGCCGAGACCTGGAAGGTGAGCCCGCCGAGCGTCTCGCGGATGTGGTCGCGCCCGCCGAGCAGGTGCTCCTCGGAGCCGACCGCGACGGCCGCCTTCTTCGCGTTCACGGTGAGGACGACGCTCGCCGTCGCGGGCACGCGGGCGCGCAGCCGCGCGGCGACCGGCGCGAGCGCCTCGACGGCGGGCGCCGAGGCGACGACGTTGACCATCGCCTCGCCGGTGCCGCGGGCCGCGCGCAGCGCGACGAAGCGGAGCAGGCCCGCCTCGGTGGCCGGGTCGTACACCGTGAGGCCCGGCGCGCGCACCTCGCGGCGCAGCTCGTCGAGCAGCGCGTTCATCGTCTCCGACTGCAGCAGGCACCGCTCGATGTCGAGGACGACGTCGTAGCGGTCGGCCTGGTGCAGGCCGACGACGGCGCCGGGCGCGATCGTGAACTCCATCTTGTTGCGGTAGCCGTACGGCGCGGGCGCGGCGAGGATCGGCCGGAGCTCGAAGGGGCCGAGCCCGCCGAGGCGCTCGAGGCAGTCGCGCACCTGCTTGGCCTTGAACGCGAGCTGCGCGGGGTAGGCCACGTGCTGGAGCCGGCAGCCGCCGCAGGCGCCGAAGTAGGGGCACGGCGCCTCGACGCGGTCGGGCGAGGGCGTGAGGACCGCCTCGAGCACGGCGCGGCCGAAGCGCGAGCGCGCCTCGACCACGCGCACGCGCAGCCGGTCGCCCGGCACGCCGCCGCGCACGAACACGACGTAGCCGTCGACCCGCCCCACCGCTTCCCCGCCGAAGGCGAGGTCGGCGATGTCGAGCTCGATCGTGTCGCCGCGCCGGGGCTTCGCCATGATGGCCGTCACTATAAATGACTCCCCCGCCGTTGTCAGGCGACGGGCCGCGGCGAGGCCCGCTCGCGGCCCTCGCGCCGTGGGGTATGATACGAGGACGATGAGGACGAAGGCGCCGCGCGCCGTCGGGGACCTGCTGGTGGCGGCCATCCCCGACCTGGCCGGTCGGCTGGCCGAGGAGCGGATCCGGCGCGCGTGGGCGGCGGTCGTGGGGCCCGAGACCGCGCGCCGCAGCCGGCCGCGGGGGCTCGTCAACGGCTGCCTGACCGTCACCGTCGACAACTCGCCGTGGCTGCACGAGCTGACGCTCCGGCGCGACGAGCTCCTCGCGCGCCTCGCCGAGCGCTTCGACGCGGTCCGCGCGCTCCGCCTGGAGCTCGGCGCGCTCGAGGCCGTCCCGGCCGCGCCGCCCGCCCGGGAGCCGCGACGCCCCGCGGCCCGGCTCGACGCCGCGGACCGGCGCGAGATCGACGAGGCGGCGCGGGCCATCGGCGACCCGGAGCTGGCCGAGGCCGCGCGGCGGCTCATGACCAAGGCCTGGAGGGCCCGATGATCCGTCGTCCCGCGCTGACCGCGCTCCTCGCCGCCGCCGCGCTCGCCGGCTGCGCCACCGGCGCCGAGGTCGCGACGTCCCCCGCCGCCCCGCCCGCGCCGCCGCCGCGCGGCGCGCACCTCCTGGACCCACGCGCCGACGCCTACTACCGGTTCGCCGTCGCCCAGCTCCACGCGCAGGCCGGCCGGTTCAAGGACGCGATCGACGCCGGCCGGGAGGCGCTCAGGCGCGACCCGAGCTCCGCCTTCCTCTGGATGCAGTACGCGCAGTGGCTCGCGCGCACCGACGCCTACGACGAGGCCGCCGCCGCCGCGCGGCGCGCGATCGAGCTGGCGCCCAGCCAGCCGGGGCCGCACCTCACGCTGGCCGAGCTCCTGCGCCTGCAGAAGAAGTACCCGGAGGCCGAGGCCGAGCTCGGGAAGGTCATCGAGCTCAACCCGAGCGTGGACGACGCGTACCTGACGCTCGCGCGCTTCCAGGTCGAGCAGAAGGCCTACGACCGCGCCCGCCGCACGTTGCTCCGCCTCGTGGAGCGGAGCCCGCGGCTCGCCCAGGCGCACTTCCTCCTCGGCCGCCTCGCGATCGAGACCGAGGCCTGGGACGAGGCCCTCGCGCGCCTGCGCCGGGCGATCGAGCTCGACCCCGACCACGACGGCGCCTGGACCGCGCTCGGCTACGTCTACGAGGCGCGCCACCAGAGCGAGAAGGCCGTCGAGCTCTACCGGGAGGCGCTGCGCGCGAACCCCGACAACCCGGCGTTCGCCGAGCGGCTCAGCGACCTCCTGATCCGGCTCGGGCGCTTCCAGGAGGCGCAGCAGCAGCTCGAGGCGCTCGCCGAGAGGGCGCCGCGCGACGCGCGGCTCTGGATGAAGCTCGGCGCCGTGCACTACGAGGGCAAGCAGTGGGACCGGGCGGCCGAGGCCTTCCGGCGGGTGATCGCGCTCGAGCCCACGAACCTCCGCGCGCGCTACTTCCTGGCGACCGCGTACATGGACGGGGGCCGCGAGACCGAGGCGCGCACCGAGCTGGAGCGGATCCTGCGCCTCGACCCCCGCTCGATCGACGCGCGGGTCCAGCTCGGCTTCCTCCACGGCCGGGCCAAGCGCTACGACGAGGCGATCGCGATCCTGCGCGACGCCGTCAACCTCGAGCCGCGGCGGGCCGAGCTGTTCCTGTACCTGGGCACCGCCTACTTCCGCGCCAAGCAGTACGACCGCGCGGCGCAGACGCTCAACGAGGGCCTGTCGATCGACGACCGCTCCAAGGACCTGCACTTCCAGCTCGGCGTCGTCTTCGAGAAGCAGCAGCGCTTCGACGACGCGGTCCGCGCGTTCCGCCACGTCATCACGCTCGACCCCAAGCACGCCGAGGCGTACAACTACGTCGGCTACATGTACGCCGAGCGCGGCCAGAACCTCGACGAGGCGATCACGCTGATCAACAAGGCGCTCGCGCTCGAGCCGGACAACGGCTACTTCATCGACAGCCTCGGCTGGGCCTACTACCAGCAGGGGCGCTACCCGGAGGCGCTCTCCGCGCTCAAGCGCGCGGTCGAGAAGACCAGGGAGCCCGACCCGGTGATCTACGAGCACCTGGGCGACGCCTACGTGAAGAGCGGGCTCGACGACGACGCGCTCCTCGCCTGGGAGAAGGCCCTGCAGCTCGACCCGACGGCCGACGGCGTGAAGAAGAAGGTGGAGCAGCTGCGCGACCGCCTGCGCCGGGTCAAGGGTGGGCCGAAGGCGTCGCAGTAGCCTCCTCGTCGCGCTGCTGCTCCTGGCGGGCGGCTGCGCGACCGTGCCGGCCGCGCGGCCCGTGGACGGCGCCGCGCGGCGCGCGCTCGCGCTACTCGACGCGCGCTGGCGCGAGTTCAGCGACCTCCGCGCCCTGGCCGACATCGCGCTCGAGCGCGGCGGCGAGCGCCAGCGCCTGACCGGCGTCCTCCTCGTGCGCCACCCCGACTCCGTCCGTTTCGAGGCGCTCTCGCCCTTCGGCCAGCCCTACCTGCTCGTCACCGTGCACGCGGGCCGCATCACGGCGTACGACGCCGCCAGGAACGAGGCGCGCCTCGGCGCCGCCAACGCGGACACGATCGGGCGGGTGCTCGGCCTGCCGCTCGAGGCCGACGACCTGGTCGCCGTGCTCGCCGCGCGCGTGGCGCCGCCGAAGGACCTGCGCGTCGCCGAGCTGCTGCCCGCCGACGACGCGGGCCCCTCGCTCCAGCTCGTCACCCCGACGCAGCGCCAGCGGGTGTGGCTCGACCTCGCCACCGGCGTCGTGCGGCGGGTCGCGCTCGAGGGCGGGCGCGTGCCCGTGCGGATCACCTACCGCTTCGACGGGACGGCGCCCGCCGGCTTCGACCTCGACGCGGGCGCGGGCGACCTGACGGGCTCGGTGCGCTACCGGAACGCCACGCTCGGCGCGGGCATCGACCCCGGGCGCTTCGAGCTGACGCTTCCCAAAGGGGCGAAAAGACTGCCCATCCGTTGAAAACGCCGGAGCCACATGGTACGCTTGCGCGTCTTGTCGAAGGGGTCGGGGCGTGCCCGTCGCGTCGTGCTCAGCGCTGCGGCCAAGGTCAACCTGGCCCTGGAGGTCCTGGGCAAGCGGCCTGACGGCTACCACGAGCTCGCCACGGTCATGCAGGCCGTGGATCTCTCCGACCGGCTGGTGCTCGAGGACGCCGACGACCTCGAGCTCGTGAGCCGCGCCCCCGGTGTTCCGACGGACGCGACCAATCTGGCGTGGCGCGCGGCGGTGGCGCTCCGCGAGGCGGCGAGGCTCGGGCGCGGCGTGCGGATCACGCTCGACAAGCGGATCCCGGTGGCGGCCGGGCTCGGCGGAGGCTCGACGGACGCCGCGGCGGTGCTGGTCGGGCTCAACCGGCTCTGGCGGCTGCGCTGGCCCGTGGCGCGCCTCGGCGAGGTCGGGGTGACGCTCGGGATGGACGTGCCGTTCTTCCTGCGGGGCGGCGCCGCGCTCGCGACGGGACGCGGCGAGCGGCTCGAGCCGCTCCGCGGCGGCGCCCTCGCGCTGGTCCTCGTGAACCCGGGGATCGGGGCGAGCACGGCGGGGATGTACGGCGGCGTCACGCCGGCGATGTATTCTGACGGCGGGCGGGTGCGGGCGCTGGCGGCGGCGCTCCGGGAGCGGCGGCCGGCGCGCGTGGCCGCGGGGCTCTGGAACGCGCTCGAGCGCGTGGCGGCGCCGCGCCACCCCGAGGTGGCGCAGATGGAGGCCGCGCTGCTGGCCGCGGGCGCGCTCGGCGCCGCGATGTCGGGCAGCGGGCTCACGGTGTTCGGGGTCGCGCGCTCGTTCGACCACGCCCGGCAGCTCCGGGCGCGGGTCGCGCGCGGCGCGTGGCGGTGCTGGGCCGTGCGGACCCTGCGGGGCCCCGCCATCCGGGTGGGACGGTAGATGGCCGTGCGAGCGGTGAGATGGCGCGTGGCGACCGGGCAGCGCACGCTGGGGCGTGGCCAAGCGGCAAGGCGCGGGACTTTGGATCCCGTATTCGGAGGTTCGAATCCTCCCGCCCCAGCCACACCTTGACGAGGAGTCGATGGCGTACGAGCTGAAGCTCTTCACGGGCAACGCGAACCGGCCGCTGGCCGAGGAGATCGCGCAGTACCTGCGCCTGCCGCTGTCCGACGCGGAGGTCACGCGCTTCTCGGACGGGGAGATCTACGTCCAGGTCAACGAGAACGTCCGCGGCACGGACGTCTACGTCCTCCAGCCGACGTGTCCGCCGGTGAACGACACGCTGATGGAGCTGCTCATCATGATCGACGCGCTCAAGCGCGCGTCGGCGCGGCGGATCACCGCCGTGCTCTCCTACTACGGCTACGCGCGCCAGGACCGCAAGGTGGAGCCGCGCGTGCCCATCACCGCCAAGCTCGTCGCCGACCTGCTCGAGGCCGCCGGGATCGACCGGGTGCTCGCGCTCGACCTGCACGCCGGGCAGATCCAGGGCTTCTTCAAGGTGCCCGTGGACCACCTCTTCGCCGCGCCCGTCATGATCGACTACCTCGGCAAGAAGGAGCTCCGCGACCCCGTCATCGTCGCCCCCGACGCGGGCGGCGTGGAGCGGGCGCGCGCGATCGCCAAGCGCCTGAACGCCGGCCTCGCCATCATCGACAAGCGGCGCCAGGGGCCGAACGCGGCGGTGGCGATGCACCTGATCGGCGAGGTCCGCGCCCGCGACGCGGTGGTCATCGACGACATGATCGACACCGCCGGCACGCTCGTCCAGGCGGTCGGCGCGCTCGCGCGCGAGGGTGCGCGCCGGATCCTCGCGTGCGGCGTCCACCCCGTGCTCTCGGGCCCGGCGCTGGAGCGCATCGGCGCCTCGCCGCTCGAGGAGGTCGTGGTCACCAACTCGATTCCCGTCCCGGCCGAGAAGCGGATCCCGCGCGTCACCGTGCTCAGCGTGGCGCCGCTGCTCGGCGAGGCGATCCGTCGCATCCACGACGAGGAGTCCGTCTCGACGCTGTTCGTGTGAACCAGCCGAAGGGAGCCCGACGATGCAGATGCAAGAGCTGACGATCAAGCGGCGCACGGCGACCGGCAAGCAGGTGGCCAAGCGCCTGCGCCGCGAGGGCGCGGTGCCCGCGGTCCTCTACGGCGGTGCCCGGCCCGAGGCCGTGACGGTCGATCCGCGGGCCGTGCTCAGGATGATCCACGGCCGCGAGGGCACCACCCAGCTGCTCGCGCTCACGTTCGACGGCGAGCAGGCCGGCGGCACGCGGATGGCGATCATCCGCGACCTGCAGTTCGACCCGGTCAGCGAGCAGCTCCTGCACGTGGACCTGCAGGAGGTCTCCGCCGACCGCGCGATCACGGTGCGGGTCGCCGTGCACCCCGTGGGCGAGGCCGTGGGCGTCAAGGACCAGAAGGGCATCCTGAACCTCGTCCTCCACGAGCTCGAGGTCTCGTGCCTGCCGACGGCGATCCCCCAGCGCATCGCGGCCGACGTGAGCGCGCTCATGATCGGCGACGTGCTGACGGTCGGCGCGCTCCTGGCGCCGGAGGGCGTGCGGATCCTGAACCCGGCCGACCAGGCCGTCGCGACCGTGGCGCCGCCGATGGCCGAGGAGGTGGCCCCCGCGGCGCCCGAGGCTGCGGCGGTGGTCGCCGAGCCGGAGGTCCTCACCGAGCGCAAGCCGAAGGAGGAGGCGGCGCCCGAGGAGGGCAAGAAGCCCGCGGCCAAGAAGCCCGAGAAGTCGGAGAAGTAGCGGAGCGCGACCCGCGTGGCCCACGCGGTGGTGGGGCTCGGCAACCCGGGCCCGGAGTACCGGGACACCCGCCACAACGTGGGCCAGCGCGTCCTCGACGCCCTCGCGAAGGCCCTCAGGAAGTCCTTCCGCCGCGCCGGCCAGGCCCTCGTCGCGCGCGCCCAGTGGCGCGGCGAGCCCCTCTACCTGGTCAAGCCGCAGAGCTTCATGAACGTGAGCGGCCCGGTCGTCGCGCGGACGCTGCGCGCGCTCCGCGTCACGCCGCCCGGGCTCGTGCTCGTCTACGACGACATCGACCTGCCGCTCGGGACCGTGCGCGTGCGCATGAAGGGCAGCGCCGGCGGCCACAACGGCGTGCGCTCGGTCCTCGAGGCGCTCGGCACCCAGGAGGTCCGCCGCGTCAAGGTGGGCATCGGGCGCCCCGCCACCCGGGCCCAGGTCACCGACCACGTCCTGGAGCCGTTCGAGCGCGACGAGCACGACGCCGTCGAGGCCGCCGTCGCCGAGGCCGTGGAGCGCGTGCTCGCGCTCGTGTCGGCGTAGCGACGCCGCCCCGGGCCCCCCGCGGCGAGGAGCCTGTCGGGGTATCGACGAGCGCCCGGGCTTTGCCGGGGCGCTCCGAGCGTTTGGGGGGTGTGGGGGGCCATGTCGGGGCCCCCCACGTAACTAGAAGAACAGGAACGTCACGAGGACGAACAGGGGGAGCAGGACGAGCCCGCTGTAGAGCATGTAGCCGAAGAAGCTCGGCATCTTGACGCCGGTCTCCTCCGCGATCGACTTCACCATGAAGTTCGGCGCGTTGCCGATGTAGGTGTTGGCCCCCATCGCGACCGCGCCGACCGCGATGCCGGTGAGCACGACGTGCGGCACGTCCACGACCTCCCGCGCCAGGCCGAGCCCCTGGCCGAGCGCCAGGAACGTGAGGTACGTGGGCGCGTTGTCGAGGAACGACGAGAGCGCGCCCGTCACCCAGAAGAACTGCCAGGGCTCGCGCACGCCGAGCTCGCCGCCGCGCAGTCTCAGGATCTCGAGCGCGGGGATCATCGTGAGGAAGATGCCGAAGAAGAGGACCGCGACCTCGACGATCGGGTAGTACGTGAAGCCGTTGGCGCGGCGGATCTCCGCGGGCGTTTGCCAGAGCGAGAGGATCACGAGGCCGATGATGGCGGCCTCGCGCGCCGGCTCGTGCAGGAAGGCCACCGCGAGGATGACGCCCACGAGCCAGAGGCCGTTCAGCACGCCGCGGACCCGGAGGGGCTGGAGCTGCGTGCGGTCGCGCCGGATCGCGGCGATCGACTCGCGCGTGTACTGCGTCGTGTCCCAGACGAAGTAGGCGAGCAGCAGGACGCCCACCATGAGCAGCCAGGGCGCCCAGAGCCGGAACGTCCAGACGAAGGGCACACCCTGCAGGTAGCCGAGGAAGAGCGGCGGATCGCCGAGCGGCGTCAGCATGCCGCCGATGTTCGAGACCAGGAAGATGAAGAAGATCACGGTGTGCTTGACGCGCGTCCGCTCCCGGTTGGTCTGCAGCAGGGGACGGATGAGCAGCATGGACGCCCCCGTCGTGCCGATGAACGAGGCGATGACGGCGCCGAACGCGAGGAACGTCGTGTTGGTCAGGGGCGTCGCCTCGAGGTCGCCCCGCAGCAGGATCCCGCCCGAGATCACGTAGAGCCCGGCGATCAGGATGATGAACGACACGTACTCCTCGGCCATGGCGAGCAGCGCGCCGGGGTGCTCGGTGAGGTAGAGGCCCAGGATCGGCAGCCCGAGGAGCACGGCGACGATGCCCTTGTTGCGGTTCGACTCCCACCAGTGCGTCACCCAGAGGGGGCACACGGCGATCGCGAGCAGCATCGCCACGAACGGCGCGACGGTGTACACGGGCGGCGCGAGCGCGGTCCCCACGGTCTGTGTCCTCCTCGGGCCCGCGGGCGGCCGGGCCCGGGACAGTCTAGCGCGGACTATTCATGAACGGCTGCCGAGGGGGCCGGACGGGTGGCGCCGGGGGCGGTCCCCGAGGACCGCAGCGGAAGGGCCCCACTGGGGGATGGGTGGAGCGAGGACCGCAGGGGGCCGCCCCCGGCGACAGGACCCGCCCGCCTCGCGCGACGGTCGTTCATGAATGGTCCGCGCTAGCCCAACGGTCCGTCGGGCGCCGCGCGCCGATTGCCCGGGGTGGGGTCGCGTGGTATATAGTTGTTGTTTATCCAGCGGGTGCCGTCCCGGAGGGGGGAGCACAGCGTGACCAGGGTCATCGTCGAGCCCGACGAGTCCTTCGAGAGCGCGCTCAAGCGCTTCAAGAAGCAGTGCGAGAAGGCCGGGCTCCTGTCGGAGTTCAAGAAGCGCCAGCACTACGAGAAGCCGAGCGTCCGGCGGAAGCGCAAAGCCCTCGCCGCTCGCAAGAAGGCCAAGCGGCGGGAACGGATGTCCGATTAGCCCGGACAGCACTGCCGGGGACACCGCCGGAACTCCCGTCGCCCGGACGGGAGCGAATGAGGCGTAGGGTGGAGGCAGGGCACATCCGGGAGCGTGGCACCGAGTGGGATGCGGTGCGGACGCTCCTGGCCCACGACACACAGACCGCCATGGGGCGCGAGCGAGCGGCGGCCGCCGAGCCGCTCACCGACGCCGTCGCCGTCCAGGCCGAGATCGAGCTCACGCGAGAGGCCCGGCTCGCGCTCGCCCAGGCCGGCGCCCCGCCGCTGGCCGGCCTCCCCGACGTCCGCCCTCTCCTCGACCGCGCCCGGGCCGCGGGCAGCATCCTCGACGGCCCCGAGCTCGCCCAGCTCGTCCCCGTGCTCGACGCGGCGCCACGTCTCGGCGTCTGGGGCCGCGGTGTCCGCGAGACGAGCCCGCGCCTGGCCGCGCGGACCGACGCCCTGCCCGTCCTCCGCGAGCTCCGCGACCGCCTCGGTGGCGCGCTCGACGAGGAAGGCGCGGTCCTCGACGACGCCAGCCCGACCCTCCGGCGCCTGCGCCGCGAGCTCCGCGAGCGCCGCCGGCGCCTCGTCGCCGAGCTCGAGCGTGCCTTCCAGGGCGCCGACGCCGAGCGGCTCTTCGCCGACCGCTACGTCACCGTGCGCCACGGGCGCTACGTGCTCCCGGTCCGCGCCGAGGCGCGCGGGCGCGTGCGCGGCATCGTCCACGACCGCTCGCAGAGCGGCCAGACGCTCTTCGTCGAGCCCGAGGCCGTCATCGAGGCGAACAACGACCTCGTCCAGGCCGCGCGCGCCGAGGAGCACGAGACCGCGCGCATCCTCGCCGCGCTGACCGACGCGGTCCGCGCGCACCACGACGCGCTGGCGCGGCTGGTGGACGCCCTCGGCGCGCTCGACTGGGTCCTCGCGCGCGCCGCCGCCGCCGAGCGCATGGCCGCCGTGCCCCCCGTGATCGACGCCGGCGGGCGCGTCGCGCTGCGCGGCGCGCGCCACCCGCTGCTGGTCGCCCAGAGCTGGCGGGACCCGGCGCGCCCCGTCGTGCCGGTGGATCTCGAGCTCGGCCCCGACCGCCCGCTGCTCGTGATCACCGGGCCGAACGCGGGCGGCAAGACGATCGCGCTCAAGACGCTCGCGCTGCTCGCGCTGCTGGCGCAGGTCGGCTGCCACATCCCCGCCGAGGAGGGCTCGCGCCTGCCCGTCTTCGCCGACATCCACGCGATCATCGGCGACGACCAGTCCGTCGCCGAGAACCTCTCGACGTTCTCCGCGTTCGTCGGGCAGGTTCGCGAGATCCTGGACCGGGCCGGTGAGCGCTCGCTCGTGCTCCTCGACGAGCTCGGCGCCGGCACGGACCCGGACGAGGGCGCGGCGCTCGCGCAGGCGATCCTCGAGGCGCTGGCCGAGCGCGGCGCGCTGGTCGTGGCCACGACGCACCTCGAGCCGCTCAAGGCATTCGCCTCCACGCACCCGCGGGCGCGCAACGCCTCGGTCGAGTTCGACACCGCCACGCTCGCGCCGACGTTCCGCCTGCGCTACGGCCACCCGGGGCGGAGCTACGCGCTCGCGATCGCCGGGCGCCTCGGGCTCCCGCCCGCGCTGATCGCGCGCGCCGAGGCGCACCGCTCCGAGGACGCCGCGCGCCTCGGCGAGCTGCTCGCGCGGCTCGACGCCCACGCACGCACCGAGGCCGAGCGGGCGCTCGCGGCGGAGCGCCGCGAGAGCGAGGCCGCCGCGCGCCTGGCCGCCGCACGCGAGGCGGAGGCGGCCGCGGCGGCGAAGGCGCGGACCGTGCTCGAGCGGGCGCGCGCCGAGGCCGCCGCGCTCCTCGCCGACGTCCGCCGGGGCGTCGCCGCCGAGTGGGACCGGCTCAAGCGCGGCGAACGCACGCGGCGCGCGCTGGAGCAGAGCCGGGCGCGCGTCCGCGAGGTCGCCGCCCGCATCGACGCGCTCCTCCCCGCCCCGCCCCCCGCCCCCGACGCCTCCGGCGCCCTCCTCCCGGGCGCGACCGTCGCCGCCGAGCACCTCGGCGTGCGGGGCGAGCTGCTCTCGATCGCCGGCGACTCGGCGACGGTGCGCTCGGGCGCGATCACCGTGCGCGTCCCCCTCGCCGCCCTCCGCCCGGTCGGGCCGGACGCCGGGGGCTCGCAGCCGGGCGGCTGGCGCGGGGCCCCGGCCCCCCGACACGACACGCCCGGACGCGAGATCTCCACGGAGCTGATGCTGATCGGGCAGACGACGGACGAGGCGCGCGACCGCGTCGAGCAGTACCTGGACCACGCCTTCCTCGCCGGCCTCCCGAGCGTGCGCCTGGTCCACGGCAAGGGCACCGGCGCGCTCCGCAAGGCCGTCCGCGACCTGCTGGCGGCGCACCCGCTCGTGGACTCGTTCCGCGACGGCGCCCCCGCCGAGGGCGGCGCGGGGGCGACCGTCGCGGCGCTCAGGGTCGGCTGATGCCGACCGCACGGGAGATCGGCTGATGGCGTCCTACTCGCAGGCCGTGCTCGACCAGATCCGGAGCGCGGTGGACGTCGTGGACCTCGTCGGCCGCTACGTGCGCCTGCGGAAGGCGGGCCAGGGCTGGAAGGGCCTCTGCCCCTTCCACGCCGAGAAGACGCCCTCGTTCACGGTCAACCCGAAGAAGGGGATCTTCCACTGCTTCGGCTGCGGCGTGGGCGGCGACGCCTTCGGCTTCGTGATGCGCCAGGACCGGCTCTCGTTCCCCGAGGCCGTGCGCCAGCTCGCGCGGAGCGCCGGGATCGCGCTGCCCGAGGAGCGCGGCGGCGGCGACGGCGGCCAGCGCGAGGAGCTGTTCCGCGTGATGGCCCTGGCGGCGCGCTTCTACGCGGAGCAGCTCTGGCGGCCCGCCGGCGCGCGCGCGCGCACGTACCTCGAGGGGCGCGGCGTGGACCCCGCGGTCGCGCGGCGCTTCGCGCTCGGGTACGCGCCCGAGGGCTGGGAGACGCTGCTCGGCTTCATGAGGTCGGAGGGCGTCGCCGAGGAGGCGCTGGTCGCCGCCGGGCTCGCGCGCGCGCGCGACAACCGCCCGGGCGTCTACGATTACTTCCGCCACCGGCTGCTGTTCAGCATCCGCGACCTCCAGGGCCGGGTCGTCGCGCTCGGCGGCCGCGCCTTCGGCGACGAGCAGCCCAAGTACCTGAACTCGCCCGAGACGCCGCTCTACACCAAGGGCAACCTCCTCTACGCCGCCGACCTCGCGCGCGAGGCGATCCAGGCCAAGAACCGCGCGCTGCTCGTCGAGGGCTACGTGGACTGCCTCATGGCGCACCAGCACGGGTTCACCGAGACGGTCGCCGCGCTGGGGACGGCGTTCACGCCGGCGCAGCTCGGCCTGCTCCGCCGCTACTGCGACCTGGCCGTGCTGTTCTTCGACGCCGACGCCGCGGGCCAGAAGGCCGCCGCGCGCGCCGAGGAGCTGCTCGAGCCCGGGGGCGGCGGCCTGGCGTGGGCGGTCAACCGCGCCGGCACCCTCGAGGGCGCGGGCACGCTGCGCCTGCGGGTCGCCCTGCTCCCGGCCGGCCACGACCCGGACACGTTCCTGCGCGCCGAGGGCGCCCCGGCCTTCGAGGAGCGCATCGCGGGGGCGCGGAGCCTGCTCGGCTACGCGCTCGACCGCGCGATCGCCGACCCCGACGGCGCCACCGGCCCCCGCGCCCGCGCGGGCGCCTTCGCGCGCGCCGCGCTGATGCTCGCGAAGGTCGGCGACGCCGAGGAGGCCGCCGCGCTCTCGCGCGAGGCCGGCGCGAGGCTCGGCGTGGACGCCACGCAGCTCTGGATCGAGGCGCAGAAGCTGCAGGCCTCGCTGCGCAGGCCCCTGGCGCCGGCGCGCCCCGCCCCGCCCACCTCGACGCCGCCGCCGGTCGAGCGCGACCTCGTGCACCTGCTGCTGCACGCCGAGGACGCGCGGGCGGCGCTCCTGCCGCTCCTCGTCGAGACCGAGGACCTCGGGCACCCGCCGCTGCGCGCGATCGTCGCGGCGCTCCGCGCGCGCCCGGCCGCCTCCGCCGAGAGCCTCATGACCGACCTCGAGACGGAGGAGGCCCGCGGCGTGCTGGCGGCGCTCCTCGTCGAGGAGCGGCAGGACCTTGACGTCCGGGTTAGCATCGAGCAGTTTCAGCGGCGGCTCGAGCGCAGCCTGCGGCTGCGCCGGGCGCGCGGTCTGAGCCAGGGCATCGCCGACGCGCAGGCGGCCGGGACGGACGCCTCCGTCACCGAGGCGCTGCGGGGGCTCCACGAGGAGAGCGCCGTCGTGTACGGGATCACGGGCGGCACGGCCCAGTCGCTCGAACACGGGACCGGGGAGTCCACAAGGAGCGCAGACGCATGAGCGAAGAGCCCAAGCTGGAGGAGCTGGACCGGCTGATCTCGATGGGCAAGAAGAAGGGCTTCCTCACCTACGACGAGGTGAACGACGCCCTCCCGTCGGACATCGTGTCCCTCGATCAGCTCGACGACATCATGATGATGTTCGGCGCCATGGACATCGAGGTCGTCGACTCCGCCAAGTCGGGCCGCCTCCCGTCCGAGGTGGGCCGCGAGCGCAAGCCCGCCGAGCCCGAGGAGGCCGACGACGACGGGCCCGCCGAGCCGATCGACCTCACCCCGGGGCCGGTCGGGCGGACCGAGGACCCGGTGCGGCTCTACCTGCGCGAGATGGGCCGCGTCGCGCTCCTCACCCGCGAGGGCGAGATCGCGCTCGCCAAGCGCATCGAGGAGGGCAAGACCCAGGTCGCGTCCGCGATCCTCAGCACGAACCTCGCGCTCGAGCGCTTCCACGAGCTGCGCGACCAGCTCCGCCGCGGCGACGTGTCCGTCAAGGAGGTCGTGGACGTCAACGAGGAGGAGTTCACCGAGGAGAAGGAGCTGGAGCTGACGCGGCAGGTCGTCGCCGCCTTCGGCACGGTGGACCGCCTCCTGCGCGAGCGCGACAAGCTGGTCGCCCAGGCCCGGAAGCTTCGCCTCAAGGCGACGGGCCGGAGGCGCACGAAGGGCAAGGAGCCCGCGTGGAAGAAGACCGAGGGCCAGGCCCACCAGCGCCAGCAGAAGGTCCTCGACAAGCTGCGTGCGCTCAACATCGGCAACCAGATCATCGACCGCGAGGACCCGGAGCCGATCCGCCGCGGGCTCGTGCAGCGCCTGCGCGACCTGCTCGACGACATCGAGCGCGCCGAGCGCGTCATCCACCTCTGGACCAACGGCCGCCGGCCCTCGCCCGAGGAGGTCCACAACCTCATCTACGCCGCGTTCCGCGACCCCGCCTCGAACGGCGGCGCCAACGCCGACCTGCACCTCAAGGCCGCCAAGAAGTTCCCGAGCACGCGGCAGCAGCAGGTGTGGGTGGCGCAGCAGGAGATCAAGGCCGCCGAGGGGCGGGCCGCGGCGCGGGCCGACGAGATCAAGCGCGTGATGGGCGTGATCAAGCAGGGCCAGGTCAAGGCCGCGCAGGCCAAGAAGGAGATGGTCGAGGCCAACCTGCGGCTCGTGATCTCGATCGCGAAGAAATATACGAACCGTGGCCTCCAATTCCTGGACTTGATCCAGGAAGGCAATATCGGACTGATGAAAGCCGTCGATAAGTTCGAATATCGACGCGGCTACAAGTTCTCGACGTACGCGACCTGGTGGATCCGCCAGGCAATTACCCGAGCGATCGCCGACCAGGCGCGCACGATCCGCATCCCGGTGCACATGATCGAGACGATCAACAAGCTCATCCGGACCTCGCGCCAGCTCGTGCAGGAGCTGGGCCGCGAGCCGACCCCGGAGGAGATCGCGCAGAAGATGGACGTGCCGGTGGACAAGGTCCGCAAGGTCCTGAAGATCGCCCAGGAGCCGATCTCCCTGGAAACCCCGATCGGGGAAGAGGAAGACAGCCACCTGGGCGATTTCATCGAGGACAAGCAGGTCGTCTCCCCGGTCGAGTCCATCATCGGCCTGTCGCTGCGCGAGCAGACGAACAAGGTCCTGAACACGCTCACGCCACGCGAGGAGAAGGTGCTGCGCCTGCGCTTCGGCCTGTCCGACGGCTGCGAGCACACGCTCGAGGAGGTCGGCCAGGACTTCGCGGTCACCCGCGAGCGCATCCGGCAGATCGAGGCCAAGGCGCTGCGCAAGCTCCGCCACCCCTCGCGGTCCAAGAAGCTCCGGAGCTTCCTCGAGTCGTGACCCTGCGGGCCCGTAGCTCAATGGCAGAGCGCCCGGCTCATAACCGGTCAGGTCTTGGTTCGAGTCCAGGCGGGCCCACCACCTTGGAGAGCACGTGGACGCACAGCTCCAGACCCTGATCGAGCTTCAGGCCTTCGACACGCGCATCGCCGCGCTCGAGGGCGACGCCGCCCGCAGCCCCAGGCAGATCGCAGCGATCCACGCCGCCCTCGCCGAAGCCCAGAAGACGCTCGACACGCTCAAGGCGCGCGCGGACACGACCAAGAAGGAGCTCCGCACGAAGGAGAAGGACCTCGAGGTCGTCACGGCCAAGCGCGCGAAGTCCGAGGCGCGCCTGTGGGAGGTCAAGAACAACACCGAGTACTCGGCCGTGCTCGCCGAGATCGAGACGATCAAGCAGGAGAAGGCGCGCGGCGAGGAGGAGATCCTCGCGCTCATGGAGCTCCAGGAGCAGCTCGCAGTGGACGTGCGCGAGACCGGGGCCCGGTTCACGGCCCGCGAGGAGCAGGCGCGCCGCGACGAGGCGGTGGTGCGCGAGAAGCTCGCCGCGGTCGAGCAGGAGCTGGCCGTCGTGCGCGCCGAGCGCGACTCGCGGGCGCGCGAGCTGCCGCGCCCGCTGCTGGCCGACTACGAGAAGATCCTGAAGGCGCGCGGCGGCCTCGCGGTCGCCGCGGTGAGCGTCGCGAGCGTCTGCGGCGGCTGCCGCATGTCCATCCGCCCGCAGGCGCTGCAGGAGCTCCGGTCCGGCACGAGCCTCACGGTCTGCGAGAACTGCGGCCGCTACCTCTACTGGCAGGAGCCCGCCTGACCCCGAAGGCGCCCGCGCGCCCGGCGCGCCCCGACGTCATCCTCTACACCGACGGCGCCTGCACGGGCAATCCCGGCCCCGGCGGCTGGGCGGCGATCGTCCTCGACGCCGGCCGGGAGCGCATCGTCTCCGGCGGCGCGCCCCACACGACCAACCAGCGCATGGAGCTCAGCGCCGCGCTCGAGGGCCTGCGCGCGATCCCCGGGCGGCGGCGCGTCCGCCTGCACAGCGACAGCGCCTACATCGTCAACTGCTTCCGCGACCGCTGGTGGGAGCGCTGGGAGCGCCAGGGCTGGCGGAACGCCCAGAAGCAGCCCGTCGCGAACCGGGACCTCTGGGAGCGCCTGCTCGCCGAGACGCGCCGCCACGACGTCGTCTGGGTGAAGGTCGCGGGCCACAGCGGCGAGCCCCTGAACGAGCGCGTGGACCGGCTCGCGCGGGAGGCCATCGTCCGGCAGTGAGCCGCCGGCGCCTCGCGCTGGCGATGGCGCTGCTGCTGGTGGCGGCCGCCGGCACCGCGGCCGCGCTCCGGTACGGCCCCGCGGCCCTCTTCGCGCTCGCGCTCGCGCGGCCCGCCGTCGAGCCCTGGCAGGCGCCGCTCCTGCCGTCGGTGACCCGCGAGGAGGTGACGCTGGCCGCGCCCCGCGGCGCGCTCGCCGCGGACCTCTACCGGCCGCCGCGCCCGCGCCGCGCGATCCTGCTCGTGCACGGCCTCTCCGCCGCCGGCCGCCGGCAGCCCGACCTGGCGCGCATGGCGCGCCGGCTCGCCGCGCACGGCCAGCTCGTGCTCGTCCCGCACTTCCCGGGGCTCGCCGCCTTCCGCCTCGACGAGGCCGAGGTCGAGGAGGTGCAGGCCGCGCTCGACCACCTCGCCGCGCGCGGCCTGCCGCTCGCCGTCGCCGGCCTGAGCTTCGGCGCCGGCCCGGCCCTCCTGGCCGCCGCCGCGCGGCCGGACGTGCGGCTGGCCGCGAGCTTCGGCGGCTACGCCGACCTCCGCCACGTCATCGCCTTCGTCACCACGGGCGCGCACGCCTTCGGCGGGCGCCGCTTCGCCCGGCGCCAGGAGGCGTACAACCGCTGGAAGCTCCTCGGCGTGCTCGTGGGCTTCACCGACGATCCGCGCGACCGGGCCACGCTCGAGGCCATCGCCCGCCGGAGGCTCGCCGATCCCGCCGGTGACACGGGCCCGCTCGAGGCCGGGCTCGGCCACGAGGGCCGGGCCGTGCTCGCCCTCGTGCGGAACCGGAGCGAGGCCCGGGTGGAGCCGCTCCTGGCACGTCTGCCGGCGCGGGCCCGCGCGGCGCTCGACCGGCTCTCGCCGCTCCCCCGTGTCGCGCGGCTCCGCGGGCGGCTCCTGATCGCCCACGGCCGCGACGACGACTCGATCCCGTTCACGGAGAGCCTGCGCCTGGCCGAGGCCGCCGGCGCGCGCGCGGTCGTCCTGGAGACGTTCCACCACACCGGGCCCCGGCCGCTCCTCGAGCGCCTGGGGCCCGGCGCGCGCGACGCCTGGCGCCTCGTGCGCCTGACCGACGCGCTCCTCGGCTTCCGCTGAAGTCGACGTCGGGGGGAGCGACCGCCGCTCCCCCCCGATTCCTTCACGCCCGCCGAGCCGCCGGGCGCCCTCGCCGCCCGTCGCCCGCGGCCGCCGGCCGGCGCGCCCGGCAGAGCGCCCGCGAACACCGTATACTGACGGGTGCGCCAGAGAAGGCTGGACGGTCGCCGGCCGCGGCAACGCGGCGGGAGGAAAGTCCGGGCTCCGCAGGGCAGGGTGCTGGCTAACGGCCAGGGGGGGCGACTCCACGGACCAGTGCCACAGAAAGCAGACCGCCGCGCGCGAGCGCGGTAAGGGTGAAACGGTGAGGTAAGAGCTCACCAGCGGCGCGGGTGACCGCGTCGGCTCGGCAAACCCCACCCGGAGCAAGACCGAATAGGAGAGCGCAGGGTGGCCCGCCCGTGGCTCTCGGGTTAGGTCGCTGGAGACGCCGGGCAACCGGCGTCCTAGAGAAATGACCGTCGCCCCGCGAGGGGCACAGAACCCGGCTTACAGGCCCTCTCTGGCGCGCTTCTCTAGTCTAGCTCACGCGACTTGCGCGACGCCTTCTCGGCACGATGACATCACCCGTTACCCGGGCCGGCGCCGCGTCCTCACCTTCCTGACGTAGAGCACGCCGGGTTCCTTGGCCCCGCACTTCGGGCAGTAGGCCTGCCTTGTCGCGCCGCCGCCCCCAGGCAAGTAGAACACCAGCCCGGCCTTGCACGTCCGGCAGAGCTCGATCTCCTCGGGCAGCTCGGTCGTCGGAGTCATCGTCGGTCGCCTCCCTCCGGTCTGTGACTGCAGTGAGTAGGCTGAAGCCGCCACCCATGGTCTGGCGAGACTCCGGCAACGGGTACGATACGTAGACGCGGAATGGCGGACATCCCGAGTCCTCCCGCGAAGACCACGGTTCGTAGATACGCACCCGGGCAGGTCTCCTGGCTCTCGGATCGTCCTACTCCCCGCGCCTTCCCGGCCGTACGGGCCAGTGGCTTCCTCGCGGGTTTCGTCCCCGATCACAGTGACGGGGTCGCGGCGGATTCGCACCGCCTTCCCTGGGCCCTCACGGGCGCCCGGACGCTACGTCAACGCACGCTAGCAGAACTCGGACGACCGGCGCAAGCATCACGCGCGCGACTCTCGCACGTCCTCAGGATTCCCTCCCCCTCAGGACGGAATCGCCACCACGGGACGGCAAGTAGTCCGCCGAGTTCGAACCTCCCGCTCTCGGTCACGCCCCATCGAACGGACACTGACCTCGTCCGGATCGCCGCGATGCCGGCGGCCGAAACGGCTCTGGGCCGACGAACGCGCACTGTGCAACAGCAGAATATCTAAGTGTCTACGTGTAGAAGTACCGCGTGAGATGGAAGAACACCGGGGCGGCGAAGCACACCGAGTCGAGTCGGTCTAACATCCCGCCGTGCCCTTCGATCATCGCGCCCCAGTCCTTGACACCGAGGTCGCGCTTGATCGCCGACATCACGAGCCCGCCGAGGAAGCCCATTGCGACGATCACGGCAGCGATACCGGCGGCGCCAACGACGCCGAACGGGGTGAGCCGCCCGAGCGCGGCCCCGAGCGCGATCGCGCTTGCCGCACCCCCGACCAGCCCCGCGAGGGTCTTCGATGGGGAGAGTTGCGGTGCGACCTTGCGGCGGCCGAATAGCTTGCCGCAGACGTACTGCAGCACGTCGCTCGCCTGCACGACGGCCAGCAGGAACAGTACGAGCAGGAGGCTGCGGCCCTCGTATCGTGGAATCTGCAGCATGAGCAGCGCCGGAACGTGACTGATGCAATAGACTGAGATCATCACGCCCCATTGCACCACGGCGGTCCGTTCAAGGAAACGGGTGATATCCGAGCGGAGCGCCGCCAGGATCGGCAGCGCAAGAAAGACGTACACCGGAACGAAGATCGCAAACAGGCCGTACCACTCGATCGCCACCAGGTAGTACTGCACCGGCAGCACGAAGAAGAACGCGAACGAGAGCGCGAGGTGGTCGCCGCGCCGGGTCGGCGCGAGCGTCAGGAACTCGCGCAGCGCGAAGAAGGAGACCAGCGCAAAGAGGACTACCAGCGCGGTCCGACCGAGCGCGGCGCCAAGCCCGATCACCACGACCATCACCCACCACGCGTTGATACGGGCGTTCAGGTTGTCGATGGTCGGATGCGGCGCTCCCTCGGCAAGGAAGCGCTTGAGCGTCCAGCCGATGGCGGTGGCGACGGCGAGAACGACGGCCAGGCCAGCGAAGAGCAGCACCGCTTCGCGTTGGATGATCATGCCGGCCGCAGAGCGAGGATGGCCCGGCATAGCCGGGCGAGGAAGGCGTCCTTGCCTTCGCCTTCACGCAACCTGGTAGGTGTGCCAAAGGTCGCCGAGCAGAGGAGCGGCACCGGCAGGACGTCGCCCTTGGGCAGGACCCGGTTCAGGTTGTCGATCCAGACCGGTACCAGCTCCACCTCCGGGCGCTGACGCGCCACATGGTAAATACCGCTCCTGAACGGCAGGAGTTCGGCGCCAACGTTACGTGTCCCCTCGGGAAAAACGATGAGCGACCAGCCCTCGCCGAGGGCGGCCAGGATCACCTCGATCGGGTCGCGCGTGCGGGTCGCCTTGTCGCGGTCGATGAGCACGCCGTTCAGCACGTTGGTGATCAGGTAGCGGCGGAGCCCTCCCGCCAGCCAGTAGTCCGCGCCCGCGACCGGCCGCGTCATCGCCCGCAGCGACGGGGGAAGGCACGTCCAGATCAGCACGAAGTCGCCGTGGCTCGTGTGATTCGCGAAATAGATGCGCTGGGTCGGGGCCGGCCCGCACCCGACCCACCGAGCCTGGGCCCCCGTGAGGAGCCGCATCAAGCCGGTCACGGCCTTGCCGAGTAGCTGGGGGAGCAGGCGCACGGCGCGACGGACCGTCAGGCCGCTGACCGCGCCGCGGTCACGGCGAGCCAGGCGACTGCGACGACGGCGGCCCCGGCGATCGCGCGTGCGAGTGGATGCTTCCAGAGCCGGACCGCCGCCGTGGTGGGCTCTTCAAGCGCCCGCGCGTGGTCCACGACCCGGCGAGGTACGGGACGATCCCGAGTGGACCCGCCCAGAGAACGGCGGGGGGTGCACCTGCGGGCAGCACCACCAGGCCGGCCAGGATCGCCAGGACGCTGGCGTCGGTGTGCACCGACCGGCCCGACCCGAGCACCGCCGCCGTGTGACCCGCGTCGCTCACCTTCGCACCCCGTTGGCGCGGCCCGCGTGCCATTCGCGCAGCAGCGCGCGATGAGCGCCCGGCAGGACGATGCCCGGCCGCACACGCTCGACGAGCGCGATCGCCGCGTCCGGGTCGCTGGCGCCCCCCGTCGCCAGCGTCCAGGCCGCCACCACGAGGGCGCTGCGCGAATAGCCGAGCGCGCATGCAACAAGCGTCGGCCGCGCCACCGCCAGCGCCGCGACCGACTCGACCGCGCGCTCGAGCTCCGCCACCGTCGGCGGCACCAGATCGAGCAGCGGCGCCAGCCGATAGGCGACGGCGCTCGCCTGGGCGGGGAGCTCGGCGGTCGTGTCCACCCAAGACTTCAATCCGAGCGTCGTCAAATCCGCCGGTCCCGGGAAGCGCCCGAGCCACACGCCCGGGGCGACCTCGTTCGCCTTCGGGCGCCCGCGCGTCCACACGCGCGAGTTCACCCACGCGCCGGCGAGATACGGTGCGAACAGCAGAACCGCGCCGACTGTCATGCGGCCATCGGTGCCCTTCTGGAAGCCCGCCGGGCCGATCCAGGCGTAGTTGGCGGCCACAAGGGCGAGCGCCGCGGCGGCCCACGCGAGCCAGAGCGCCGCTCCGCCGAGCGCGAGCGACAAGGCGCCGATGCCCACGGCCCCGAGGGCGTAGCGTAACGCCAGCCTCCGGCGCGCCGGATCGGAGGCGAGCGGCTGCCAGCGGGGACGCAGCGCCGGTTCGTCGGGGAACAGCCACAGGCACAACGCGCCGGTCCAGAGCCCGGTCGGGAGGTCGATGAAGTGGTGCTGGTAGGTCGTGAGTACCGACATCGCGATCAGGATCGCCCAGGCGTTCAGCGCCCAGTGCCAGGCTCGCGGGACGATCGTCGCGTATCGTACCCACAGGATCACGAGCAGGCCGATGTGGAGCGAGGGCGCCTGGTTGAACGGCTTGTCGAAGTCCGCCAGCACGTCGAAGAGCGCGCCGAACAGGCCCCCGGTCGCGGGTCGGTCGAAGGTGAAGCGCAGCGGGAACGCGAGAAAGCAGGTGACGGAGATCACCTGCGCCGCGACCAAGCGCACGACATGCGTGTGGAGTTCGGCGCGCGTGCGGCAGGTGAACACCGAGGCCGCATAGAAGGCGTCGATCGTCCAGTACGGTAGGATGGTCCACGGGAGAAACGGAATCGCGCGCTCCCATGCGAACACGAGCTCGCCGACATCGGTGCGCTGGGCGCTCACCCAGTTGGCGAAGCCGTAGCTGAGGAAGAAGAAGGGCCCGAGAACAACGAGGCAGCCGGCCGCCTCTTTCATCGGCCGCGGGCCGTCCGCGACGGTCGCGCCGGCGGTCGTCCTTGCGCCGGTCATTCGGTCCCGCGCACCGCGAGCGACACGCTGAAGATGCCCCACTCGTCGATCCACTGGTCGAGCTTGCTGAACCCGGCGGCGGCGACCAGGTCGTCCATCTCCTCCTGCGTGCGCCGGCGCATCACCCACGGCGCGCGCCCGCGATGGCTCGTGAGGGTGCGGGCAATCAGCTCGAGCTGGGGATGCCAGGGCTGGTTCGTGTACGCGAGATACCCACCTGACTCGATGGCGGCGGCGAGTCCGGCCAGCGAGCCACGGATCGGCTCGTTCTCGGGGAACAGCTCGTAGAGCCCGGACACGACACCAAGCGTCGGCCTCGGGGTGACGCGTGCGAGGTCGTCGCAGTCGAACGCGTCGCCGCGCCGGAATTCGGCGCGATCCTGCAGGCCGAGCGCGGCGATCAGCGCCCGGCCTTCGCGCACGTTGATCTCGCTGTAGTCTCGAAGCACTATGCGATCGTCCGGACCGAGGAGGTCTTTCAGCACCTCCAGAACGTAGCGGCCGTGTCCCGCAGCGACGTCGAGCACGCGCACGGGCCGTCCCGCCGCGTGCAGGCGCTTGGCAGCGCGGGCAAGCGCCGCTTCGAGGTGCCGTCGCCGCACGCGGATGCCACGCCAACCGACGGTCTCGAGATAGAAGCGATCGATCCCCCTGCCCAGTGCCGTCACCCCACTGGGCCGGTTTCGATAGACGTAATCCAGCGTGCTGCCCGAGTCGAACCCTGTGGCGAGCGCGAGCCGGATGCCGTCAGAGAGACAGCCGAGGCTGCGCATGCCGAGTCTCGTCAGCGCGTAAGACGCCCTCCTCACGAACGCGGGCGGTCGTTGGAGCATCTCGAATTCGGCCTTGGTGAACCCGCGACGATCGGCATCGAGGAGCGGCGCGCGCACTGGCAGCTGCCCGAATATGCGACGGATGAACGCCCGCACCGAGTCGAGCGCGACATGCCGGTCGCGCTCGCCGAGCGTGTCGTGGTAGAAGCCGGCAAAGACGTGCTTCTCCTTGATGTCGGCACCCAGACGGTCGAAGAACGCGTGCTGCGGGCGCAGGTCCACGACCCAATCGCTGCCCGAGATGAGCAGGAGCGTGGGGATGCGGATCGCCGCGGCATCGGCGACGACCCGCTCCGCGCCCTCGTAAAGCCCGAGCAGAATGTTGACGCTGATCGGCCGGGCGATGAGTGGGTCCTGCTCGTAGGAACGGACGCGCCCGGGATCATGCGTGAGGACTTTCGCCTTCACGTACGAGTTCACGAAGAAGTTGCCCCATAGCGCATGTAGGAGCTTCAGGCCCGCCCGTGCGAGCGGGACGTAAAGCTTGACCTTGAATGCGGGCGACGCGAGCACGAGGCACCGGACGCGCGGCGCGTAGTCGTGTGCCCACATGGAGACCAAAACGCCACCGACGCTCTGCCCGAGGATCGCGATGTCGCTTGCCGGGATGCCGTGCGCTTTTCCGATGTGACGAATAAACGTGTCGATATCCTTCACCGAGGTACCGAGGCTTGGGCTGAAGCCGCGCGGTCCGGGCGAGCGCCCGTGGCCGCGGGCATCCCACGCGAAGAACTCCAAGTCCGACAGGTCGAGCTCATCAACGATGTGCTGCATCCGTCCAGAGTGCTCGTGGCCGCGATGGAACATGACGACGGCGCCCTTCGCGCCGGCGGCCGATGCCGGCCAGTGTCGGTAGAAGAGCTCGGTGCCGTCCTCGCACCGGAACATCCTTTCCATCGGCGTTCTCACGCTGCAACCCCTGTGTGCTGCGCCCGATCAGCCGGCTTCCCGCAGCGCGGCGCGGATGCGGTTCGCCACGGTAAGCGCGAGGAGTGCCGCGATCCCCGGGAAAATGACCGCCTGCCACGCCGCCGGCGGCAGCGCGAGCCCGATCGCGAGCCCGAGCGCACCGAATACGAGTGCACGGTCGCTCTTGCCCATCGGTCCCTCGTAGCGCCGCGACGCGCCGACCATCACCGCCACCGTGCCCGTCATCTCGGAAACCGTTGCTAGGAAGACGACAACGGCGACCGGCAGCCACGAGAAGTGCGGCAGAAACGCAAACGGGAGGCAGAGTGCGGCGTCCGAGATCACGTCGCACAACTCGTTCAGGAAGGTGCCCAGACGTGATTGCTGCCCGAAATCACGCGCCAGCATGCCGTCGATGGCGTTGAGCGCCATGCGCACCAGCAGGAACGGGGGCAGAAGGAGGAACACGACGGGCCGGTTGCTCCACACACACAGGGCCACGCCCAGGGCGACCGACAGCACGCAGGCGACCACGGTGACGCCATTCGCGGTCACGCCGGCCGCAGCGAACGCCCTCACCAGCGGCCGCAGCAGCGCCTGGAACCGGGGCTTGAGGTCATAGAGGGTCATGCGCACGCCGCTCCCGACGGCACTTCGCTGCTCTGCGCCAGGTCCTGCACAACTCCTAGGATCGTAGCGCAGAGTCAAGCGGGCGGGTATGTTTTCCGGGCAGGAGCGCTTGGAATCCGAAGCGGTCAAGAGCTTCAGCCGGGATCTCTTCATGTCGACCAAGGGCACTTCCCTCTCGTGCTGCGGAATGGATCAAGCCGCCCGGAATGCCGAATTCCCGGGACCTTTCCCACCCTGAACCAGTCGTTTCCCTGCGCCACCCTGTAAGCCCACGCCGGCCTACGTACACTCACGCGCACGATGGATCGCGCGTACGCTCTTCGGAATACCGCCAGCCGTGAGCGGCTGCGTCAACTCCTGACCCGGTTGGGCGACGCAGCGACGCGCTACCCAACGCACGACGGGTGGGCGGTGTCCGTGGTGCTTGCCCACCCGGCCTTCTGGGATCGTTTCGTCCTGGAACGCCGGCGGCAGGCTGAGCGCGCCGCGGAACTGCCGCCGCGCGTCTTCGACGACAGCCTCCCGGACGTGATCAATGCGGCGGCACTCTCTCAGGGGCGAGCGCTCGCGCCGGCGATAGCCGCGCGCGAAGCGCTCGAGGCCGCCACGGCGGTCGACGGGAAGATCGCGCGGCTGAGCCCCGCAGCGGCCGAGGCCATTCTTGCGTCAGGCCGCCACGCGCTACTCGATCGTGACGTGCACCGCGGCCCCCACCTCGACGAGATCGAGCGCGCGCTGCGCCGAGAGGCGCCGGGGTAGGTCGCGGTCGATACGGCCTCAGCCGCAGCACCCGCGGGCCGCGCGGGCCGTCGGCGCGGCCGCCGCGGCGGCGGAAGCGGTCACTCCCAGGCGCGCCGCGACGCGATCGAGGGCGCCGGCAGCGCCTTGACGGACGCGGCGCCCCACGTCGAGCGCCGCCTCGATCTCCTCGGGCGACACCCCGACCTCCCGGGCTTTGCCCACGTGGTGCTCGAGACAGGCGGCGCAGTTGGCGGCGGTGGCGGCTCCGAGGGCGAGCAGCTCGGTCAGTCGTGCGTCGAATGTCATGGCCGTGACCTCCTTGTCCGTATGGACGGAGGTCAGTCGGTCGAGGATACGCCGTCCGGGCGGGGCTCGCAGGTCAGCTCGTTGCGCTCGTCCCGCGAGACGTCGCATCCCTGCTCGAGCAGCTGGCGCAGTCGGGCGCGCGCCCGGTGGAGCCGGATCTTGGCGGCTTCCAGGCTGATGCCGAGGATCTCGGCGATCTCCCGGTCGGGCAGCTCCTCCAGCTCGCTCAGGATCACGACCGTTCGAGAGTCCGCCGGCAACTGGTCCACGTAGTCACGCACGCACGCGCTCATCTCCCGGCTCGCGATGTCCTGCTCGATGACCGGCATCGTGCCCAGCGCCGCCAACGCCTCGGGCTCCGCCGTGTGGGCCTGGAGCTGGAACCTCGGGCTCCTCGCCCGGTCGAGCGCGACATTGGTGGCGATCCGGTAGATCCACGTGGAGAGCGCGGCCTCGCCGCGGAAGCCCGCCAGGGCCTGGCTGACGCGCGCGAACGTCTCCTGGGTCAGGTCGTCGGCGTCGCCTGGCCCTCCCAGACGAACGAGGTACCGCCGGATCCTCACGTGGAACTCGTCGTACACCCGCTGGAAGTCCAGCGCCGCGCCGCTCGGCGTCCCGCTCATGTCAGGATTCTATCCGCTTCCTCGAGCGCGTACACGGCGACGATGACGCCGTCGGCGCCCGGGACCTCGAAGGCCGGGTCCAGGAGCCGGAACTGCCCGGCCAGCGCCGGCGCCGCGCCCGCGAGCGCCGCGACCACCGCGGCGCTGGCCGCGATGCCGCCCGGCGGCACCACCTTCAACAGGCGGGCGCCCAGGTTCACGCTGGGCCCGACGAGGGCCAGCGCCGGGTGGCTCGTGGGTCCGACCGCTCCGAGCGCCACCTCGCCGAGCGTCAGGCTCATGCGCACCGGGGCGCCCGGGCCGCCGCCGCATCCGGCCTCGCAGCGCTCGCGGTCGAGCGCCGCGTGGATGGCCAGGGCGGCCTCGGCGGCGTCCACGGCGGACTCGAAGTAGAGCAGCACCCCGTCCCCCTCGAAGTCCTTCACCTGGCCCCGGTGCGCGAGCGCGATGTCGGTGACCAGTTCGGCAAAGCACTGGACGACCCCCAGCACCGTCTCGGGCGGGTGGCGCACGACCAGACGGGTCGAGCCGACGATGTCCACGAAGAGCGTGGCCAACCGACGCCGCATACACTCCTCCTCATCCGCGTAGACGGCCGGCGGTCGCCGAGGGATACACCCGGCAGCCGGCCGGGTAGCCGCCCGGCGATCTACCAGGCGCTGAGCGTCGCATCCTGGGCCGAGTGGTCCAAGATGCACCACGAGCCTGAAAGTCGCATTCTGGGCCCCGGGCGGCGGCGCGGTGCTCGAATTCGCGTCTGGCCCAACTGGCGCGTCTCGCATGATTGACATCTGTTGTCGGGGTCTGTTATTGAGATCCGTCGCTGAGATCTTGCCGGCGCTCGGTCGCAGAACTATGATGGCCAGCACCGTGGGTTGTATGACCGCCGCGGCCCGCCGCTCGTGCCGGAGCGTGTCAGACGCTGCACCCGCCGTGCGCGAGCTTGACCCGCTCGCGCCCTGCCCGCCCCGCTCCTCGAACGCGTGTGCACGGGGCCTGCCCCTGTGCGGAAGCCGGGGGACCGGATCTTCAACTCGTGACGAGCCTCGCAGCCCGAAACTTTCGCACAGACGCGCTACGCGGCGGCGGCTGGCAGCCCACCCGCTCGCGATCGGGTCTTACCGACCAGAGCAAGATGTGTGCGGCGGAGGCGAAAACTGTTTGCGTCATGATCGGCCCGGACGACCGGCGACGCGTGGGTGGCAGCGTTTCCTGCACGACGCAGCGGCATACGCCGACCTGTCTACTTCGAGTTAGGTTTGCAAAGGTATGCCGGCATCATGGACAATGCTTCTCGCCGCCGGGCCGCTGGCGTTCTGGGGTGCGTGGGTACTATGGGTGTCGCTTCCTTACGGACAGTGGCTTGTGGGCATACTTGGGGGCGTCGCTCTCGTCACAGCCGGAGGGCTGCTGTTTCTGATGACCTGGGCCGAGCCACTGGCGTATTTGATTGCCGCGGCGCTCGTGGTCAACTGGTTCCATGCAGTGGCGCAGGTGATCTCCGGCGGATGGCCGTACGCCGATTGGCTCACAACGGTGCTGTCCCTCATTCCCGGTGCGCTCTTTCTTATTGTCTGTGCGGGTGGGTCGTGGGTCGTTCACAAGCAATATCGGCGGCACGCGCGTGAAACCTAACTTCCGGATGCAGGCGCCGGCGGGCGGCCTGCGCTCGGCCGTCCTCGAGGGCGAAGAGTCGCCCGCCGCGTCTGATCCTGGGCGTTGAGCGCTTTCAATGTTTGTTCGCGACGAAAGGGTCGGGTCGTCACACGAGGAGTGACGGGCGAAATGGGCCCACGAGACATATCCAGAAGAACATTCATCAAGTACGGAATAGCCGCCGCCGAAGCGATGGCGCTACGACTCGAAGCATCTGCGGCCCTCTCCGAACCATCTGCTCCGTCCTACGCCACCGCCCACCGGGCAGCCAGACCTACAAGAATCGATACTCACGGTCATACCGTTTCCGGCCTTACCGCCGATAGGGTGATCTCGCTCATGGATCAGGTAGGCATCAGTCACATGGTCCTGATGGCCAGGGGCCCGAACGATTGGCTGACTGCCGAGATATACAGACAATATCCGCAGAGAATCCTCCCGTTCGTCAGCAGCATGTATCGCGCCTGGCATCGACAAGACGAGCGGGTGCTTCCCTATACGGAAAATCAGCTGAGCACAGGCCGTTTCAGGGGCGTCGGCGAGGTCATGCTGCGATATTACGGCATTCCCTCAAAACACGAACCTGAGATCAACGTACCCGCCGATTCCCCTTTCATGAAAAAGCTCGGCGACATCGTCGAAAAACACAATGCCGTGATGCTCGTGCACATGGAGCCCGAGGCCGAGGCGATAGAATCCCTCGAAAACCTGCTGAACCACAACAAAAAGCTCAAATTGATATGGGCGCACATCGGAACGGTAGCGAGAGTGGGTCTGAGAACCATTGGCCACGCCGACATGGGCGCGTTGATGGATAGACATCCCAATTTGTATACCGATATAGCTGGCGTGCAGCCCACGTCCCTCGCCCCACCCGCCTGTCTAAGGAGACCTCCCATAACGGATGACCGCGGGAAACTTCTGCCCAGATTCAGGGAGCTGCTCGAAAAGCATAGCGATCGGGTGTTGTTCGGCCTGGATACCCCCTGGAAAGAATGCTGGGCCCAAGAACCTTTCAAGCGATGGGTGGAGTGGGCCGACAACGTCGTTGCCCAGCTCGCAGATTCCGGAATTGCCGAGCGGGTCATGCACAAGAATGCAGAAAGGATTTTCAGTCTCTGACCCTGATCGCCCATCGCAAGCAGCCGCCATGCGCGCAGCGCTGCAGATCTGATCTGCTCTCGGAAACCGCTGTACTCCGCCAGCAGGAACTCGCGCACGATCGCGATCTGGTTCCCGTGCAAGCTATGAGCCGGTGGGCCATGGTGTTTTCGTATACCGGATAGCAGGATGATGCCCAACCAGCCATTCGAGACGGACCTTCGCAAGCGGGCTTCGCCCGCTTGCTTGGCCGCTCAATGGCGACGGTTCGCCATACCACGAGGTCTGATGGCATCGACAGTAAGAACGTCGTGGGTCGCCTACGTGTGTGTCGGTCTCTTGGTTGGATGTGCCAGCCAGGCAGGGACTGTCGCACCCAGGCAACCCGCTTCCCCTGTAGCCAGCGCTCCTCAGATCGGGGAAGCTCTGGCGAGGCTCTACGTGTTCAACATAAGCGGCTGGACGCTCATCCCGAGCAATCAAGACATTATCGACAATGGAAAACTGCTGGCGAGCTTACCGAGGCTGACCTACACCATCGTCCCTATCCCGCCAGGAGTGCACGACCTCCAACTACACGGTCGCAAGCTGGCCCTCATAGCGGAAGCGGGAAGAACGCATTTCGTGGTCGCCGGATACCGGCCAGAGCGTTCATGGGCGTTTCCGCTCGCGGGCGATCCCGTAGTAATCAGGCAAATCAGCGAGGAAGAAGCGCGTCCATTGCTACAAGAGTTGAAGCCGCAGTAGATTCGCGGATGCCGACCTACCCGCTGCAGCGGACCGGGCGGTCGCGATGGTCGCACCACGTCTGCCCTGATCGGAGGTGGCGTCACTGGCCCTCTTCGCGCGACGGGACCAGATTCAGCGGAGCCTCGTCCTGCGCGGTCCGACGGATGTTCTCCGCGATGAGCGTCGCCCGCGCCTCCAGCATCCCTTCCGTCCAGCCGGCCACGTGGGGCGTCATGAGGACGTTCGGCAGCTCGTGGAAGGCGCGCCGGGCGGGTGGCGTGGGGCCGGGGCCGGACGGGTAGCGGTACCAGACGTCGAGCGCGGCGCCCCCGATCCTCCGCTCGGCCAGCGCCTCGTAGAGGGCATCCTCGGCGACGATCTCTGCGCGCGACACGTTGACGAGGACGGCGGTCGGCTTCATCAGGCGGAGCTCGGGCTCGCCGAGGAGGCCGCGGGTCTCGGGCGTGAGCGGCAGCGTGAGCGCCAGGTAGTCGGCGCGCGCCAGCACGTCGTCCAGCGCGTCGGGTCCCCGGACCAGCACGCCAGTGGGGTCCGGCTGCGAAGCGTCGCGCCGGATCCCGAGGACCGTCATGTCGAACGCGCGCGCGCGCCGGGCCAGGCCCTGCCCGATGCGGCCATGGCCGAGGATGCCGAGCGTCTTGCCCGCGAGTTCCGGCCACGGAGGCGGCGACGGGACGCCTACCGCCCACTGGCTCTTCCACTCCCCGCGCCGGAGCGCGGCGTCGAGGGGGGCGAAGCCGCGCGTCAGGGTCAGGATCGCCCCGAGCACGTACTCCGCGATGCCGACCTCGTGGCCGTAGGCATTCGCCAGCCACGTGCCGCGCGGAAGGGCCGCTCGATCGATCCGGTCCAGGCCGGCGCCGGGTACCTGCACGAGCCTGAGGCGTCGGGCCGCCCCGCCCATCTCGCGGGTGAACGCCAGCGTCACCAGCACGTCCACCTCGGCAAGCCGTGAGACGATCTCGCGCTCGCCGGCCACGATGAGGTCGCACGGGATCGCCACGCGGGCCCGCACGGGTTCTGCGAGGCTGGCAGCGAAGGTGCCGGCGAAAGCGACCCTGAGCACGAGTCGGAGCATGCCGGGCGCGGGCCGGCGTTTGGCGACAAACTTCGGACGATTCCTGCCAAGGCGAGCCTTCTCGGGCTTGCAGGATCGGGTGATGAGGGGTGAAGATCTCTGCCGGTATGGGGAAGCGGATCGTCCTCCTCGCGGTCCCGCCGGTGGACGAGCTCGATCTCGTCGGGCCCGCGGAGGTGTTCGGGACCGCCAATCGCCTGCGGGGCGGCGGACCGCAGCCCTATACGGTCGAGGTGGTCACCACGACGAGCGACCGCCGGATCGACGGAGAGCACGGGCTGTCACTGCTCGCGCACCGGCACTATCGGGACGCCGGCGGCCGCGCCGACTCCGTGCTGGTGATCTGTGGCGTCGGCGCCCGTACGATGCGCGATCGTGCGCTCTTCGGCTGGCTGAAACGGGCCGCCGCCACCGCTCGCCGTCTCGGGTCGGTGTGCGTCGGCGGATTTCTCCTGGCCGAAGCCGGTATCCTCGACGGTCGACGGGCGACCGTGCACTGGAGGTACGCGCGGGAGTTCGCGGATCGTTACCCGCGGGTCGCCGTCGATCCACGACCGACCTGGGTGCGGGACGGGAACATCTACACCTCGGCCGGAATCTCCGCCGGGATCGACCTCGCCCTCGCCTGGGTCGAGGAGGACCTCGGCGCCGCCGCGGCCTTGAAGGTGGCACGCGAGCTGGTGCTGTTCCTCCGGCGCCCGGGCGGGCAGGACCAGGTCAGCGTGTCACTCGAAACGCAGGCCTCGCACACGAAGGCGATGCACGAGCTCCAGGTGTGGATGGTGGAACACCTCGCCCGGCCACTGTCGGTCGACACCCTCGCCGATCGCGTGGCGATGAGCGCCCGGAACTTCGCGCGGGTGTTCGCGCGAGAGTTCGGCGCGACGCCCGCCCGCTATCTCGTGCAATTGCGCGTGGAGGCCGCCAGGCGGCTCCTGGAGCAGAGCGACAAGACTCCCACGCACGTGGCGAGCGCGTCCGGCTTCCGGAGCGCCGACGTCATGCGCCGGGCGTTCCTCAGAGCCCTCGGGACGACGCCGCTCCGGTATCGGCGTCACTTTCGGCCTCCGGCCGCGAGATCTCCCATGCGCGCGACGGCGCGCCGCGATCCGCTGATCGCCGCCCGACGAGACATCGCGCGGGCCACGCGCGTCGCGACGAGCGCACACCGCCGCTTGACCTGGGCATCGTTGACATCCCGTGGCCGGAGCCCAGTCTCGTCGGATTACAGGCCCCCTTGACCGGAGACTAGCGCCGGGCGCCCGGACACCGCTGTTCCAGGCTCGTCTCTCCCCGCGGATCGCCGGCACGCAGGAAGATGCTCCCGACGATGATCCGTTCGTGAGCGCGCGCTGCCGGGTCAAACGTCCTGAGCCGGGCGGGTTGTAATGGCGACGCGTTCGTGGGAAAAGCTACTCGGTGGATCACGCCAGGGTGCTGGCGGGTCGCGGCGAGCGGCGCAAGTCGGACAGGAAAGGAACCGACACATGGTCTTCGGGGATCTGCGGGGCTGGATCGATCACCTCCGCAAGGAAGGTGAGCTGCAGGAGATCGACGTCGAGGTCGACTGGAACTGCGAGCTCGGGACCGTCGCGCGCAAGGCGTTCGGAACCGGCAACGGCCCGGCGCTGCTGTTCAACAACATCAAGGGCTACGGGGAGAAGGCGCGCTGCTCGCGGGTGTTCACCGGCGGGCTGTCGAGGTACTCGCGCGTCGCGATGATGTTCGGGCTACCCAAGAGCGCGTCGATCACCGAGCTCGTCAAGGCCGCGCGCACGGCCTACGCGGGCCGTGTCGCGCCGAAGATCGTCGACGACGGTCCGGTCAAGGAAGTCGTCCTCACGGGCGACGCGATCGACCTGCTCGAGTTCCCGGTTCCGAAATGGCACCGGGAGGACGGCGGGCGCTACATCAACACCCTGCAGGGCACGGTGACAATGGATCCCGACACCGGCC
>Ga0209751_10000745_pt1 | contig 34509 bp, 32 predicted proteins | sample RifCSP13_1_FD_184019 | JGI IMG/M metagenome (GOLD analysis project Ga0209751, IMG submission 184019) | Soil microbial communities from Rifle, Colorado - Rifle CSP2_sed 13_1 (SPAdes) (version 2) | ecosystem: Environmental > Terrestrial > Deep subsurface > Rock core/Sediment | place: Rifle...
TGAAAGCAGCTCGTCAAGAGTCGATTGGCCGAGCACGTTCCTCAACGTCGTCTGGGCGATGTTCCACGTGGCCCGCCTGTAGTCCTCCACCTGGACCACGGCCGCGCTAGGATCGATCACCCTGAAGAAGAGGACGGCATTGACTTTCACCGTGACATTGTCCTTGGTGATCGCTTCTTGCGACGGGACGTCGAGGGTGATCACCCGCAGGTCGACTTTGACCATCCGGTCGATGAGCGGCACGATGACGAACAACCCCGGCCCTCGGGGGCCGGCCAGACGACCAAGCCGGAAGATCACACCTCGCTCGTATTCCTGGACGATCTTGACCGCCGATCCCAACAGTGCCACCGCGAGCAGGAATAAGAACAGAACCGGAAGGCTGAGGATTTCAAAAAGTAGCTGCATTGGGCACCTCCATCAGATGCCAACCTATTGGAGCACTTACTAGATCGACCTAGCCAATGCTCCGATACTCGGGGGTGGTCGTGGTGGTCGTTTGAGGCGGATCGCCTCCTGGATCTCCTGGACGACGTGACCAGGCTCGGGCGAAGCTGACTCGCCCGAGGGAGATTGTAGCACCCCCTATGCTACAATCCGGCCAAATCAGGCTTGAATCCGAGACTCGCTCGTACATCACGGAGTCGGGTTTGCGCAGCATGTGTAACTAGATGCAACGCAGCGGGACGCTCATGACACAGGACGGCCTGGGCCTGCACCTGACGCGCTGGGAGCCTGACGCTTCTTCCCGGGCCGTTGTGTACCTCATCCACGGGCTGGGGGATCACTCCGGCCGCTACACGCATGTTGCCGAGGCCCTGAGCGAAGCCCGGATATCGTGTTGGGCGCTCGACCTGCGGGGACATGGCAAATCGGATGGCGCCCGGGGTCACACTCCCAGCCTCGGGCGGCTCCTCGACGATGTGTCGCTGATGGTTCAGGAGAACACCCAAGCGAAGCCGGCCTTCCTGTATGGGCACAGCCTAGGGGCGGCGATCGCCCTCGAGTTCGGACGGCTGAGGCCGGAGGGCCTTTCCGGAGTCATTGGCACCGGGCCGTGGCTGCGGCTCCGCTTCAGTCCTCCTGGTTACAAGCTGGTCCTGGCAAAGCTCTTGCCTAAGGTCATCCCGGCTCTCGCCCTTCCCAACGGTCTGGACGTCGATGCGATCTCACGCGATCGCACGATTGTCAAATCGTATGTCAACGACCCGCTGGTCCACGACCGCATCACCACCCAATTGGGCGCAAGCATGCTCAGCCTGGGGGCAGAGCTCCTGGCACAAGCCGGCACGTTCCACCTCCCTCTGCTACTGATCCACGGCGAGGCCGACCGACTCACCGACCCGTCGGCGACGCGCGCCTTCTTCGAGGGTGCGGGGAGCGTCGACAAGACGCTCAAGATCTGGCCGGGGCTTTTTCATGAGGTCCACAATGAACCCGAGAAGGCCGAGGTCATAAGCTCGATCATCTCCTGGATCGAAGAGCGGATCAGGACGGGTCCACCCTCGCGGTTTTGAACCTCAATCGGAAGCCGGACGGGATGGACAACGCCGGCCTTCTATGGCACCCTCGCGGTTTTGAACCTCAATCGGAAGCCGGACGGGATGGACAACGCCGGCCTTCTATGGCACGATACCAGCTTATCTGTCCCGCGGAGGCTGCATGGCGAAGCGCGCCGTCATTCGAGAGAAGCGTCGACAACAGCGAACCCGTCAGCGGCTGATCTTCGTCATCGTCGTCATCGTGGCGGCGTTGGCGGTCGTCGGCCTGCTTGTCCTGCCGAACTTCACCCCGGTCGGCGAGGTCGTTTCCATCACGCCGCGGCCCCACCCGGATGCGCAGGGGACGGCCATCGGGGACCCCAACGCCCCGGTGCGGATCGACGTCTTCGAAGACTTCCAGTGTCCGGCGTGCCGCACCTTCACCGAGAACTACGAGCCGCTCATCGTGTCCAACAGTGTCTCCGCCGGGCGCGTGTACTACGTTTTCCGGCACTGGCCTTTCATCGGCCCCGAATCGCTCCAGGCCGCCAATGCCAGTATGTGCGCCAACGCCCAGGGGCGGTTCTGGGACTACCACGACATACTCTTTCAGAACCAAACGGGGGAGAATGTCGGGGCATTCGCAGACCGGCGTCTGGTTGCGTTCGCTGAGAACCTCGGGCTCAACATGTCCGACTTCAACGCGTGCTTCAGATCCAACGAGTATCAGGCTGAAATCCAGAGCGACTATTCGGAGGGGTCACAGCTCGGAGTCGGCGGGACACCGGCGGTCTTCGTCAACGGCGTCCAGCTCTCCCCGGGCTTCATCCCCAGCTATGATCAGATCGTGGAAGCCATCGACAGTGTTATCGGTGTGACGCCGACCGCGCCCTGATCCCGGACTCTCCCCTATCCTGACCAACGAAAGAGTGCGGTGGGTCCCTAGAACCCGCCGCACTCGTGGTCTCGCCCATGCCGTCAGTCTGCCCGACGGCCCTTGCGGTTTGATCACCGGATCCAACTATCCCGGGCCGATCCATTGCAGGATCCACACGATGGCCGGGGAGGCGACCAGCGCTGGAAGAAGGTTCCCCGTCCGAATCGGTTTCAGCTCCAGCAAGCTGCCGATCGAGATCCCCACGAGCAGGATCCCGCCGACCGCGGTGAGCTCGGCCGTCATCGGATCGGTCAAGATGTTTCGAGCCTGCGCCGCCAACAAGGTTATCCCTCCCTGATAGACGAGCACAGTCAGGGTTGAGAACAACACCCCCACGCCGAGAGTCGAAGCAAAAGCTAGCGCGGCGAAACCATCCATCACAGATTTGATCGCCAAGAGCTGGTAGTCGCCAAGCAGCCCGTCCTGGATCGATCCGAGGATGGTCATCGGGCCGACACAGAAGAGAAGACTTGCAGCCAGGAAACCGCGCACGAATCGATTGCCCTCGTTCTCCTGGCCACCGGACGAGAAGCGTGCCTCTAGCCAGGATCCCAGCGCGCGCAGCCGGTCTTCTATCCGCCACCATTCCCCGAGCAAGCCTCCAACAAGCAGCCCCCCCAACGCGATCAGGGGATTCTTCGTCTGAAGGAACATCTGGATGCCGATCACCAACGTGAACAATCCCAACGCGGCCATGACGGTCTGTCTGACCCTCTCGGGGAGACGCGAGCCGATGCTTATCCCCAGCTGCCCGCCGATCAAGATGGTGACGACATTCAGAAGCGTGCCGGTCACTCTCCGTCCCCTTTGGCCAGGCTAAAGCCTTCAACGCCCGCAGCCTGTGTTTCGAGCAGGGCCAGCAGGAAACACAGGGATGACAGGCGGTTTAGATAAGGCAGAAGTGTCGGGTTGGCGAGTTCACCTTCGTGAGCGAGTCTGGCCACCAGGCGCTCTGCGCGCCGCACCACCGTACGCGACAGGTCGAACGCCGCGCCGGCGGTGAACGCCGCGCCGGCGGTGCAGTCTCCACCGAGGACGAAGTCTCTCGGCATCTTTACTGCACCGCCGATTCGTTCGATGTTCGCTTCCAGCCAATCAAGGCGCGACCGATCAATCGTCCGGAAACGGGCTGCCTCCACCTCGGTGGCGGCGAGCTCCGACATCACATGGTACAGGTCACGCTGCAGCTGTTTCGTCAGGTGACGACCATCGTCGGTCATCGCCAGCGAACGTGCCAGGCCGAGGGCGGCCGAAGCCTCATCTACGGTTCCGTATGCTTCGGGTTTGGCGTGGTACTTCGCCACGCGCCCCTCGCCGAGGAGACCGGTGTAGCCGTCATCGCCCTGTCCTGAATAGAAGGTCGGCATCGGCCGGATTATAACTGCTTTGAATCCGAACCCCCTATCCCCTATAATGGGATCACACTTCGGTCGGGCCCCACTCAGCGCGAGCCCGCCCGATTCGGCGAGGGGGTTGCACCTATGTTCCAACGAGGCAGCACGTTTCTGGCGGGGACCCTGACCGGATTGCTCGCGGCCGGTATCCTCTATCTGCTCGTTTCCCAACCTCGCGGCCAGCCAGTCAGGCTTCTCCCGCTGCCCACTCCGCCTCCGTTCCAGGTGCACGTTGTGGGCGCGGTAAATGCGCCGGGGGTCTACCAACTTGCACGTGGATCCATCGTCCAGGACGCCTTGACCGCCGCCGGCGGTCCGGCGGCCGGGGCAAACCTGGCGGCGATCAACCTGGCCGCCAGCCTCAACGACAGCCAGCAGGTTTATGTCCCCTCTGCCGATGAAACGCCCCCCCCGGCGGCCTCCAGCGGGTCATCCAACATGGCCTCGGCCGATCTCCACCTCAACCCTAACACCGCCACGGCCCCCGAACTGGAAAAGCTGCCTGGCATAGGTCCGAGCCTGGCCCAGGCCATTGTCGAGTATCGCCAAAGCCATGGCCCCTTCCAGCGGCCAGAGGACCTTCTCCAGGTGCCTGGGATCGGACCGGCCAAGTTGGAACAGATCGAAGGCTCGATCAGCCTTCCGTGACCGACGCTGATTGTGAGGCAAGTGGCATAGCGCCGACGGCTGCCCTGGTCGGGATCGTTGCCTCTTCACGCGGAAAAACGTGCGTCGAAGGCTGGCTCCTCCCGTCTCTGGAGACCGCCGCATCAGACAGCCGATCACAAGACGGTGACGGAGGCCAAACATAGGAATCGGCCGGCTTCCTTCCAGCTCCCTTCCCGTCCGGGCTCATCGCCGGCGACGCGACTGCCATGTTTTCCGTCAGAGATCGCGCCGGCGGGGCTCTCCCCGGTATCTCCGGAGGCGGCCGGTGCAGGTACGAGCCCCAAGTCGCCTCCTCGGCCGCTCCCGCTAGAACCGGGAGCCCGACTGGGGCGGTGCGACCGATTTGTTACCCGACCGTTCCAAGCTCGGAGTCAAGATTCAAGCAGGGATGGCCGGGCTCACGTCGTCACAGGGGGCTCACACAGCGGCCATTTGCGGATGGGGCCCGCCTGCCCCGATGCGCTTGTCGGGGTTCGCCCCGTATGATCCTAGCGGGGAAAACGCACTTTTCCTCCCTCTCCCCCACGATAAGCCCGTGCCCCCCAAGTTGGAATGCACCCTAGTCATCCGTCCCGATTCCCTGCAACGGACCCCAAGGGTATAATCCGCCGCAATGCCCGAGTTGCCGGAAGTTGAGACGCTCGCCCAAATGCTGAAGCATGGGCACGAGGGCCACCCTCCCCTCCCGGGGAGGCGGGTCGTGGGCGTGAGTCTGCGCTGGCCGCGGCACGTGGCCGAGCCGTCCGTGCCGGCCTTCCGTCGACGAATTCAAGGTCAGACGATCCACGACGTCTCCCGAAGGGGCAAGTACTTCGTCTTTCTGCTCGACGAGGGCGCTCGACGAGGGCACCCTCCTGATTCACCTCAAGATGAGCGGCGACCTGAGAATCACCCAACGCCATGCACGGCGCGATCGCTTCGAGCACACAATCCTTCATCTGGATGGGGATTGGGATCTCCGCTTCAGCGACTCCCGCAAGTTCGGAAAGCTCTACCTGCTTAACGATCCCGACCGGCTCCTCGGGGTCCTCGGACCCGAGCCCCTTGCGCGTGACTTCACTCCGGCCGTGCTGGCCCAACGCCTCGCCGGACACGACCGCCCACTCAAGCCTCTCTTGCTCGATCAGACGTTCGTCGCCGGTATAGGCAACATCTACGCCGACGAGGCTCTGCATCGCGCCCATCTTCACCCGCTGCGCCGCAGCCGGAGCCTGGCCACACCGGATGTGCGCGCGTTATGGCGCGGCATCCGGGCCGCCTTGCGCCAGGGGATCCGTCACAACGGCGCGAGCATCGATTGGGTGTACCGCGGCGGAGAATTCCAGAATCACTTTCGCGTGTACCAGCGAGCTGGCGAGGGGTGCCCGGTTTGCGGGACCCCCATCGTCCGGACCGTCATTGGGCAACGGAGCAGCCATTTCTGCCCCGAGTGCCAACCGGAGCCCGAACCATGATCGACAATCAGCTCCTTATAGGGATCGTCCTGATCGCCGCGGGCGTAGCCGTCGGCCTTCTTGCATATGCACTGGTCTTGAACCGGCGCGATGCTGCGGAACACCAGGGCGCACAGGCCGGAGCGGAGGCGGAGGCCGCGGAGGCTGGAGAAGCAGAGCAGTTAGAGCCTTCGGACGAGATCGACCTGGAAGAAGAGATGGTTGAGGAAGAGGCTTCGGAGCCTTTGGGTGAGCCCGAGGCTCCCCTCCAGGCTCCCGTGACCGAGACAACCGCTCTGTCTGAAGAGAAGGGCAGCGCGCCGGGAAAGCGCTATGAGGTGGCGACTCTTCTTCGCAACGAAGAGAGCGGCAAGCTTGTCCTCATGGTCGACGATCGGGAGTACGCCAGCCCATGGGAGCTCAAGGGAACAGAGGATTGGGTGAGCGTCGAACGCGCCGCCAGGGACCTTGTGAGCTGGTTGGGCGAAGCCCAACCCTCCGAACTCGGGCAGTCATCCCGACCCAAGAAGGCAACCCCGCCGGCCAAGAGCCTCGTCGATGAGGTCAATGAGATCCTGGAACGAAGGCTGGCCGAGGCAGGCCTCACCCAACGTGGCGTGCGACTCAGTGGAGACCGCGAAGGCTCGGTCCGGGTGTACATCGGCATCCAGAGCTACACGTTGGATGAAATCCCCGACGCCGATATTCGCGAGGTCATCCGGCAGGCTGTGGCCGAATGGGAGGGCCGGTAATAGAGGCGTCCGCCAACTCGACGGGCTCAAGCACCTGACGTGAGCCGCTCTCGCTCACCCGCGCGCAAGGCATCCCGGGGTCGTGCTCGAAGAACAACCAGCCGCGCTCCATCGCGGCCCATCGCTGCCAGCGCTCCTTCGTGGCGATATTCTCGAGGGGCAGGACGTCGTACGCGGTGAGCCATCCCGTCCGAAGGAAATGGACGGCGAAGGAGGCCATGTCGGCAACGTACAACCCCCTCCAGTTCCCGGCGCGCAGCATCACGGATTGGTGGCCCCGGGTGTGACCCGGAGTCACGACGCAACTCACCTCGTCCGTAACTGCGTAATCTCCGGTTAGCAGCCGCATTTGGCCTCGGCTCATGACCGGCCCGAAGTTCTCCGAAAGATACGTTCCACGCGTACGGGCATCGGGATGGCTGGCATCAGCCCATTCGATCCGCTGAACGAGGTAAGTCGCCCGGGGGAAGGTCGGTACAACCTCTGATCCTTCCAGACGTGTGTTGCCGCCACAGTGGTCGGAATGCAGATGGGTGTTGATCACGATGTCGACATCGGCAGGCGAGACGCCCAGCCTGCCGAGCCCGGACACCAGACCCTCCTCCGCCCGGGTGAGGTGCCAGCCCGCGAGACGATCTCCGGACAACTTCTCGCCAAGCCCGGTGTCGATGACAATCGTCTTCCCCTGTGACCGGACGAGCATGCAGTTCAAAACCATCGGTACCAGGTTCTCGAGACTCGGAGTGAAGTGCCGTTGATACAACGTTCTTGGGACAAGACCAAACGGACCGCCGGCGTCGACCTCAACCCACGCGTCGTTGACCAAGAAGAACTCAAGCTCACCGATCTTCATCGACGATCCTCGCTCTCACTTGGGCGGAACCCCGACTCGAAGAGCCGGCCTCATGTCCGAATCTAACCATGATCAAGCTACCCTCGATCTGCGCACTCCAACCCGCTCTCTTCGCTGTGCATAAGGGCCGGCGATCAATTCCCTTCCATCGGCGAACCCGCGTGACGTGCCCGCGGCCGGGTGTCCGGCTCGACGTCGCCATCCCGTTCCCAGCTCATCCGGCTCTCCACCCGAACGGCGGCTGAGTCGCCGCCGGAGATTGTTCGCTGTCAGCCCACGCGGTTTGTCCCGAATCATCGACTCGGGTGCGACGGCCTGTGGCATCCGCGGCGGACACTGCCTGTGGCATCCGCGGCGGACACTCCTACTCGCGCCGCTCAGATCCTCCCCCCGAAGAACTCCGATTTTAGGCGGGCTTCGAGCGCCTTGCGCGCCTGGACCGGCTGAAAGGCCGCCTGCGCCGAAGCCAGGATCATCCCCTTGATCGTTTCCAACGACAGCCCGAGATGTTTGATTGCCAGAGCATACTCGTCAGCCAAAGAGATCTGCGACACGCCAGGGTCGTCAGTATTGATCGTCACCTGGAGACCAGCTTCGAGCATCCGCGCTAACGGATGACCTCCCGGCTCGGATACGGCTCCCGATTGCAGGTTGCTCGTAGGGCAGACCTCGAATACGGTTCTTCGTTCTACCGCCATGCGGACCACATCTTGGTCTTCAATCACGCGCACGCCGTGCCCAATTCGGACGTCGGGGGAAACATCGAGTGCACTGCGTACGCTCTCCGCTCCGTCCCACTCGCCTGCATGGATCGTCACGCCCAATCCGGCCTGTCGGCCGCCCACGAGCAGGTCGCGGAATGGGCTGCTTGCGAACTTGACCTCGTCACCCGCCAGACTGAGGCCGACGACACCACGATCCATGCGCTCAACGGCCGCCTGGGCGACAGCCTCGCCCTGCGCTACGGACTCGTGCCGATTGATACTGGCGATCAGTCCGACCTCGATGGAGTACTGCGCCGCGGCAGAGGCGGCGGCCGCCGTCACCCACTCGAAGACCTCATCCAGATTGAAGCCGCGTTCTTGCGAAAGCGCGGCCGGCGTGAAAAGCAGTTCGAGGTAGACGATGTTCTCAGCCGAGGCGTCAGCGATGGCCTCGTGTGTCAGTCGCTCGACGATTTCCGGCGAACGAAAGAGCCGCCGCAGCGGCTCGAACTTGGCGAGAAAGCTCTGAGGCGTTTTGGGATCGCCCGGCTGAACCTGGACGAGGCGCCTCAGCTTGTCGGCTTCATGCGGCAGGTCGAGCGATTCCCGCAGGACGATATCGTGGATGGTGGCGAGCCTCAGCGATCCTTCGAGGTGACGGTGCAGCTCGACCTTGGGGAACTCAGACAACCTTGTCGCGAGATCCTTGGCGGGTCCCTTGTCGCGAGATCCTTTACGGGTCCGGCCAACACGTACCTGATCCTTGCTGTTCGTCGGGGAACAACCCATCGGGGGCAGGATTATCGCCTGCGCTTGCGCCTCTTCTTCTTCTCCATGTTCGAGTCCACGACGGGCGCCCTGACTTCCGCAGTTTCCGGGACTCTGCCTGAAGGGACCTCGGCCGGCGGGGTCATCGCCTGTGGCGGCCGGCTGGCCGCTTGAGAGCGGAAGAGATTGGAGACCACGCCCGACCGGATCTCCGAGGTCAATTGTTGGAACATGTCGAAGGCCCGGCTCTTGTACTGCACCAGTGGATCGCGTTGTCCGTAGGCTTCGAGGCCGATCGACGTCCGCAGGGCTTCCATTTGGGTAAGATAGTCGACCCACAATCTGTCCCCTACGGCCAGGATCAGGCCGCGGTGGGCCTCGGTCAGAAAGACGCGGCCGATGGCGCGCGCAAGCCGATCCCGTGATTCACGATCAAGCGAGGCAAGGGGACCCGAGCCGGCAAGGCCGCTGAACACGTCTTCACCCAGCTCGCGCCGCAGGGCCGTTTGCAGGTTTGGATCCATCTGGTCGAGCCCGACGGCGCCATACCTGGCCAAACCGCTGATTCCCAGGCTGATTTCCAGCGCCTCTTGGGCACCTCGCAGGTGATCGAGCACTCTCTGGCGGAGTGCATCCTGTTGTTCGCCGGTCACGAGTCGCGCCGCCGCGAATGCATAGGACAGTCGCGGCACTACGACGGCGCGTCGTTGGTGGGTCTTCCGGTCGAAGAAGGTGCGTTGGCCGTAGCTGAGCTGTACGAGCAGGCGCGTCTCGAGCTTCTCGTCGACCTGGTCGTCCTTAGTCAGGCGGCTCTCGAGCTCGCGGCGGATTTCTTCCAGCGTGCGGGCCTGGCGCTGTTCCCAGACCGAGTCGAAGGCCGTCAGCAGTTTCTCCTCCGCTGCGTCCCAGTCAATCGGAGTCTCCAGGGTGGGCTCGAGGCCCAAGCTCTCGCCGATTCGGCGTTCCACGGCCTGGAGCATCCCGGCCCAGACGCGGACCCCCAGACTCGCTTCTACAATCTGTGGGACCAGATCTCGGAACCGGCCGGGGTCATCCGCGACCTGTTCGAGGCCTGACTTGTCGACCTGAAGGTGAAGACCGGCCACGTCCTCAACAGACCTGACCAGGGTCTGAGGGTCGACATCGCTTTCGTTCGACTCCGCCTCGAGCATTGCCCCCTCGATGGCCGTCTCCGCCAGCTCCACCCGCTGGCGGACTTGATCATCCAGCCGATCGAGGGCACGTTCGAACTGCTCCGCCGCAGAACGCGCCAGGTGCTCCTTCTGGGTCTCGAGCGCCTGGCCGGCCATCTCTAAAAGTTCTGCTTTCAACGTCCCGGTGTCCCTGACCGGCGCAAGGTCATCAAGCAGGAGGCGGAGCATGAACGAAGGATACGGATCATCGCCTTCCAGATTGAGCGTAGGTTGGGTTTCCTCAAGCCAGGCGAGCAGCTTCCAGGGGCCTTCAGGATCTTGGAGAGCGGCGCGAACGTGACTCTCGACGTCGACGATGAGCATCCCGTCCACGTCTTCTCGGAGGTCGTCCTTTGCGAACACCCTGTTCCGCTGGCTGTAGAAGACCTCCCGCTGCTGATTCAGAACGTCGTCGTATTCGAGCAGGTGCTTGCGGGTGTCGAAGTTAGCGCCTTCCACGCGCGTCTGTGCCTGCTCGATCGTTCGATCCACAATCCCGTGAGCGATCGGCACGGCCTCATCGATCCGCAGACGCTCCATCAACCCCGCGACCTGACTCCCGCCGAACAGCCGCATCAACTCATCTTCGAGCGAGAGGAAGAACTGGGACGAGCCCGGATCGCCCTGGCGTGCAGATCGGCCGCGCAACTGGTTGTCGATCCGTCGCGACTCGTGCCGCTCGGATCCGATGACATGCAAGCCTCCGGCCTCTCGAACCTTGCGCTCATCTTCGATGAAATTGCGATACAGCTCGATTTCCGCCTCGTAGATCCCAATCGCCTGGCTGTCAATGGTCGAGAGCTTCGACAGCCTTTCCTCCATGTTGAGATACTCTGGATCCTTGACCCCCGCCCGACGCAGCACCCGGTTGACCGCTGCAAGCACCTCCTCGGCCACATCACCGCCGAGGCGGATGTCTACCCCGCGCCCGGCCATGTTCGTGGCAATCGTCACCGCCCCGAAAGCACCGGCGTCAGCGATGATGCGCGACTCCTCATCATGCTTCTTGGCATTGAGGACGTTGTGCCGGATTCCCCCCTCCAGAGCTTCCCGTAGACGGAATTGATAGGCAGGATCGAGCTCCAGGATCGTGGTCAGTCGCTCCAGGTTTCCCTCTCGCGTTGGGTTGAGCGAGACTTCCAGTTCGCGGGCGAACGGGCGCAAGACCGCCGGGCCCAACTCGTCGATCGGCTGATACAGCGGCATCAGCTCTTCCACCCGCGTCCCGTCGTCGGGGAGTCCCTTGCTTTCGAGGTAGGCATCCCGCAGGAGCATGACCATCGCCAAACGCTGGAGCGGCTCGGCCCGCAGTCGGCCGGATAGGCGCTCGGAGAGCTCGACCGAAGTTGTCCCGACTAGCAGCGGCTGGCCGGCGACGTGACGCAGCATGATCTCGGTTGTCACGGCGCGCAGCTTAGCCTCCTCCGTGCGGTAGACCGCATCCGGGTAGTCCTTCCGCCGCCAGAAGACGGGAGCCTGTTCTTCATCGTCTGCCCGGCAGTAGCACGAGAACCGATTGCCGTTCTCGCGGTACTCGACTTGAACCAGATCCGAGTCCGGCAGCAGGGCGATGTACTCCAAGTTTGTCGGGAGCGCCGTCACGTCAACCTTGTAGATTTTGTTGAACTCTTCAGCCTCAGTCAGCGCCGTCCCGGTCATCCCGGCCAGCTTCGAGTACATCCTGAAATAGTTCTGCAGGGTGATCGTCGCGTAGGTGACGTTCTCCTGGCGGACGCGCACACCTTCCTTGGCTTCGACTGCCTGGTGAAGTCCATCGGACCAACGTCGCCCCTGCATCAGTCGGCCGGTGAACTCGTCGACGATGATCACTCGCCCGCCCTGGACGACGTAATCCTTGTTGCGCTTGAAGAGGAACTCGGCCCGCAGCGCCTGTTCAAGGAAGCCCATCAAGCGGGCCTGTTCAGGCGTGATATCTTCCGGACGATCGGGATCGCGCAACGGAATTCCCAGGAGCTCTTCGACGTGGTTCTCGCCGATCTCGCTCAGCGAAACCGTGCGGTCGCGCTCACTGGTCTCATAGTCTTCAGCCCGCAGCCCCTTGACGACCTGGGTCATCTGCAGATAAAGGGTGGGGTCTTCTTCGGCCGGGCCGGAAATGATCAGCGGGGTTCGGGCTTCATCGATCAGGATGTTATCGACCTCATCTACGATCGCATAACTGTGCCCGCGTTGGACCCGATCCTCCGTTCGCCGGGCCATATTGTCCCGCAAGTAGTCGAAACCGAATTCATTGTTCGTCCCGTAGGTGACATCGGCGGCGTATGCCAGCCGGCGATCGACGATCCTCAACTGGTGGACGTCCTCCTGGACCGACTCGCGGCTTGGGTCATACACGAACGCCTTGCGGCCGTTCTCCGTGCGAGCCGCCTCCTGGAGCACCCCGACGCTCAGCCCCAGGAACTCGAAGATCGGCCCCATCCAGCGCGCGTCGCGCCGGGCCAGATAGTCATTGACGGTGACGAGGTGGACGCCCTTGCCCTCGAGCGCGTTCAGGTAAATCGGCATGGTCGCCACAAGCGTTTTGCCTTCGCCCGTCCGCATCTCGGCGATCTTCCCCTGATCAAGGACCACGCCGCCGATCAGCTGGACGTCGAAGTGCCGCAGACCGATCGTCCGCACCGAGCACTCGCGGACGACGGCGAAGGCCTCCGGCAGGATCTCGTCCGGGCTCTCTCCCTCCCCGAGCCGCCTCCGGAACTCATCCGTCTTCGCCTGCAACTGCGCGTCGCTCAGCGCACGCATGCCGATCTCATGCTCGTTGATCGCATCGACGTAGGGCTGATAGCGCTCGATCTCGCGGCGAACCGGATCGCCGCCGACGATTCGCGTGAACGTTCTGAGCATTGAATCGGATCCTTCCGGGCGGGATTATAGCACACGCGTTCCGTGTGACCTTGCTTCACAGTTCGTCTTCATTCTGGCGAACTGGCGAACCTCGGATGTCGACACGGCATGACACATGCATCTGAGACGGCGTGCGCTCGGTTCTCCGAGTTCGATCGCCCGTGGCATAGCTGCTCCCATCCAGGGCAGGCCCCATATCGCCTTGACATGATTACGTGGCGGTAGAGAAACGGTGCGCCACGGAACGTCACACGGGTCTTTTGGGTCAATCATCACCTCGAGTGCGCCTACGCTTGACGCACTTACCGCCCGATATACAATATCGCCCAGGGGCGGTGGCGGAATGGGCAGACGCCGGGGACTTAAAATCCTCTGAGGGCAACCTCGTGTGGGTTCGACTCCCACCCGCCCCACCACGCGGCTCAGTTCCAGCTATCCGCGCGGGCTCGAATGTGGACCGTCCACCATGGGCTCGTCCACCATGGGCTGCCCGGGCACGATCGGAGGCCGAAATGCCAAACCGCCTGACCCTGATCACGCTGACACTCGGCGCAGGGCTGATCGGCGCCTGCACCTTGCCCGGCGCGGCCTCACCCACGCCGTTCACGTTCCCAACACCGAATCTCACGCTTACCGCGGTCTTTGCCTCGGTGGCGACTGCGGTGCCGCCTCCCGCATCCACCCTCCCGCCGCTACCCTCTCCCACGGCTTCTCCGTCTCCCTTGCTGCCACCCGAAAACATCACACCTCAGGCGACAACGGCCGCCACGATTGCCACGGCCGCCGCCTCGACCGGCAGCCGGCCGAACGGCACGTTGGTGACGGCCGAGTTCCTGACTAACCCACCTGCAATCGATGGCTCGCTGGACGAGTGGGATACGACCGCCTACACCGCCAATCATGTTGTCTTTGGGTCGAGCGCCTGGTCGGGGACGAATGATCTTTCGGCCACATACCACATCGGCTGGGATCAGACGTTTCTCTATGTAGGAGTTAAGGTGGTCGATGACAGGTTTGTCCAGGTTGCCCAAGGCCGGTCGCTCTTCAAGGGCGATGAAGTCGAGATCCAGCTCGACACTATCCTGGACAGCGATTTCTCCTCGACCTCGCTCAGCGCTGACGACTACCAGCTGGGTTTGTCGCCGGGGGACTTCGGATCGCACGATCCCGAAGCCTACCGCTGGTACCCATCAAGCAAGGCGGGTTCCGTGAGCAACATCAACGTCGAGGCCCGGTCGACCACTTCGGGCTATGACTTGGAGGCCCGAATCCCCTGGAGCGTGCTCGGGGTGGTTCCGGCGAGCGGCAGCCACTACGGCTTTGCCCTTTCCGTGTCGGACGACGACCGGTCTGGTGAAGCAGCGCAGGAGAGCCTTCTTTCGAGCGTGAGTACGCGAAAGCTCCTCAATCCGACAACCTGGGGGACGTTGGGACTTGAGCCGAGCGGCGGGAGTTGACCGGCTTTCTGCCTCAGCTCGGGCTGGCTCACCCGCGGGCGAGCAGAGATCTCTCGCCGGGCCGGATGCGGACGGGCTAACCCGGGGATGACCGCAAGATGCTAGCCTTCCCTGTTGGCCGATTCCGCCGCAGGCTCACGCCCGAGCAGAGGCAGATCGTCGATCGCTTACGCGATCCCTGGGCCCTGCAAGTCTTCATCGCCTCTGAGATCACGTACAACTTCGAGCCTGGTGGCCCGACAGCCTACGGACCGATCGAGGTCTTGAATCGCAGAACCGCCCACTGCTTTGAAGGGGCGGTTTTCGCGGCCGCCGTGATGTGGTACCACGGTTATCCTCCGACGCTCGTCTTGCTCGAAGCGCCCGAGGATTTCGACCACAACTTGATCGTGTATTACGAGGACGGGATGATCGGCTCACTCTCCCAGTCGCGCCACCGAGCCCTGCTTGGGAAACCGCCGATGTTCGAGAGTCTGCGCGACCTGGTGTTGGCTTACTACCCTGACTACTACAGCGATTGGACCGGAAACCGCGACGAACTCACCCTGCGCGGTTTCTCAGAGCCGATTGACTTGCGGAGGTTCGGTACCGAATGGGTGTTGGCGGATGAGGTGTGGTCGGTATACCGCCAATTCCTGGTCGGTGTCAGACTAGAGAAGCTGTTCCCGCAGGAAGATCGCCAGCGTTACTACACCTACCCCGAAGAGCACATCCACGAGTGAAGTTGTGCTTTGCCTATTAGAAGAGGATTGAGGCCAGCTCGCTGCGATACTCGCGTGTCAGCGGGTCATCGTCTCCGAGCAAGGCGAACAGTCCGAGCAGGACCTTCCTGGGGAGTCCATTGCCGTAGTTCTTCTCCTGCCGCAGGATTTCCAGCAGGCCGTCCATGGCGCCAGCGAGGTTTCCCCGAGCGATCAACCGCGCCGCATGATGCAGGCTGGCCTGCAGGGGGAGGCTTTCGTCCTCGGCGGCGTTTGCCTGCTCGGCCGCGGCCAGAAACTCGGCTAGAGGTCGCAGTTGCTCGGCGCTGACCCACTCCGTGCTGGCCGGGAAGCCATGCAAGACCTCTAGTGCCTCACCCCCTTTTGCTTGCATTAGCAGCGCTTTGACCAGGCCAAGCGCGGCCGGGGCATTGGTGTCGTCGGCCAGCCGAACACGCCGGAAACTCTCCTCCGCCTCGGACCAATGCCGGGTAGCCAGGAGACTACGGGCATCAGCTACAGCCTGTTCAGCCGGGTTGGGGACGAGCCGGGTGACGAAACGCCGGACGGCAGCCTCCGGCTGGGCTCCCACGAACTCGGCCTTGACCTCTCCCTGAGAGAAGGCCTTTACCGCCGGGATGCCTTGGACACCATAGCGGATGGCCAGGTTGGGGTTCTGATCGACGTCGACTTTGGCCAGGCGGAAGGCGCCGCCGGCTTCGATTGCCAGCCGCTCGAGGATCGGGCCGAGCACCCGACATGGTCCGCACCATACCGCCCAGAAGTCGACCACGACCGGCACCTCGTGTGAGCGCTCCACGACCTCGGCCTGGAACGTACTCTCATCCACATTGATGATGTTCTCAGAAAGGCTCACCGCCACCTCTGCAAACCGCGATCATCGCGGAGTGTAGGCCGGAAGTATTAGATCTTCATCGGCGGCCATCGCCCTGACGAAATCAGGCCACCGGCCGCGCTTACTCCGGGGGTTCCTCTGGGCTGCCCGGCTGTTCGACCCGCACCACCTCGCCGTGCTCGTTGATCACGACCTGAAAGCCCAGCATTCCAAGCCAGGCGCGGCCCTCTTCGGGTAGCCCCAATGCGATCAGGCGTTCGAATTGGTCGTCAAGATCTCGCAGAGAGGACTCGATCATCGCCTTGGTGAAGATATCTTCCTGGCCGATCATCCTCATCGTACCTTCGCTGATCATATCCTCATGGCCTTGGATCAACTCACGCATCTGCCCCAGGACCTGGCGGTCGACCTTCTCACTTTCGATGTGACGACGGAACCCGTCATCATCGATGACGTAGAACGCTTCGCCGCCCACAACGGCCACGCCGACTGGCCTGCCCGCCTCGTCGATTACCAGACCACCGAAGAGTGCTCTTTGGGCCATGCTTCGATCATACCAGTCCCCCTCCACCATTGCAAAGACAAAGCCAAGCCGTCGGGATGGGACAGGGACAATAGACGCCGTGCTACGCTCTCCCCAGGCGGAAGGACGGAGACGAAAGATCAGGGGTGGATGTTGACGAGCGTTCCCACGGAGGCGAAGCCGAAGAGCCACTCCGAATCGGGTATGCTCAGGTTGACGCACCCGTGGCTCATGGGGTGACCGAAATTGTTATGCCAGTACGTCCCATGGAGTCCGTAGCCCTTATAGAAGTACATCGTGAAGGGAACGCCGGGGAGGTAGTATCCAGGGCCGGCCATCGGCGTCGAGCGCAGCTTGACGTAGATCCGGAACTGGCCGGTGACGGTGGGATGGGCCGGCAGGCCGGTGGACACGATGAAGGTTTGTACCGGATCGCTGCCCTCGTAGGCCACAACTTTCTGCTCGCTCAAGTCGACATCGATCCAACGACCCTCATTTGCCAGGTCGGCAGGATTTTCGGTGTAATCAAACGAGACCGCCGGGCGCGGGGTCGGTGTATCGGTCGGCGTTGGTGTATCGGTCGGCGTCGGGGTCAGTGTCGGCGTGGGAGTCGGTGTTTCCGTAGGCGTTGGCGTGGGGGTGTCGGTCGGGGTCGGCGTGTCGCTCGCCTTCTCGACCTGGGCCGGACCGACCTGCGGCTGCTTGGCGTCAGCCGGCTGGCCGCCGAACCACAAGCCGAGCCCGATGACCAGCGCCAGAGCCGGGAGCAATGCTTGAGGCGAGAACAACCTCCGGACCGTGAGGGCCTCGAGGGGCGCGATCTGGTACCGCAGGTTCGAGGGCAGGTGTGCCTCGCGCGCTGCAACCCGGCGCTCCTGGCGCGGGATCCGCTTCATGCACCATTCGACGGCTTTGTGCGCCGCGGCGCTCTTCGGGTTGATCTCGAGCGCCCGGGCAGCGTATGCCAGCCCGGCGTTCAGGTCCTCGGCGGCCGCAGCCATGTAGAGCCAGGCCGCTTCGGATTCGGGCGCCAGCGCGATGGCTCTACGGGCGATTCGCCGGGCGCGCGCCCGATCACCCTGCGCGAGAGCCGCTTTGCAGGCCAGGAGCATCTTCTCCAACGCCTGAGGCGAAAGCTCGCCTTTCGTCATGGACCTTCACCCTCGCCAGGGAGAGTAGCGGGTTCGTTGTTGATGTAGCACAGGATCCCTTCGGCGATACCTCTGGCTGCCTTGTCCGGATGCTGGCTCAGAAAGTCGCGATCCAGATACAGGAATCCGGTCTCGATGATCGCCGCCGGGGTCTGATTGTGAATCTCATAGAACGAATGGTACTCGGTCATGTCCCGGGTAATACTCCCCGGGCGGTATGCCAGGTCTGTTGCCTGAGCGTAGCGATCGGCGAGGCATGTGACGAGCCGCTGGGCACGGTCGGGAACAGAGGTATCCAGCGCCGCGGCGACCTTGTAGCCGGTGGCCTGATCATTGATCGGCACACAGGCATCGGCGTGGATGGAAACCAGGGCAATGGCCCGGTACCCGGTCAGGCGCGTGTCGAACTCTTGGAGCAGGTCGGCTTCGATCCCGGCTGCTTCCATCCCGCTCACAACAAGGTCGGCTATCTTGGCATTGACGTCGAGCTCCGTCAGCCCATCCGCGCACACAGCGCCCGGATCGGGGAGACCTGTGTATTTGTTCAACCCGGAGTGCCCTGCCACGATCCCCACCTTGAGGTGCTGGTCCGCCTCGGCGTTTCCGCCGTTGGCAGCCGACGTCGGAGAGCCCGATCCTGCACGATCGGCCGCCGCGGCCAGCTGCTCGACCAATTCCCCCGGCCTAAGGCTGGCCGGCGTCCAGGCCGTGAAGACGGTCGCCAGGGCAGCCGCCACGCCTACACAAATACCCAATTGACGCAGCACCTGGCTCACGCCAGGTGTTAAGATCGAAGGATCCGACTGTCGGTGAGATCTGCCGGACATGGTCCGACAAATCGTACCCTTTGGCATAGATTATAGCAATATGCTCCTCCCGCCGGGACAGGACGTGGGTAACCCCCACCGGGTGACCCATGCGATTTGAGCTCGGTTAGCTTGGCATCGAGCCTGCCAGTCCAGCCCTTGAGCTCCGTACTTAGGCCTTGACATCCCCTCTGGGTGTCTTATAATATTCATCAACTTAGTCATAGAAATTATGGTGGATATGACCTACTTGCGCTGCATATGTCTGGGGCGGGGACGCTGACCTCCTCGTCTCAGATCGCCTGACCCGGGAAACCTGGGCGACCAACAGACGAGCGACGGCCCGTCCCCGCAGAGCGATCGTGGGATCGCTTAGGGATGACGAGTGCCGTCCGCATCCGGCTGTTGGTTTTTGTTTCCCTGGAGGATCGTGTGGAAAGAGTCTCTGTCGAGACCCGGGGTTTCGCCCTCCGCTTGCATGAAGCGGAGCAGTTCTTGGCCCGTGTGGGTAACACCCCCCTGCTCCCGTTGCGGAGGATGACCAGCGGGCTTGCTCCCGCAGTCGAGGTCTGGGTAAAGGCCGAGTGGTTCAACCCTGCCGGCTCGGTCAAGGACCGGCCCGCATCGGCCATCATCCATGCCGGTCTGCAGAGCGGCCGGCTCGGGGCTGGTCAGACCCTTCTTGATTCGACGTCTGGAAATATGGGCATCGCCTACGCTACCTTTGGCGCGACCCTGGGCATCCCGGTGCACCTGGCCATCCCCGGAAACGCCGGGCGGGCGCGACTGGCAAGCCTGCGCGCACTCGGCGCCGATCTCACCCTCACCGATCCGACGGAAGGGTCGGATGGAGCGCGCGACATCGCCCGCCAGCTGGCCGAAGCCGAGCCGGAGGAGTTCTTCTATGCCGACCAGTACAGCAATCCAGCCAACTGGCAAGCCCATTACGAGAGCACCGGTCCTGAGCTGATCGCCCAGACGCGAGGCAAACTGACCCACTTCGTTGCCGGCCTGGGCACAACAGGCACGTTGACCGGCGCGGGACGTTACCTGAGGCAGAACGCACCCCAGGCTCGCTTGATCGCCGTCCAACCCGACGGCCCGATCCATGGCCTGGAGGGTCTCAAACATCTACCGACCAGCCACGTCCCTCCGATCTACGATCCAACCCTTGCCGACGAGGTCGTGCACGTGCCCACCGAAGACGCCTATTCTATGGCCCGTCGGCTCGCCAGACAGGAGGGCCTTCTCGTCGGGCTCTCCTCGGCGGCCGCGGCGGTCGCCGCGATGCGGATCGCCGAGGGCGAGCTTTCAGCCTTGATCGTCGTACTCTTCCCCGACTCCGGGATCAAGTATCTCGACCTTCCCTTCTGGAACGAGGCATGACTATTCTCCTTTCTTCAGCGATCCTGGATGATCTCCACAAGCATGCCGAGAGTCATTATCCGGATGAAGGTGCCGGTATGGTTCTCGGGGATGGAGAACTGGAGACGCGCCGGGCGACTCGTCTGCTCCACCGTACCAACAACTTCGAACTCGAGTCGAGACGCCGGCGCTATTCGATCGATCCGAAAGAGTTCCTGGAGGCAGAGCGCGAGGCCGAAGAGCTTGGTCTGGACATCATCGGTATTTTCCATTCGCATCCGGATCACCCTGCCCGCCCCTCGGATTTCGATCTGGAATGGGCAATGCCGTGGTACCAGCGTCTCACGCGGGAAGGCGGTGGAGTCTCGCGCTTGGCGGCTATCCGATGATCGAAGCTCGTTCATCGAAGAGGCGCTGGTCGAGGTCAGATCTGGATCACCTGAGGAGGTTCGATGAGCCTTGTTCGTTTGCCGACCCCCCTTCGGCCATACGCCGAGGGTCGCAAGGAAGTCGAAGTCGAAGGATCGACTGTGGCCGACGCCTTGGGGAACCTGGCGCGCATGTATCCCATGCTCACCCAGCACTTGTACGACGAGGGAGGGCGCCTCCGGCCCTACGTCAATGTGTTTCTAAATGAGGATGACGTGCGCACGCTCCAGGGTGAGACGTGCGCACACTCCAGGGTGAAGCGACGCCCATTGCCGACGAGGACCGTTTGATGATCGTCCCCAGCATCGCTGGAGGCTCGGTAGAGGCCCGCGCTGTCCGGCCTTTGCGCCCGGTCGACCACACGGCCCTGCGTGTGAATCAGGCGTTCATCATCAGTCTGCTGGGGGCCGGCTTCATCGCCGGATCGACCGTTCTGGTGGCGGTCGTAGCGTTGGTGATGGCTCTCGGCACGATCCTTGGCCGGCCCGGATTCCTTCCGCTCTACCAATTGATACGCGGTCGAGGCCCGTTCAAACCGGACATCGTGCAAGACAACCCAGAGCCGCACACCTTCGCTCAGGGGATGGGCGCGGTGGTCCTGGTCGGCAGCATTGTGTGTGCCTTGGTGGGGCTGGAATTCGTCGCCTGGTTGCTGGCCTGGGTCGTCATCGTGCTTGCGGCGCTTAACCTTTTCGGCGGGTTCTGCGTTGGGTGCGCGATCTACTACTGGCTCAATCGGCTCGGCGCTCCTGGGTTTCAACAATCACCGCCTCCGGGCGTCACTCCGGGCAAGCGCCCGGCCTCCCCCGGCTGAAACTCGATGCTTGAGCGCTTGATCCTCACTTTGATCGGGATCGTCGCGGTCTGGCTCGTGTATCGGGGCCTTTCCAGCTACCTGCTTGCGCGACATACCGGTCGAGCATTGAGCCTCGACGGCTTCCGACTCGGTCGGCCGGCGATCCTGTACTTCACCGCACCTGGCTGCGGCCCGTGTGAGACCATTCAGCGCCCGGCGCTCGTTGAACTCGAGGCCCTGTCAAACGGCAGGGTGCAGATCATCGAGATCGACGCTACCCAGCAGCCCAGGTTGGCTGACGCCTGGGGGGTGCTGACGGTTCCGACGACATTCATCATCGACGCGCGCGGGCAGCCTCGAGGCGTAAACCACGGGGTCGCCCGAGTGAAGAAGCTGGCCAGCCAGCTGGCCACCGTCGGGGAGCTCAACCTTCCCGGTCTCGACCCGAGTCACATCCCGGAGAGCAAGTAGAATTGTTTCGTCTGACCGTGTGCTTCACCGCCAGCGGGTAGACCGTCGGACTCGTGTTGGCATCAGCTGACGAGCGACGGACTCCAGGACGTCTTCTAATGACCCTCCCCAAGGACTCGAACAACACGAACCGTCTGTCTCACCCTGAGATCCTGCGCTACTCGCGTCACCTGCTCATGCCGGAGGTCGGCCTGGAAGGCCAGCAGAAGCTTAAGGCCGCCTCGGTCTTGGTCATCGGCACAGGAGGCCTGGGCTCGCCGGTGGCGATGTACCTGGCCGCCGCCGGTGTGGGCCGCCTGGGGTTGGTCGATTACGACGTGGTCGATTTCACCAACCTTCAACGCCAGATCATCCACGGAACTCAGCGCCTGGGTGAGAGGAAGGTCGTTTCCGCGCGCGACAGGCTGATGGACATCAACCCTTCCATTCGGGTCGACATCTATGATGAACCCTACACCTCCGAGAACGCGCTGACAATCGCCGGGCCCTATGACGTCATCGTCGACGGAACAGACAATTTCCCGACACGCTACCTCGTGAACGATGTATGCGTCTTGACCGGAAAGCCCAACGTCTACGGATCGATCTTCCGCTTCGAGGGTCAATTGAGTGTCTTCTGGGCCGCGAAGGGGCCTTGCTACCGTTGTCTCTTTCCCGAGCCGCCGCCTCCCGGCCTTGTGCCCTCGTGCGCCGAGGGAGGCGTGTTCGGCGTTCTCCCGGGTACGATCGGAACGCTGCAGGCAACCGAGACCCTCAAGCTGATCCTGGGGATCGGGGACCCGCTCATCGGGAAGCTCCTCTTATTCGATGCATTGGGAATGAACTTCGAAGAGGTCCGGCTCAAGAAGAATCCTTCGTGCAAGATTTGTTCGGACCATCCGGAAATCTCCGAATTGATCGATTACGAGGCCTTCTGCGGCGTCCCGGGTCACGACCGACCGGAGTCGCGACTGGCGAGTGAGTGGGAGATCGACGCCCGGGAGCTGGCAGGACGATTGAAGGATGGCGACCCCATCCGGTTGATCGATGTGCGCGAGCCGCACGAGCTTCAGATCTCACACATCGAAGGCTCTGAGCTGATCCCGCTTGGCTCGCTGGCGGCACACATGCATGAACTCGACAGCGCCGAGGAGATCGTGCTTTTCTGCAAGTCCGGCGGCCGATCGGCCCAGGCGCTCGAACTCCTGGCTGGCGCCGGCTTCCGCAAGTTGAAGAACCTTCACGGAGGCATCAACTCCTGGGTCCGAGAGGTGGATCCCAGCCAGCCCGTTTACTGATCGATCGGAGGTCCTGCCGCCTTGCCCGAGGCAGCCGATTGCCTAGTGCCTATTGGTGACGGCCGTTGGCTGTCCGCTGTTAGCTGATCGCCGGGCATTCTCTCCCCGACTGCCTGTTGACTCGCCCCGAATCTGGGCCTATACTTCATGGACAAATTACCTCTAGAAAAGCTTTGAAGAGGGCGAGTAAGCGCCGACACGGCCTACCAGAGAGTGGGGCACGGTGGAAGCCTCACAGGTGCGGCGGCGATGAATGGACCTCGGAGCTGCAGGGCGAAAGGCGCAACGCCGAGTAACCCGAGCCGGAGCTGCCACCGTTATCAGGGCAAAGGGCATCGCAAGTTCTTCGCCGTGCCCGAGTAGAGTGAGGCTGGCCTTTGACCCCGTCGCATCACCGGCGGGGTTTGTGGTTAAGTCAGCCTAACCGGGGTGGCACCGCGGGCGTACAGACGCTCGTCCCCGACCGGGGACGGGCGTTTTTGTTTTGCTACAGACCCTGCCCGTCGCCCAAGCTCCCGCTCTGGATCCGGGATCTCACATGTCCGGTCGATGAACGGGGACGACGGTCAGGAGGTGAGACTTAGACAAAGCGTCCTGCTCGGAAGCCGCACGTGCAAGTCATCCTTATCTCACTCAGGAAGGAGGCCGGAAATGACCGACCGAACGCGTTTCATCTTGACCGAAGAGGAAATCCCGAAGGCCTGGTACAACATCAACCCCGACATGCCTGCCTCGCCCGGCCCCGTGCTCCATCCCGCCACCAAGGAACCCGTGACCCCCGACTTCCTCATGGCGCTCTTCCCGGCCAAGTTCGTCATGGAAGCGGTCAGCATGGATCGGTTCATCGAGATCCCCGAACCCGTACGCGAACTCTACAAGCTCTACCGGCCGAGCCCGCTCATCCGCGCCCGGGGCCTGGAGAAGGCGCTCGACACGCCGGCTCACATTTACTACAAGAACGAGAGTGTCTCGCCCGTGGGCTCGCACAAGCCGAATACAGCCATTCCACAGGCCTTCTATGCCAAAGAAGAGGGCGTCAGCGGGTTCACCACGGAGACCGGCGCCGGCCAGTGGGGGTCGGCCCTGGCGATGGCCTGCCAGTTCTTCGGGCTGGACTGTCAGGTCTATATGGTCAAGGTCTCCTACAACCAGAAGCCGTACCGCCGTGTCTTGATGGAGCTCTTCGGCGCGTCAGTCACGCCGAGCCCATCCGAGAAGACTGCCTTCGGCCGGAAGCTTCTTTCTGAAGACCCCGAAAACTTGGGCTCCCTGGGCATCGCCATTTCGGAAGCCGTCGAAGCTGCGGTCACATCGAACGGCCAGTACAAGTACTCACTCGGCTCCGTCCTCGGCCCAGTCTTGATGCACCAGACGGTGATCGGTCTCGAGGCTCTCAAGCAGTTCGAGCTGGCCGACGAATACCCGGATGTTGTGATTGGCTGCATTGGGGGCGGGAGCAACTTCTCCGGTTTCGCCTTCCCCTTCGTGCATCAGAATCTGACCGCCGGGAAGCGGACCCGCATCGTGGCGGTCGAACCGACGGCCTGCCCGAGCCTGACAAAGGGCATATACACTTTCGACTACGGAGACACCGCCGAGATGGCGCCCATCGTGAAGATGCACACGCTGGGACACACTTTCGTGCCGCCAGGAATCCACGCCGGAGGCTTGCGTTATCACGGCATGGCCCCTCACGTGTGCACGCTCTACGACCACGGCGACATCGAAGCAGTCGCCGTACCTCAGCTGGCGACGTTCGAAGCTGCGGTCAGATTCGCCCGAGCCGAGGGGATCGTCGCCGCGCCCGAATCGGCACATGCGATCAGGGTTGCGACCGAATCGGCACATGCGATAAGGGTTGCGATCGACGAGGCCCTGAAGTGCAAGGCCGAGGGGATCAGCCGGGTGATCGCCTTCAATCTCTCCGGCCACGGGAACTTCGACTTGAGCGCCTATGAGGCGTACCTGGCCGGCGAGTTGCAAGACTACGCCTATCCGGAAGCCGAAATCGAGGCGGCCAAGGAGCGTCTGCCGAGCGTTCCCCAACCCGCCTGAGCGAATATCCTCCCTCCCAGAAGGCCCCAGGTTAAAGCTGATGACGCCTGGGGCCTTTCTCCGTTTCTCAAGAACTCGCCGGAGGGCGCTGGTGAGAGGCAGTGATCGGGTTTCTTTGATTGCGCGTCTATCTCCGCGCCGCCGGGCCTCGATCCGACTGGCAAGGACCTAAAACCCTCGCCGACCATGAGGGTGTCAGACGACTTGATCGTGGACCGGGTCGGCATCGCCGATCCCCTCCACGGTTGGGTCGTTGGGTCCCTGCCTGCGGCTGGTGAGCCCTTCAAGCTCAGGCCCGCCTCTCCAGGGGGAGGTGACGCCGACACAACCCGGAATGTTGCACCCCGCATCAGGTCGAGAGACGGCCCGGCGCGCGCCTTATTGGATTTCGGTCCCTTTCAACCTGGAGGGGAATGAAGCAATCTGTGAAGGGTAGAATAGCCTTCGATCAGCATGAACCGCATAAGCCTGCACATCCTGATCTCGATCCTGGCGGGTTTGACAGCATGCGTTGCGCCGGCAGCCTTGCCTGCCGAGCCAACCCCACGCGCGACCGCGCCGGGCTCGGTTACCTCCACTTCAACGCCTCAACTCGCGCCGTTACCTCCACTTCAACGCCTCAACTCGCGCCGACCCCCGCAATCGAAGTGGACTTCAGCGAACTCACATTGGTTCCCGGAAGATTGGCCGGCGATTGGACCGTCATCGGCATGCTGACTAACCGGTCGGCATTCGCCGCTCAGGGGATCACCCTTGACGTCACGCTTCAAGGCTCGCGTGCCGCGCCTCTGGCTCATCAGTTGATCTCACCCGCGCTGGACACACTGGCTCCCGGGGCCGCGTCTCCGTTCTCCGCCCGCTTTCCAGCCGCGGGATCGGCCGAGGCGGCCCTGGCCGAGGTCGTCTCCTATCAGCCCGCCTCCGGGGCAGCGATCCCGCTCAAGATCGACTCACTCGCTCCGCAGCCGATGCAAGACGGTCGCATCGCGGTATACGGCCGGGTGTCAAACAGCGGGGCCAAGGCGATCGTCATCCAAGACTTGGTCATCTTGGCCCGCACTCCGGCGGGAGATCCCGTCGCACTATCTTCACCGGCCTCCGGCATCTCATTCCTGGGGGTGAGCGAGTCGGCCGGTTTTGTGTGCATCCTTGATAGCGTTGACCCGGCCTCCGTCCTGAGCGCTTACTCGGACGCCAAGGTCGCCTCTGATCCGGGAGAGCTCGCCCTCGCCTTCCCGGAGCCGCCCAAGATCGCATTCGACGAGCAAGGGGTCCCTCTGGTCCTGGGTGCTGTCCGCAACGACGGAGGTGTGTCGATGTTGGCTGACGTTGTTGTGACTATTACCTTGCGGGATGAGACCCTCGGGATCGGCGAGCTAGAGCTGCCCTGGCCGCTTGCTCCGGGAGAGACCCAGCCCTTCGCCGTTGTTGACTTCCCCGGCCTCGAGACACGTGTCTCGAGATCAGCGGTTGATCCGCTCTCTCTGTCGGCCGAGGGCCGGATCGATCCGGCTGTAGCCGACAGAGACAATAGCGGGCCCGATCCGGTCGCTCGGCCTAGCATCATGGCCGTCGTGAATTCCACGGATGGGGACATCCTCACGGCTGGTTTCATGACCGCCGCGGATGAGCTCGGCCCAGGCGCTTCTCTGTCTTTCGTTCTGACCCTTCGGCTGCCCGACCGCGTCAACCTGGCGATGGCCGAGTTTGACGTTCGCGGTGCGGGGATGCCTGTCGAGTGAGGTCGGCCGATCGGCGACCCCGCGCAGGAGAGCCAACACCCCCGGCTCCATCTACTGCGCCCCCTTGCCCGCCTGGTCGATCCTGGTCATCAATCGGGCACAACGCATCATGCGTATCGGGTGTTAATCTGTCGGGACGGTGAGGGGTCGCCCCTGGCCCATGCACAATTGGAGTCACGGGCAGGGTGCCGTTTGTCCGGCGTTGGTCGCCGGAGAAGCTCGGACCAAGCCCGTCTGATATAATCGGGGCCGCTCTGCTTGGCCGGCCGCGGCCAAAGCAGACGCGTCCTCGCCGACCAGCGCGTTCACAAAGCCAGGGTTTGATACCTAGTGACGTGCGGTCCGGCTCGTGCCGCGTGGAGGTGTGATGGAAAGAGACGAAATGCTGCGGCTGTATCACCAGATGGCCTTGATCCGTCGCCTGGAGGAGGCCGCCGCCAGCCTGTATCAGGAGGGCAAGATCGGCGGCTTCTTGCACTTATATATCGGCCAAGAAGCCGTAGGATGTGGTGTAGTCTCGGCTCGTCGCCCAGAGGATCGCGTGATCACGGCCTATCGGGATCACGGCATCGCCATCGCGGCGGGTATGGAGGCCAGGACCGTCCTCGCCGAGCTTCTCGGCAAAGCCACGGGCTGCTCTAAAGGGAAAGGCGGCTCGATGCACATGGCCGATGTCAGCCTCAACTTCTGGGGCGGGCACGCCATCGTCGGGGCCCACCTCCCGCTGGCAGCCGGGCTGGCTTTGGCCGACAAATACAACAAGACCACGGCCGCCACAATCTGCCTGTTCGGAGACGGTGCGACGAACATCGGTTATTTTCACGAAGCCATGAACCTGTCCGTGGTCTGGGAGCTCCCAGTCTTGTGGGTTTGTGAGAACAACCAGTACGGCATGGGCACTTCCATCGAGCGCGCCTCGGCCGTGCCTGAGATCCGCCAGAAGGCCCACGGATACGGGATGCCCAACGCTCGGGTGGATGGGATGGACATCGTTCAGGTAAGGAAGGCGACGGAGGCGGCCCTCAAGCATGTGCGAACCAATGGCCCCTTCTTGCTCGAGGCCGTGACTTATCGTTATCGAGGGCATTCGATGGGAGATCCCGAGCGCTATCGCTCCCACGAAGAAGTCACCAAGTGGGAGAAGAACGATCCCATTGGCATTTTCCACAAGTATTTGATCAAGAACAAGCACGCGACCGAGGCCGAATTGGAGCAGTCGGCGAATCAAGCCGCGAGCGAAATCCAGGAGGCGGTCCGGTTCGCCGAAGAGAGCCCCGACCCCGCGCCCGAAGTCCTGTTCAGCGACGTCTACGTCAAAGAGGTGGGCTGACCACATGCCAATCATCACGATGCGCGAAGCCATCTCGCAGGCGCTCTGGGAAGAAATGGAACGTGACGAGCGCGTGTTCATTTTGGGGGAAGAAGTCGGCGTGTGGGGCGGGACATACGCGGTGACGCGCGGTTTCTATGACCACTTCGGCCCCGAGCGTGTGCGAGATACCCCGATCGCCGAAGGAACGATCGTCGGAGCCGCCAACGGAGCGGCGATGGCCGGCCTGCGTCCGATCGCGGAGATGATGACGATCAACTTCGCCTTTCTCGCCATGGACCAGATCGTCAATCAGGCCGCCAAGATACACAGCATGTTCGGGGGTCAGATGACCATCCCGGTCGTAATCCGGGCGGTCGGAGGGGGCGGGCGCCAACTGGGCGCAACCCACTCGCACACGCCGGATGTTATCTTCGCCCACTTCCCCGGTCTCAAAGTCGTCTCACCCGGGACGCCGTACGACGCCAAAGGGCTGCTCAAGGCCGCCATCCGTGGCGACGATCCCGTCTTGTTTATCGAGAATGCGACCCTGTATCAGGCGAAGGGCGAGGTCCCGATCGAAGATTACATCGTGCCGATCGGGGTCTCCAATATCCAGCGCGCCGGCAAAGACGTCACAATCGTCACCTATTCCAAGATGCTTCAGGTCTCACTCCAGGCGGCGGAACTGCTGGCCAAGGAAGGCATCGAGGCCGAGGTCGTCGATCTGCGAAGTCTGCGACCCCTCGATATGCAGCCGGTCATTCGGTCCTTCAAGAAGACGAATCGTGCAGTTATTGCCGAGGAAGGCTGGCGGTCATACGGGATAGGCGCCGAAGTCGCGGTTCGCGTGTACGAGGCTGCGCTAGACTACGTCGATGCGCCGATTAGGCGAGTGGCGCAGAAAGAAGTCCCTCTGCCTTACAACCGCCATCTCGAGCAGCTGGCATTGCCGCAGGTTCAGGATGTGGTCGAAGCGGTGAAAGGGGTCCTCTAATGGCTGAAGTCGTCTCTATGCCAAAGCTGGGCTTCGACATGGCCGAAGGGAAACTCGTCCGGTGGGTCAAGGCCGAGGGAGAAACCGTCCAGAAAGGGGAGGTCCTGGCCGAGATCGAGACCGACAAGGCCACGGTCGAGGTTGAGGCCCTGGTCGCCGGCGTCGTCCGCAAGCACTTGATCCCCGAGGACACGTCGGTGCCGATCGGTGAGCCGATCGCCGTGATCGGAACCGCCGACGAGACGATCGAACTAGAGACACTTGTCTCGTCTCGAGAGCCGCTTCGGCCTCAGCCCCACAAGCACCCGAGATGATGGTATCCCCTGCGGCCCCGGCCGGCCCAGCAAAGGCGGCCGGTGAAGGCGAAGACGGTGGGCTTCCGGGCGGGGTCCGGGCCTCCCCTCTGGCGCGCCGGCTGGCCGAAGAGAACGATCTCGACCTGGCTCGGATCAGCGGCTCCGGCCCGCAAGGACGGGTTGTGATGCGAGACGTCCAGGAAGCCCTCCAGGTGGGAGGAGCCACCCCATCCGAGGCACCCGTCTATGTCCCGCATGAGCCTCGACCGACGGAGAGGATCCCTCTCGCAAAGTTGCGGGCGGCGATCGGGCGGCGGATGACCGCCTCAAAACAGCAGGTCCCGCATTTCTACGTCACGGCCGAGCTGGATGCCGCCCCGGTCATGTCGATGCGCTCGCAGATTAACGGGTTGTTGCCCGAAGATCACAAACTCTCGGTGAATGACTTCATCATCAAGGCGGCCGGCCTGGCGCTGCGCGAGCTTCCGGCGCTGAACGCCTCGCTCGACGGCGAGACGATCATCCGCCATGGCGAGGTCAACCTGGGTGTCGCCGTCGCCCTCGATGAAGGGCTGATCACAGTCGTCGTCCACCAGGCCGACTCGAAGCCGCTCCTGGCCATTTCAGAAGAAGTTCGCGTGCTCGCCGGCCGCGCCCGCAGCGGAAAGGTCCGGCCGGACGACATCGAAGGATCGACTTTCACCGTGTCGAACCTGGGGATGTTTGCGGTGGATCACTTCATCGCCATCATCAACCCCCCCGAGGCGGCCATTCTGGCGGTCGGCAGCGTCCGGGATGCCCCGGTTGTTGAGGATGGGCGGGTTGTGCCGGGGAAACTGATGCAGGTGACTCTGTCAGCGGATCACCGCGTGACCGACGGCGCCCAAGGCGCTCGCTGGCTCCAGATTTTCCGCGGCTACTTTGAGAACCCGGTTCGGCTGGTGATGGATGAGCTGGCGGGCGGTGCCGGGAGAGAGGGTCTCTGAACGAGAGCAGTGGCTTGCCGCCGTTCTTCATGACCCACAGCATCGGGGCGATTCGTCCTCGGCAAGAAGCAGCATCCGACCTCACCCCCCGCCCCCCTCTCCGCCGCGAGGCGTGGTGAGCGGATGTGCACTTTGAGGCCGAGAGGGGCAGGAATTCTCGAGAGGAGGGGGACAAAGGGGCCGCCTGGCCCGCTCGTTGTGGCGGGGTTCGCCCCGGATGCTCTTACCGGGGCGGGGGCCGCCCCGCCCGGCGCGGATCCAGGCCTTTCTCAGTCCGGCACGGGGGTACGGAGATTAGATCACAAGCTCGGACACCCGGGGGCGAACCCCGACCAGTGTATCGGGGCAGGCGGCCCCGCTGAGAGCTTGGGGACTATGCGGCCCTGATAAAGATGCCCGCGGCTGAGGGCAAGATGCTGGCGCTCCCGGAGACAAGCCGAAGTGGACAAGGCCGGCGAGCGTTGAGCGTTCGCCGGCATTGATTCGACGCCCACCGGACCCGGTCGGAGCGCGTTGAGGCCGATCTCCTCCTCCGGCTGGCACCGCCTCCCGATGCAGTATAGAATAGTCTATGGTCGCTTGTGCAGGGAGACACAATGGCCGGGTCGGGCAACATCCTAGTCGTCGATGACGAAGCCGATACACTCGGTCTGATCGAGCTTACGCTTCAGACTGCAGGCTTCCGCGTTATGACCTCCCCCGGGGCCGCGCAAGCGATCAAGTTGCTCCAAGCCGAAAAGTACGATCTAATCTTGCTCGATGTCATGATGCCCGACATGACCGGCTATGATCTTCTGACCAAGATGCGCGGAGAGATGGGGATCAAGACACCGGTTGTGTTCCTGACCGCAAAGAACCAACCGGAGGACCGGATGACGGCCGAAGCCACCGGCGCCTCCGGCTACCTGACCAAACCCACGACTCGCGGTCAGCTGCTGGATGTCATCCGTCAAATCCTAGGGCGTGAAAGCGCGGCGGGTGCATCCGGTTGACTACAACCTCGGGATGGCCCGGGCCATGCTGGACGAGCTCGAGGCCTTCGTCCAGTCGCCCGACGTCTTCTGGCCGCTTTCTCACACCTCCCCTGATACCGGATCACCCTTTCCTCGGCTGAGCCTGGGCGTCGTGCTGCTGACCTTGGACGAACTGAGGGCAGTCGAGCCAGATCTTGCGCCAGCGGAACTCACAGCGACCCAGGTCGTGGAGCGTGAGTTTGACCGGATCAAGCAGAAGTGGACCGTGGCGGTCGAACGTAAGGCGCTGGCCGAGATATCCCAGCGCTTGTCCATCTGGCGGGCGTACCTCCAGGATCTGAGCGAAAGTCGCAGCGGCGCTGAGGACTATCCGATGGAGGTGCGCCAAAGAGTAGCGCTGGCCCGTTTGCTGGACCTCGCCGGGCGCAATCCCGGGATCCAGCCGACGGCGCAATCCCTCAGGCAACTGGACGACTTGCTCCGCGCCTGGTTCGAACCGGGGGAGTTCATATGGGATCAGCGGCTGAAGGCCGTGTACACCCCCGCCGGTTTCTGGTTCCTTTTCGGAAGACCCCGCGAATAATAGGCTCCGGGAGCCTCCTCGACTTCCTACTTGGCGTAATCGACGGCACGCGTCTCTCGGATAACGGTGACTTTGATCTGCCCGGGATACTGCATGCCCTCTTCGATCTTCTTGGCGACGTGACGCGCCAGGCGTGTCGCTTCGAGGTCGTCGATATCTTCCGGCTGCACGATAACCCGGATCTCGCGACCGGCCTGCAGGGCGTAACTCTGCGAGACCCCAGTGAAGGAATTGGCGATCTCCTCCAGTGCCTTGACGCGCTTGATGTACTGTTCGAGGCTCTCCCGGCGCGCGCCGGGGCGGGCGCCGCTGATGGCGTCGGCTGCTTCGACAATCACGGCTTCGACCGTCTCTTGCTTCACCTCATGATGATGAGAAGCAATGATGTTGACAACGTCAGGCTGGACGCCGTAGCGTCGGGACATGTCCGCTCCAATCGCGGCGTGCGTCCCCTCGACCTCGTGGTCCATCGCCTTGCCCAGGTCGTGCAGCAACCCGCCGGCCTTGGCCACCTCGACATTCGCCCCGAGCTCGGCGGCGATCACGCCGGCCAACTGGGCCGTCTCGACGGCGTGGGCAAGTTGATTCTGGCCGTAGGAGGTCCGGTACTTCAGACGGCCGAGCTTCTTCATGATCTCGGGATGCAGCCCGGGGACACCGGCATCGAAGGTGGCTTTCTCCCCTTCCTCGACGATCATCCGCTCCACCTCTGCCCGGACTTGTTCGACGACCTTCTCGATGTGGGCGGGATGGATCCGGCCGTCGAGCACCAGGCGATCCATCGCCTGGCGAGCGACCTCGCGTCGGACCGAGTCGAAACAAGAAATCGTCACGGCCTCCGGCGTGTCGTCCACGATCACGTCCACCCCGGCCGCCTGTTCGAAGGTGCGGATGTTCCGGCCGTTGCGGCCGATGATCCGGCCCTTCATCTCATCCGAGGGTAAGGGGACGACCGAGACAGTGACTTCGGCCACATGATCCGAGGCGACGCGCTGGATGGCGTCGGCGATCAATTCGCGCGCCCGCCTCTCACCCTCGACCTGCGCCTCCTCTTCGATCTGGCGGATGATTCGGACCATGTCGGCCCGCGACTCGCGCTCAACCTCGCTGAGTAGTTGAGCCTTCGCCTCATCTTGAGTCATCCCGGAAACACGCTGCAATTCGGCGAGGGTTTCCGCGTGCAGACGTTCCAGGTCGTTCGTCTGGCGATCGAGTGTGCTTTGGCGTTTGTTCAGCGTCTGGTCACGCTTCTCGATTTGATCCAGCCGCCGGTCGAGGTCGGCCCGGCGGTGCTGCAGCCGTTCTTCTTCCTTGTTCAACTCCGTCCGGCGGCGGGAGACCTCGGCCTCCGCTCCGTCGCGGATCTTGATCGCCTCATCTCGAGCCTTGAGCTCGATCCGATTTGCCTGCTCACGCGATTGCTCGACGATTCGCTCGCCTTCGGCCTGGCGGCCCATGAGCTGCCGCTGGTGTTGAAGGCGATGGAACACGTACCCGATGACGATACCCCCTGCAAGTGCAATGACAATCCCCGGAACCAACCATGATGCGCTCACAGATTCCCCTCACTTTCATTCCCATTATCGGTGATCTCTCGCCATAGCCGTTCGACCACCGGAGAAATCGTCGCATGTTCGAATCCGCGACGGGCAAGGTATTGAGACAAGCGTCTCTTGAAGTCATCTTCCGATAATTGCGACAATCGTCGCGCCGCCTTGCGGGCGGCGGCTCCGGCGGCCTGATCCTCATCGTAGCCCTGGAGGGCAAGATCAATGGCCACCGCCGGGATGCCCTTCTGGCGCAACTCGTAGCGGAGCATGCGAGCGGCGCGGGGACGGAACGCACTCCGGTTCTCGACCCACGCCTGGGCAAATCCTTCATCATCGACCAGGCCCGCCACTCGCAGCCGGCCAATGACCGCCTCTTGCGTCTCGGGCGGGAGTTGGTCCCTTTCGAATTTCTGTCTGAGCTCCCGTTCTGCGCGCGGCCGATTCCGGATCAGGCGCATGGCCCTTTGACAAGCGACTTCGACTTCGTCCTGGCGCTTTAGCGACTCGATTTCGCCATCGGAGAGCGACTGCCCGAGCCTGAAGCGCGCCGCCAGCAGACCGGCCAAGCTGAACGCGGGCTCTCCATCCAGGTACACCAGCACTCTGCCCCTTTGCTCTGATTTCACCTTAAGCAGGGTGATCGTCCCACCCATCAGGCAACCTCACAATAAGACAACAGCCGCGACCCGAACGCCGGGACGCGGCTGGCAGCAACACACCCATGCAGGGAATCTCAGGTGAAGGATCGAGTCGCGAGCGCGGCATGGCCGCACTCAGACCAGATCAGGCCAATGACGCCAGGTAGACAGCCTGTCGAAAGCGCGAGACCATTCTCTCCATGTTCAATCGCTGGCCGGTGTATCTACTCAGCAGATTCAAATCCCTGAGATCGCTTGCACTGCCAAAGCCGCGCCTATTCGAATTCACCATGTGGCGCGAAACCGATATCTTCCACTTGCCAGGCTTCATCCGATCTCTTCGGCGTGTTCGCCTGCCGGGATCGCCTTCAGGCTGGCCGACGAACGGATCCTGGCGTCCAACTCCTCCGCTATACCCTGGTTTTCCTTAAGGAACTGCTTGGCGTTTTCCCGGCCCTGACCGATGCGCTGATCGGAGTAGCTGTAGAACGCCCCGCG
>Ga0209751_10000746_pt1 | contig 34493 bp, 47 predicted proteins | sample RifCSP13_1_FD_184019 | JGI IMG/M metagenome (GOLD analysis project Ga0209751, IMG submission 184019) | Soil microbial communities from Rifle, Colorado - Rifle CSP2_sed 13_1 (SPAdes) (version 2) | ecosystem: Environmental > Terrestrial > Deep subsurface > Rock core/Sediment | place: Rifle...
CACCCCGACCTGGGCGATCCTCGAGGGAACCCCGATCGGCGCCACTCTCCATTTCATGGACAGCGGTCTCGACACCGGAGACATCGTGGCCCAAGCCGAGCTCGAGATCCGGCCCGGGGACACCGCGCACACTCTGTATCGCCGGCTGCTCGGTCTCGAGGTCGACCTGTTCAAAACAGCATGGCCGCTGTTGGCTTCGGGGAGCCCACCCCGTCGGGCCCAGTCTCCCGACGAGGGGTCGAATCACAACAGAGCGGATCTAGCTGCGGACTCCATTCGACGTCTGGAACTGGAGCAGGCTGTTCCGGTGAGGGACGTCCTTCGCAAGCTTCGCGCTTTGACCACGAGTGATGTCGAGGAGGCTGCCTACTTCGAGCAGGACGGCCGGCGGTACCGGGTCCAGATCACGATCACGCCTGAGGGCGGGCCGGTCGACGGCGAAGCCTGAGCAACATCAGTCGCCACCCCAGCGCTCGACCAGGGCCGGGAAGAGGCCCTTGCGCTTAGCCACCTCGGCATAGGTACCCATCACCCGGTTGACGATCTCCCGCTCGTCGAACAACAGGTGAGCCCGATCCGTCGATGCCTGCGACATCATCGACCTCATGCCGGCATCCGCCCCGACTCGCATGATGGCCGCAGCAAGGGCACCCACATCCCTCACCGGGAACAGGATGCCGTTTACCCCGTCGTCGACCACCTGCCGGCAACCCCGGATGTCGGTGGCGATCACGGGGAGACCAGAAGCTGCGGCCTCCATCGCCGCCCGGGGAAAGCCCTCTCGATGACTGGGAAGCACGAAGATGTCCAGCCCCTGATAGATCCGCTCCACGTCCTGGCGCATCCCCAAGAAACGAACCCCGTTCGCCTCGGCCCGGGCCAGAAGCTCTTCGGAAACGGCATCCGCCTTCTCATGGTCCCGGGGCCCGACGATGACAACCACGTATCGGTCGTCAAGTCGCTCCGCGGCCTCGATCAACTCCGGCACGCCCTTTTCCTCCACCAAACGGGCCACCAACCCCACAGCGATCTGCCCATCGGTGAGCCCGAGCTCCTGTCGAACCGGCTCACTCAGGCCCGGGTCAGGGCGGAAGCGCTCGAGATCGACCCCGTTGCCGAGAAGGCGCAGCTTGGAGCGGGGCATGATCCCCCGTTCCCACAGGAGCTCGAAGTCCTCCGGGCTCTGGATCAGCTCGGCATCCGAGAACCTCGAGGCGATCCATTCCAACGTGTACACGACCATCCGCTTCGGAAGCGAAGAATCCGGGGTGGCGTACAGCCCGTGAACGGTGTTGACCACGATCGGTACCCCCGCCAGCCTGCCCACGATCCGACCGTAGACGCCAGGCTTGGGGTTGTGAGTGTGCAGGATGTCGGGCCGCTCATGCCGCAGCACCCTCCATAGCTGTCCGATGGCCCGGAGGTCGGCCAGCAGATTCATGCCGCGCGTCGACGAGGCGAGGGCTATATGGCGGATGCTCCTCGATTCGAGCTCCGGGACGAACGCCCCGGCAGCGCTGATCCCGATCGATTCGCCCAGCTCCCTCGCCGCCTCGAGTTGGGGCAGGAGCAGGTAGCGGAGACTCATGTCCACCGTGGTGAGGTGTGCGATCTTCACTCGAGCACCTCGGCCAGCCGCGCGGCGTATCCAGAGATGATGTGATCCATCGCAAACCGTTGCTTGATGTGAAGTCGCGCTGCCCGGCCCATGTCGCGAGCCAGCGTCGGATCGGCCGCCAGCTGTGACAGAGCTCGGACCACACCGTCAGCCTCACCAGGGTCAACCACGATCCCGCTCACCCCGTCGCGGATCGCCTCTCTGACCCCACCCACGTCGAGGGCAACGGCTGCAACCGATGCGGCCCCGGCCTCGAGGACGGCGCCGGGCAAACCTTCGGTGCGTGATGTCAGGAGCAGCACGTTGGCCCATTCCAGGTGTGGCACGACATCATCCACCGCGCCTACCAGATCGACCCTGTCCTCGATGCCGAGGGCATGTGCCTCGGCGCGCAGTTGATCCATCAGTGGCCCTGACCCGACAAACCGAAGCATCGCATTCTGGACCCGGGAGACGCTTCGCAAGCCGAGAAGAGGATTCTTCTCGTCGGAAAGGCTTCCGACCATCACCACCCGCAACGGGCCTTCTTCCTCCCCGCGCCGGACAGAGAACATCTCGTCGGGAACACCGGTGTAGGCGACAGCGATCCTTCCCACAAGCGAGGGGTCGAGGTCGAGTAACTGCCCCTTGGTTGCCTCACAAACTGCGAGAACCCTCTTCACTCGCCCCAGCAGCCATCGATTGGCCATCCGGGACACAGCGGTGCGTGTCCAATACCCGGGCTCGCCTATGGCCACGTAGACCAGAGGCGCCTCGGATCGCAGCGTCGCCACCGCTCCGTAGCGCAAAGTCGACCCTCCGTTGGCCAGGACGATGTCAGGCTGAAACGCATTGATCCGGTCGATCAAGGCTCGGTAAATGCGGAGATTGAGCCGGCCGGGGTGGGCCGAGCTCACATCGGTGAGACATTCGACTGCGACCCGGCTGACATCGCCAGACCTGGTGAGACTCACCGCTTCCGCCACCCAGCCGCGGGCAGTGAGACCATCGCGGAGACGGGTTGTGAAGACCTCCGCTCCGCGTCTGCGATCGGTGGCGGTCACGATCAAGACGCGTGGCGCCCCCTCGCTTCGCGGGCCCGGCGGCATGCTCAGTCTTGCTCGGACACGGCGACCGCCATCACCAATGCCGAGGTGTTGGTGTGGGTGATAGTCACCAGGACCTCGGTGACTCCCATCAGGACGGCGCGTCTCGCTGCGGTCCCTGTCATGAGGACGGTGGGCTTTCCGCCGCCGGTGATCTCGATGTCCTGCCAGCGAACACGGCGCCACCCGGTGCCCAGTGATTTCATCACCGCCTCCTTGCCGGCAAACCGAGCAGCAAGACGACGTGCCGGGTTGGCGTGTCGAAAGGCGTATTCGCGCTCATGGTCGGTGAAGCACCTTTCGGCGAATCTCGGGTACCGGGCCAGGACCGCTTCGACGCGATCGATGTCGGCGAGATCTACTCCCAAGCCGAGGATGCGCACGCGGTCAGGATACCGGGGGGTCTTTCAGGGCGGCTATTCCACCGTGACCGTCTTCGCCAGGTTGCGTGGTTTGTCCACATCCATCCCGCGGGCGGTCGCCAGGTGGTAGGCGAGGAGTTGAAGGGGGACCACCGCCGTGACCGTGCACAGCAGGTCCGGTCCCGCAGGAACCCGGATCACGTGATCGGCAACATGCCCCACTTCGGCACCCTCCTCGGCGACGAGGATGATCGTCGCACCGCGGGCCTTCATCTCCTCCATATTGGAGAGAGTCTTAGTTCGGACATGACTGTCGGTTGCCACCCCCACCACCACCACCCCGGGCTCGATGAGGGCGATCGGCCCGTGCTTCATCTCGCCGGCGGCATAGCCTTCGGCGCGCACATAGGCGATCTCCTTGAGCTTCAACGCACCCTCCATGGCTACCGGGAAATCACCCGAGCGCCCGAGGAAGAAGAAGTGCTGGGTGTCGGCCAGGAGCTCCGTCAGCCGCGCGATGTCGTCATCGCGTGACAGCACCTTGTCGACCTGCTCGGGCAGACGCATCATCTCTTTGACCAACAGTTCAATGGCTCCGGGATCAAGCGTTCCCCGCACTTGGGCCAGGTAGAGGCCAAGCATTTGCATGGCCACGAGCTGGGTTGTGAAGGTCTTGGTGGCTGCCACCCCGATCTCCGGGCCCGCCCTTGTGTAGAGCATTGCGTCGGCTTCTCGGGCCAGTGCCGATTCGACCACATTGGACACCCCGATCACAGTCGAGCCCTGAGCCCGGGCATAACGGATCGCGGCCAGAGTGTCGATCGTCTCGCCCGATTGGCTGATCCCGATGACGAGAGAATTCACATCGAGAACCGGGTCCCGATACCGGAACTCCGACGCAATGTCGATCTCCACGGGAAGCCGGGTCCAGCGCTCGATTGCATACTTGGCCATCATCGCCGCGTGATACGACGTTCCGCAGGCGATGACGAACACCTTGTCGATCTCGCGCAACCGTCGATTCTCGACCTTCAGCTCGTCGAGCACGACCCTCCCCGGTGCCGCGACCCGACCGGCCAGGGTATCGACGATGGCATGGGGCTGTTCGAAGATCTCCTTGAGCATGAAGGTGGCATAGCCACCCTTCTCAGCGGCCTCCAGGTCCCATTCGATTGTCCGCTGGTCCAACGCGAGCTGGTTGCCATCGAGGTCGAAGAGGGCTATCGAGTCCGGGCGGATCTCGACGATTCGATCGTCCTCGATCACCACCATCTCCTTGGTGTGCTCCAGAAATGCAGGAATGTCGGAGGCGAGAAAATTCTCCCCGACCCCGCGACCCACAACCAGGGGTGACCCTCTTCGGGCCCCGACCAGGAGGTCCGGCTCGGACCGGCGCATCACCACCAGGGCCAGCGCACCGTCGGCCCGATTCATCACGTGCCGGACGGCGTCGGCCAGCGAGAGCTCAGACATGTCCTCGATCATGTGGGCGATCACCTCGGTGTCGGTGTCGGTTTCGAAGACGTGGCCTCCCTGTACCAGCTTGTCCTTGAGATCCATCCAGTTCTCGATGATCCCGTTGTGGGCGACCACCACTTCGCGACCACAATCGATGTGGGGGTGGGCGTTGATGGTGTTGGGCGCACCGTGGGTGGCCCATCTGGTATGGCCGATTCCGGTGTGGGCATCGGCGGGTTGTTCCCTATCGACAAGATGCTGGAGATCAGCGATCCTCCCCGCCTGTTTCAGGACCGTGATCGAATCTCCATAGTTGAGCGCTACCCCAGCCGAGTCATAGCCCCGATATTCGAGCCTGGCCAGGCCGGGCATCAGAACATCGAGAACCGAACGTGGCCCGACATAACCGACGATTCCGCACATATTTGTTCCTTTCATCGACGTAATTGAGATGGTCAGGGGTCAAATGCGACCCTGAGCAACCCAATTTCGGGGGTCTGTGGATGGCGTGCGAAGGCCGGTGATCGGCGCTCATGGGTGAGTCTCTGTTCCAGGATCACTCCGGGGTTTTGGTCTCATCCCTGACGACCTGAGCTGGCCGGGAAGGCATCCGCCGAAACTTCGATGACCTTCCTCCTCGTCACCTCGCTGACGCGAGGTCTGGCGCTTCGTCTATGTCGCACGCTGATCGGTATTTGCAGGTCATCACCCCTTTCCGAATGAGATCTCGGTAACTGCCGATAGGCGGTCAGCGTAATGCCTTGCGGTCTCTTCGGAAGGGGCTTCGACCATTATCCGGATCACGGGCTCGGTCCCCGACGCCCGGACCAGGACCCGGCCCTCGTCACCAAGCTCTCCCTCCAGGGCCCGCACCTGCTCCCAGAAGTCCGCCGCACTGTCCAAATCCACGGCCCGATCGACGCGCACGCTGATCAGGATCTGGGGGTATTCGACTATGGCCTCAGCACGCAGATCCCGAAGCTCGCGACCGCTGCCGGCCACGACATCGAGAAGTCGCACCGCCGTCAACAGGCCGTCACCGCTTTGCCCCTGGTCGAGGAATATGAGATGACCCGACTGCTCTCCTCCCAACAATCCTTCGCTCTCGATCAGGGCCTCCATCACATAGCGATCGCCGACCTTGGTCTCGATCATCTCGATCTCGGCCTCGGCCATGGACCTGCGAAACCCGAGATTCGACATCACGGTGGCCACGACCAGGTTCCTGGTCAGTTTTCCCTGAGCCTTGAGATGACGGGCAATGATCGCCATGATCACGTCACCGTTGGCCACACGACCATCCTCGTCCACGGCGATCAAGCGATCGGCGTCGCCATCGAAAGAGAGCCCGATTCGGCCCTCCGCGCGCTCGGCCAGGAACCCGGGGTTGGTAGCCCCGCAACCGAGGTTGATGTTGTTGCCGTCGGGTGCGTTGCCGAAGACACGAACGTCGGCCTCGAGCCGCTCGAACAGGATGGGGGCAGCCTTGAACGCTGCCCCGTTCGCACAGTCGAGGGCAACGCGGAGGCCTCTCAACTTGTAACGGGAGAGACTCAACAGGTGGTTGACATAAGACTCGAGGGCATCGGTGTCAGCGAATCGAGTGCCGATCGCGGGGCCGAGAGCAGATCGGGAACCGGACGCTCGCAATCGGTCCTCGATCTCACGTTCCACGTCGTCTGAGAGCTTGGTGCCCCTGGCGGCAAGCAGCTTGATGCCGTTGTCCTCGGCGGGGTTGTGAGAAGCGGAGACGACTGCCCCCATGGTGGCGCCCGATGTGGCAGTCAGATAGCTGATGCCGCCGCTCGGCAGCACTCCGACGTCGACGGTGTCTATCCCCACCGCGTGAAACCCGGCCTGAAGCGCCGAAGACAGCATTTCACCTGAACGTCTGGTGTCTCGACCGATCACGACCGGGCCGCCCCGAAGATGGGACCCCGCCGACCGCCCTATTGCCAGGGCCAATTCGGGAGTCAGGTCGGAGCCGGCGACGCCTCGAACTCCGTCGGTTCCGAAGATGGGCTTCCCATCGTCGAGGAGACGACGGAGATCTGCCAACGTCAGCGCTTCGTGTACTGCGGGGCCCGACGCGCTTTGCGAAGGCCGTACTTCTTGCGCTCGACCACTCGTGCATCCCGGGTCAGCATGCCGGCCTTTTTGAGCAACGGCCGCAGCTCGGGGTCGAGCACGATTAGGGCCCGGGCGATACCCAGGCGCAGGGCGTCGACCTGGCCCGAGATCCCTCCACCTTCGAGCGTGGCATCTACGTCATAGCGACCCTGAGTCGTGGTGATCTGCAACGGTTCTATGACCCGTATCCGGGAAGCCATCGTCGGGAAGTAGTCCTCGAGCGGACGCCCATTGAGAGTGACCTGACCCGATCCGTCGCGAAGCCGAACCCTGGCTACCGATGCCTTGCGGCGGCCGGTGGCCTGGACGAGAGGCTTCGGCATCAGATTTCCACCTTTCGAATCTTCAGCTCCAGTCTCTGCGGGCTTTGGGCAACGTGTGGATGCTCCGGCCCGGCATAGACCTTCAGCTTGCGCGCCATCTGGCGGCCCAGCTTGTTCTTGGGGAGCATCCCGGTCACTGCTCTCTCGATGATGGCCTCCGGCCGACGCTCCCGGAGGTTCTCGAAGGTTTCGGCCTTGATGCCTCCCGGATAACCGGAGTGGCGATAGTAGATCTTGGTTTGGCTCTTGCCAGAGGTGACCGCCACCTTTTCGGCATTGACGACTATGACGAAATCGCCGCCGTCGACATGTGGCGCATAGGTCGGCTTGTGCTTGCCGCGAAGGATGGTGGCCACCTCCGAGGCGAGCCGGCCGAGCGGCAGGTCGGTGGCGTCGACTAGATGCCAGACCCGACTGATATCACCGGGCTTGGGCGAATAGGTCTTGTTCATTGTCATCTGAGTTGAGCCTCGGCAGGTCAAAAGATACCGGGACGATGGGAACCGGCTCTCGCGTGGAGAGCGGGGCATATGCTACGCCGGAGCCAACATCTAGGCCAATCGCCATGATCACCCTGGAAGACATCAAAGAGGCCCTTTCGAGATTCGAGGGTCGGGTCATCGAAACCCCACTCGTGTGGTCACAATCGTTCAGCCGACTCACGGGCCGCGACGTATATCTCAAGGCCGAATCCATGCAACGTGCCGGTTCCTTCAAGATCCGCGGGGCGCTGAACGTCCTCACCAGGCTGAATGGCCAACCAGTCGTCGCTGCCTCCGCCGGCAACCATGCCCAGGGCGTCGCCCTGGCCGCCGATTTCTGCGGCTCACCTTGCACAGTCTTCATGCCCGAGGGAGCGGCCCTCCCCAAGATCACGGCGACCCAGGACTACGGCGCCCAGGTCGAATTGACCGGCAACTCGTTGGCGGATGCGGTGGAGGTCGCCATGGAGTATGCGGCCAGCACCGGTGCCCGCCTGGTGCATCCCTATGACGATCCATTGATCATCGCGGGACAGGGGACCATGGGACTCGAGATCCTCGATCAGCTCCCGGAGGTGGGAACTGTGGTCGTCCCAACCGGAGGGGGAGGTTTGCTCGCAGGCACGGCTGTCGGCATCCGTTCCCTGAAACCGGCCGTCAAGGTGGTCGGTGTCGAGATCGAGGCCGCCGCGGTCTACGCGGAGAGCCGCCGCCGGGGTGAACTGATACGTGACTTTCCGAGAGGAACGCCGACTGTGGCCGACGGCATCGCAGTTTCGGTTCCGTCGGATTTGGTCTGGGAGATCGCCCAAGAGTTCGTCGACGCGTTCCTGGTGGTGGACGACACCCAGACCACGACCGCTCTCACGATGATATTGGAGAGGTCGAAGCTGATGGTCGAAGCAGCCGGAGCCGTTGGGGTGGCCGCGCTCATGGAGAAGTTGATACCCGACGACGCTCCGGATCCGATCTGCATCGTGCTCTCCGGCGGCAACATCGACCTGATGTTCCTGGGCAAGGCGGTGCGGCATGGTCTCGAGGCCTCCGGTCGATTCGCCAAGTTCAAGGTCCTCGTGCCCGATCAACCCGGCAACCTGTTCCGGATCCTGGGGGTGATCGCCGAGAACGGGGGCAACCTCGTCCATGTCATGCACCACCGGGAAGGGTCCCGCCTCCCCTTCGGCACGGTCGAGATCGAGCTCTCGGTCGAGACCAGAGATGCCGATCACGCGGCACGCATCGGCAGTGCCCTCGAGGCTCTCACCGGCTGACCTTCTGGCCTCCTCCGACCCGACCGACCGTCAATAGCCGACCTCCCACAAAGTCAACCCGTGTGGTGGCGCCACGGTGACAACCCGGCTCCGATCGCCCGTCTCGATGATCACGGTGATCGAGTCGACCCCAATGAAGCCCCGTCCCACGTCGTAACAGAGGCCAACGAGGGATCGCACCATCTGGTGACAGAAGGCATTGGCCCGAATCCAGAACGTCAACCACTCTCCATCCGGATCCCACCACGCCTCTTCCACCCGTCGGACATTGCTCCTGCCCTCCACCGATCTACAGAATGCGCTGAAGTCGTGCTCCCCTAGTGCCGCCCCCGCCACGGACTGCATGGCACCGATGTCCAGCGGACGACCCACATGCCACACCTGATTGCGGGTGAGCGGATCCCCCGCCGGGGCCAGGGAAATCAGGTATCGGTAACGTCGAGATCTCGCCGAGAAACGGGCGCTGAACCCGTCATCCACCCTGGTCACAGCCGAGATCGCGATCTCGGGGCCCAGGATCCCGTTGAGGGACCGAGCCAGATGGGCGCCGTCGATGTCCTCCTGCACCTCGAATGAGACCACCTGGCCTCGGGCGTGGACCCCGGCGTCGGTCCTCCCCGCGACCGAGGTAGCGGGCAACGTCCCGAGCACGGTCTCCAATGCACTCTCGAGTTCACCCTGGATCGTGCGCTGGCCATTCTGGCGGGCGTATCCCCGGAACCCGCTCCCGTCGTAGGCCAGATCGAGCCGATATGACGGCATCAGAGCAGGGCGCCGAGCGCGGCAAAAGGCACGCTCAACAAGGCCCTGAAAACGGCGGCCGCGGCAAACCCGATCAAGACCGACACCGCTGCGTCACGCAGCTTGAGATCGGTCGCTTCACGGGTACCGATGACCAGGATCACCAGGTACCAGACCAGCCCCAGCCCACCGGCCAGAGAACCGAAAACCTCCAACATGAGGGGGAGAACAGCTAGTCCTTGAAGGCCGATCATCGTCTGCGGCCGGGATGATGCCCCGAACAACCGGTTGGCGACGAACCAGGTTGCAAAGCCCAATATCAGCCAGGAGGCGACACCGGCAATCACCACCCGGAACAAGCCGGTGACCGAAAAGGCGTCCCACAACCCGAGCCACACCAGGGTCCCGACGTAGACGACCGCGGCCACCAACGAGACGAGGATCGCCGAGTCAGCGGGGGCATCCCCGTCGAAGAACGCCTCGGTGAAGGCCTTTCGGTCGAGGAGGGTGGCTCGACCCGCTCTGGAGAACATCTTGATCACTGTCGGACGAGGGTACCCGGCTGTAATTGGGATACACAGGTCCGGATATGACCCCTACAGATCCCAATTTGGATGAGGGGCGGGATCAGCGACGAAGACGGACCAACTGCACCGAGTGGTCTCCCGCCTTCTCCAGGATCAGCGAAGCACGCTCCCGGGTGGGGAGGATGTTCTCGACGAGGTTCACCTCGTTGATCCGCTCCCAGATGTCGAGGGCGACCCCTGCGGCCTGTTCGTCGGACAGCCCGGCGTAACGGCGGAAGTAGGCGTCACTCTGGTGGAAGGCGGTGTCGCGCAGAGTAAGGAAGCGCTCTATGTACCACTTGCGGATGTGGACCGGGTCGGCGTCCACGAATATCGAGAAATCGAAGTAGTCCGAGACAAAGGCCCCGACCTCCCCTGCCTGGAGCACGTTGAGCCCCTCGAGGATGAGAATGTCCGGTCTCCCGACCACGCGAACCTCGCCGGGCACGATGTCGTAGGCGATGTGGGAGTACACCGGCGTTTCGAGATGCTCAGTGCCCGACTTGGCCTCTGCAACGAAGTCGAGAAGTCGGCGCCGGTCGAAGCTCTCGGGGAACCCCTTTCGATCCATCAGACCCCTTTCCTCGAGGACTCGATTCGGATAGAGGAAGCCGTCGGTGGTCACCAGCTCGACTCTGGGATGATGAGGCCAGCGGGCGAGCAACTCCTGGAGCACGCGTGACGTGGTGGACTTGCCCACTGCGACCGAGCCGGCGACACCGATCACGAACGGGACCGGGGTTGGAGGGCTGCCGAGGAAAGTATCGGTCACTGTGGCGAGCTGGTGACTGCCTTGGACGTGGAGGTTGAGCAGCCGGGAAAGGGGAAGATAGGTGTGCTCCACCATGTCCATGTCCAGGAGGACATTGATTCCCCTGATCTTCTCGATGTCCTCCTCGGTCAGCGTGAGAGGGGTGTTGGCGCGCAGTGCCGCCCACTCGGTACGGTCGAAATCGAGGTATCGCGAATGGGTCACGTCGAGTCAGGCTACAGCCGCACGCTTCTTGACCGCACCAACCCACCTCGCGGTGCGATAATCCGGATCATGACTGAAACTCCCTACCCCGAAGCGAGCCAGGCGACCACAGCACTTGTGCTGGGAATCCTGGGTCTCGTGCTCTGCTTCGGGATCACGGGCCCCTTTGCATGGTCGATGGGAAGCAAGGAGTTGCAGGCCATCGATGCCGGGAGACGGCCACCTGAAAACCGCGGCACCGCCAACGCCGCCAAAGTCCTGGGGATCGTGGGCACAGTGATATTGGGTCTCGCCGTCATCGGCGGCATTCTTCTCATCCTCTTCCTCTCCGTGGCGGCGGTCTCCACCTCCTGACGTTTCCGCGCAAGTCGGGCCTCTAACTGCCGATAAATGACCCGATGGGTCAATTCAGTGCTTCCCTGAGTGTTCCAGGTGACGCCAGTTCCCTGCCGGCCATCGTCGATATCGGTGACGGGCATCTTCGCGTGTCATCCGGCAACCACGTCATCGGTAATTGGGCTCTGGACGACATCGACATCACCACCGGCCCTGAGGGTGTTCACGTCTCAGCCGAAGGCGAGGAGTTGATCCTCCAACTCAGTGAGATGGCGGCTTTCGAAGAGGCTGCCGGCCTCAACGGGCACAAATCGGCCTCGTCCATCACGAATCCGTTCAAACTCCCCAGGCTCTCCAAGGAGCCAAAGCACGCTTCGTCAAGCCGTTCGACCTCGACTCGCTCCGATGAGGCGCAGCGCCCGACCACGCCAGGCAAGGCCCCGGCGCCCGCCCTAAAAGCGCCGGCCCCGACCAGCGCCAAGCCTGTGAAGCTGCCCAAGGAGCCGGGGTTTCTCGACCGGACCCTGGAACGAGCCGAGAACGCAGTGGGAGGTCGTCTTCCGAGCTGGATCTTCACACGGGGCGGGGCGTTCCTGATTGTGGCCGCTCTCGCCGTCGCCATCATCCTTCCCGCGCTGGTGTCCACGTTGCTGATGCTCGCAGGAGTCCTTGTCCTGGTGCTGGGAGGGGTGACGATGCTCGACGTGGTCCTGGCGGCCCGTTTGCTGAAGTCCAAGGTGACACCCACTCAAACCCTCATCGGCGGCGGAGCCCTCGTCTTGCTCGGCCTCCTCGTCGGGATGCTGGCCTAGCGGACCTGGTTGCCGGCCGACACCGGCCGACCGCTGCCTGTTCGTCCGAGACTGCGCCGCCGCGACCTAATCGAGGCCTTAGAGAAACGAGGGTTGGTCTCGGGCGAAGTCGGCCGGAATTGTTGCAGTCGCCTTACACCAGCTCGATGATCGCCTCTTCGGCACCATCTCCACGACGTGGCCCCAGCTTGGTGATTCGTGTGTACCCACCAGCACGATCCGTGTAACGGGGAGCCACGTCGTCGAAGAGCTTGGACACGGCTTCGCGATTGCGGATCGTTCGCAGAATGGTCCGCTTCGAATGGAGGTCCCCTTTGCGTGCCTTGGTGATCAGCTTCTCAGCGAGAGGCCGCACCGCCTTGGCCCGAGGCAGAGTTGTCGTCACCTTCTCATGCATGAACAGGTCGGTCGCCAGGTTGGCGAGCAGCTTGCGCTCGTGAGACGGCGAACCTCCGAGCCGGGCGCCCTTGCGGGGTCGGGGCATCAGGGACCGCCGGTTGCGTCGGCGAGACTCAGCCCGAGCTCGTCGAGCTTGGCTGTCACCTCTTCGAGGCTCTTCTGACCGAAGTTGGTGATGTTCAAGAGGTCATCGGAGGTCCGCTCGATGAGCTCTCCCACCGTCTTGATCTGGGCCCGTCGGAGACAGTTGCGTGGCCGTTCGGAGAGATCGAGCGCTTCGATGGGGAGCTCCTTCTCCGGGAAACCGACGTGCTCGGTTTGGACGTCGCCAAGCTCGAGACCCTGGCCCTCACCGATGTCGGCGAACAGGCCCATCAGCTCGCGGAGGGTCTTGCCGGCGGAAGAAACGGCTTCACCGGGGTCAATCGCCCCATTGGTCTCGACATCGAGGACCAATCGGTCGAAGTTGGTCATCTGGCCCACCTGGGTGTTCTCGACTCGGTAGGCGACCTTGCGAACAGGGGAGAAGATCGAGTCGACAGGAATGACACCGATCGTGGAGACCGAGCCCTTGTTGGCATCGGCAGTTCGATATCCCACACCGGGGGCGACGGTCAACTCCATCTCGAGACGACCGCTGGCGCTCATGGTGGCGATGTGAAGGTCGGGGTTGACGATCTCGACACCTGCCGGAAGCCTGATGTCGCCGGCCTTGACCTCTCCGGCGCCCTTGGCGGTCAGATGGATCACCTCGGTGTCGGTCCCATGCATCCTCACCACCACCCGCTTGATATTGAGGATGATGTCGACGACATCTTCCACAACACCGGGGATGGTCGAGAACTCATGCTCCACGCCTTCGATCCGAATCGAGGTGACGGCGGCACCTGGGATCCGGGACAGAAGGGTACGGCGAAGCGTGTTGCCGAGGGTATAGCCGAAGCCAGGCTCCAACGGCTCGACCACGATCTTGGACCTGGTGTCTGAGATCGATTCCTCTTCGATCTGGGGGCGCTGAACGATCAACAAAGGATTACCTCACTTCGAGTAGAGCTCGACGATCAACTGTTCGTTGATGTCCGTGTCGATCTGGTCCCGTCTGGGCTGATCCTTCACGGCCACCTTTCGCTCGCCGAGGTCGACCTCGAGCCAAGCCGGGGCTTCGCGACCCTGGGTGTCCACAGCGTGCTGTATGACGATGCTGTCCCTGCTTTTGTCCTTGATGGTCACGGTGTCACCGGGGCGGACCTGATAGGAGGCGATGTCGACCTTCTTCCCGTTGACCCGGAAATGCCCATGATTCACGAGTTGACGGGCCTGAGGGCGGGTGGCGGCCAGACCCGAGCGCCATACGACATTGTCGAGACGCTGCTCGAGGAGGCGGAGCAGGTTTTCACCGGTGATACCGGGACGACGGGCCGCCTCTTCGTAATAACGACGGAACTGTCGCTCCAAGACTCCGTACATCGAGCGCAGCTTCTGCTTCTCGCGGAGCTGGACCAGGTAGTCGCTCTCCCGGATCCGGCCCCGGCCGTGCTCGCCAGGGGGATAAGGGCGCCGATCGACCGGGCAGCGCTTCGACTGGCAGAGCGGAGTTCGGGCGCGACGGCACGCCTTGTGACGGGGACCCGTGTACCGGCCCATCAGCCGCGCCTGCGCTTTTTGGGCCGGCAACCATTGTGAGGGATCGGGGTGACGTCCCGAATCCAGGTGACTTCCATGCCCATGTTCTGCAGCGTGCGAACCGCGGTGTCACGACCCGAGCCGGTGCCGCTGACGATCACGTCGAGCTTGCGGATCCCATGCTCACCCGCTCGACGGGCCGCCTCCTCGGCTGCCACCTGAGCCGCATAGGGGGTCGATTTCCTCGATCCCTTGAACCCCACCGACCCGCCGGAGGTCCAAGCGACGCTGGCCCCGGTCTGATCGGTGATGTTGATGATCGTGTTGTTGAAGCTTGCCTTGATATGGGCCTGGCCGTGCGAGATGTTCTTGCGCTCTCGCCGCCTTACCCGCTTCGCTCCTTGCTGCTTCGCCACCTCTTACCAACTCCTACTTCGTGACCTTCTTCTTACCGGCAATGGCAACGCGACGACCTTTGCGGGTCCGGGCATTGGTGTGAGTGCGCTGGCCGCGCACCGGCAACCCGCGCCGGTGGCGGATCCCCTGGTAGCTGCCGATCTCGATCTTCCTCTTTATGTTCTGCTGAACCTCACGACGGAGGTCGCCCTCCACCTCGAATTCCGACTCGATGTAACGACGGATCCGGGTCACCTCGTCGTCGGTGAGTTGCCGGATTCGCGTGTCGGGATCGACACCGGTGTCGGCGCAGATCTTCTGGGCGCGGGTAAGGCCGATCCCATAGATATAGGTCAAGCCGATCTCCAGCCGTTTGTCTCTTGGCAGGTCGACTCCCGCGATTCGTGCCACTCAGATCACCCTTGACGTTGCTTGTGACGGGGATTGGGACAGATCACCCAAACGCGGCCTCGTCGACGGATGACCCGACATTTCTCGCACATCTTCTTGGTGGAAGGTCGAACCTTCATCATCAACTCCAAAACCTCGGTGTCGCGCCATGGGTTCCCGAAGGGTCGGCCCCAGGCCCGGGTTTGACCCCCGGGACGTGCGCGAGTGTTTCCCAGGCCTCAAACAAACCCCTGCCCTGAGATCGGGAAGAAGGAACTGCGTGTCCTGGGCATCTCCGGACCCGTCTGTGACGGGTCGGGTAGACGATGCAATGCTAACCACGGGTCACACTCTGCTCAAATTCGAGTGCAACCGGCTCCTGAGCGGCGGTGAACACCTGGACCCCGTCCGGAGTCACGCAGACCGTGTGTTCGAAATGCGCCGAGAGGGAGCCGTCTTCGGTCCGAACGGTCCAACCGTCCTCGTCGACCCTGGTGTGACGGGTCCCCAGGTTGAACATGGGCTCGATGCACAGCGCCATGCCGGTGCGAAGTTTGAGCCCGCGCCCCGGTGTCCCGAAGTTGGGGACCTGAGGCTCCTCATGCATCTGCCGGCCGATCCCATGGCCGACGTACTCCTCGACGATCCCGAGCCCGTGGGCTTCGCCAACTGCCGCCACCGCCGCCCCGATGTCGCCGAGGTGGGCCGACTTGTGAACAGACGCCATCCCGGCCCACAGTGCTCGCTCGGTGACTTCGATGAGGTTTCGTGCTTTTTGATCGATCGCCCCGATGGCCATGGTGAACGCGGCGTCACCATGAAAGCCCTCGAAAATGGCCCCGGCGTCAACAGAGAGGATGTCCCCTTCCTCGAGGCGATAGTCGGTAGGGATGCCGTGCACGATCACGTCGTTTGGGGACAGACAGAGACTCTTCGGATAGCCGTTGTAATTCAGAAAAGATGGGACACATCCCCGATCCGCGATGATCCTGGCGCCGATCTCGTCGAGCTCGAGAAGTCTCACCCCCGGCGACGCGGCCTCCCGAACCGCTTCTAAGACTGTGGCCACCACGGCGCCGGCCTTCTGCATCTTGGCGAACTCACGACGGCTCTTGATGGTGATCATCCCGTGGTCCGTTCTCCGTAATCCGTAATCCGCAGGGCTTCGAGCGCGGAGAGGATTCGTTCGGTCACCTCGTCGATATCCCCCATGCCGTCGATGGAGATGAGCAACCCTCGCTCGCCGTAGATCTCGAGGAGTGGCGCAGTCTGGTCGGCAAAGACCCGAAATCGGTTCTTGATCGTCTCGATGGTGTCATCGATGCGGGCCCTGATGAGGAGTCGGCGAGCCAGTTCCTCCTCGTCGACCTCGAAAACCACCACCCCGTCCAGGCCATCAACGCCGATCAGTGAATCGAGGGCTGCCACCTGGCCCCCGGTTCGAGGGAAGCCGTCGAGTATGAAGCCGGCCCTTGCGTCGGGCTCGGCGAGTCGCTCCTCGAGCATGGCAACAGTCAGTTCGTCGGGAACGTACTCCCCGTCCTCCATGATCGTCTGCACCCGGCGGCCCAACTCGGTTCCGGCAGCAGCCTGATCGCGGAACATCTCCCCGGTGGAGATATGAGGAATGCCCAGTTCCCGAGCCACCCGGCTCGCCTGGGTCCCCTTGCCGGCCCCGGGAGGACCAACGAACAGAAGCTTCACTTCGTTCGGCTCCCGTAATCCGTAATCCGTGATCCGTAATCGAAAACGGAAAACGGAAAACGGAAAACGGAAAACGGAATCTTCACGGGACCATTGGTCACGTGAGGATCCCCTCATAGTTTCTCATCGTGAGCTGGGATTCGATCTGCTTCATCGTCTCCAACGCAACACCTACCACGATCAGGATGGAGACCCCGGAGAAGGCGATATTGATGTTCCAGACCGCTCCGGCGATGGCGGGGAGGATTGCGATCGTCGCCAGGAAGATGGATCCGGGCAATGTGATGCGGTTGAGGATGAACGCCAGGTGCTTGGCGGTCGGCCGACCCGGGCGGACCCCCGGCACAAACCCGCCCTGACGCTGGATCATCTCGGCCTGCTTCTCCGGATCGAACTGGATCGCCGTATAGAAGTAGGTGAAGAAGATGATCAGCGAGAACAGGATCAGGATGTACCACCAACTGACATTGCCGCTCCGACCGAGGTTGTCGTCAATCCATCGATAGATCGACTGCACCCACGAAGCATCCGATGGGATGGCGGTGATTATGAGCGAGGGGATGAGCAGGACCGAGGTCGCAAAGATGACCGGGATCACCCCCGCGGTGTTCACCTTCAACGGTATATATGTCGACTGGCCACCCATCACCCGTCGACCGCGCACCCGCTTGGCGAACTGGATCGGGATTCGGCGTTGTGCCTGATCCACATAGATGATCGCCGCGATCATCGCCAGGAAGATGGCTACGACCACCACGAACCTGACCGGGACCTTGGCGACCACGGTCTGACCCCAGATCTGGCCGAACACGAACGGGAACTGGCTCAGGATCGAGATGAAGATGATCAAGGACATCCCGTTGCCGACACCGCGTTGGGTGATCAACTCTCCAAGCCACATCACCATGGCCGTGCCGGCGGTCATGGTCAACACGATCAGGATCACCCGGCCGGTGGTGTAGTTGGGGATGAGGTCGATGCCGTTGGTGAACCTCCCCACATGGAACAAATACGCGAAGCTCGTCGATTGGATCAAAGCCAGGATCACGGTGAGATAACGAGTCCATTGAGTGATCACCTTGCGACCCGACTCCCCCTCGTCCTGGAGGGCTTGCAGCTTGGGTATCACCACGGTGAGCAACTGGAGGATGATCGAAGCGGTGATATAGGGGATGATCCCGAGGGAGAACACCGAGAACGATTCCAGGGCACCACCGGAGAACAGGTTGAGGAGACCGTAGATCCCGCCGGCTTGTTGCTGGGACTGAAACAACTCGACAGCGTTCAGGTCGATCCCGGGCACGGGGACGGTGGCACCCAGCCGGTACACACCGAACATCGCCAGCGTGAAGAAGATCTTGCCCCGGAGATCCGGGACCTTGAACATGTTGCGGTAAATCGTGAGCATTTGGAGTCTTGATTCTGTCTTGGATGTCGTCTTAGGTGACCGGTTGTCCGTAATCCGTAGTCCGTAATCCGTAACGGAAGACGGAAGACGGAGAACGGAGAACGGTCATGAAATGACCTCCACCGTGCCTCCGGCCTCTTCGATCTTCTTCTTGGCGGCCGCGCTGAAAGCATGCGCCTTCACAGTCAGGGCCTTGCCCATGTCACCCTGGGCCAGGACCTTGACCCGACCCTTGTGCCGGATCATGCCCCGTTTTCTGAGCTCCTCGGGATTGACCTTGCTGCCGGCATCGAAGACCTCGAGTGCGGCCAGGTTCACGATCGCAAACTCTTCCTTGTTCGGGTTTTTGAAACCGGGAAGCTTGGGAAGTCTCATCGACATCGGGGTCTGGCCACCCTCGAACCCGGGACGCAGCGTATTACGGGCCTTGAGCCCCTTGGTCCCCCGCCCCGCGGTCTTGCCGCGACGGCCGCCTTCGCCTCGCCCGACCCGAATCGGCTGCTTTTTGGAACCGGGTGCAGGCTTGAGGTCGTGCAACTTCAGTTGTTTCTTCTCTTCGGTCATGCTCAACTCTCTTCGACTTCAACCAGGTGGCGGACCCTGGCCAGCATCCCTCGGAGGCTCGGGGTATCTGCGTGCTCCCGCGTCTGATGGAGCCTGCGCAGGCCGAGAGACTCGATAGTCGCCCTCGTCTTCGGCTTCTCACCGATCACCGACCTCTTCAGGGTCACTTTCACTGTCTTGACGGCCATTACTCGACTCATTTCGTGTGGGCGCGGAGCGACTCGGTGCCCCGGTAGGCGCCCAGCAGTCCCGGAGGGACGATGTCCTCGGCCTGCTTGCCCCGCAACCGGGCGACCTCATCGGGACGACGCTGGCTCGTGAGAGCGTTCATGGCCGCCTTGGCAACGTTGAGATGGGTGGGAGATCCCAGCGATTTGGCCAGAGCATCTTTGACGCCGGCCGCCTCCAGTATCTGTCGAACGGCCCCACCGGCGATGACCCCGGTCCCGGGTGCGGCCGGCTTGATCAGCACCCGCGAGGCGCCGTGCTCGCCCGTCGTCTGATGGACCACGGTCTGGCCCGCCATCGCAATGCTCACCATGGCCCGCCGGGCGCTCTCCATTCCCTTCTGGATCGCGGCGGGCACCTCCTTGGCCTTGCCGTATCCGATGCCGACCTTTCCATTGCCGTCACCGACTACGACCAGGGCGGTGAAACTGAAGCGCCGACCACCCTTGACCACCTTGGCCACCCGGTTGATCTGAATGACGCGCTCGTCGTGCTGGTTTTGCTCTTGGGCCATTTCAGAACTCCAATCCTGATTCGCGGGCGGCGTCGGCGAGTGCCTTGACCTTTCCGTGGTACTTGTAGCCGCCTCGGTCAAAGACGACCGTGCTGACGCCGGCGTCCTTCGCCCGGCCCGCCAGCAACTCGCCCACCCTGGCAGCGGTTGAGATGTTGAGCGAGGAGCTCCTCAGGTCGGTCTCTTGTGAAGAAGCCGACGCCAGGGTGCGACCGATGCTGTCATCGATGATCTGGGCGTAGATGTAACGGTTGCTGCGGAACACCGCGAGACGAGGACGATCCCCCGTGCCCCGGACGCGTTTGCGAACCCGGGTGTGGCGACGTGCCCGAGCATCCTGGCGGGATCCGCTCATTACTTACCCGCCTTCCCGGCCTTGCGACGCACGTACTCGCCGGCATAACGGATCCCCTTGCCCTTGTAAGGCTCCGGGGGGCGAATCTTTCGAATATTGGCGGCGATCAGGCCGACCTGCTCCTTGTCGATTCCCGAAACGACGATGCGAGTCGGCTCCGGCACCTCAAAGGTGATTCCCTGCGGAGCCGTTACGTCCACAGCGTGGCTGAACCCCACGAGCAGCTCGACGTCGTCGCCTTTCAGCGAGGCGCGATAGCCGACGCCCTGGATTTCGAGGACTTTGGTGAACCCCTCCGACACCCCGTGAACCATGTTGGCGAGAAGGGCCCGGGACAGGCCATGAAGTGCCCTCGACTCGCGGGTGTCGTCAAAGCGGTCAACTCTCACCACCCCTTCATCCAGCTGAATGCTCACGCGATCGGTGAACTCCCGGGACAACACGCCACGGCTTCCTTTGACGGTCACCTTCGTCCCCTTGATGTCGATATCGACATCGGAGGGCACGGTCACCGGCATCTTCCCTACGCGGCTCATGTCACCAAACCTCACACACGATCTCGCCGCCCAGGCGACGACGACGGGCCTCGCGGTCCGGAAGCAAGCCCTGGCTGGTGGACACCACGGCGACACCGAGACCCCCAAGGACCCGCGGGATCTCCCCAGCGCCCCGGTAGATCCGGTGTCCGGGCTTCGAGATCCGCTTGATGCCGCCGATTGCCGGCTGGCGCCGAGCGCCATAACGCAGGACGAGCTCCAACTCGGGAACGGCGCCGTTGTCCTTGACGTCGAAGCGGTCGATGAAACCTTCGTCCACGAGGATGCGCGCGATGCCAAGCTTCATCTTCGAAGCCGGCATCGCAACCCGCTCATGCCCGACGGCGACCGCATTGCGAATGCGAGTCAGCATGTCTGCGATTGGATCGTTGACCATTACCACGACGCCTTTCTGACACCTGGCAGCTCGCCCTGCGAGGCCAGCTGGCGAACGCATATGCGGCACATGCCGAAGTCGCGCAGATAGGCGCGGGACCGACCACATCTCTGGCAGCGGTGGTAGCCGCGAACCTTGAACTTCGGCTCCCGGGCCGCCTTAACAACTAACGATTTCTTAGCCATTCATTTCTCCTTCAAACCCCCGTGGTTGCCTTGCGGAACGGGAACCCGAAGGCATCGAGCAACGCTTTGGCGTGCTCGTCATTGTTGGCTGTGGTGCAGATCGTGATGTCCATCCCCCGGGTAGACGAAACTTGATCGAAATCGATCTCGGGAAAGATCAATTGCTCGGTGACCCCGAAGCTGTAATTGCCCCGACCGTCGAAGGACTTCGAGTTGAGACCGCGGAAGTCACGGATCCGGGGAATGGCCACAGCCAGCAGGCGATCGAAGAACTCCCACATGCGCGCCCCGCGCAGTGTGACGGAGGCGCCTATCGGCATCCCCTCTCTCACCTTGAACCCTGCGATCGACTTCCGGGACCGGTTCAATCTGGCCCTCTGCCCGGTGATAAGACTGAGCTCATCCATCGCCGAATCGATCGCCTTCTTGTCCTGGACCGCCTCGCCGACACCCATGTTCACCACGATCTTCTCCAGACGTGGCACCTCCATGACATTCTCGAGCCCGAGCTGCTCCTTCAATTGGGGCCCGATCTCTTCTGCGTAGCGTGTCTTCAGGCGTGGCGCGGTCACAGGTCACCTTCACATTTCACACAAACCCGCCGCTTGGTGCCCTCGTCGTCGAAACGATGGGCGATCCGAGTGGGGCCGCACTTGTCACAGAGAATCATCACGTTCGAGACCGCAATCGGCATGTCCTTGTCGATGATGCCGCCCTGCATGGTTTGACCCCGAGGCTTGGTATGGCGCTTGGCGGTGTTGACCCCCTCGACCAGGATCTTGTCTTGTTTGGGGAAGACCTTGCTGATGCGCGACTCCTTACCGGCGTCCTTGCCGGCAATCACCATCACCTTGTCACCTTGTTTCAACTTCATGGCGTGTCCTGCTGGGAACCCGTTTCTCGCGATCGGGGTAATCCGTAATCCGTACTCCGTAATCCGTATGCGGAATACGGACAACGGAAAACGGATAACGGACAACGGTGAGCGCAGCGAGCCATCACAGGACCTCCGGGGCGAGCGAGACGATCCGCATGAACTTGCGGTCGCGCAGCTCCCTGGCCACCGGCCCGAAGATGCGGGTGCCACGTGGCTGGGAGTTGTTGTCGATGATCACGCATGCGTTGTCGTCGAACCGGATGTAGGTGCCGTCGGAGCGCCTCGATTCCTTCTTTGTGCGCACCACGACGGCCTTGACCACCTCACCCTTCTTGACCGAGCCGCCGGGGTTGGCGTCCTTGACCGTGCCCACGATGATGTCGCCGATTCCGGCGTATCGCCGCGATGACCCGCCCAGGACGCGAATACAGAGCAGCTCTCGAGCGCCGGTGTTATCCGCGACTTTGAGGCGCGATTCCTGCTGGATCATCTTGCGCGCTCCACGATCTCAACCACCCGCCACCGCTTCTGCTTGGAAAGCGGGCGTGTCTCCATGATGCGGACCGTGTCACCGACCTTGGCGTCGTTTGCCTCGTCATGGGCGTGGAACTTGGTGCTGCGACGGACCACCTTGTCATAACGGGGATGGCTCACCTGAGTGGGAACCTCCACGGTCACCGTCTTGTCGCGCGAGTCTGAGACGACGACGCCGACACGAACCTTGCGCCGGCCTCTGGTGCTGTTCTCTGTCATGGGGCAATCTCCTCGGCCGCTGTCAGCGACGCATTGGTCTCTCGCTCCCGCATCTCGGTGAGGATTCGGGCTACGTCCCTCTTCACCTGGCGGATCCGCGAGTTGTTGTCGAGTTGGTTTGTGGCGAGTTGGAAACGCAGATTGAAATGCTCCGTCTTGGCCTCATCGAGGGCCTCCACGAGCTCTGGGTCGGTCATCTCGCGAATCTCGGTCGGGGTCACAACTCCTCCCGGGACACGAATCGGGTCTTGATCGGCAACTTGTTGCCGGCCTTTCTCATCGCCTCGCGGGCGAGATCCTCGGGCACACCAGCGAGCTCGAACATCACCCGGCCCGGCTTTACGACGGAGACCCAGAACTCCGGGTTCCCCTTGCCCGATCCCATGCGGGTCTCGGCAGGCTTCTGCGTGACCGGCTTGTCCGGGAAGATCGTGATCCAGACTTTGCCCCCACGCTTGACCGCTCTGGTGATGGCGACACGGGCGGACTCGATCTGACGCGCAGTTATCCACCCCGCCTCGAGGGCTTGCAATCCGTACTCGCCGAAGTTCACCGAGGTGCCACCTTTGGCCACGCCGGACCGGCGCCCGCGGTGCATCTTGCGATGCTTCGTCCTTTTAGGCATCAACATGAGTGGCCTCCCTGCGGTCGGCCGTTCACCGTTATCCGTTCAGCGTTTTGCGTACTGGCGGCCATCACTCTTCCTCGCCTTCAGCGAGGTCGGCTACGACCTCAGAAACCTCGGCAGCTGGAGTCGCCTCGACTTCGGGGGTTGCGACGTCTGCAGTCTCATCGACCTTGGGGGCGGCCACGTCCTCGCTCGTTTCGACATCGGCGACTGGTACGGCGACCTCCCCCACAGGGGTCTCGATCTCCTCGCGAGCCGACTCGTATTCGACCTTGGCTTCGGCTGCGGTCGGGCGACGCCCACCGCCGGCCTCGATCAGACGGCGACCGCCTTCCTTCTTGCCCCCGCCCGCCTCGATCAGTCGCTTGCCCCCGCCGGCCTCGATCAGTCTCGGCCTGGCCTCTGAGCCGGCAGCCTCCTCGGCGCGGGACTTGATGCTCTTGCGGGTGCGACGCGCCGGCCCACCTACGGCCAAATCCGCTTCGGCGGCGATCCGGTCGCCTGAGACCTGGGATCGGGAAACGACCTCCCCCCGGTAAACCCAAACCTTCACGCCAATGGCGCCGACGGTGGTGCGAGCCGTGGCAGTGCCATAGTCGATATCGGCCCGGAAGGTGTGCAGGGGGACACGGCCCTCTCGGTACCACTCCCGGCGACCCATCTCAGCTCCACCTAATCGGCCTTTGCACTCAACACGTACCCCTTCAGCACCTGCTTTTAGGGCGGAGGCGATGGCGCGCTTCATGGCGCGGCGGAAGGCAATTCGGTTCTCGATCTGGTCGGCAATGCCACGAGCCAACAAAGCGGCGTCGAGATCAGGGTCCTTGACTTCGTTGATGTTCAATTTGACCGGGCGGTCGGCCATTTTTTCCAAGGCGCCCCGAAGCCGCTCGGCCTCGGCTCCTTTTCGGCCGATGACCACACCGGGACGTGCGGTGTGGATGTCGACGATTAGCCGATCACGGGTGCGCTCGATGTCGACACGGGACACCGCACCTCGCAGCAGCTCGTCCGTCAGGTACTTGCGGATTCGCCAATCTTCGTTCACGAAGGCGACGTATTCCTTCTTGGAGAACCATTTCGACTTCCAGTCAGTGGAAACACCTAGACGAAACGAGTAGGGGTGAACCTTCTGACCCATCAGTTCACCTCCTCATTCATGTCCGACACCACGATCGTGATGTGGCTGGTCCGCTTCCTGATGCGGGCGGCCCGTCCCCGAGCCCGCGGGCGATAACGCTTGAGGGTCGGGCCCTCGTCGGCATAGGCCTCAGCAACCACGAGGTCCTCGGCGTCGAGAGCGTGGTTGTGCTCGGCGTTGGCCACGGCGGAATGAAGCACCTTTGCAACCGGCGATGTGGCACCGCGTGATGTCAGACGCAGCACGTCCTCGGCCTCGGTGACGGGAAGCCCGCGGACCAGATCGAGGACCAGGCGCACCTTGTATGGCGACTGCCTGATGTACTTGGCTTGTGCTTTGACCTTCATCGTTTTCTCGCTGACTTGTCGGCGTGACCGCGGAAGGTGCGGGTCGGAGCGAACTCCCCCAGTTTGTGACCGACCATCGACTCGGTGATGTAGACGGGCACGTGCTTGCGCCCGTCGTGGACGGCAATCGTATGCCCGATCATCTCGGGGATGATGGTGGAGCGACGCGACCAGGTCCTGATCACCCGCTTGCCACCGGAGCGGTTGAGCTCGTCGACTTTGGCCGCGAGATGGTCATCCACGAAGGGGCCCTTCTTGAGACTTCGAGCCACGGTTACCTCCGACCCTTCTTCGCGCGACGACGCACGATGTACTTGCTAGACGTCTTCTTCCTGCTGCGGGTGCGCCCCTCCGGCTGGCCCCATGGGCTCACCGGGTGACGACCGCCGGACGACTTTCCCTCACCACCACCAAGGGGATGGTCGATCGGGTTCATGGCAACGCCTCTGGTCTGGGGCCGAACCCCTTTCCACCGGTTGCGACCGGCCTTGCCCAGCTTGATGAGCTCGGCCTCGGTGTTGCCCACCTGGCCCACTGTGGCGCGACTATCCAATGGGACCTGGCGCATCTCGCCGGAGGGAAGCCGGAGGAGGGCCAGATCGTTCTCCTTCGACATGAGTTGAACTGCAGAGCCTGCCGACCTGCCCAGCTTGGCGCCGCCGCCTGGGCGCATCTCTATTGCGTGGACGATCGTGCCGGCAGGGATGTTGCGAAGAGGCAGGGCGTTGCCCGCACGGATCTCGGCCTTGGAGCCCGATTCGAGCTGGTCGTTCACGTTTACCCCCACCGGGGCGAGGATGTAGCGCTTCTCGCCATCCACATAGTTGAGCAGTGCGATGCGAGCGTTCCGATTCGGGTCGTACTCGATGGTCGCGACCCGGGCGGGAATCCCGTCCTTGTCACGTCGGAAGTCGATCACCCGGTAGCGCCGCTTGTGGCCACCACCACGATGCCGGGCGGTGACCCGCCCGTAGGTGTTGCGCCCACCGGTCTTGTTCGCTTTGGCGATCAGGGACTTCTCCGGGGTGTCGGTCGTGATCTCGGAGAAGTCCGAGACCGTTTGGAACCGGCGGCCCGGGGAAGTCGGTTTGCGTTTCTTGACTGCCATCTCAGACTCCGAACACGTCGATCGAATTGCCGGCGGCGAGCGTCACCAGAGCACGCTTGGTGTCTTTGCGTCGGCCCAGCTTCCAACCCTGTCGCTTCAGCTTGCCTTTGCGATTCATGGTGTTGACCCTGAGCACCCGAACCCCGAATATCTGCTCAACGGCACTCTTGATCTCGCCCTTATTGGAGCGGGTGTCCACCATGAAGGTGTATGTGTTGTTGTGCTCGATGAGGTCGTATGACTTCTCGGAAACCACGGGGGCCAGGATCACGTCACGCAGGTCTTTCATCCGGGCTCACCTCCCTGCTCTTCCTCCTTGACGAATTCGGGCTCCTTGACGAAGTCGCCCTCGCTCACCTCATAGGAGCTGGCCCGACCCACCGAGCCCACTGTGTGGGTGGTGAACACCACTTGATCAGCCCAAAGCACGTCGTAGGGAGTGAGATGGCCGGGCTCGGCCAGGATCACATCGGGGAGATTGCGGAAGGAACGACCGGCGACACCGTCAAGTTGGCTGAGCACCACCAGCGCTTTGCCCCCGGCACCGATTGCTCGAAGCAGGGACACGGCTTGTTTCGTCTTGGGAGCGGCCCAGTCGAAATCGTCGATCACCTTGACCGCCTCTTCTGAAGCGCGGGCGGAGAGTGCGCTGCGCAGGGCGAGACGCTTCATCTTCTTGGGTGTCCGCTGGCTGTAATCGCGGGGCTTGGGGCCATGGGCGACTCCGCCTCCGACCCAATGTGGGGCGCGAATCGATCCCTGACGGGCACGTCCCAGACCTTTCTGCCGCCACGGTTTGCGTCCACCACCCCGTACCTCGCCCCGAGTCTTGGTCGACGCCGTCCCGGAGCGGGCGCCGGCAAGTTGAGCCGTGATCACTTGATGAAGCACAGCGAGATTGGGCTCGATGCCAAAGATCTCGGCATCGAGCTTTAGTTCGCCCTTGGCGGTGCCATCGGCGGAGAACAACGGGGCCTTCACCTCAGCCACGAGCCTTCACCGCCTCTCTGACCAGAACCATCGAGCCCTTGGGGCCGGGAACTGAACCACCGAGGAGCAACAGGTCGCGCTCGGCGTCAACACCTACTACTTCGAGGCTGAGTGTGGTCACCCGCTCACCACCCAACCGACCCGCCATTCTCATTCCCTTGAAAACTCGGGCCGGGGTGGCGCAGGCGCCAATCGAGCCCGGGGCACGATGCTTCTTGTGGGTGCCATGTGAGGCGCCTTGACCCGAGAAGTTGTGCCGCTCCATCACGCCGGCAAAGCCCTTGCCCTTGGAGACACCGGCAACGTCGGCCTTGGCACCTGGCTGAAACACGTCGGCGATCCTGATCTCCTGACCGAGGGCGTAGGAGCCCGGGTCGGAGACGCGGACTTCCACCAGGTGCTTGGCCGGGGCCACCCCCGCCTTGGCGAAGTGCCCGGCCTCCGGCTTGTTGGCACGCCCCGGCTTGACCTCTCCATAGGAGATCTGAATCGCGTCGTAACCATCGCGCTCGATCGTCTTGATCTGGGTGACGTGACAGGGCCCGGCCTTGATTACCGTCACCGGAATGGCCCGGGCCTGGTCATCGAAGACTTGGGTCATTCCCAGTTTCTGACCGAGGATTGCATTCATTTTCCGTCGTCCGTTGTCCGTCGTCCGTTCTCCGGAGAAGACGGACGTGAGGAGGGGGTTGCCAACGCAAGTAGGCCAAAAACAATCGCAGAGATCGAGGATCCAAGAACGGAAAACGGATTACGGAAAACGGAGAACGGTTTCACAGTTTGATCTCCACTTCGACGCCGGCGGGAAGCTCGAGACGCATGAGTGAGTCCACCGTCTTTGGAGTCGGCTCCAGGATGTCGATCAAGCGCTTGTGTATGCGCATCTCAAAGTGCTCTCTCGAGTCCTTGTCGACGTGCGGCCCGCGGATGACGCAGTAACGATGGATCTCCGTCGGGAGCGGGATCGGGCCTTTGATCTTGGCCTGGGTCCGCAACACCGTTTCGGCGATCTTCTTCGAGGACTCGTCCACCACGTTGTGGTCGTAGGCCTTGAGCCGGATCCGGATCTTCTGGGTATCAGCCACATGCACTCGCTTCGCTCGTGCCGCAGCACGTTTTGCGTATTGCGCATTGCGTATTGCGATCCTGGAATGACCTTCTCATTTCAGGATCTTTATGACTCGGCCGGCGCCTACGGTGCGGCCACCCTCACGGATCGCGAACCGCAAACCCTCATCCATGGCGATCGGTGCGATCAACTCCACCACCATCTCGGTGTTATCCCCCGGCATCACCATCTGAGTCCCCTCCGGCAGTTGAATCGACCCGGTCACATCAGTAGTCCGAAAATAGAACTGGGGTCTGTAACCAGGGAAAAACGGGTTGTGCCGACCCCCCTCCTCCTTGGTCAACACATACACCTGAGCATCAAAATCAGTGTGCGGAGTGATCGAACCCGGCTTCGCCAACACCTGACCCCGCTCCACCTCATCCTTACCCACCCCCCGCAACAAAACCCCAACATTGTCCCCCGCCCGACCCTCATCGAGAAGTTTGCGGAACATTTCAATCCCAGTAGCCACCGTCTTATGAGTCGGCCGGATCCCCACGATCTCAACCTCCTCATTCACCTTCAAAATCCCCTGCTCCACCCGACCAGTCACCACCGTCCCCCGCCCCGTGATACTGAACACATCCTCAATCGACATCAAAAACGGTTTATCCATATCCCGGTCCGGCTCCGGAACATAAGAATCAACCGCGGACATCAACTCCATGATCTGATCCGACGCCGCCTCATCCCCATCCAACGCCAACAACGCCGAACCCCGCACCACCGGAACCTCATCCCCCGGAAACTCATACTCAGTCAACAAATCCCGAACTTCGAGCTCCACCAAATCCAAAAGCTCAGAATCATCAACCATGTCCACCTTGTTCAAAAACACCACAATGCACGGCACCCCCACCTGACGGGCCAACAACACATGCTCCCTGGTCTGAGGCATCGGACCATCAGCCGCCGACACCACCAAAATCGCACCATCCACCTGCGCCGCACCCGTAATCATGTTCTTGATGTAATCCGCATGACCCGGCATATCCACATGCGCATAATGACGAGCCGCCGTCTCATACTCCACATGAGCAATCTGAATCGTGATCCCCCGCTCACGCTCCTCAGGCGCCTTATCAATCTGATCAAACGTGGTCAACTGATTCGAACCACCCACCCGCTCCGCCAACACCCGCGTAATCGCAGCCGTCAACGTCGTCTTCCCATGATCAATATGACCCATCGTCCCCACATTCACATGCGGCTTCGTACGCACAAACTTCGCCTTCGCCATCGTCCTCTCGACTCCTCTATCTCTTTCCTAGTTCCTCTCGCCCGACGCAGGTTACGCGCCGGTTGCGCTGTAGCGGCGGGCAGACTCGAACTGCCGACCTCTCGATTATGAGTCGAGCGCTCTCACCTACTGAGCTACGCCGCCTCAGGTGCGGTCAACTGTTGCCGACCGCCGGAGCCCCCTTCCGGATTTGAACCGAAGACCTCTTCCTTACCATGGAAGCGCTCTACCGACTGAGCTAAGGGGGCCAGGTTGTCACACGCCCCGGGGCACCCGTGCCGGGAGAAGGATTCGAACCTCCGTAGGCGTCAGCCGGCAGATTTACAGTCTGCTCCCTTTGGCCGCTCGGGCATCCCGGCAAGCCGAAACCGCACCTGAAACCAGGCATGGTCCGGGATGTTGGATGTTAGGTATTGGGGGCAGGTAGTACCAACCCTTACCCAACTCCCTGAGCCATCTTGGTCAGCCGGTCGATCCGCTCTTCGGTGGGCGGATGAGTGCTGAGCAGTCTCATCATTCCGCCCCCACCGCGCAGCGCCTTCATCGGGTTGTCAATGAAGAGCTGGGCTGTGGCCGGGTTGACGTTCATTGGGATCCGGGCGGTGCCGGCGGAAATCTTCTCCAATGCGCTGGCCAGGACCATGGGGCGGCCGGTGATCTCGGCACCGGTGGCGTCGGCCTGGAACTCCCTGGTCCGGGAGATGGCGAGACGGATCAGCATGGCAGCGATCGGCGCCACAATCAGAGAGAGGAGGGCACCGATGGCTCCGAGCGGGTTTTCGCGGCTGTCGCCACTACCGAACCAGAACGCCATACGGGCGAACATGGTCAGGGCGGCCGCGATCATGGCCGCGATCGAACTGATCAGGATGTCCCGATTCTGGACGTGGGCCAGCTCATGGGCGAGCACCGCTTCCAACTCGTCGAAGTCAAGAACTTGGAGGATTCCGGCCGTCACCGCCACCGCGGCCTTCTTCGGCGACCGACCGGTGGCAAATGCGTTGGGTTGAGGTGAGTCGATCATGTAGATGCGGGGCACCGGCATCCGGGTCTGCTCGGCCAGACGGCGGACGATGGCATAGACCTGGGGCTGCTCGGCCTCGGTCACGGGGCGCGCCCTGCTGGCGGTGAGGGCGAGTTTGTCCGAGAAGAAGTAGGCAAGTCCGTTGAAAGCGACCGCAATCAGAAGACCGAGCCAGAACCCGCCACCGAAGGCGTAGGCCACCAACCACAACAGGGTTGTCATGAAGGCCAGAAGCCCAACTGTTTTCAGGTTGTTCATATCCGATAAGGGTATCGGTGCCAGGTTTCTATTCGGACCGGGCCGAGCCCGAGCTGGCTCGGCCGGTTTCCGCTACCTGCGCCCGATCAACACCCTGAAGTCACCAAGACCCCTGGGATGGAGCAGGGTCTCGGCCTCTGTCTTCATAGACCTCGCCTGGAGACGGGCCATGCTGTCACCACTCCGCGCCGCTTCCAACTCGGTGTGTCTCAATTCGGACAGGCGATCCCGGAGCCCGAGCTCGGTCAGGAAGTCGTCCTGGCGGAGGAGACGGACCTCGGCCCCGGTCTTTTCCGCGGTGGCCATCAACGCCGAGAAGTTGACATCAGCCGTGATGTCGGTCTCGCCGGGCTCGTCGAGGGGGTGCGGGCCAAGATGATGCGCGCGATATGTGCGCAAGGTCCCGTCCTGGCGTCTCGGGAGCAGGTTCTCTGCGGTGTCCCCATAATCGATGACCACAACGGAGCCTTGCTCCAGCCTGGCCAACGCATCGGTCAACCAAGAATTGGCTGCCAGCTGCACCTCCACCCAGCCCCCGTCGAGAACCTCTCCTGCATAGGCGTGGAGCCATGCCGCGATCTCGGGTCTGGGGGCAACATCGACCAAGGCCAACCCCTCCTCGTCGGATCCCACCCAACGCTCCCTCCACTCGACTCCGACCCGCTGGCTGAGGGCCATCGGGAGATTGTCGACCAGCTCGTTGGCAAGGATCACCCCTCGAATCCTCTCCGGGAGCTCGGTCCCGATCGCGGCGTCGGGGACTACATCCCTCAAGGAGGCCCGGGCTGCCGGGGAGGCATCGATGGCTAGGACTTCGACATCCAGCTTCGAGAGCAGGGACCGCAGTAGCGACCCTGAGCCGGCGCCGACCTCGATCAGCCGGAACGGCTCACCGATGCGCTCTCTTTCCACCGACACATACGACGCCAATGTCTCCCCAAACAGCGCGCTCACCTCAGGAGAGGTGAGGAAGTCACCGGCCATCTCCGAGCGAAGCCGATTGGAGGCGAAGAAGCCGAGGTCGGGGTGATAGAGCGCCATCTCCATGAAGACCTCGAATGGGATCGGGCCCTCGGAGGAGATGCGATTCTGGATCAGATCCTTCAACGACAGCGGCACGGTCGGGTCCATGGAGTTCGGAGTCTTCATGTTCGCCGCCGATACGGCAATTCGCTCCCGGAGCCCATGCCGACCGCTTCCTAATGCAGGGCGTCACGGATGTGTGACGCGGTGCATTGAGAAGGTGCCGCCGGTGCCAACCCCCTTCTCTTCGTGATCGCTCCCTGTCATCTTCAGAGGTATGGATCTGTCTGGTCGGATTATTGAGCGCGCGATAGCAAACGGGGGCAGCGTCACCTCCGCCGAGGCCCAGGCTTTGGGTGCGTCCCGGGAGTGGCTGGCGCGGCGAGCAAACGACGGTTGGCTGGAGAGGATGGGTCACAGCATCTATGTTCTGCCCGGCGCCGACTCACTCTGGACGGCAACCCTCGCCGCAGCGTGTCATCGCCTCGGGGCTGTCGTGTCACATGAATCCGCCGCGGAGATCCATCGGATGCCAGGACTTCGACGCGGGCTCCTCGTCGTCTCGGTTCCGATCAGACGGTCAAACAGATACCCCGGCCTGGTCGTTCATCAGAAGACTGACCTGTCGGTGGAACAGCTGATAACTGAAAGGGGCCTTCCCGTGACCACACCCGCCAGAACGATCATTGACATGGCTCAAGTGCTTGGGCCGAAACGACTGGCCAAGCTCGTCGACGGAACGGTCGCTCAGGGGCTGACTTCGTACGAGGTGCTTCTGACCCTGTTCGACCATCTGGCGAGAAGAGGCAAGCCGGGCACGAAGAGCTTGCGAGCGGTGTTGAAGGATCGTGGAGCAGTGCCAGCGTCTCCCACCACGGTGCTCGAAGAGAGAATGTTTGAGCTCATGGAGAGGTCAGGGCTTCCAACGCCTACCGTTCAATTCTCGGCACCATGGCTGGCCGCCACCAACGGGCGGGTCGACTTCGCCTACCCAGAGCAACGTCTGGTAATCGAGGGGGACAGTCGACGTTGGCACCAATTGGCCGACGCCTTTCTCACGGACCGGGAACGTGACAACCTGGCCCAATTGGCCGGGTGGCGCGTGCTGCGGTTCACCTGGTGGGACATCGAGGAACGACCTAAGTACGTCGTCTCGCTCATCCGTCAGGCGCTCTCATCTGCTGGAAACGGCGGGGAGGTCTGAACGAAATGCAGGGCGTCACGAATCCGTGACGCCCTGCATTAGGAATGCGGGTTGTTGTCGCTTAGAAGTCCATGTCGTGGCCGCCGCCGTGGCCGCCCGGCATCGCCGGAGCGTCCTCCTTCTCCTCCGCCACCAAAGCCTCGGTGGTGAGGAGCAGGGCCGCGATCGAGGCCGCGTTCTGCAGGGTTGACCGGGTCACCTTCGCCGGGTCGATGACACCGACCTGGACCAGGTCCTCATACACGCCGGTGGCGGCGTTGAACCCGGTGTTCCCTTCGGCCGAGCGCACGTGCTCGACGACGACACCGCCTTCGAAACCGGCGTTCACCGCAATCTGACGAAGCGGCTCCTCGAGGGCCTTGCGCACGATCGAACGCCCGGTCTTCTCGTCTCCGCTCCCGCCGCGAATCTTGTCGATGGCGGTCTGGGCCCGAAGCAAAGCCACACCGCCACCAGGGACGATGCCCTCTTCGACGGCGGCACGGGTCGCCGAGACGGCGTCCTCGATGCGGTGCTTCTTCTCCTTGAGCTCCACTTCGGTGGCGGCTCCCACCTTGATCACCACGACACCGCCGGACAGCTTGGCGAGACGCTCCTGGAGCTTCTCCTTATCCCAGTCGGAGTCGGTGTTCTCGATCTCGCGCTCGATCTGCTTGATGCGAGCCTTGACGTCGGCCTCGGACCCGGCACCATCGATGATGGTGGTGTCGTCCTTGGTGGCAACGACCTTGCGAGCCCGACCCAGCATGTCGAGTGTCACGTTCTCCAGCTTGAGCCCGACCTCCTCGGAGATCACGGTCCCGCCGGTGAGGGTGGCGATGTCCTGGAGCATGGCCTTGCGGCGCTCTCCAAAACCAGGGGCCTTGACCCCAACCGAGGAGAACGTGCCACGGATCTTGTTGACCACCAGGGTGGCCAGGGCCTCGCCTTCGACGTCCTCGGCGATGACCAGCACGCCCTTGCCGGACGTCATGACCTTCTCCAGGACCGGGACCAGGTCGTTGACCGAGCTGATCTTCTGGTTGGCGATGAGGATGTAGGGATCCTCCAGCACCGCTTCCTGGCGATCGGGATCCGTCACGAAGTAGAAGTTGAGATACCCCTTGTCGAACTGCATGCCCTCGGTGAACTCGAGCTCAAGACCAAAGGTCTGGCCTTCCTCCACTGTGATGACGCCGTCCTTGCCGACCTTGTCCATCGCCTCGGCGATGACCTTGCCGATAGTCGGGTCGTTGTTGGCCGAGATCGCGGCCACATTCGCGATTTCGTCGCTGGTCTCGATGTCTCTTGCCATCTCGACGATCGCTTCGACGACCTTCTCGACGGCACTTTCGATGCCACGCTTCAGATCCATCGGGTTGGCGCCGGCCGCCACGTTGCGCAGACCCTCTCGCACCATTGCCTGGGCGAGCACTGTCGCAGTCGTGGTGCCGTCACCAGCCACATCGTTGGTCTTGGTGGCCACCTCCTTGGCGAGCTGGGCGCCCATGTTCTCGTAGGGGTCGTCGAGCTCGATCTCCTTGGCGATCGTGACCCCGTCATTGGTGATGGTGGGTGCGCCCCACTTCTTCTCCAGGACGACGTTGCGACCCTTGGGGCCGAGGGTGACCTTTACCGTGTCGGCGAGCTTGTTTACGCCCGCCTCGAGGCCGCGTCGGGCCTCTTCATTGAAGCGAAGTTCCTTCGCTGCCATTTCCTATCTGCTCCTCAATTGACGACGGCCAGGAGGTCACGCTCGGAGAGGACTAGGTATTCGTCCGAATCGAGCTTCACCTCCGTGCCGGCAAACTTCGAGTAGAGGACCTTGTCGCCGACCGAGACATCCATGGGGATGCGCTCGCCGTTCTCGTCGCGGGCCCCGGGGCCTACGGCGATGACCTCTCCGATCTGCGGCTTCTCCTTGGCGGTGTCGGGGATGACCAACCCTCCG
>Ga0209751_10000747_pt1 | contig 34490 bp, 32 predicted proteins | sample RifCSP13_1_FD_184019 | JGI IMG/M metagenome (GOLD analysis project Ga0209751, IMG submission 184019) | Soil microbial communities from Rifle, Colorado - Rifle CSP2_sed 13_1 (SPAdes) (version 2) | ecosystem: Environmental > Terrestrial > Deep subsurface > Rock core/Sediment | place: Rifle...
CCAGGCCCCGATCACGTCCTCGGATGGCCACCGGGCGATGACGAGGGCAACGAGGACGACGGCGTCGAAGGCGAGGGCGGCGATCGCCGGGCTCGTCGGCAACCCGTCCCACATCGCGACGATGAGGACGATCGAGGCGACGGATGCGGCGACCGCGAGCGGTCGCCACCAGGCCGCCTGGAGGATGAGCCCGCCAGAGGCGGCGACGAAGGCCACCAGGACGGCTCCGCCGATGAGCGAGGCGAGGCCCTTCGTGAGGGCGTCGACGGCGACCCCGGTGAGCAGCCACGAGTGACCCGACGTCCCGAGCTTCATGATGCCGGCCATCGCCGGCACGAACAGGACGTGGCCAACGACCGAGGCCGGATTCTCGGGTGGCTCGCGAGACCGGCGGCAGCGCCAACCGGACCGAACATCGGGGGCCGAGCGGGCCCTCAAAAGGGCAGGCGCCGCTCCCGGGCGACGAGCTCCAGCCACGGCCGCTCTCGGCCGATCGTCGTCTCGCGGCCATGGCCGGGCAGGACCGCCAACGGGTCGTCGAAGGTCGCGAGGCGAGACAGGGACTCCACGATCTGCTCGTCCGAGCCGCCCGCCAGGTCGGTCCTGCCCCACCCGCCCGCGAAGAGCGTGTCGCCGCTGAAGAGGAGGCCCTCGTCGGGCGACCAGAGGCAGACCGAACCCTCGGTGTGGCCCGGGGTGTGAAGGACGGTGAGCCGGATCTCCCCGAACCGGACCTCGCCGCCCTCGGCGAGCTCGACGGCCGGGACACACGGCGGGATCTCGAACGGCGCCCAGAGTGGCTGCGGGTGGCTGAGCCGCTGCGCGTCGAGGCCGTGGACGGCGATCGGGGCGCCGGTGTGCCCGGCGAGCGCGGCGTTCTCGCCGAAGTGATCCCAGTGGCCGTGCGTCGTGACGATGAGCTTCAGCGTCCAATCGCGGTCGCGGAGCTCGCCGGCGATCCAGTCGAGCGACGGAATCGCGGTATCGATCGCGATCGCCTCGCGGGTGCGCGCGTCCGCGAGCAGGTGGACGTTCGTCGCGACCGGTCCGACGACCCGGCTGAGGCGCTCCACGATCAGCGCTTCACCGGGAGCGAGCCGCGTAGCCCGAGGTCGCGGTACGACTCGCAGAGCCAGGCGGCGATGGCGGGGTCGTCGAGCTCGGCCGGCTCGCGGATGTCCAGACGGTGGACGATCCAGCGCGGCCCGTAGTCCTCGACCTTCACGAGGTTCGGGTGTTCGATCCGCCGGCCCAGCGCGAAGCCGATCCGGAGCCGGTCGAGGAGGACGGTCGCGCCGGCGAACCGGACCTTCGCCATGATCGTGATCCGGGTCTTCTGGGCGATGACCTCGACCGGCCCGCAGCGTTCGATGAGCTTGACGAACTGATCGAAGGCGGCGCGGACGCTGGGCCGGCTCCGCGCGAACGACGTGTCGAGGTCGTAGTTCGAACACGAGTGGGCCATGTTCGTGGTGACGAACCGGTGGCCGCAGCGCGGGCACGTCCACAGCTCGTCGGCTGCTGACGGCCGACCCGGCTCGGTCATCAGCGCTCGGCGACGATCGCCGCGCGGATGCAGTCGAAGGTCTGGCCGATCATCTTGTTCGCGGTCCCCTCGACGAGCCGCGCCCCGACGCTCGCGATCATGCCGCTGATGCTGACCTCGGCCGCCCACAGCATCGTCGTCGACCCGGCCTCCGGCCCATCCACGAGGTTCATCCGCCCGAGGGCGTCGACGGCGCTCCCGGGCGCCTGCCCGTGGGCCTTGATGATCGCCATGTCGGGCGGCTTCTGCTCGGCGATCTCGAGGTCGACGACGAAGCGGGCCTGGATGAAGCCGACACCGACCTTGGCCTTCGCCCGGAAGTGGGTGGGGTCGATGACCTCGATGGATTCCACGCCCGGCCCGCAGGCGCCGACCCTGTTCGGATCCGTCACGAAGGCGAACACCTCGTCGCGCGGAGCAGGAATGTCGACGGCGCCCGAGAACTCCATCAGAGGCCTCCGGTGGGGCGAGGCGCCGCCGACCCGGTCGTCGGTCAGGCCTCGGGGGATGTGGGCTCCGGTGCGGCGAGTCCCGATGATACCGACGCGGGCGAGGACGCCGCGGGTGCGGAGGACGCGGCGGAGGACGCGGCGGACGACACCGCGGCCACGAACGCCGCCGGATCATGGATGAAGCGCGTCCGGCAGCCCATCTGGCAGAAGGCGTAGACGACCCCGCCGTACTCGGCCAGGTGGCGGGCATCCCGGCGCTCGACGGTCATGCCGCAGACGGGATCGACGAGGACGATGTCGTCGACCAGGGGCCTCGGCACTCCCTGGGCGCCGGCGGTGTCGCGACCGGCGAGCGTGGCCGGCCCGGGCGCCGCCACGAAGGTCGCGCGCCCGCGGCGGACCTGAACGAGCTCGCCGAGGATCGAGATGGCAACATCCTCGGCCGTTTCGGCCCCGAGATCCAGGCCGGCCGGCGCCCGGAGCGCGGCGATCCGCTCCTCGGCGAGGCCCGTCTCGTCGCGGAGCCACTGGCGGACGACGGCGGCCCGTGTCGGCGAGGCCACGAGGCCGACGTAGGCGACGTCCCTGCGGAGCGCGGCGAGGACCGCTTCCTCGTCCCAGACGCCCTGGGTGGCGACGACGACATACGGCGGCGCGTCGAACTCGCGGAGGTGGAGATCCCGGTCGCCGAGCACGGCCTCTGCGGCCGGGAACGCGTCGGTGTCGGCGACCGGGTCGAACAGGCTGACGCGCCAGCCGCTCGCCGCCCCGAGGGCCACGAGGGCCCCCGCGATCGGCGTCGTGCCGGCGACCCACAGGTGCGGGGCGGGCAGGTGCGGCTCCACGTAGATCTCCAGCGTGCCACCCGAGTGGCAGGTCATGACGAGTTCCACGACGCCGTCGGCCCGGCGGCCCTCGCCGGCCCCGTCCTTCGAGAGCCGGAGGAGTCGGGGCTGGCCGTCCGCGAGGGCTCGGAGCGCCTCGCGGACGACGACGGGCTGGGCGCAGCTGCCGCCGACCCAGCCCTCGATGGTCCCGTCCGGATGGACGATCCCCGACGCGCCGGGCCGGGCCGAGGTCGGCCGGCGGACAGCGACGACGGTGGCCAGCACGAACGATCGGCCGCCGGCCTCCAGCTCCGCGGCACGCGCGAAGACCGAGGGGCCGGCGCCGGTCACGCGATCCCCTTCTCGTGGAGGATCGCCCAGATCTTCTGGGGGGTCAGCGGGATGTCGATATGCCGGACGCCGAGGTGCCACAGGGCGTCGACGACCGCGTTCGCGATCGCCGGCGGCGCGCCGACCGTCGCCGACTCACCGACGCCCTTTGCGCCGAGCGGATGGTGCGGCGATGGGGTGATCGTCTTGCCCGTCTCCCAGGCCGGGGTCTCGACGGCGGTCGGCAGGAGGTAGTCCATGAACGTCCCGGCCAGGTTGTTGCCGTTCGCGTCGTACGGGATCTCCTCCAGCATCGCGGGCGCGAGACCCATGGCCAGGCCGCCGTGGATCTGGCCGTCGACGATCATCGGGTTGATGATGTTGCCGCAGTCGTCGACGGCGACGAAGCGCCGGATCTTGACGACGCCGGTGGCCTTGTCGATGTCGACGACGCAGATGTAGCTGCCGAAGGGGTAGGTGAAGTTCGGCGGGTCGTAGTAGTCGACGGCCTCGAGGCCCATCTCCATCCCGGCCGGGTAGTTCGTGTAGGCCGCGAAGGCGATGTCCTGGATCGTCTTCGCGCGGTCCGGCGAGCCCTTGACGCTGAACTTGCCGTTCGTCCACTCGAGGTCGTCGACGTTCGCCTCGAGGAGGTGGGCGGCGATCGCCCTGGCCTTCTCGCGGACCTTGCGCGAGGCGACGGCCGTGGCGGCGCCGGAGACCGGCGTCGAGCGCGACCCGTACGTCCCGAGCCCGTAGGGCGCGGTGTCGGTGTCGCCGTACTCGACCTTGACGTCGGCCGCCGGGATGCCGAGCTCCTCCGCCACGATCTGCGCATAGGTCGTCTCGTGGCCCTGGCCCTGTGTCTGGCTGCCGATCCGCAGCAGCGCCTTGCCCGTCGGGTGAACCCGCAGCTCGGCGCCGTCGTTCATCTTCAGGCCGACGATGTCGAAGTCGTGGGACGGCCCGGCGCCGACGATCTCGGTGAAGCTGCAGATGCCGATGCCCATGAGCTCGCCGCGGGCCCGCTTCTCGGCCTGCTCCTTCCGCAGGTCCTCGTAGCCGATCATGTCCATCGCCTTGCGGAGCGCGGCGGCGTAGTTGCCGGAGTCGTACTCCCAGCCGGTCGGCGTGGTGTACGGGAACTTGTCGGCCGGGATGAAGTTCCGGAGTCGGAACTCGGCCGGGTCCTCGCCGCGCTCGTGGGCGGCAATGTCGACGAGCCGCTCGATCGCGTGGACCGCCTCCGTCACCCGGAACGAGCAGCGGTACGCCACCCCGCCGGGCGGCTTGTTCGTGTACACGCCGTCGACCTCGACGAACGCGTCGGGGTAGTCATACGAGCCGGTGATGACGTTGAACAGGCCGGCGTGGAACTTCAGCGGCGCGGCCTGGGCATCGAAGGCGCCGTGGTCGGCGATCGTCGTGGCCTTGACGGCGGTGATTCGCCCGTCGGCCGAGACGCCGAGCTCCGCGTCGATGTGGTAGTCGCGGGCAAAGGAGTCCGCCTGGAGGTTCTCCGAGCGGTCCTCGATCCACTTGACCGGCTTGCCGGTGAGGAACGATGCCGCCACGGCGAGCACGTAGCCGGGATACGCGGGCACCTTGCCCCCGAAGCCGCCGCCGATGTCGTGCGTCTTGACCCGGATCTGGTGCTCAGGGATCGGCAGGCCGACGCCGGCCGCGATGATCGCCACGACCGTCCGGATGACGTGCGGCGCCTGGCTCGTCATGTGGAGCGTCAGGTGACCGTTGACGGCGTCCCAGTCGGCGACGCAGCCGCAGGTCTCGATGCTGGCGACGTGGATCCGGGGCAGGTAGATGTGCTCCTTGACGACCATCGCCGACCCGGCGAGGGCGGCGTCGGTCCGGGCGCGGTCGCCCGACTCCCAGTGCCAGATGCGATTCGTCTGGAGATCCTCGCCGCGGTCGGGCCGGAGGACCGGCGCGCCCGGCTCGAGGGCCTTGTACGGATCGACGACGACCGGCAGGGGCTCGTAGTCGACGAGCACCGCGGCCACGCCGTCGGCTGCCGCGTAGCGTGACGTCGCGATGACGGCGGCGACCTCCTGGCTCTGGTACAGGACGGTGTCGACCGGCAGGACCATCTGCTTGTCGCCGGCGAGGGTCGGCATCCAGTGGAGGCCGTAACCCTCGAGGTCCTTGCCGGTGATCACCGCGGCGACGCCGGGGACCTTGAGCGCCTCGGAGGCGTCGATGCTCTTGATCCGGGCGTGGGCATAGGGGCTGCGGACGATGTCCAGCCACAGCTGGCCGGGCAGGTTGATGTCGTCGATGTAATGACCCGCACCGCGGATGAAGCGGGCGTCCTCGACGCGTTTGCGCGAGTGGCCCATGCCGCCGACCTCGGGGGTCGTCGTCGGCGCCTGCGCCTCGTAGGTCGTCGTGGTCATGACCTGCCCCTCAGCCCGCGACCGACGCCGTGGCGCCGGTCTGGGTCTCGGCCGCGGCGCTCATCTCGGCCGCGGCCTGCTGGATCGCCTTGACGATGTTCAGGTAGCCGGTGCAGCGACAGAGGTTGCCGCTGATGCCCTCCCGGATCTCGGCATCCGAGGGATCGGCATTCGTCGCGAGCAGCCATGCCGCCTGCATGATCATGCCCGGCGTACAGAAGCCGCACTGGAGGCCGTGCTGGTCCCAGAACGCCTGCTGGAGCGGGTGGAGGGTCGCCCCGTCGGCCATGCCCTCGATCGTCCGGACCTCGGCGCCGTCGGCCTGGACAGCGAGCATCGTGCAGCTCTTCGCGCTGCGGCCATTGACGTGGACGGTGCAGGCGCCGCAGTTGCTGGTGTCACAGCCGATGTGCGTGCCCGTGAGTCCGAAGTCGTCACGGAGGAGGTGGACCAGGAGCAGCCGGGGCTCGACGTCGGCCTCGTGGACGGTCCCGTTGACCGTGATCGAGATGTGCTTCGTCATCATCGTCGCCCCCGTCAGGAGTTGGCCAACGCGCGCTGGACCGCGATCCGGAGCGACCGGACCGTCAGCTCGGCGACCATCGCCCGCTTGAAGTCGACCGGACCGCGGATGTCGGCCGCGGGCCGGCTCTGGCCCGCGGCCGCGGCACCGGCCTTACGGAACAGCTCGTCCGATGGCATCCCGCCGACGAGGACTTCTTCGGCCGCGATCGCCGCGAACGGGCTCGGCGAGACGCCGGTTACACCGACCCCGGCCCAGTCGATGCGTCCGGATGCGTCGAGCCGGGTGAGGGCCGCGACGCCGGCGGTCGAGAAGTCTCCGGCCCGGCGCTCGATCTTCATGTAGGCGCCGCCCATGCCCTTCGGGCGCCGGCGAAAGTGGATCTCGGTCACGACCTCTGCCGGCTCGAGGGCGGTCGTGAAGGTATCGATGAAGAACTCACGGGCCGGGACGTGCCGCTCCGAGGCCTCGCTCCGGCAGATGACCCGGGCGTTGGCCGCGAGGAGTGCCGCCGGCCAGTCCGAGGCCGGGTCGGCGTGGGCGATCGAGCCGCCGATCGTGCCCCAATTCCGGACCTGCGGGTCCCCGATGCCGCCGGGGACGTCGTGAAGCATCGGGTAGCGGGCGATGACCGGGTCCTCGAGGATCTGACGGTGGGTGCAGCGGGCCCCGATCTTGAGCTCGTCGTCGGTTTCGACGATGGCGTCGAGGCCGCCGATGTCCTGGATGTCGACGAGGAGCGCTGGCTGGGCCAGGCGGAGCTTGAGGATGGGCAGGAGGCTGTAGCCGCCCGAGAGGACCTTCGCCTCGCCCTCTCGCACCCTGAGGATTCGGAGGGCCTCACCGAGATCGGCGGGCCGCACGTAGTCGAACGCGGCTGGGATCATCGCTCGATCGGTCCTCCTTCGACCCTCCGTCGCGGAGGGATGCGCTGCCCGTCGTACGTCGGCGGGGAGGAAACGGTTTGCGAGCGGGCCGGCGGGTGGGACGCGGGCGCCTCATCCGAGGGTCCGGGGGCTGCCGGTCACGAGTATCGTTCCGCCAGGTTGTCCCGTCAACGAGATTCGTGCGAACCCCAGGTCACGATGCCGATCTCCAGCGCGGGCGCCGAAGGGATGCCCAGGCCCCCGTCCGACGCGGTCACGGCGAGGAGCTCGACGGCCGCCAGGAGCCGCCCATCGGCCGCGCTCCCGGGCGCGGTCCAGAGCTGCCGCCGGAGGTAGGTCACGAGCTCGTCGCGATCCGACCACGTGCGTCGCTCACCTGCGACCCGGGCCACCGTCGGCGCGGCGCCTCGGGCGCGGAGGAGCTCGTGGAGCTCCGGGAGCGCCGGCAGGGGGACCCGCGCCTCACCGTGGACGAGTGGCCAGAACCCGGCCGCCACCGACGCGGGGCTGCTTTCCATGAGGACCGCGACGCACAGCCGGCGGACGGCCGATTCCATCGCCTCGAGGAACGGCAGGATCGCCTCGACGTCGTAGCCGACATGGGCGATCAGCGCGACGTCCGCGACGGGGTCCGGCCCGATGACCGAGCGCAGCTCCTCGTCGGGCGGCCATCGCCCGGCCACGGCCCCGAGGTTGGCGATGCGGTGCTCGGCCATGCCCGCCCGCAACGCGTCGAGCATCGAGACCGACGGGTCGATCGCCACGAGCTCGGCCACGTGGCCGGCAAGCGGCAGCGCGTAGCGACCGGCTCCGGCGCCGATGTCGAGCCAGATGTCGTCGGGGCGGGCCAGCCCCACGAGGGCATCGAGGACCGGATCTCCGGCGCGCGCGGGATCGGCCAGGAACGCCCGCGTCACCGGCGCGTAGAAATCGCGCCCGTCGGGCGCTTCCCTGAATCGCTCAACCTGGGCGGCGTTCGCCCGAACGCGGGCCGCCCAGCCGTCGGCGAGGACGGCCACGAGGTCGGCCGGCGTATCGACGTCGGGGTTCACGGCCTCGAGGTCGACGACCCGGACCAGCTCGGCATGGGCATCGAGCTGGGGCCCCAGCCCGCGATCGCCGCTCGTGGCCGCGACGAGGGGGGCGGCCTCCGGCTCGAGGCGAACGGGGTTGCGCGCGCCGTCGGCATGGCGGGCGACGATGACCGGCCGGCTGGGCTCGAGCGGCTGGCCGATGAGCGCCCTGATCACCGCGGGCTCGACGCGAGGCTGATCGCCGAGCAGGACGAGGACGGCGTCCGGCCGCGGCGAGGTCAGCATCGACGCCTGCCAGCCGATCTGGAGCGAGCTCGCGAGGCCCACGTCCGGGTCCGGGTTGCGGACGCGGTGCGCGTTGCGCCAGCGGACCGCGGCCTCGAGCTCGTCGGCGTCGCCGCCCAGCACCACGATCGGGTTCTCGATCCCGGCCTCGGCCAGGGCGTCGAGGACGTGCTGCAGGATCGGCCGGCCGTCGACGGTCGCGAGGAGCTTGCCGCCCCCGAAGCGCCGGCCGGCGCCGGCGGCAAGGACGAGCGCGGCGACCCAGCCGGTCACGGTCGGCGGCCCCCGGGAGCGCCCATCAACCGGTCAATCCGCCGGTATCCGCCGGTCATCCGCCGTTCATCCGCCGTTCATCCGCCGGGCATCCGCCGCGCATCAGCTGGCTGCGGCGCATCAGCTGGCTGAGGCGAGCTCGGCGGCGAGGCGCTCGCGCATCGGCGCGCCCGAGCCGCCACGCCGGGCCGCGACGATCTCGGCCATGATCGCGAGGGCCGTCTCGGCCGGGTCCCGGCCGCCGAGGTCGAGCCCGATCGGGCCCCGCAGCCGGCCGACCTCGTCGGGCGTCAGCCCGGCTTCGGCGAGGCGGACCTTCCGATCGGCCTGGGTCTTGCGAGAGCCCACCGCGCCGACGTAGCGACAGCCGCGCCGGGTCGCCTCGACGATCGCCGGCTCGTCGAACTTTGGGTCGTGGGACAGGATCGCGACGGCGTCATTCGGCCCCACGTCGAGGGTCGCGAAGGCCTCGTCCGGCCAGGCGACGACGATCCGGTCGACGTCCGGGAAGCGCTCCGGGGTCGCGAACGAGGCCCGCCCGTCGACGACCGCGACCTCGTAGCCGAGCTCGCGGGCGTAGCGAACGAGCGACCGCGCGACCTCGACTGCGCCGACGACGACGATCCGCGGCCGGACCGGGAACGTTTCGACGAAGTAGCTCCGGCCGGCGATCTCGACCGTCTTCGACCGGCCGTCGTCGAGGATCCGGGCGGCCGCGGCCGCGAGGCCGGCGTCCGACGCCGGGTCGCCGGTGGTGCCCTCGAGGAGCTCGCCTCCGGCACCGATGACGATCGGCGTCGCGGGCGGCTCGCCGTCTCCCGGGGAGTACGCCCCGAATTCGGCCGGCGGGGCATCGGTCGGGAGCGGCGTGGCAGCGGCCACGGACCGGCCCCGCGGCCCGAGCGACCCGGCAGCAGCCGCGGTGACGGTCGCCGGAACGCGGGGCTCGACGAGAACGTCGATCGTGCCGCCGCAGGCGAGCCCGACATCCCAGGCCTCCTCGTCGCTGATCCCGTAGCGGATGACCCGGGCATTGCCGGTCCGGCGGGCGCGCTCGATCTCCTCGGCCGCGGCGCCCTCGACGCAGCCGCCGCTGACCGAGCCCATGAGCCGGCCGTCGTCGGCGACGAGGAGGACCGCCCCCTCGGGCCGCGGCGCCGACCCGAACGTCCGGACGACGACCGCCCGTCCGGCATCCCGGCCCTCGGCCCGCCAGGCATCCAGTGTCTCGAGCAGATCACGCATGGCCCCATCGTACGGCGGACGTCGATCAAGGCGGTCACCGGTGGTCGAGTCACCCGTGTGTATACTCGTGCGCATGACTGTGCGCACGAACCTCCTGCTTCCCGAAGCCCTCGTCCGTGAGGTGGACAAGTACGCCGGACCCCGGGGTCGAAGCCGCTTCGTCGTCGAGGCCCTCGAGGCGAAGCTGAAGCGCGAGCGCCTGCGCCTCGCGATCGAGGAGTCGGCCGGCGTCCTCAAGGCCGAGGACTACCCACACTGGGCGACGTCCGAGGACGTCGTGGAGTGGGTCCGGGCCCGTCGCGCCGAGGAAACGTCGGTGCCCAGCGACGCATCCGGAGGGTCTGATGCGGGTGATGCTTGACGCGTCGTTCCTCATCGACCACCTCCGGGGGGATCCAGCGGCCGTGGCAAGGCTCCGGAAGCTGTTCGAGGATGGTGACGAGCCGCTCCTCTGTTTCACGCCGGTCTGCGAGGTCGAAGCCGGGTTGCGACCTGAGGACGAGCGTCCGTTCACGGCGATCATCGCGGCCGCCGAGTTCGTCCAGGCGGGCCCGAACGCCGCTCGCGACGCAGGACGGTGGCGTCGGGAAGCGCTCCGTCGAGGCGCAACGCTGAGCCTCCCCGACTCGATGATTGCCGCCGAGGCCGTTCATGACGGCGCTGTTGTGTTGACTCGCAACATACGGGCCTTCGCCCTGACGCCCGTCCAAGTGCTCACGTACTGATGGTCAGCGCCTACTCCAGCGGTCGCGCTGCGAACGGGTCCTGCGGCGTGCGGACGACCTTCGGCGGCGGGGCGAACGTGCGGATGGCATCGGGCGACGGCGCCACGTGGGCCGCGGCCTCGCTGCCCCGCCGGGTGTCGGCGCCCCGGCCGCCGGCGAGGATCTCGCCGAGGCGCTCCAGGCTGGCGACCGTCCCGGCGGCGAGGAAGTCATCGATGTACGGGTAGGCCGCCCGCATCCCCGCGGCGAGCGGCTGGTAACCCGGCGTTCCGGCCAGGGGGTTGAGCCAGACGAGCCGGTGGCAATTCCGGCGGAGGCGGGCCGTCTCGAGCTCCACGAGTCGCGGGTCGCCGCGGTCCCAGCCGTCGGACACGACGATGACGACGCCGCTCGTCCGGAGCGTCCGGCGGGCCCAGCGGTGGTTGAAGTCCCGGAACGACTCCCCGATCCGTGTCCCGCCGGCCCAGTCGGTGACCGCGTCGGCGACCTTGGCCAGGGCCCGGTCGCGGTTGCGGTCCTTCATGATTCGGGTCACCCGCGTCAGCCGGGTCCCAAAGACGAACGACTCCGTCTTCACCGCCGAGGACGCCGACAGCGCCTGGATGAACCGGAGGAGGAGCCGCGAGTGGCGCTCCATCGAGCCCGAGATGTCGCACAGGACGACGAGCGGGCGTGGGCGCCGGACGTGCCGCCGCCAGACCCACTCGAGGACCTCGCCGCCGGTCGCCAGGTTGCGCCGGAACATCTGGCGCGACGCGAGGCGCCGGCCGTGCCGGTGGAGCTCGTAGCGGCGAGTCCGGCGTAGCTCGAGGCGCGGCTCGAGCAGGTCGACCAGCCGCTCGGCGTCGCGGAGTTCCTGGGCCGTCATCCGGTCGAAGTCGCGGTGGCGGATCGTCTCCGAGTGGCTGTAGGCATCGGGCGAAATCGTGACGACGTCTGGGGCGAGCTCGTCCTCGTCGGCGTCGCCGTCGGTCGGGATGGGCATCCCCCCGCGGTCGTCGGGCAGGTCGGAGCGCTCGTCGCCGGAGAGGGGCGCCTCCTGGGGCACGCCCTGGTCCGCGGGGACGGCCTCGGGCCGCTGCTCCGCGCCGGGGCCTTCGAGATTGGGCTGGAGCGACGGGCGCCGCCAGTAGTGGTCGAAGACCCGGTCGTAGACGGGCCGGTCGTCGCGGCGCCGGGTGAACACGGCCGCGCCGGCCGCCCGGACGAGCTCGCGGTCGCCGATGTCGACGATCCCGAGGGCCCGGGCGAAGTCGATCTCGGAGCTCAGGTCGACGGCCAGGCCCGCCTTCCGGAGCGCCCGCCCGAAGCCAACCGCACGCTGGAGGACGCGATGACCGTCGACGGCTTCGCGCGGCCCGCTCGCGACGATCGCGGGGTCGTGGCTCATTGGTCGCCCTCGCCCGCCGACCTCAGCGGCCGGCCGCGGCCTCGGCGAGGTAAGCCTTCACGGTCTCGCCGCGGACCTGGCGGATGTCCTCCTCGTACTTGAGGACGACGCCGAGTGTCTCGTCGACGACCTCCGGGGTCAGCTCGGCCGCACCGAGGGCCATGAGCGCCGCCGCCCAGTCTAGGGTCTCGGCGATCCCCGGGACCTTCGTGAGGTCGGCCTCGCGAAGGCGGTGGATGAACGCGACGACGGCCCGCGCCAGCATCTCCGGCGCACCCGGCACGCGAGCCTGGACGATCTCGAACTCCTTGGCCGCCGAGGGATAGTCGATCCAGTGGTACAGGCAGCGCCGCTTCAGGGCGTCGTGGACCTCGCGGGTCCGGTTGGAGGTCAGGATGACCCGCGGTGGACGCTCTGCCCGGATCGTGCCGATCTCGGGGACGGTCACCTGGAAGTCGGACAGGATCTCGAGGAGATAGGCCTCGAACTCCTCGTCCGCCCGGTCGATCTCGTCGATGAGGAGGACCGGCGGCTCCCCGTCGGCGCCGCCTTCGAGGGCCTGGAGGAGCGGGCGCTTGATCAGGAACTCGGCTCCGAAGATGTTGTGGGCGGTCGCGTGGTCGGCCTGGCCGCGGGCCTCGAGGAGCCGGATCTCCAGCATCTGGCGGGGGTAGTTCCACTCGTAGACCGCCGTGTTGACGTCCAGGCCCTCGTAGCACTGGAGCCGGATCAGGCGCGTGCCGAGGCTGCTCGCGAGGACCTTCGCGAGCTCGGTCTTGCCGACGCCGGCCTCGCCCTCGAGGAGCAGCGGCCGCCCGAGCTGGAGGCCGAGGAACACGGCGGTCGCGATCGAGCGGTCGGCGATATAGCCGAGCTCGCGGAAGGCCTCGGTGATCGCATCGGTGGACGTGAGGGCGGGCAACATCAGGCCCCGATCGTAGCAGGCGGGGCCCGACCGGCAGGCGATGGGCCTGGGCCCCTTTCGGCGCGGCCCGGCGCCAGATAGGAGCCCGGTCGTGGTAGCGCCTCGGCGGTACCGGATCAACCCCGCCTGCGAACCACGTTCGTCGCAGGCGGCTGGCGCCCCGGGATTCGGGGGCGAATCGGCCCCGGCGAGCCGCTGATCACGCTCAGGATTGAGCCGCTGGCGATTGTCGGGGTGACAGCTCGGCACCTACCAGGCGCCCAATTCGTATCTGGTGGAGCGTCCGGCACGAGGCCGTCGCCCTTTCGCGCCCTGGCTCAGCCCTCCGGGGCCTCGAGGTCGCGGGCGTAGACCGGGAAGCGGAAGCGCTGGTCGCGGGTGAGGATGCCCCCGTGGCCGAGCCGCGCCACCGTCCTGATTGACGCCGGCTCGCCCGCGAGGATCCGTGGCAGGAGCAGGTCCACCGCGGTGGCCTTCGAGTAGGCGCCGCACGACGGCAGGCCGATGATCGGCACGCTGCCGATACGTGCGAGCCACAACATCGAGCCCGGATGGGCGGGAACGCCGTGCCGGACGATTCGGCCTTCGAGCTTCGAGATCGCGACGAAGAACGGGTCCTCAGGATCGGTGCTCGACGAGCCGGCGGTCAGGACGAGGTCCGCCCGCCCGGCGCCTCGCCCGCGCGTCCGCGACCGGAGCGCCCGCTCGACGGGCGCGACGGCATCCTCGACGTAGTCGATCCCGATGACCGTCGAGCCGAGGCCCTCGACCTTGGCCCGGACGCTCGCCTCGAAGCGGTCGCGGGGGATCCCGCGGATGGTCTCCTTGACGATGACGGCAATTCGCCGGGGCCGGAACGGCGCGACCGAGACGACCCTGCGACGGCCGGCTCGCCGGGTGACCGCCTCGGCCGCCGCGAGCAGAGCCTCCGGAACGAGGTGCGGTGCGACCTTCACGCTCGCGACGAGGTCCCCGGCTTCCACGACCCGACCGTCCTGGATCGTGAAGACCTCGACGGGGTCGAGCGCGTTGAGCCGATCCAGGACCGCGACACGGACACGGACAATGCCTGCGATCGTGGCCCGAAGGTCGACCCGGCTCTGGACGGGCTCCGTCGCGCGGAGCCCCGGTCCGGCGATCGCCGCCGCGAGCCGCCGCCCCGCCTCGTCCTCGTGGACGTCGCCGGCCTCGGGAACCAGGACGGTGATCGGGCGGCCCTCGATGACGGACACGGCCCGGCCGAGCGCCGCGAGATCGGCGGCGGACAGGCGCCGACCCTTTGCCCACCGCTCTCCGGCGACCTCGAGGTCCCGGGTCAGGACGGCGCCGGCGAGATCCGCCGGCGCCGCCGTCCCGAGGGCGATGTGCGCAACCCTCACCCGAGCCGGGCGATGGCCGCCTCCAGCGCTCGCCGAACGATGACCGTCGCGACGTGCGCTCGATACTCGCGATCGGCATGGATGTCGGAGGCAACCGCGATGCCATCGCAGGCATGGGCGGCGGCATCCTCGAGCGACGCGCCGGAGGTAATCGCCGCTTCGACTGGCGAGGCCCGGTACGGGTGCTCCCCCACCCCGGTCACGCCGACCGCGCAGAAGCCCCAGCGATCGCCAGACCGGGCGCCGACCACGGCGGCGACCCCGGCGATGGAGTAGCCGCTCGCCGGCTGCTCGATGGCCCGGTAGGCCGAGCCGACGTCGTCGCGGCCGCCGGGCAGGCGGATCTCGGTGATGAGCTCGTCCGGCTCGAGGGCGGTCGAGAACGCACCCTCGAAGAACGACGTCGCCGGCAGGGCCCGTTCGCCGCGCGCGGACCGCGCGACGATCTCTGCATCCAGGGCGAGGAGGATCGCTGGCATGTCCGAGGCCGGGTCGGCGTGGGCGATCGAGCCCCCGATCGTGCCCCGATTTCGGACTTGGACGTCGCCGATGTTCGGGAGAGCGTCCTCCAGGAGGCCGTAGTGACCCAGGGTCTCGTCGGCCATCATCTCGTCGTAGGTCGTGAGCGCGCCGACCGCGACGCGCCCGTCGGCCAACTTGCGGACGCCGCGCAGCTCGGCCAGGCGGCCGATGTCCACGAGCGTCTCCGGCCGCGCCAGCCGGAGCTTCATGAGCGGCAGGAGGCTCTGCCCGCCGGCGATGGCCTTGGCCGAGCCGGCGCTCGCGGCGAGCCGGGCCAGCGCGTCGTCGAGGGATCTGGCCCTGACATAGTCGAACGCGGCGGGGATCATGCCCGGCCTCCCTTCGCAGCCTGCATCGCCTTCCACACCGACTGCGGCGTGAGGGGCATGTCCACGTGCCTGATCCCGAGCGGTCGGAGCGCGTCGTTGACGGCGTTCGCGACCGCCGCCGTGCTGGCGATCGCGCCGGCCTCGCCGACGCCCTTCACCCCGATCGGGTTGACGGGCGACGGGGTGACGGTCTCGTCGAGCTCGAGCGGCGGGAACCACGACGCACGGGGCAGCGCGTAGTCGAGCATCGAGCCCGACAGGAGCTGGCCGTCGTCGCCGTAGACGGCGCCCTCCCAGAGCGCCTGGCCGACGCCCTGGGCGATGCCGCCGTGGAGCTGGCCGTCGACGATCATCGGGTTGATCTTGTTGCCGACGTCGTCGACCGCGACGTACTTCACGAGGTCGACGTGGCCGGTGGCCTCGTCGATCTCGACGACCGCCACGTGGGTTCCGAACGGCCAGGTGCAGTTCGGGGTGTCGTGGTAGGCCGTCTCGTCGAGATACGGCTCCATGCCCTCAGGCGCATCGAACGCCAGGTCGAGGGCGAAGGCGATCTCCTGGAGCGTCTTCTTCTTGTCGGGCGATCCCTTGACCGAGTACGTCGCGCCGTCGACCTCGATGTCGTCGGGCGAGGCCTCGAGCATGTGGGCGGCATAGCGACGGGCCTTCTCCCGGATCTTGCCAGCCGCCTTGATGGCGGCCGTCATGCCCACGGACGATGTCCGCGACCCGTACGAGCCGTAGCCGAACGGTGTGCCCTGGGTGTCGGAGTGCTGGACGACGATGTCCTCGATGGGCAGGCCGAGCTCGTGGCCCACGACCTGGGCGTAGGTCGTCTCGTGGCCCTGGCCCTGGGGCTGGGTGCCCATCGTGACGACGACCTTGCCGGTCAGGTGGACCTTGATGTTGGAGGACTCCCACATCGCCGCGCCCCAGCCCTCGCCGACGGCCCCGATCCACTTCGAGGGCGCGACGCCGCAGACCTCGAGGTAGGAGCTGAGGCCAAAGCCGAGGTACTTGCCGCGCTTCCGGGCCTCGGCCCTGGCGGCCTCGGCGTCGAGGTAGCCGGACATCACGAGGGCCTTGTTGAGGGCCGGTTCGTAGTTCCCTGAATCGATGTAGATCTTGGCCCCGCCCGACGCCGTCCCGAGCCCGGACGGGTTCTCGTACGGGAACTGGTCCGGCGGGATGAAGTTCTTCCGTCGGATGGCGGCGTGATCCATCCCGATCTCGTCGGCGAAGAGGTCCATCGCCCGCTCGACGACGTAGGTCGCCTCGGGCCGGCCGGCGCCGCGGTAGGCGTCCACGAAGACCGTGTTGGTGTAGACGCCGGTGACCTCGGCGAAGACCGCCGGGATCTTGTAGCAGCCTGACAGGACCCGGGCGTACAGCGTCGTGGGGATGCCGGGGCCGATCGTCGAGAGCCGGCCGCCGAGATTCGCGTAGGTCTTGACCCGCAGTCCCGTGATCTCCCCGTCGCGCTTGCCCGCGATCTCGAGGTAGGTGATGTGGTCTCGGCCGTGGATCGTCGACTGGTAGTTCTCGCGCCGGCCCTCGATCCACTTGACCGCCCGGCCTCCGAGCCGCTTCGAGGCGAGCAGGACGAGGACGTAGTCGGCGTAGGTGAAGATCTTTGTGCCGAAGGCCCCCCCGACGTCGGGACTGATGCAGCGGACCTTGTGCTCGGGGATGCCCATGACGAAGATCGCCAGGAGGATCCGCTGGATGTGCGGTGTCTGGCTCGACATCCAGATCGTGTACTCGTCCGTCCCCGGGTTGTAGAGCCCGATGTCGCCGCGGGTCTCCATCGGGTTGGGGATGAGCCGCTGGTTTACGATCCGCTGGCGCACGACGACCTCGGCGTCGCGGATCGCGGCGTCCGTGCCGTCGCGATCGCCGACGGTCCAGGTGAAGACCTCGTTGTTGGGCGCGTTCTCGTGGAGCTGCGGCGCGCCCGACTGGGTCGCCTTCTCGGCATCGACCACGGCCGCGAGCGGCTCCCAGTCGACGACGATCGCCTCGAGGGCGTCGAGCGCCTGCTCCGGGGTCTCGGCGGTGACGGCGGCCACACCCTCTCCGGTCCACTTGACGCCGTCCGTCGCGAGCGCCCGGGGCATGTTGACGTTGTTCTGGAGGCCCGCCGAGCCGCCCGCCGGCCAGGCCATCGGCAGCGGGTTGTACGGCACGTCCGCCCCGACCATGACGTCGAGGACGCCGGGCATCGCCTTCGCGAGGCTCGTGTCGATGGAGCGGATGTTGGCGTGGGCGTAAGGGCTCCGGAGGATCGCCATGTGGGCCATTGACTGGAGCTTGATGTCGTCGACGTAGCGACCCTTGCCGGTGATGAGGCGCTGATCCTCGGTCCGCTTCACGCGCTGGCCGAGCATGTCGGCGGTCATGCCGCACCTCCCTGGACGGCGCCGCTCGGGACGGCGTCGCCGGTGCGCATCGCCGCGGCGGCCGCGCGGATGGCGGCCACGATGTTCTGGTAGCCGGTGCAGCGACAGAAGTTGCCCTCGATCGCGTGCCGGATCTCGTCATCGGACGGCTCGGTGCTCCGGCCGAGCAGGTCGGCCGCGGCCATGATCATCCCCGGCGTACAGAAGCCGCACTGCAGGCCATGGTGCTCCCAGAAGGCGGCCTGAAGCGGATGCAGCCCTTCGGCCGTGGCCATCCCCTCGATCGTCGTCACGCGCGAGCCGTCGGCCTGGACGGCCAGCATCGTGCACGACTTCACGGCCTTGCCATCGACGTGAACGGTGCACGTGCCGCACTGCGACGTGTCGCAGCCAATATGGGTCCCGGTGAGGTCCAGGTCCTCGCGGAGGAGCTGGACCAGGAGCCGCCTTGGCTCCACATCCACCTCCCGGGGAACGCCGTTGACGACGAGCGAGACATGCTCGTTCACGGGCCGACCTCCTTCCGTCATGGACGCGATGACGAGGCACCTAGCCGCGCGCGCGGAACCCTGGCTCCCGGCGGGTTGGTCGCCGCCCGGTTGAGTGGGCCGCGGAGGAACGCCGGTCCGGGGGGCGTCGATGATGCGCCTCCCCGCGGTCCGGAATCAACCCGTCGTCAGGGTCGTTCCGTCCTGCGTGGCGAACGCCTTGGCCGTCCCGCGCGTCCGGGGCGGGGCGGGCGGGGCGGCACGTAGCGGCCGGCCGCGGCGCTCCGGATGTCGATCGCCCGGGGATCCAGGTGCGGGGCGGCCTCGGCGCGCGGCAGGCCGGCCAGGCGGGCCGCCTCGCCGAGCCGGCGGAGCTTCCGCTCGGCGAGCTCCCAGGACAGGCCGGCGAGGCTGCCCGCGGTCGCCAGGCCGACCCGGTCGGGGCCCCGCCCGTTCGAGGACGCGGCGTAGCCGGCGGCCCACAGGAGAAGCTCCGGCCCGTCGTCGCTCGGGTGGCGCGGCGACATCGCGCCGACCACGATCCCCCGATCGCCGGGCACCGCCCGGACCAGCCGCCAGTTGTCGGGCCCGTCGATGAGGTCCACCGCGAGGCTCGCGTAGGGCGCGGCGAGGATCGTCTCGGTCCCGGCCGTGTCGGCGCTGCCGCCGACGATAGCGAGCGAGAGGTGGACGCCGTCGATGCCCTCGGCCAGGGCCAGGTGGGCCTCGAGGAAGAGGCGCCGCTCCGGGTCGTCCTCACCGATCTCGGTCGCGTCGCGCTCCTCGATCTCGACGAAGCTGCAGCCGGCGGCGGCAAGGGCTTCGATCTCCGCGTGGAGGGCGGTCGCAAGCGCCATCGTGAGTGAGGGCCGGTCGACGTCGGCGTCGCCGCCCGACAGGCGCCGACCGAGGGAGTACGGACCCGGCAGCGCCTGCTTCACTGGCCGCGAGGTCGCCGCGGCGGCGAAGGCCCAGGCGTCGACCGTCAGGCGCCCCGCCCAGGACGGCGGGCCGGCCACCGGACCGGCGAAGCCGGGCCAGCGGAGGCGTCCATCGGTGATGAGCTCGAGGCCCGCCGATTCCTGGGCCTCGACGGCTCTCGCGACGAGGGCGTCCAGTCGGGCTCCGGCCGGCCGCGACCGGTCGGGATCCGGGAGCGGTGGCCGGGGCAGCCCGCCGAGGAGGGTCGCAAACATGTCAGAGAGCGATGCCGGTGAGGCCTCCGTAGGCCAGCCCTGCCGCGATCGCCCCGATGAGGGAGATGACCCCGATCGCGGCCATCAGCATCGGCGGCAGGCCGCGGCCCTGCTCGCCCTGCCAGAAGCCCCGGAGCGTTCTCACCCGTCCGGGGGGTACGAAGAACCCGAGCCAGAGGCCGGCGACGAGGCCCCCGATGTGGGCCGCGTTATCGATCCCCGATACCGAGAACCCGAGGAGCAGGTTGACGAGGACGAGCCCGCCGAGCTGGGGCACGATCGCCCGCGCCCGCCGGTCGAGGACGGGGTTGTGGACCCGGGTCCCGGCCATCAGGACGCCGACGAGGCCGAAGATCGCCCCGGAGGCCCCGACGCTGTCGGGCAGGGTGAACACGAAGCTCGCGGTCGAGGCCGCCACCGCCGTGAGGAGGTAGAAGACGCCGAAGGTGACGGTTCCCCACATCCCCTCGACGAGCGGGCCGAGGAGGTACAGCCCATACATGTTGAACGCGAGGTGGATGATCCCGCCGTGGACGAGGACGACGGTCAGCAGCCGGTAGACCTCGCCCGCCGCCAGGGCCGACTTGTCGAGCGCGAATGCCGCCCTGAGCTCCCGGCCACCCGACGACTCGGCGTAGAAGGAGACGATGATCGTCAGACCCAGGATGACGTACGCGAGCGGCAGGGCCGGGCCATCGCCGCGACTCCTGGCGAAGTAGCGGCGGGCGGTGCCGGAATCGCCGGTCTCCTTGGCCAGCCACCCCAGGCGCGCGGCGATCTCCGCCTTGTCCGCCGCGGGGGCCCGGCGGTCCGCCTCGCGATAGGCCTCGATCGCCTCCCGGAGCTCCCCGGCGCGGACGCGGGCGGCGGCCAGGTTCCGCCACGCCGGGTAGGTGCTCGGGGTCTCGGGCAGCCGCAGGACCGCCTGCCACGTGGCGAGGGCCTGGTCCTCGAGGTCCATTCGGTACGCCGCCTCGCCGAGGCCGAGCAGGGCCGAGGCGGTGACCACCGGGTCGTCGAAGCCGGTGACGCGCTGGAAATGGCGGGCCGCCGGCCCGAAATCGCCGGATTCGAGGAGCTCGCGGCCACGCTGGACGAGGGCGATCGCGACGGGCCGCTCGAGCGGTCCAGTCGTGTGCAGCGCCGCGTCGAGCTCGTCGGGCAGGTTGGTCACGGGTGCTGATCCATCGGCGGGACGATACTAGACCGGCCATGTGCGGACGATTCACCCAGGAGCGACCAACGTCGGAGCTGGCCGAGATCTTCGAGGCGGAGGACCTCGCCGGCGGCGACGGAGGCCGCTTCAACGTGGCCCCGACCGACGATGCGGCGGTCGTCGTGCAGCGCGAGGATCGCCGGGCGATCCGGGCCTACCGCTGGGGCCTCATCCCCCACTGGGCCGACAGCGCGAAGGTCGGCAGCCGGATGTTCAACGCCCGGGCCGAGACGCTCGTCGTGTCGCCGGTCTTCCGCGACGCGTTCCGGCGGCGGCGCTGCCTCGTCCCGGTCGATTCGTTCTACGAGTGGCGGCGCGAGGGCCGGATCCGGCAGCCCTTCCGGGTCGTCCGTGCCGACGGTCGGCCGTTCGCCCTCGCCGGCCTGTGGGCCGGCTGGCACGATCCCGAGACCGACGAGGTCCGGCGCTCGTTCACGATCGTCACGACCGGCCCGAACGAGCTCATGCGCACGATCCACGATCGAATGCCGGTCGTCGTAGCGCGCGAGGCCTGGGACCGCTGGCTCGATCCGTCGCTGCCCGATCCCGGTGAGCTCCAGGGCCTCCTAGTGCCGGTCGAGGATGGCTCGCTCGAGGCGTACCGGGTGAGCCGGGCCGTCAACGACGTCCGCAACGACGGGCCGGGCCTGATCCTTCCGCTCGACGTTCCGGTCGCGGCGCCGGGGGAGCCTCGCGGCGAGCCCCTGGTCCTGCCGTTCGACGGGGCCCAGGAGCTAAGGCCGGACCTCGATCGAGGGCGTCGACCCGTCTGATGCGCCTCGTTCATGGATTGGCCCCCGTCCATGTTCCGCCGAGACGCCGCCGACCCCTTGATTCGACGGGATTCGCCACGGGCCACGCTCGTCAGTGGCGAATCTGATGAGCCAGCCGGATCAGGAGCGGCGGAGCGGAGGGCCGGCAGGAGACGTGACCGATGCCGCGACGGGCACGAGCCCCGGACGCGGTGGGGCCGGCAGCAGTCGCCGCGGCCGCACCTCAGGCGGGGTCCACGGCCAGCTCGCGGCTCGTTTCGGCCCAGGCGTCGGCCGGGGTGGCGCCGCCATCGAGCCGCGCGGCGAGCGCGCCGACGAACCCGGCGAACGTCCCGTCGGGGTCACTCGACGGAGCTTCGAGGACGATCGCGGGCGCGGAAGCGTCGCCGCCGTCGGCACCCTCCGCGGGCTCGGCGGCCTCGCGTAGATGCGCACGCCGGACGATGATGAGCTGCATCCCGGACCATCCGGCATGGTCCGCCGCCACCGCCTCGACCTCGGCAGCGGCGTCAACAACCACGATCACGCGGATGTCCGGCAGGTAGCGGAGCGCGAGGTCGAGATCGGCGCCTTCGATCGGCCGCGGCGACTCCCGCAGGACCGCCGCGTGCCCAACGCCCGCAGTCCCCAGCTCGAGCAGCCATGCGTCGTCATCAGCCTCGTCCGCGACCACGCTGACGAGCTGCACGCCAGCACCGACGACCGCAGCGCGCCGGGCGATCTCCGCCGCGCCCGTGCCGCGTTCCCCAGGGCTCGCGAAGTCCCCGCACACAATGATCACGCCACGCAGCGTAGCGGCCAGGCGGTGTCGGCGCCGGCCCGGCCAGGCTATTCGACGAGCCGGGCAGCGCTGATCACCGCATCGACTTGCGCCCTCAGTCACGCACTGCAGCCGAGCGGGATCGGGCTCGTCGAGTAGGCGATGGAGGAAGCCTGCGCGGCGGGCGGATCCCCAAGGCCTTGCCCGTTGGGTTTCACCATGCTGGGTACGCGACCATACGGGGCGTAATCTGCCTTCCATGCTGGCCGTCGCCGGCCAGCCCCACGGTGCTCCGCTGCACCAGGACTTTCGGCTGACATTGGACCTGAAAGGTACTAGGCGTTAGCTTCCGGTGGTGGCCAGGGGAGGGCGCGGACCGCGCATGCCGTTGGCCCGCTGGTTCGCGGGCTCGGCAACTCTGCGCGCGCGGCTCGCCCGCTCCAGCCGAACCTCGCGCCCAATGACGACGGTGGGTTCGACGGCACGGGCATCCACGGGCGGAGTCGACCGTGCGCACGGGCAGGCGTTGGCCGAGTTCGCGCTCGTCACGCCGATGCTCGTGCTCCTGATCATGGCGATCGTCCAGTTCGCCTTCGTCCTCGAGACCCAGATGGGGCTCGCGAACGCCGTCCGCGAGGCGGCCCGCCGGGCCGCCGCTGATCCGAGCCCGACCACGTCCGGAGTGGATGCCCAGCTCGATGCGCTGCTCGCGGCGAACATCCAGGGCTACGACGCGAGCCGCCTGTGGACAGCCCCGGACGGGCCTGAGTACGGCGCCTCACCTGCGGTGACCTTCTGTAGCTATTCCGTCGCTGGCGGGCCGCTCGACAACTACCGAGTCACGATCTACGTGGCCTACAAGAACCCCGTCTTCTTCCCCTTGCTGTCCTATGCGACGGACTTCCTGGACGGGAAGTCGAACGGGACATGGGACCTCGCGGCCGAAGCCTCGATGCGGATCGAGACCGACACGGCGCCGTCCGAGGTGAGCGGCCCGTGTCCGCCATGAGCCGGTTTGCTCGGCGGCGGGGCGGTGGTGGGCAGGCGCTGACCGAGTTCGCCTTGATCGCGCCGCTGCTGTTCCTGCTGCTGTTCGGCGTGGTCCAGCTCGGGCTGCTCTTCGCCGGCCAGAATGGCCTCGTCAACGGCGTACGGGATGCGGCGCGGCGCGCGGTGACGTGGCGGATCAACGATGCCAGCGTCAACGACCCCTCGATCTACGGCGTGGTTTGCGCCGCCGTGCATGACGAGCTCGTCAGCGAGCTCGCAGGAGGCTGGCTGCCTGGCTTCGACGAGACCCGGCTGCACCCGACCATCAGCTACCACTGGGAGGCCAACCCCGGCGCCGCCGGCGCCGACCCGAGCGCAGAGCAGTACTTCCTCTACGTCGAGATCGACGCCGCGTACGACCACCCGCTCTACGTGCCGCTCGTGGGCTTCTTCTTCGACCTCCTCGACGGCAGCGGCGACGGCGCGTTCACGCTCAGCGCCAGTGAGCAGATGCGGGTCGAGAACCCATCCCTCCCGATGGGCACGACGCCGGCAACCTGCCCTTGATGAGACAGAGATCGATGCCTGACCAACCCGTCGCTCGCGTCCCGCTCGCCGTGGCTCGGCACCAGCATGGCCAGGCGCTGGTGCTGTACGCACTGTTCCTGCTCGTCCTGCTCGGGGCGTCCGCAGTGGCGATCGACTATGCCAACTGGCTGCTCATCGACCGCCGGCTCCAGAACGTCGCCGATCACGCCTCGCTGGCGGGGGCGGCGATGTTCGAGGACCAGTTCGTCGCGGGCAACTGCACCGGCCTCGGTCAGCCCCAGTGCGACGACGCTCGGGCCCAGGCCTGGGCGTCGCTCAACGAAGACCTGAACCTGGGCCTCAGCGACGCGGATATCACGACGCTTGCGGGAAGCGACACGCCCGTCGCCGGCCAGACGACCATGCCGGGCACGACCACGCCCTTGACCGGCGGACACACGATCTGGGTGACCACGCCGCCGCCGGCCAACTCCTCGTACCAGGGGGTCGGCGGCCGCTACACGAACAACTACGCGGTCGTCTTCGTCCGCGTTGATGAGCCGACGACGACCTACTTCGGCCGGGCCCTTGGCTTCGGGGCCCGCGATCGGATCGGCTGGGCGACCGCCGGTCCACTGCCCACCGACTTCGCCCTCGAGGTCTTCTGTCGCAACAACATCCTGCCCGAGCACGGCGCCTGCGGCGGTTCCGGCGCGACATCGCTCGTGATCGACGGGCAGGGTGGCATCCGCCTCGTCCGCGGCGACATCGGCAGCAATGAAAGCCTCAAGGTCACCGCGACCAACGGCCAGGGCGTCATCGTCCAGGCCGGCAACGTCTTCGTCGTCGAGGGCAGCTGCTCGAACGCGCTGTGGACATGCCCGGACGATGGCACGCCCACGCAGGGTGGCATCTCCGATGGAACAAACGGCAAGAACGCCTTCTTCATGCCGCCACAACCGGTTCCGCAATACCAGTCACCGCTGTGGGACGTGACCGTGAGCGAGCAGGAGTGCACAGGCGCGAACGCCTCCAACCTGTGCGTCCCGTACCGGCCGTTCCGGGCCAGCCCGCCTCAGAACCAGCCCGGCGACTGGGTCTGTGACCCGTCCGGGACCAGTGGCAGCAACAACCTGTGCGGCATCCCGGTCGTGACCGGCAGCTCGATCCGCTGCGACGCGGATATCCCGATCGGGGTCATCCCGAGTACCCACCTGATCCCGAGCCAGGGCCTCGACGTCAACCAGATCAGGGGCAACCCAGTCAACACGCCCCCGAGAGACAGGTACCTGAACATCGACGACGACCCGGAGACCAGCCCGGCCGAAGGTGACGCCGCCTTTCCACCGCCAGGAACGCCCGTGGACTTCGTCTACACCTCCTCCGACCTCCAGGTCGGGCCCACTGGCGCGAAGTCGTTCGAGGTGGCCCTTCGGCCACCGTTCGGGCGACCTGGCGCCGGCACCACCTACCTCCGGTTCGTGGCCTTCAAGACCCTCGGGGGTGCACCGAACGGCACCGGCAACCAGGTCGACCTGGAGGTCGAGCTGTTCGAGAACGGCACGAGCATCTACGGGCCGATCACCGTGACGAACCTGCCTGGCACGCCGACCCGCTACGACGAGAATGACCCGCTCGTCGGCTCTCTCCTCCAGATCCCCCTGCCGACGACCACCAACTTCAACGCCCTGAGCCTGAAGTTCACCTTCGCGACGCTGACCGACAGCGGCGCCCCGCGCGGCGGGGCCATCGCCTGGGCCGAAGTCCAGACGCCTCCGCTGAACCCCGCGATCCCGCCGATGATCCCGCCCGGCTACTACCACTCGATCACGATCGCCGACGGCGGCTGCGCGATCATGGACCCGACGGCGGAGTACTACGGTTACACCTACCCGGCGCTCCAGCTGTACCAGAAGCCCGGCATCTACCGGTTCGGCGGCGGCAGCAGCGACGCCAAGATCGACGTCGGTGCCGGAGCGTTCCTGATCGGCGACGGGGTGACGCTCGTCTTCGACCCTGACTTCCCGGATCCGACCGGTGGACGCGGCATCATCGTCGGCGATCGAGGGGGGCTGGTCTTGAACACCATGCGCGTCCCGGGCCAGCCGCCGTGCACCTTCGATGCGGAGACGACGCCGTACAACCCGTCGCGGCCCCTCCTGGACCCGTCGCATTCGCCTCCGGATCTCGACTACGGCCTACCGTTCAGCTCGGTCTGCGCGGCCTGGGCGGTCGACTCGACCTCGCAGACCGGGCCGCACGCCGGGACGATGCTGTGGACCGGGCTCGATATCGCCGGCGACCCATTCCCGTATTGCGCCGATCTCAACGTTGTCCCATGCGTCAGCCGCGACCGCTACGGCGCCACCGGCCTGCCGAACCAATACCGGGGCATCACGTTCTACTTCACGCCCGACGGCTTCCCGGCCTCCGCCATCACCCGCCGCTTCCAGATGAACACCGGCGGCGGCGGGTGCACGGGCAATGAACCGGGGATCGCCTTCAGGGGCGTCCTGTACGCGCCCTACGACGACGTGATCATCACCGGCGGCAGCAGCTTCGCCGCGGTCGGGCAGGTCCTGGCCTGGACCGCAAAGTTCAACGGCGCCTGTGCCGCGATCGACCTCGACTACCCGTACGATCCGGCACCCGCCCCGCCGTATCTGCTGGAGCCGGGCATCGGCCAATAGCGGCGCCCGTCAAAGGGGCGAGTGGGACGAGGGTGTGTGCCCGGCTTCGTCGATCACTACAAAAGGCATCGATCCCCACACCGCGCTGAAGGGCACGCCGATGGCGGTCCTCGTCAATCGCATTTCCGGGAATCACACCGAGGTCAATCGGGCGTCTTCAGGGCCGTTAGGTACCTTTTGGTGGGGTTACTAGTACCTCTGGCTGTCATTGCGGCCGCAAGGTACTCGCTGCTACCGTCCTGACCGTGATGACAGGGGGTCACCGCAAACGCCCGCATTGGGCACGCCTTCCGGCGCGCCCCGCTTCGTGGCGCGCACCTCGTCGAGGACAGCGCGGCCAGGCGCTGGCCGAGTTCGCCCTCATCGCCCCGGTCCTCCTCCTCATCGTCGTCGCGATCGCCGACTTCGGGCGCCTCTACAACAGCATGGTCGCGATCGAATCAGCCGCCCGCGAGGCCGCCGACTACGGGACGTTCAAGTCGTCGTACTGGGATGCCGGCCTCGGCAACCCGCCGGTGACCTTCGCCGAGATGGAGCGCCGGGCCTGCACCGCGGCGTGGGGCAGCCACCTCGAGAACTACAGCGAGCCGGTCGGGACGACGAACCACGAGACCTGCGACAACCCCGTGATCACCTGCGTTGTCGAGCCCAACGGCCCGCCGGCCCAGGACTGCGACGTGTACGACGGCGCCGGTGATTGCCATGTCTCGACGACGGATCCGCCGTGCATCGTCCACGTGACCGCGACGTACACCTTCCGGCCGTTCTTCAACTTCAACATCCTCGGCTGGTCGCCCCTGCAGGTCACCTTCGCGCGACAGAGCCTGTTCCGGATCTCGGACCTGCCCGTGCCATGACAGCGGGACTTGTGAGCACCCGACGTCGCCGCTGGTCCGGCCAGGCCCTTACCGAGTTCGCCATGGTCGTGCCGTTCTTCCTGCTCCTCCTCTACGGGATCGTCGAGTTCGGCCGCTACGTCTACACCGTCCAGGTGCTCAACAACGCCGCTCGCGAGGGTGCCCGCTACGCGATCGTCCACGGGGCCGAGTCCGGGACCTCGTCCGGGCCGATGCCCGGCGGGACGGAGATCAGCGACGATCCGACGGGCGAGAATGTCAAGGACGCGGTCCGGAAGTACGCGGTTGGCGTCCTCAACCCGATCATCTTCCCGGCCCAGACCTGCCCGTCCTCGCCGGCCAACCCGTGCTGGGTCACCAGCAACCAGCGCGGCGACACCGTCACCGTTGTCGCCCAGACCACGTTCACCCTGCTGTTGCCACTGCCGGTCCCGGCGATCACGGTGGAAGGGAGCTCGACCCTTGTCGTCAATCACTGAGTGGCTGTCGCGGTCGATGACCCACCGCGGCCGGCAGAACGAACGGGGTCAGGTGCTCGTGATCTTCGCCGGAGGCCTCGTGGCGATCATCGCCGTCGCGGCGCTCGTCTTCGACACCGGCCAGAGCCTCGTCGACCGGCGGACGCAGCAGAACGCGGCCGATGCCGCGTCGCTGGCCGGCGCCCGCTACCTCCCGACGGCCAACGGCACCTACCAGGGTGACTGCGACGACCGGACCGGGGCCCAGAAGGCGAGCGCCCAGCTGCAGCACGTGAACGCCGCGTGCGACGTCGCCGAGGCCTACCTCGACGCCGAGGGCATCGACCCGGCCAGCCGGATCATCACAGTCAAGGTGCCGCCCGGCCCCGAGAGCCAGTTCAGCAACCTTCCGGGCCACATCGAGGTCCAGATCGAGAACACCCGGCCATCGATCTTCGCCGGGGTCCTTGGACTGGCCAACGTCCACACGGGCGCGATCGCCACCGCCGAGAACGCCACCGACCTGACCCTCCCGTACTCGCTGCTCAGCCTCGATCCGCACGGGTGCGCCCAGTCGAAGATCACCGGCGCGCCGGGCTCGAGCATCATCGTCGGTGGGTCGATCCACGTCGACTCGGACTGCTCCCCGGATGCCCTGCTGCTCAGCGGCAACGGCGCCGTCGACGCACCTTCGTGCGACGCCGTTGGCGACATCCAGATCAGCGGCGGCGCGACCGGTTGTGACGTCCAGGCCGCAGACGTCCAGGTCTCGGGCGATCCTCTTGCAGGGCTGGCGGCGCCCGCCATCCCGGCCGACCTGGGCATGATCACCCTGGAGCCCGGCGAGACGAAGCCCATCCCGAACAGCTGCACCTTCCTCGACGGCTCCGCATCGTCAGCGATCACGTCGCCGCCGGGAGCCTGCACCTTCGGCGGTGCCTTTGACGGGCACGCCTACCGGATGTGGCCCGGCTACTACCCGAGCGGGCTCCAGCTCAACGCCGGCATGTTCTACATGGAGCCGGGCATCTACTACATCGGCGGCGGCGGGATCTCGACGGCCGGCGGCGGCGCCAGCATGCGATCGGTCGATGCCGGAACACAGACCTTCGGCGGCGGGATCCTGATCTACAACGGCGACTTCCCGGACGACACGTACTGCGCGGGTGGGGTCACCACCGGGTGCACCGGCGACATGGACTTCAACGGCTCGGCGTCCACGATCGAGTGGCAGGCGATCACGACCACGAAGTACGCCGGGCTGATCATCTTCGGCGACCGGGACTGCTCGCCCGAGTGCGGCAACATCACCCTGAACGGGTCAAACACGACGTTCGACCTGTCCGGGACGATCTATGCCGCCAACAGCCTCGTCAAGGTGAACGGCAGCTCGACGAGCTCGTTCGCGATCCAGGCCATTGTCTACAACTTCCAGGTCAACGGCAGCGGCGGGACGCTCAACATCACCCTCGAGACCGACGGCCTCTATCACCTGAAGGGCGTCGGGCTCGTCGAGTAGGACGCTCGCCTCGGCGACGGGACCACGGACGGGCGGAGCTGGGGGCTCCGCCCGTTCGATTCAGTTCGGGGTCTGGGAGGGCTTGGGCGTGTCCGAGGGTCGGGGCGTGTCGCTCGGCTCGCTCGAGGCGTCGTCGTCGTCCTGACTCGGTTCGGGTGACGACTCGCCGTCGTCCGAGGGGTCTGGGGAGGCTTCCCCGGAGGCACCCGGGCTGCCCCCGCCGTGGTCGTCGGATTCGCCGGGCTCGGCGCTCTCGTCGGGCTCGGGCGATCCGCTCGGCTCGGACGATTCGGTGGGTCCGGGGGGCGTCGGCGACGGGGTGAGCGCCGGCGTGGGCAACGCGTCCGGCGATGGCGTGGAGGGCGCCACGGTCTCCTGGACCGTCGGCGTGGGCGACGCGTCATCACCGAGGAACCCGAGCGCACCGGCCGCCCCGTAGGCGGCCAGCCCGGTAAGCGACGTCCCGGCGATCAGGACGACGAGAACATACGCAAGGGCCAGCCCGCGGGCTCGCATCGGCCGGCCGGGGCCACCGCCGACGACCGCCCAGGCCTCGCGGACGCTGAACGTCAGGCCGGCCAGGCCGGGTCGGGAGCGGAGCGCGGCGAGAAATCCGGCCGGTCGCGGCGCCGGTTCGCGGGCGACGGCGGCCATGACCCGGTCGGCGAAATCGGCCGACGGCGCGATCGTCTCGCTACCACGGGAAGCCTCGAGCTCGCGCGCCATCGAGAAGGCGCCGGCGAGGTCGGCGTCACCATGCTGGCCATCCGCTCCCTCGAGCTCGCTCGGGCGGAAGGAACCGGGCGACTGGCTCATCGGTCGCCTCCTTCCTCGAGGCGGGTGCGCAGTCGGATGAGGCCACGGTGCAGGTGGGTCTTGACGGTGCCCAGGGGCCGCCCGGTGATGGTCGCGATCTCGTCGAGGGATCTCTCGGCGAAGAAGCGCAGGGCCACGACCTCGCGGTACGGCTCGTCGAGCCGGGCGACGGCATCGCGGACGTTCCGCCGACGCTCACCCCGGAGGGCGAGGCCCTCAGGGTCCGTCCCCCGGCCGGCGGGCAGGGCCTCGAGGTAGTCGTCACGGTCACGCTCGAAGGTCGGCCGGACCCACGCCACGGTCTTCCGCTTCGCCGCCTGGCGGACGGCGAGGCGAACCGCGATCCGGGACAGCCAGGCCCCGAACGGTCCCTCGCCGCGCCACGTGGCGAGCGAGCGGTAGGCAGTCACGAACGCCTCCTGGGCGACGTCCTCGGCCTCCGCGAGGTCGCCGAGGACGCGATGACAGGCCCGGACGACCGCGGCCGACTCCCGGTCCACGAGGATCCGGAAGGCGTCGCGGTCGCCGTCGAGGACGGCTGCCACGATTGTGTGCTCATCGCTCGGCCTTGTGGCGGACCAGCCGGCCGTCGTGGTATCGATCGGTCCCCTCCACGGTCCCGCCCCGTCCGGCGAGTGGCCGGATGGGGTCGGGCCCATGGTGGCGGGTTCGAGCGGCGGCCACGGGGTGCCGTTGGTCACGTCCCGGCCGGTCCGGTCGGAACAGATCAGCTCTCGCCACCGTGGTCGTCCGATGGCTCCGGAGAGCCGTCGTCGTCGTCGTGGTCGTCGAAGGTCGCACCGGGCGACGCCGAGGCATCGTCGTCGTCGACGTCGTCGCCGTCGTCATCGGTCGCTTCCGGGCTGGCCGAGGCGTCATCGTCGTCCTCGTGCTCGTCGTCGTCGAAGGTCGCGCCAGGTGACGCCGAGGCATCGTCGTCATCGACGTCGTCGCCAACGTCATCGGTCGCGTCGGGGCTGGCCGCGGCGTCATCGTCATCGATGTCGTCGGACGCCTCGGGCTCGGGCTCGTCGCTCGCATCCGGGCTTTCGTCGGCGTCATCCGACGCCTCGGGCATCTCGCTCGCCTCGGGCTCGCGCGACGCCGTCGGCGCGCCGTCATCCGAACTCGATCCGCTGTTCGCCAGCTGGTCCGCGGCGAAGGCGCCGCCGACGATGAGCAGGAGGCTCACCAGCGCGACCCCCACCATTCGCACGGCCCGGAGGCCGAACCGCTCCACCATCTCGTTTGTCCCTTTGTCTCTCCCGGTTCGATGACCGGTCCGTTCGACTGTCTGAGGCCCACGGGCAGGAAAAGGTTTCAGGCCTCGACCGGCGGCTCGACGGTCTCGGCGATCGGGACGGCAGCGGCGGCAGGGGTGCTCGATCCGCCGGCGACGCCATCCGGCGATGCCGCCGCGAGGCCGCTCGCGCCCGGCCAGAGGTAGGCGATCTCGGGGCGCAGGAGCACCGCGGCCGCCACGATCGCCAGCGTCGCGATGCCGCCGGCCGCGAGGACCGGGGGCACCGTGGCCCGCTCGGCGACCGCCCCGGCGACGAGGTTGCCGAGCGGGATCAGCCCGATCGACGAGAGGACGTAGAGGCTGTGCACACGGCCCCGGAGGCGGCCCGGGACCCTGGTCTGGAGGAGTGTGTTCGTCGTCGAGTAGTAGGCCACTTGGCTGGCGCCGAGGACCGCGAGGGCGGCGCAGCTCAGGGGCACGGACGACGAGAGGGCGAAGGTCGTCAGCGAGATCGACATCGAGGCGAGCCCGGCCAGCAACAGCCGCCCGCTGCCACCCGCCGGGCGCCGCGTGGCCATGAGCAGGGCCCCGGCGAGGGCCCCCATACCGATCGAGCCGGTGAGCAGGCCGAGCCCCGGCGCGCCGATGGCCAGGATGTCGCGGGCGTAGACGGGGAGGAACACGAGGTAGCTCAGGATGAAGAGGGCCGGCGCCGCGGCGAGGAGCACGAGGGTGGACAGGATCGGATCCGCGGCCACGTGGCGGACCCCGTCCCGGAGGTCGCCCCAGAGGGCCGCCTGGAGCCGACCGAGCGTTCGGGTCGGCGGCAGCGGGAGGCGGGTGAAGATCAGGGCAACGACGACGAGGGCCGCGGTGTTGGCGACGAACCCGAAGGCCAGGCCGCCGGCCGCGATCGCCAGCCCGGCCAGCGACGGCCCGATGATCCGCATGAGGTTGTACTGGGCCGAGTTGAGGGCGATCGCCCCGCCCAGGACGGCCCGGTCGACGACGGTCGAGACGATCGCCTGGCCGGCCGGCATCTGGATGGTGAAGAGCACGCCGCCGGCGAAGGCGATGACCGCCACGTGCCAGTAGGCGACGGTGTTCGTGATCGTCAGGGTGGCCAGGATCGCAGACAGGAGCGCCGCGGCGCCGTACGACCACGTCAGGAGGCGACGCCGGTCAAGCCGATCGGCGAGGACGCCGGCGACGACGGCCAGGAAGAGCGTCGGCAGGCCGGCGATCGCGCCGACGAGGCCGAGCAGCGCGGGCGAGTTCGTCAGCTGCAGGACGAGCCAGCCCTGGGCCGTCGCCTGCATGAAGGCACCGAGCGTCGCCAGGGTGTTGCCGAGCAGGAGCCGCCGATAGACCGGCGAGGCGAGGGCCGGAAAGCGGCCGACGACCGGACCGGCGGCCGGGGACGGGCGATCGATGGCCGCGGCCGGGCCGTCGATGGCCGGGTCCGAGCCGTCGATGGGCGGGTCCGAGCCCGTCGGGGGCGCCTCAGCGTTCCTCGTCGTCGACCTCGGCCGCCGGCGCCGGCGCGTCGCGCTCGACCTCGATCGGCCCGAGGCCGGCGGCCTCGAGCTCGGGCAGGAAGGCATCGGCGTCGCCGACGAGGACGATCGCCAGCTCGTCGGGATGGACATGGGCGACGGCAGCGGCCGCGACGTTGTCCGCGGTCACGGCCTGGATCGCCGGGCGGTAGCGGGCGAGCTCGTCGTCGGGGAGCCCATGGATGACGAGGCCGCTGAGGGCGCCGACGACGGCGCCGGCCGTCTCGAACCGGAGCGGGAAGACGCCCACGAGGAAGTCGCGTGCCTCGTCGAGCTCGGCCGGGGTGACGCCGCCGGCGATGCCCTCGATGACGGTCAACGTCTCGAGGATGGCGGGCACCGTCACCGCCGTGTCGACGGCCGCCCTGGCGGCGAACGGTCCGGCGGCCCGCCTTAGGTCGAAGCCGGCATGGGCCCCGTACGTGTAGCCCTTCTCCTCTCGGAGCACCCGGTTCAGGCGCGAGTTGAAGAGCCCGCCCAGGATCGAGCTCATCACCGACAGGGCGTGGAAATCGGCGATCCGCCGGGGCGCCCCGGGATGGCCGATCCGGATCTCGGTCTGGACCGAGCCCGGTCGATGGACGACCCGGAGCCGCCGATGCGACGCGGCGGGGGTGGCGTCGATGGGACCCGGCAGCGCCGCGGCAGGATCCGCGGTCCAGCCGCCGAAACGCTCGGTGACAAGGCCCTCGACATCCAACCCGGTCAGGTCACCCCCGACGATGAGGGTCATCCGGGCAGGGTCGAAGCGACGAGCGAGCTCGGCCCGGGAGGTGGCCGCGTCCAGTCGCTCGACGGTCTCGGTGACGCCGGCCGACGAGCGGTGGTACGGCGAGGAGGGCGCGTAGATCGTGTCGATGAACGCGTCCTCGGCCCGGCGGCGTGGATCGGCCCTGGCCTGGAGGATGTCGTTGAGGCGCTCCTCGCGGAGCCGCTCCACCTCCGCGATTGGGAAGGTCGGTTGCGACGCGACCTCGGCCACGAGGTCGAGAGCCGCGGCGAAGCGCCCGGCCGGCACGTCGAGCGAGATCGAAAGGGCGTCCCAGCCGGCCTCGGCGTGGAGCGAGGCGCCGAGCCGCTCGATCGCCTCGACGAGCGCCACGGCATCGCGGACCTCCGTGCCCTCGGTCAGGGCCCGGGCCATCAGGACGGTCGCGCCGGCGAGGTCCGCGGGCTCCTCGGTGGCGCCGCCCGGGACGACCAGGGAGGCCGTCAGGAGCGGCCGGCCGGGCATGTCGACGGCGATGATCGACAGCCCGTCGGCAAGGCGTTTCCGCCGGAAAGGCGGGAAGGCGTACGGGCGCGGTTCGGCCGCGGCCGGCCGCTCGGCGACGACGACCGACGGCCCGGGGGTCACGCTGCGGCCTCGGCATCGGCGGCGGCCTGATCCAACGGCTGGAACGTCATGACGAGGCGGTTGTCGGCCCGGAAGACATCCCGGCAGACGTCCCGGATCTGTTCGGCGGTGACGCTCAGGTAGCGCGGCAGCATCCGGTTCACGAGGTCAGGATCGTCGAACAGCGTCGCGTACATCGAAAGGCGATCGGCTCGCTCCTCGACCCGCTGGAGGGCGCCGAGCTCGTCGGCCTCCGTGAGCGCCCTGGCGCGGTCGAGCTCATCGGCCGTCGGCGCGGACGTAGCGAGGCGGTCGAGCTCGTCCCAGTACGCCCTCTCGAGCACCGCCAGGTCGACGCCCGGCCGGGCGGTCGCCCAGCCGGCGGTCACCGACGAGCCCAGCACGCAACCGGCGGAGCTGAGGGCGACGTCGAGGGCAATTCGCTCCTCGCGAACCAGCCGGCGGTGGAGCCGGCTGCCCTTGCCGCCGGCCAGGATCTGGCCGGCGAGGTCGAGCGCGTCGAGCCGGGGGTCGCCGAAGAGGGGCGCCCGGAACCCCCAGTAGATGCGTGCGTGCGGG
>Ga0209751_10000751_pt1 | contig 34470 bp, 30 predicted proteins | sample RifCSP13_1_FD_184019 | JGI IMG/M metagenome (GOLD analysis project Ga0209751, IMG submission 184019) | Soil microbial communities from Rifle, Colorado - Rifle CSP2_sed 13_1 (SPAdes) (version 2) | ecosystem: Environmental > Terrestrial > Deep subsurface > Rock core/Sediment | place: Rifle...
CAGGGCGAAGAAAGGGAAGAGCAGGTATCCACCAAGCCGATCAATGAACGTCACGACGGCCAGCGTCCAAAACGGCCGCGGGAACTCGTGAAACGTCTCGAGAACCTTCTCACGTCGTCGTTCGAGGAACATCGTCGTCTGGCCTGGCTATCTGAGGATGGGTCTTGCTCCACCGCATCCGGATCCGGATTCGGGACGCAAGATGAATACCGACTCGGTCTCGGGGCATGCAGGCATGGTAAGGGATAAGAGCCCGGTGACCGCGACTACTACAATAAGAGGGTGAGCGCTCTTTGATACCACATGGGAGATGAAGTGTCCAGGTGAGTCCGAGGTCGGTCTCTATTGCGGATTACACCCTCACCCCGACCCTCTCCCTTTCAGGGAGAGGGAGTGCGGGTCCTCTCCCCCAGAATGGATCCAGCCTCCGCCGATCGCTCGACGGAGGCTGGATTCCGTTGCCGTCCTACCGGTCCTTGCCTCGTTCTAGTTCTTCTCTTCCTTGCCTGCACCCGTGCGCCTGAAATCCCGGACCACTTATCCGTTCAGGACGGTAAACTGCCCGGACGCACGGGTACCTGCCGCTTCAGCACTCGCTATGGCCGCAAGCGTAACACTTGCGACACCCTTCCTCGTTAACGAGTGCTGCTTCCCCACACTCCGGACAAAGGTCGCCGATCTTCAACGCCAGCTGGCCAGAAGGATTGTTTCCACTCTGGTAGAACGGCAACTCCGGCGTCTGGCCCAGATATTCCGCCAGTGAGCGGGCCAACCCGTCCGGCAGAGAAAGCACACGATTGGGACCGAAACCGAGGGGACGTCCGCCGCCGATCCCCGCCAGCTGGCGCACGACTTCCGCCATGCGCTCCCGCGGGGCGACGGGCGAGGCGACCCTCAAGATGTAGGAGATCAACCGGCCGATGGCTTCCGACACCGCCGCCGTTTCCGAGCCCGCCTTGGCGCTGGTGATGAAGACCTCAAACGGTTGGCTCCCACCGTTCTGATTGATCGTCACAAAAGCCTTGCCGAGGGGTGTGCTGATCTGATAGGTGCAGCCATCCAGGCGCTGTGGCCGAGGTTTCTTGCTCTCGTGCCAGATTCCGAGCTGGGTCGGCGAGGCGTCGGCTGCCAGCTTCTTGGCCACGGTCTCACTCGTCTCCAGGACGACACGCTGGCGCGATCCGGTCACGTACACCGTCAGGCCTTTGCATCCGAGCTCCCAAGCCAGCAGGTAGGCCCTGGCCACGTCGTCGACCTCAGCCGTCTCGGGGAAGTTGCAGGTCTTGCTCAGACTGTTGTCCACGAAAGCTTGCAGGGCGGCCTGCATCCGGACGTGCTCCTCGGCGGTGATGTCTTGCGAGACGACGAACACTTCGCGCGTCGAAGCCGGGAGTTCGAGGACCTCGGCGCACGAGCCTCTCTCCATGACCTGCGTAATCACCCTCTCCCGGGCGTCGTCGTCCAGGCCGGCCTCCACCAGCGCCTGCTCGAAAAGCGGGCTGGCGTAGGTCAGCCTCAGATCCTGCCCCTGGTCGTCGACGTGACGATAGTAGGCCAGCGCGAACACAGGCTCGCAGCCGTAGCCTTCGCAGCCAGCGACGGTGGCGATCGTCCCCGTCGGGGCGATCGTGGTCTGGGCGGCGTTGCGCAGGCCGCGGTGGACGATCCCGTCCGTCACCCGGGTCCAATCCACCTCCGGTCTGCCGAACTCGCGGGTGTACGCCGCCAGCGGTGTCGGAGGTGACCACTTCAGATCTTTCGGATCATAGATACTGCCTTCGATCGCCAGGAACGACCCGCGCTCCGAGGCGAGCTCGACGCTTGTCAGCATGCAGTGGTAGCGGATGAACTCCATCACCTGGGCGGCGAACTCCTGCCCATCCTGGCCGCCATAGCGCACACCAACGTGGATCATCAGATCCGCCAGGCCCATGATCCCCAGGCCGATCCTCCGGGCCCGCAATGCCGCCTCTCTCAACTGAGGGACAGCCGGGACATAGGCGTTGGCGGTCACGACGTTGTCCAGAAAGCGCGTCGATTCACTGACTGTCACGCGCAGCGACTCCCAATCCAGGCTCCCTCCAGGACCGAAGTGCTGGGCCAGGTTGATCGATCCGAGGCAGCAATTCTCGTACGGTCCGAGCCACTGCTCGCCGCAGGGATTGGTCGCTTCTAGTTCGTACAGTTGAGGCACCGGGTTGGCGTCATTGGCCGTGTCGAGGAACAAGACCCCGGGCTCGCCGTTGTGGTGGGCGTGCTCGACGATCAGATCGAAGATCTCGCGCGCCCGCACGGTCTCGACGACATCATCCGTGTTTGGAGCGATGAGGTCGTAGGTCGAGTCGTCCCGAACCGCTTTCATGAAGGCCTCGGTCAGGCCGACCGAGATGTTGAAATTGGTGATGTGATTCTCATCGACTTTGCAGGTAATGAAATCACGGATGTCGGGATGGTCGACGCGCAGCACGGCCATGTTGGCCCCGCGCCGCGTGCCGCCCTGGGCGATCTCACCAAAGGCCTTGTCATACACCCGCAGGAACCCGACCGGACCGGTCGCCTTGCCGGCCGACGATTCGACGATGGCACCTTTCTGCCTGAGACGGCTGAAGGCAAAGCCGTTCCCGCCTCCGGTCTGCTGGATCAGGGCCGCGTCGCGCAATGTTTGAAAGATACCCGCTGAATCCCGCCCCATATCGTCGGTGATCGGCAGGACGAAGCACGCCGCCAATTGGCCCAATGGAGTCCCGGCGCCGGTGAAGGTCGGCGAATTGGGGAAGAAGCGCCGGCTGGCTAGGAGCTCGTAAAAGGTCTCGGCCGCAGGCTGGACTTCGCCGCCCCATTCGGCCTCGGCCCCGGCTACGTGGCAGGCCACGCGCCAGAACATCTCTTCGGCGGATTCCGTGGGCAACCCGTTCTTGTCCCGGCGAATGTAACGTTTGGAGAGAACGGTTCGGGCATTCTCACTCAATTCGACCGTTCTGGCAGAATCGGGAAGAGGAGGCCTAGAGGCTCGTCTTTGGTCTTCCGTCAATCGTACGCCTTTCTTAGCGACGTCTAACATGGCCCACCTCTCCGGCATTACCTATCTCAACTCTCACGCCCCGCTCCCAACCCCGACGACCTCCCCCAGAGATCGATCTGATGGTGTTATCGGACAGAGTCGTCTCGCGCGATCATGCACCGCAAGAGTCGTCGAGTCCGCCCGGCGAAACCCGCCTCACTCGCCGGCGTAGTATTCTCAAGCCTCCAATAGATGGTCGATCTCGGTGCGAAGGGCCCGAAGGTCGTCGAGCCCCAGGTAGACGATCGCGTAACGGATGTACGCGATATGATCGAGCTCTTTCAACCCGGCGATGACCATGTCGCCGACGATTCGAGACGAGACTTCCGATTTGCCCATCGTCTGCAGTCTGGCTTCGACCTCGCCTATGAGGCGATCGATATCCTCGGCCGGGACCGGCCGTTTGGCGCAGGCGATGCGCACGCCCCGGGCAAGCTTTTCTCGATCGAACTCTTCGCGCATGCCGTCCTGTTTCACGATCATGGGTGTGGCCAGGACGGCCCGTTCATAGGTGCTGAAGCGTTTGTGGCAATTCTGGCAAACCCGCCGGCGGCGAATTGCGCCTCGGGCGTCGTGCGAGGTGTCAATCACACGGGTCTCGTCGTTTCCGCAGTGTGGACAATGCATAAAAGGCACCCGGGAGGAGCACGCCTGTTCGGCGCCAGATCTAGGTCGCTCGCTATCACGCTCCCCGATATCTTCGGGGGACAACATCATAGCACAGCGCGGAAGAGGGGTGCAAGCCGCGAGGGCACCGCAAGCCTTAAAGAAATTAGTACCTTGGTCCCACCCGGCCGCGTCAGGTCTCGCGGAGGTCTCTGGGAGGTCTCGGACAGGTCGCGGGGAGGTCTCGTCAGGGTAACTGGCGAGCGGCGATGGCACAAGGCGCGCAAGACCGGCGCCGGGAGGAGGGGACCAGCGCCGGTCCGCGCCCAATCCAACCCGCAAGCGGGTCGGGAAACAGCCAGGGGCCGAGGCGAAATGACGTGCACCCGCCCCCAGCTGCCACTAACGCCGGCGCAAGAAAGCCGGGATGTCGAGATCGTTGTAGTCGTAGGGACGCGGCTGGAACTCCTCGGGGGCCGCCTCCGGCCTGCCTTGCGTCTGAGGGGCCTCGGCGTGCGTCGTCACCCGTCGGGTGGACCGGCGCGGCGCCCCGGTCGTTCGCTCGAAACCGGTGGCGATGACCGTCACCCGCAACTCGTCGCCGATGTTCGGGTCGATGACCGCCCCGAAGATCAGGTTGACGTCCGGGTGCGCCGTTTCCTTGATGATCGCCGCCGCCTGGTTGACCTCGAATAGGCTCATATCGGGGCCGCCGGTGACGTTGAACAGGATCCCGCGGGCGCCGTCGATCGTGATGTCGAGAAGGTGGCTCGAGATCGCCTGCTCGGCCGCCGATCGGGCCCGGTCTTCGCCTGAAGCCCGGCCGACCGCCATCAGTGCAGCCCCACCTTCCGACATGATCGTCCGCACGTCGGCGAAGTCCAGGTTGATCAACCCCGGTACGGTGATCAGTTCGCTGATGCCCTGGATACCCTGACGCAGGACGTCGTCGGCCAGCTTGAAGGCATCATGCAGGCTGGCGCGCTTGTCGGCCAATTGCAGCAAGCGGTCGTTGGGGATCACAATCAAGGTGTCCACGTGCTCCTTGAGTTTGGAGATCCCGCTTTCGGCCGCCTGGGCGCGTCGGGCACCTTCGAAAGTGAACGGTCGGGTGACCACACCGATCGTCAGCGCGCCGACTTCTTTGGCGACCTGAGCCAGGATCGGGGCTGCGCCGGTCCCCGTCCCGCCGCCGATGCCGGCGGCAATGAAGACCATGTCGCTGCCTTTGAGGACTTCGTACAGCTCCTCGGCCGATTCTTCGGCCGCCTTCTGGCCGACCTCGGGGTTGCCACCGGCGCCCAGACCGCGCGTCACCTTGTCCCCGATCCGGACGCGCGTCGAAGCGTTGGACAGCAGCAGCGCCTGGGCATCGGTGTTGATGGCGACAAACTCGATCCCCGCCAGACCCTCTTCGATCATGCGGTTGACCGCGTTGCTGCCGCCGCCGCCAATCCCTATAACCTTGATCCTTGCGAACGACTCTACCTGCGGTGTTGGGTACATTTCCTGCCTCCTCCTCAAGGAATGATGTTCCGACATCCGTTCAACCTCGCCGATCGCTAACCGGGTAGCAACCGCCGGAAAAAGTCCGCCGCGCGGCCCAGGTCGAGCTGTCGCCACGACAGCCCCAGGACTCCGCGCCCATCAATGACGCTTTGCTCTTCCATCATGCGCGCCCAGTGCAGTAGCCCGACGCTGGCCGAAAAGCTCGGGGATCGCAGTTGATCCACCAACCCGCGCAGCTCACCCGGCGCTGCCAGCCGGACCGGGAGCCTCAGCACGGACGAAGCGGTCTCACGAATCCCGGGCAGCAAACTGGTCCCACCGGTCAGCACCATCCCCGCCGGTAACAGCCCGTCGTAGCCCGAGCGCTTGATTTCCTGCCGCACCAACCCGAAGATCTCTTCCACGCGAGGCTCGACGATCCTCGCCAGCTCGGCCCGGCGGATCTCGATCGACTTCTCGGCCCCGAAAGGCCTTACAGCGAACGCCTGCCCGTCATCCGATGCGTCCGCCTGCGCCCTGCCGTGCCGGATCTTGACCGACTCGGCCGTCTCGAGTGGCAGATGAAGCCCCTGGGCGATGTCGCTCGTCAGATGATCGCCGCCGACCGGTACGACTGCGGTGTGCCACACGGCCCCCTCGATATAGATGGCAATGTCGCACGTCCCTGCCCCGATGTCACACACCAGCACTCCCATCTCGCGTTCGGTTTCGGTGAGCACGACTTCGCCGGCAGCCAGCGGGCCGAGCACCCACCCGTCGATGGCCACACCGGCGGCTTCAACCGCCTTTTCCAGGTTGCGCAGACCGGTCGCTGGGGCCGTGACCACATGCGCCTCAACTTCGAGTCGGTACCCGTGCATCCCGATGGGGGACTTGATCCCGTCCTGTCCGTCGATGACATATCCGCGCGGGATGACATGCACGATCTGCCGGTTGTAGGGCACGGCGATCGAGCGGGCCGCTTCCAGGGCCCGGGCGATATCGTCCTGGCCGATCGTCCTGCCCGAGACACCCGACATCCCCTTACTGTTGAGCGAGGCGACCTGGCCGCCAGAGAGGCTGACGAGAGCCGACGAGATCTCATACCCTGACGTGCGTTCGGCCTTGTCCTTGGCGGCCTCGACCGCTTTGGCTACGCCTTCCAGGTTGACCACCCCACCCTTGCGCATGCCCTGGGCCTGGGCCAGCCCGACCCCGATCACCCGCAGACGCCGGTCCTCATCCAGGTGCCCGACGAGCGCGCAGACCTTGCTCGTCCCAATATCGAGCCCGACGAAGATCGGCTGATCCGTGCCGATGATCCCAGCCACCAGGGTTACCTCACCGTCCGATAGTAGGGCGTCGCTGGATCGGCCACGCTGATCAACGTCGCCGACACGCCGCGTTGGGCCAGGTCGTCTACGATGCCCCGATAAAGCCGGACCTTGAGCACCATGTCTCCGCCGACCCCGAACACCGCAGTCCACCCGCGCGGATCCTCAAAACTCAGACCCCGCCCGAGCTCATACATCAACGAGGCCGCTTCTGGCAGCTGGGCACTCAGCGCCGTTGCCGCCCGAAGCACGTCCGGGGACATCGCCGTTCCGAGAGGATCCTCGGTAATATCCAGTACGGGTTCCTTCGAGCTTACCTGTACCAGGCCTGGCCACGCACCGTGTTGCAAGAATGCGACCCCGTCACGGCATAGCCACCAATGCCGCCCGCCGTCGTCCCAGGCGACCAGCGGCTCCCGCTCCTCGACCTGGATCTCCACCCGGTTGGGCCAACGGACTCTGACGTGAGCTGCGGAGATCTCAGCGTGCGCCGTGAGACTGTCGTCAACCAGTCCCGGATCGATCAGGAAGCTTGCCATACCCTCGGTGGCGGCGATCGACCTCACCTGCGCCGAGGTAAGCATCTTGTTGCCCAGTACAGCAGCTTCGGCCGCCACCAGCCCGGGTGAGTGCACGATCTGGAAAAGCACCCAGAGCGTGCCCAGAAGCAGAGCGGCCGAGGCCAATCTCGGGCCAGGCCGGATTATCGGGATGGCCGGGAGGCGAATCTCAGCTCCCAACTCGACCGGCAAAGCGATGTCGTATCGGCGACGGAGCGTTTTGCGCCTCTTGGGCTTGCTCCGTTGCAGCGGTGGCGCCGCCTCGACCTCGGAGGACTGGCGAGCCCGGCGGGCCCGGCCTCTTTCGGCGCGGGTCCGAGTGGTGCCAAGGAGGTGATCGTCGGCCGTCACGCCGTTTCCTCGTAGGAACGCACAAGTGCATCTTTCTGAGCCTGGCGCTCGAGCGCCAGATCGACAAGGCGGTCAAGCAACGCCGGGTACGGCAACCCGCTCGCCTCCCACAACTTCGGGTACATGCTGATCTTGGTGAATCCGGGGATCGTGTTGGCTTCATTCACGTACAGGCGGTCGGTCGATCGTTCCAGCAGGAAGTCCACCCGGGCCATCCCTGCCCCGTCGAATGCCAGGAAGGTCTCGACCGCCAGCCGGCGGGCCTGACTGGCTGTCTTCGGATCGATCGGCGCCGGGATCAGAAGCTCCGACCGATCGTCGATGTACTTGGCGCGGTAGGAGTAGAACTCGTCGCTGGGGATGATCTCTCCCGGCACGGAGGCTTCCGGTTCCTCGTTGCCGAGCACGCTTACCTCAATCTCGCGTGCATCGACCCCGCGTTCGACGAGGACCCGCCGGTCGTAGCGCGCCGCATCCATCAATCCTTCCAGGAGATCGGACCGGCTGCGGACTTTGCTAACGCCAACTGACGAGCCGAGATTGGCCGGCTTCACAAACAAGGGATACGGCGCCACCGCCTCCGCTCTGTCGATGGCGGAGTCAACCTGGCGATGGATTTCCGACGAAAGCAATACGACCGATTCGACGGCCGGGATCCCTTGAGCTTGCATCAGCATCTTGAACAGGCCCTTATCCATCGCAGCCGAAGATCCGAGCACGCCTGCCCCGACGTACGGGACATCAGCCATCTCAAACAGCCCCTGGATCGTTCCGTCCTCTCCAAACGTACCGTGGAGCAAAGGAAAGACGATATCCAGCTCACTCAAGACCTCGAGCGGCGCGCCTTCTCGCCATCGATACAGATTGCGTTGCCCAGGCTCCCCGAGGAGCGCCACCCGTTCGAGGGTGTCCAGACGTCCTTCCTCGAGCGCCTCGAGCGTCCCTTCGCCGGAATACCATCGGCCTTCATGCGTGATACCGATCGTGACGATCTCGTACCTTGACCTGTCAAGCGCTTTCAGCACCGATCGGGCGGACATGAGAGAGATCTCGTGTTCGCCTGATCTGCCGCCGAAGATCACGCCCAGCCGAAGTTTGTTCCTCAATTGTCGGCACCTTCCCCACTCGGATCCGGCCCCGCTTCTGGCCAATCACCGATGTTCTCAACCTCCTGCTGAAGCTCGACGCCAAACTTCTTGGCAACGGCCTCTCGAGCTTTCTCCATCAAGATCATGACGTCGCTGGCGCTTGCCCGGCCGCGGTTGATGAAGAAATTGGCATGAACCTGGCTGATCTCTACCTGCCCCTGACGCAGGCCTTTCAAGCCGCTGGCCTCGATCAATCGACCGGCATAGTCGTCCGGAGGGTTCTTGAACATTGACCCCCAACTGGCCCCCGGGGGCTGCGTCTCCTGGCGGTACTCGACCAGCGCCGCCATCTTCGCTCCGGTCTGGCGGACGGAGGATTGCTCCAGACGGAACGTCGCCGTGAGGACGGCCACCTCTCCCGTATGTCTCTTGAACCAACTGTCGCGATAGCCGTACTCCATCCGATCGACCGGCCATGCTTCGACCATTCCGGAATGTTGCAAGATCTCGGCCACCTTGAGCCTATCGGCGACCTCGCTGCCGTGCGCTCCCGAGTTGCCCACCACCGCGCCTCCAACTGTCCCCGGGATGCTGGCCGACCACTCCAACCCGGTCCATCCGCGCTCAACGGCCCGGCGGGCGATCCCTCCGAATGACGCCCCAGATTCGGCCCACACCTGCGGGCCTTCTTCGGGCTCCTCGAACCGGACCTCCCTGGCCTGGTTGACCAGGATCACGCCCCGGTATCCGGCATCCGCAGCAAGCACATTCGAGCCCGCTCCGAGAATCCGGAATGGAAGCTCAGATTGCCAGAGCAGCTCCGCCGCTTGGGTCAGTTCGCGCAATGAGCGGACAAGGAGCAGGTAGTCGGCCGGTCCACCGATCCGGGCCGATGTGAAGCGCGACAGCATCGCATCCTTCTGAACCCGGATGCCGAAGACAGCTCGCAGCGGCTCGATCCGGTCGGTGGTGATGCCGGCAGTCATCATAAGCGCCGGACGCGGTTGATCAGTCGGACCACGACCTCCGGCTCGGGCAGTTCACTGACGAGCTGGGTCACCATGGCCGGCAGTTCCTTGATGGTGGCCCGCTTCGCCGCCAGCCTCAGCCTGAGCTCCATCCTGCGATCCTGTTCGAACATGCGTTGGTTGACCTTAGCCATTTGCCTTATCCTCCCTGCGGTGCTCCAGCGCCTCGAGAAGCTGCTTCCCCACCTGATTGCCGTCGCCGGCGCTGAGAGTGACCACCACCGAACCCGGTCGGACGGCGGTCTCCAGCAAACGCGCCGCCTCCGTCAGGTCCGGGATGAAACGAACGTCGGGATGCTCGATATGCCTGGCGACCATCTCGCCCGTCATCGATGGATCCGGCGCCTCGCGCGAGGCGAAGATTTCCGTCACCACGACATGGTTGGCCTCACCAAACGCGCCGCCGAACGCATCGATGAAAGCCCGCGCCCGCGAGAATGTGTGCGGTTGGAAGACCGCCCACAGATCGGCCTGCGGGTAGCGCCAACGCGCCGCCGAGAGCGTTGCCTTGATCTCCGTCGGATGGTGGGCGTAGTCATCGATCACTGTCACCCCATGGGATTCGCCCAAAAGTTCGAACCGCCTCTGGGTCCCGTGGAAATCAGCGATCGCACCCTGGATCGTGGAAAACGCCACGCCACATCGATCCGCCGCCGCCATCGCCCCCAGCGAGTTCCGCACGTTATGGATCCCAGGAAGCCGGGTGCGTGCCAGACCAGCCACCTCACCTCGCCTGAGGACCAGAAAATCCGAGCCGCCGGCCTGGTTCGGCCGGATCTCCTCGGCCCGCCAATCTGCACCCGCCTCCACGCCATACGTGATCCGCTCGAGCGATGGCCGCGCCAGGGAGGCCGCGGTGGGGTCGTCAAGACAGACGATGATCGTCTCTTGCGCCTGGTCGATGAACGCCCGGAAGGCTTCCAGGTAGTCGGCCGGCGTGGCGAACATGTCGGGGTGATCGTGTTCGATGCTTGTCACCACGGCGATGGACGGATGCAGACCCAGGAACGCCCGATCGTACTCATCGGCTTCGATCACGAACTCCGCCCCGCTGCCCGAACGGGCATTCGTGCCGAAGTCGGAGAGCATCCCGCCAACGATGAAGCTCGGGGCGCGCCCGGCCCGATCGAGCAGCCAGGCGATCAGGCCGGTGGTGGTGGTCTTACCGTGCGTGCCGGCAACGGCGATCGTCCTCCACCCGGAGGTCAGCTCACCCAGGAAGGCCTCGCGGCGCAGGACGGGGATCCCGCGCCGGCGGGCTTCCACGACTTCAGGGTTCGAGGCGGGGACGGCCGACGAGATCACGACCACGTCGGCCTCAGCCACGTTCTGGGCGCGATGACCGTAGGCGATTTTCACCCCGGCGCGTTCCAGGCCCTGCGAGTAGACCGAGCCGGCTAGATCCGAACCACTCACGGCTTCGCCTCGCTCGTGCAAGACCTGTGCGATCGCTGACATCCCGGCACCCGCAATACCCACGAGGTGGACCTTTCTCATACGAACACGACAATGATGAAGACGAACACGATCCCGACGGCGAAATAGACTTGCGGAATGGGCAGCACCGTCGGCGGCAGAAACTTCACCAATTGCTCGATCTGCAGCGCCAAGTCGGAACCCTCCGGCGGACGCATGATGAGATCCGTCGGGTATCCCGATGTGTGAAGATACGACCAGATCGAGCCGACGAGCAGATAGCCGTTGAGGGCCCCGAGCACCAGCCCCAGCAAGATCTCTTCGACCCGCTCACGTGCCATCTTCGGCTGCAAGGACCGCAGGTTTGGCGTTTGGTAGCCGAAGAAGGCGAGCAGGATGAGCAGGACGGCCCGAACCACGAACTGTGTTCCCGGGGGCTGAAGGAACATGGCTGTGCGATAAGGCTCGATGTACGTCTCGAGGATGGCGTTGAGGAACAACCCGAGCACGACGGCGCTGGTCACGAGCAGCTCCTTCGCCCAACCCCGCATTGCGCCGATCACGGTGAATAGGGCGACGAACACACCGCAGAAGACGACCAGGCTAACCATCCGCTGTGCCTCGGAGGCGCGCCGACATCTCAACTTCATCGGCGATCGTGCGGGCTGCATCGGGCCGGGCGAGACCACGGGCCGCGCTCGACATGGCCGCCAACCGCTCCCGGTCACGGATCAGGCCTTCGACGGTGTTGAGAAGGTCCTCTTTCAACAATGCGTCAGCCACGACGACGGCCGCGCCGTGTGTCTCGAGGTATGCCGCGTTGACCTTCTGATAGCGCCACGCGTGCGGATAAGGTACCAGCACCGCCGGCAATCCGAAGAGCGGAAGTTCGCCCAGGGTCGAGGCACCGGCACGCGCCACAGCCAGATCAGCCGCCGCCAGGGCCGCCCCCATCTCTTCGTGCAGATAGGCGTGTGCCTGGTAACGGCTCCTCTGCACTGGGGTCAACGAGGCCGTCGCTTCGGTGATCCGCGGCCAATCCAGCTCTCCGACGATGTGCACCAGTTGGGCCATCTCGAGGAACTCGGGCAGCCTGGCCCAGATCGCCTCGTTAATCGACCGAGCGCCGCGACTACCCCCGGATGCCAGCAGGACCGGCTGGTCGGCTCTCAGCCCCAACCGGCGGCGTGCCTCGCCGCGGTCCGAGGCCCGCAGGTCAGGCCGGGTTGGATAACCCGTCACGACCATGCGCTTCCTGGCGGGGAGATGCTCGCGGGTTTCCTTCGCCGTCACCGTCACCACGCTGGCAAGATTGGACAATAGCCTCAGCGCCAGCCCCGGCTCGATGTCCGGGATGTAAACCACCTTGGGCGTACGGCGCGCGGCCAGCGAGACCGGCACGCCGACATACCCCCCGGTGAGCAGGAGGACATCCGGCTGGTAGCGGCGGATGATGCGGCCCGAGGCGCGAAACCCTTGCGCCAGGCGCGCCAGGTTGGCCGGCAAGCGCCGAAGACCGACACCGTGGATACCGGCGGCGGGAATGCTCTCAAAGGCAATGCCAGCGCGTTTCACCAGCGACGCCTCCATGCCTCCCTCCGAGCCGACCCAGAGCACATCAGCCCTCGCGCCGAGCGCTGCGACGACCGCCAAGGCGGGATACACGCCGCCGCCGGTGCCCCCAGCCGATACCAATAGTCGTAACATGCCCCTCCGCGTGCTGTTCCAATGTCGGCCGCCTCACGCTTCTCGAGATGTTCAACAGAAGGCCGACGGCCGTTAGGCTGGTCACAAGACTCGACCCGCCGTAGCTGAAGAACGGAAGCGCGTTTCCGGCGAACGGGACCAATCCCAGGAGGACCGCCATATTCACCAGAGCTTCCACGCCGATCCAAAACGTGATGCCGCCGCCGAGCAGCATCCCCAGCCGGTCCGGTGACTGGGCGGCGAGGCGGAAACCCCGCCACAGGAACAAACAGAACAACGCCAGGACAAGCAGCGCCCCGATCAACCCCAGCTCTTCCCCGATCACGGCATAGATGCTGTCGGTGTGCGGCGCAGGGAGCAGTCCGAATTTCTCCTGGCTCGCACCCAGACCGCGCCCGAGGACGCCGCCCGAGAAGAACGCCTGCAGCGAACGTTGGACGTGATACGAGGCCCGCTCGATATCGACCAGGCCGGCCATGTAATCATTCCAGCGCTGCCGGCCCGTGGTCGTCACGCGCACAAGCAGGTAGCCGACCAGGCCGCTGCCGAGGGTCACCAGGATCGATTGCGAGGCCCGCGCTCCGGCGAGGTAGAACATCACCAGGGCTACAACGCCCACGGTCAGCACGGCGCTCAGGTCGGGCTGGAGCAGGATCAGGCCTCCGACGATTCCGATGATCACCATCAAGGGCAGGAAGCCGTAGCCCCACTCGGAGATCCGGTCTCCCTTCGATTCCATCCACACCGCCAGGTAGATGATCACGATCAACTTGGCCATCTCCGACGGCTGCACGGATCCTTCGAGGAACGAGCGCCGCGGTCCATCCCCGGCGTTGACCAGAAGCACGGTCAGCAGAGTGAGCATCGCCACGAGGATCATCGGAAGGGCAAGGCCCTTGAGCCAGCGCAGCGGGAAGCGGTAGGCGAGCGCACACGCCAGTAAGGCGACAACCATGTTCGAGAGCTGCCGGCGAAACAGAGCGCTTGGATCGAGCGTCAGCCGCCACGAAACGTCCCAACTAGCGGAGTAGACCATCACCAGGCCAAAGGCGAGCATGATCCCGATCACAATGAGGAGCCAGGGATCGGCCCCCATGGTCCGGACTTGCTTGCGGATGACGGCTCTCATCCGGTCGCCGGCGGTGACGGCCTCGCTCATAGCCCTCTCACCAGCTCGCGGAAGCGCTCCCCGCGCGCTTCAAAGTCTGGGAACTCGTCGAAACTCGTTCCGCCAGGCGCCAGGAGGACCACGTCGCCCGGCTCGGCCACACGATCGGCCGCCCACACCGCCGCTTCGAGATCCGAGGTGCGGTCAACGCTGTACGGGCGATCCTGCGGGCCATGATTCGCAATGGCTTTCTCGACTTTCTCCGCTACTTCCCCGAACAGCACCAGGTGATCGACACGCTTGACGATCAGTGCGGCGAGTCTTTCCCAGGGCAGATCCTTGTCGCGGCCACCAGCGAGCAGGACAAGCGGCCGATCGAAAGCGTCTATCGCAGCCATGACACGCTCGGGGGCCGTGGCGATCGAGTCGTTGTACCAATCGACATCTCGAACGCGTCTGACGAGCTCGAGCCGGTGCGGCAGACCTGTGAATGCCCGGATCCCCGCTTCGAGCGCCTCAAGCGGGAGACCGCCGGCGGCTCCGATGGCGCACGCGGCAAGAACGTTGAGCAGGTTATGTCGGCCGCGCAGGTTGACGGCCTCGACAGAGCACACCGCGCTTTCTCGCCCCTCCAGGCGCAAACGGATCTCCTCCCCCTCCAGGTGTGCTCCTTCGTAACCGGCCGTCGGAGACCAACCGAAGACCAGCACACGGCCGCGCGCAACTTGGCGCAGCTCCCAGCCGGCCGGATCCTCCGTTCCCAGGACAGCCGTGTCATCCGGGGTCTGGAATTCGAGGATGCGGCGTTTGGCCGCGGCGTAAGCCTCCATCGTCCCGTGACGGTCGAGGTGGTTGGGGGTGATGTTCAAGATCGCGGCAATGCCCGGGCTGATCGTCATCAACTCCAGTTGGAAGGAGGACAGTTCGATCACGACCAGATCGATCTCCCGAATGTGATCGAGCTCGGCGATTAGCGGCCGGCCGATATTCCCTCCCACCCAAACTCTGCGTTCCCCCCCGGTCACGGCCGCGTTCGCCATCTGGCCGACGAGGGCCGTGACGGTCGACTTCCCGGCCGAGCCGGTAATCCCGATCGAAGGCGCCGGGGAGGCTTCCATGAAGATCTGCGCGTCGTTGGCTACCCGAATCCCCATCTCCCGAGCCTGCTTTGCCAGCGGCAGACCGGCGGGCACCCCGCCGGAAAGGCATAACAGGTCGGCGCCTTCGATCAGTTGTGGTGGGTGGCTGCCGAAGACAAACCTCAGATCGAGGTCGTCCAGCTCTAGAGTGGAATGAGCCAATTCGGTTGCCGTCTTGAGATCGCTCACAGTGACTTCGGCTCCGTGCTCGGCCAGATAGCGCGCCATCGCCTTGCCCTGACGGGCCAGCCCGAGCACAACCACCCGCATCCCCGCCCAGTCGGCCAATCTGCCTCCATCAAGCTGCCTGACTATCCAGGGCGGGCATCGCCGGTTTGCGGCGCTTCGGCGGCCTGCCCTCCGTCGCCTCGACGTCCACGCTCAGGTCCATCTCGAGCTGCCCGGTCCCCTTGTCTGCGGCCAGGCCAGGCCGGGGTGGCGCCGGAGCGGTTTTCCCGTTCGGTCTCTCTTCCTCGACCCCGACCAGAAAATGGTGGGGCAGGACCGAACGCGCCGGCCGGACCTGGACACCGGCCATGGTCCCCTCGCTTTCCGTGGTGGTCGGGTTGACCATACACAGTGTCGGCTGGCGGCCGTATTTCTCGGTGTAGAAGGCCACGGCGCGCTTCACCTTTTCGTCAACCGAGCGCGTGCTGTCGTCTAACCAAAGCATGCCAATGTCCATATCAACTCCCTTTCAGCATCGCCAGCGCAACGCCGACCATGGCCGCCAGAAGACCGACGAGCCAGAAGCGCTGTACGACCTGCGTCTCACTCCAACCGATGAGCTCGAAGTGATGTTGAAGCGGTGCCATCTTGAACAAGCGCTTGCCTTTCGTCAGACGGAAGTAGGCGATTTGCAGGATGTCGCTGACCGTCACGCTCACCGGGATGATGGCGATCACCGGCAGCAGCGCCCATTGCCCTGTCATCAGCGCGACGACTGCCAGCGTCGCGCCGAGGGCGAGCGAACCCGTATCTCCCATGAAGAGCTCGGCGGGATAGACGTTGTACCAAAGGAAGGCGAACAGAGCGCCGACGACGGTGAAACAAAAACGTACAAGGAAGATCTGCCCCTGCATCGCCGCAATCGCGCCGTAGGCAGCGAAGGCCGTGGCCGCGATCAAGCCGGCCAGGCCGTCCAGGCCGTCCGTCAGATTGACGGCGTTGCTCGAAGCCACAATTACGAACATGGCGATCGGCACATACCAGATCCCGAGTTCGATCTCCTCCGGATAGTTGGGAAGATAGAGATCGGGAGCCTGCAGCACGTATTTCAAGACGAGCCCGGCGCTAAGCGCGATCAAGACCTGCCATAAGAACTTCCAGCGGGCCCGCATCCCCTGGCCTTGCGCCCGGCCGCGTATCCCCTGCCAATCATCAAGCGCTCCCAGCGCGGCGAAGGCGATCATGATCAGCACCGGGAAGATGATCGAGCGCCCAATGACCGTCAGCTCGCTCAGGATCGAAACCAGGTTCAAGATGACGGTGATCAGTACGACCGACGAGACGAAGAGCCACCCGCCCATCGTCGGAGTCCCGAGTTTGGCGATGTGTCGCTGAGGACCTTCGATGCGGATCTGTTTGCCGATCTTGAGCATCCGTAGAATCTGAATCATCGGCCCGCCCCAGATCACCGTCAGGACAAAGGTGATCCCCCCAAGCGAGAGGGCGGCGGCGGTGGAGCTCACTCGTCCTCTCCCAGGGCAGCGACCATATCTTCCATGTGCAGGCCGCGCGAGCCCTTGATCAAGACCACATCTCCGGTGCCGACCCGTGCGCGAAGGAACTCCGTCGCCTGGGTGATGTCCTGCTGCTCAGTCACGGCCGAGGGCTGGAGGCCGGCGCGCATCGCCTCATCGGCGATCCAGTGGGCGCGCTCTCCGACTGTGACCAACTCGTCGACGACTTCGGCGGCGCGCATCCCGACCATTCGATGTCCGCGTTCCTCGAAGTCCCCAAGCTCCAGCATGTCCCCCAGCACGGCGATCCGCCTTCCCTCGAGCTCGGCCAGCAGATTGAGCGCGGCGATCATCGAGCTCGGCGCGGCGTTGTAGGTGTCGTCGAGGAGCAGGCTTCCCCCCGGCCCAGGGACGGCGAACAGGCGCAGCTGACTCTGACCGCCCTGCAGACCGGCGACGATCTCCTCCCAGGTCAGTCCATCAATCAGGCCGACGGCCGAGGCCCGCAAGGCGGTGTGAACCGAATGCCGGCCGAGCAGCGGGACCCGAACATGCACCTCGTCTCCCTGGTAGTGCATCACGAACCGGACCCCGCCCAGCCCCAGGCCTTCGATCTCATCCGCCCACAGGTCTGCCTCGGGCGTCAGGCCGTAATAAAAGATCGCCGCCTGCGTGTGATCGGCCATTCGGCGTACCAGAGGCTCATCGTGGTTCAAGACCGCCACACCCTCCGGCGCCGCAGGCAGCCTCTCGACGAGCTCTGACTTCCCGGCGAAGATCGCCTCCATGCTCCCGGCCCGTTCCAGATGCACCTGGCTGATGTTGGTGATCACCCCGATCTGCGGCCGGGCCCACTCGCAAAGCACGGCGATCTCGCCCGGCACGTAGAAGCCCATCTCCAGGACGGCGCGCTCGTGAGACCGGGTCAGGCGGAGCAGCGACAACGGCAGGCCGATCTCGTTGTTCAGGTTCCCCGGACTGCGAAGCGTCTGATAGCGCCGCGCCAGGACCGAAGCCACCAGTTCCTTGGTTGTCGACTTGCCAACGCTGCCCGTGATCCCGATCACGCGCAGGTCCAGTTTCGACCGCCAGAAGGCGGCTGCTTTCTGCATCGCCTCGAGCGAGTTCTTGACCCTCAGACAGACGGGGAACGTGAGCCCGACCAACGCCTCGTCCACGGGCGGACGCCGAAGGTCGAGAACGTGGAGGTGCGCTGGGTAGTCCTTCTCGACAATGGCCGCCAACGCCCCCCGTTCAAACGCCTGCTCGACAAAATCGTGCCCGTCGACCCGCTCGCCCCGGAGCGCGACGAACAACGCGCCTTCGGTGACTTGGCGCGAGTCGATTTGCGTATCTGTGATCTTTTGGTCCACAGATACGCCTTCTCGATCGGTGAGGGCCTCGATGACGACACCAAGTGTCAGCATCCCGGCCTGGCTGCCTCTATCCACCACCGGCCAACTCCATCCGAACCGGGTCGGGGGGTATGTTCATCATGACCACCAGCCGCTCGACCACATCCTGGAACACGGGTGCGGCAACGACTGAACCCCAGGGTGAGTTCTGCGGCTTGTCGATCCGCACATACACCACGAATTGCGGGTCGAGCACCGGCCCCCATCCGATAAACGAGGCCACGGTGGAATCTGGGTCGTAGCCGAACTCGCCCGGCACCTGCGCCGTACCGGTCTTGCCGGCCAGTCGGTAACCCGGGACCGTGGCGTAACTCGTCTCGTTTTCGAGCGATTGCGCCAACATTTCCGTGAGGACCTCCGCCGTGTCGGCGGTGATCGGCTTGCCGAGAACGGTCGTCTTCGGCCAGTACACGCCTTGCGGGCCGACGACTTCGCGAACCAGGTGGGGCTGCACCATCACTCCCCGGTTGGCCACCGCTGCGACGGCTGACAGGAGTTGAACCGGGGTCACGGACACGCCCTGGCCGAATGAATTGGTGCCCAAATCGGACTCGGTCCAGTCCACGTTGCGCGGGGTACGCAGGTTCCCCTGCACCTCCCCCGCCAGATCGATCCCGGTGAGCTGTCCGATCCCAAACGCGTTCAGGTACCCGTAGAGAAGCCCCGCCCCGAGTTTCTGTGATCCGACGAAGGCCAGACAGACGTTCAAGGAATGCTGCATGCATCCGGTCATCGTCTGAGACCCCCAGGCATTCCCGTCCCAGTTGCGGATGATGTTGCCGCCGACTTCGATCTCACCGGTATCGATGAACTCGTCTTCCGGCTTGACGACACCGGCGTCGAGCGCCGCCGCCATGACCAAGACCTTGAATGTGGAGCCCGGCTCGTATTGCGCCGAGGCCGCCGGACTGATCACTACCTCCTTGGCTTGCTCCTTCGCCAGCCATGGCTCGTACTCTTCCGGATCGAGCGTCGGCCAGGAGGCCATCGCCAAGATCTCCCCCGTGCGCGGATCCATCACCATGACCTGTCCGCTCTCCGCCTGGGAAGTCTCAATCGCATTCTCCAGGACCGTCTCGACCATCTGCTGCATGTTGACGTCGATCGAGAGCACCAGGTTGACGCCAGCGGGTGGGTCCGGCTGAAGCCGGGCTTCCGGTGGGATGAGCGGACGCTCGATCGTGATCGGCTTGCCCGACAGCCATTCGTCGTAGTAGCCCTCGATCCCGAAAAACCCTTTCCCCTCCTGGTTGACGAAGCCGAGCACGTGGCCCAGCAGAGAGCCCGTGGGATAGATCCGCCTGGGAGCCCCCACGAGGGAAAGCCCGCTCAGATCCAGCCCGCTGTCAGCCGTCATGAAGCCTTTGATCACGTCGGCGATCCCTTCGTCGATCGTGATCGGCCAGGTCTTGCCGTCGGAACCTCGACGGGTGAGCCGGATCCGGAGCTGCCCCTGGCCCACCCAGTCCCGCGCCAATTGAACGCGTATGTCCTTGGGGTCCTGAGAGAGAAGAGTCGAGATCACATCGGGAATGGCCTGGACACTGGCCTGCGTGAGCTGGCGGACCTCGACTTCCATGTAATACATGGTGGCGTTGGCAGCCAGCAATTTGCCGTTACGATCAAAGACCAGCCCGCGGTCCGGGATGACTCGCTCCATGCGCCCGCCTGAAGAGCTTCCCAGATCCTTGAACACGGGGGCATAGGGCCCGAACTGAACTCGAACGAGCTGGACCACCATCCCGGCGGCGATCAACGCCATTCCCAGGAGGACCAGGCGGATACGGGCGCTCGGGCTGGCGGCTTCGTTCATGGGCGGCTGCCCCCCACCCCGATCAGGCGGGAGAGCCAGGCACCGAGCGTTTCCGTGAACGCCGGAGACAGGCCGGCCGGTCCGGGCTCGATTGAGCCGAGCGGACGCGGCGCGACGAACGCAGCTTGAGGGGTGTACCCTTGAACTTCGATGTACTCGATATCGTCAGGCCCGGCGGGCTTGAAACCGAGCGACTGGGCCCGTTCGAGCAGGCGCTCGGGTATCGTGAGCTCGGCGAGCTTCGACCGCATGTCGGCGTTTGCTTGAAGCAGCTCCTGGCGGCGGGCTTCGTAGGTCATAACCTGCCGTCCTGCCTGAGCCACCTTCGAGCTCACCGTCAAGTACATCCCACCGATGGTCAAGAGGGACGTGAGCAGGAGCATCGTTCCACCGGCCGAGCGCATTTCCACGCGCCAAGGGGCCTGTTTGAATGCTTGTTTGTGCCGGTTCCTCACCGCATTTCCCTCAAGAGTCCTTGGTTGTGTGGTCCCGCCGGTGTGTGCCCGGCGAGGAAGGCGTTTCTCTCTTTGGCCGGGGTCCCGTCCCTTGTGCTTGGAACGGAGGGTTCACGGCGGTCCGTGCAAGGTTCATGCCAGCTCAAGCCGCTCGCCTATCCGAAGTCGGGCGCTCCGAGCTCTCGGATTCGCCTTGATCTCTGCCTCCGTCGGACGTAACGGCCGGCGGGTCAGAAGGTGTAGACGGGCGACATGGCCGCAGGTGCAGACAATCTGCTCGGGTGGACAGATGCAGTCGCGGCTCTCCTGGCGGAAGAATCCCTTGACGATCCGGTCTTCCAGCGAGTGAAAGGCGATGACGACCACCCGTCCACCGGCCGCCAGCAAGCCCACCGCCTGATCGAGCCCTCGCTCGAGGGCGGTCAGCTCATCGTTGACGGCAATACGCAGTGCCTGGAACGTTTGCGTCGCCGGGTGGATACGAGGCCGCCGCCGGCGCATGGCACGCACAACGACCTCGGCCAGCTCAGCCGTCGAACTCAAGGGCCGGGCAGCGACGATCGCCCGCGCCACCCGATGGGCTTGCCGCTCCTCACCAAAGCGCAGCAGGAGGTCACCTAGCTCCGCCTCCGATAGCTCATTGACCAGGTCCGCAGCCGTGACCGCTTGGCCTGGATCGAAGCGCATGTCCAACGGCCCGTCGTGGAGGAAGGAGAATCCACGGGAGCTGTCAGCCAGTTGCATCGACGACATTCCGAGGTCGAGCAGCACGCCCTGGACGCTGGACCAGCCCACCTCGCTGGCGATGGACTGCATGTTTGCGAAGGAGCCCTGCCTCAGCAGGGTTCTCGCACCAAACACACCGAGTCGTTCGCCGGCGACCGCGATGGCCTGAGGGTCCCGATCAAGACCGAGCAGACTGCCGTCGGGCCGGGAGGCTTCAAGAACGCCAAAGGCATGACCTCCGGCTCCGAGGGTACCGTCAATATATCGGCTCCCCGCGCTCGGACTGAGGGCGGAGAGCACTTGTTGGTAAAGTACCGGGGTGTGTTGGCCGGCGCCGGCGCCGATCGGCGAGGCGAGCACGGCCTACCCCGTGGAGAGGTCGAAATCAGCAAACCGTTTGGCGTTGGTGTCCGGGTTGGTGACAGACACCAACTCTTGACTCCAAGATCCTGAGTCCCACACCTCGAAGTACTCGCCCGCGCCGACGAGGGTCACCTCATCTTGAAGCAGCGCATACTCGCGCAGGAATGACGGGATGAGAATCCGGCCTGTTGAATCCAGATTGACTTCGGTCGCGCGTCCGAAGATCATGCGTTTGACGGCGCGCGCGTCGGCATTGGTTGTGGTGAGAACACTCGCCCGCTGAGCGAGCCTTTTGAAGTCATCCGTGGTATAAACAACGAGGTTGCGCTCGTATCCCTGAATGACATACGCTCCATCTTGGAGCGCCTCGCGGAAGCGCACGGGAATGGTGAGCCGGCCTTTCGAGTCGATATTGTGGGAAAACTGTCCGAAGAACAAGTGTTCCAATTCTCCACCTAAAGGCGAACGCCGGAGGTGCCCGGCGTCCCACTTCTCCCCACTTCGTCCCACAAGTGTCCACAGTATATAACAAGAGAAAGCAGGCGTGCAACCGCCAGGGTTTCCTTGGGCGCAGTACCTTATTCCCATATGCACTGGTCTTCGCATGAAGGAGGCACACGATGGCCGCGATCGGGTATGGATCGGCCCTTCGATCACGCTTCTCTGGGCTTGAGGTCGAGGTCCCGTTGATCGATGGCGGGCGCGCGCGCTACATCAATTTCGACAATGCCGCTTCGACCCCGCCTCTCTCGAGTGTCCGCCGGGGCGTGGACGATTTCCTCGACTACTACGCCAGCGTCCACCGGGGGACGGGCTTCAAGTCGCAGCTGTCGACATGGGCTTATGAGAGTTCTCGCCAACGGACGATGGGTTTCGTTGGAGCGGATCCCGCCACTCACACCTGCATCTTTGTCAAGAACACGACCGAAGCCATTAACAAACTCGCGCGCCGATTGTCGTTGGGGCGCGAGGATGTCGTGCTCGTCACACAGATGGAGCATCACTCGAACGATCTGCCGTTCCGGCGGGTGGCCAACGTCGTGCACGTCGGGCTTGGACCGAATGGCGAGCTGGACGAAACCGATTTCGTTCGCAAGCTCGAGGCACACGCCGGACGATTGCGTCTGGTGGCGATGACCGGCGCCAGCAATGTGACGGGATACATCCTCCCGGTTCATCAATACGCCGAGCTCGCCCATGCCGCCGGAGCCATGATCCTCGTCGACTGCGCGCAGTTGGCTCCTCACCGCTCCGTGGTTGTCGGATCGCTGGACGATCCGGCGCATCTCGACTTCGTTGCTCTGTCGGCCCACAAGCTGTATGCACCCTACGGCACCGGCGCGCTGATCGGGCGCAAAGACGTCTTCGAGATCGGCGAGCCCGACATGCCCGGCGGCGGTACGGTCGAAATCGTCACGCTCGACGAGGTCACCTGGGCCGGCCCGCCCGAACGCGAGGAAGCGGGCAGCCCGAACATTGTCGGGGCTGTGGCGCTGGCCCTGGCGATACGCGAGTTGCAGCAGATCGGGATGGAGGCGGTCGCCGCCCACGAGACCGAGCTCAGCGCGGCGCTCCTCGAAAGGCTGCGAAGGATCCCCAGGGTCAGGCTTTTCGGTGACGCCGACCCAGACAATGCCTCGAACAGGCTGGGTGTCATCCCGTTCCAGATCGAGGGGATTTCGCACTTCCTCGCCGCGGCCATCCTCGGGTTCGAGCACGGCATCGGCGTCCGCAGTGGCTGCTTCTGCGCGCATCCCTACATCCTGGCCTTGCTCGGTATCGACGCAGAGCAGGCATCCAGTACACGCCAGGCGATGCTGGCCGGCGATAAGCGGGAGATGCCCGGGCTGATCCGGGCGAGTTTCGGGCTGTATAACACACTCGATGAAGTGAACCGGTTCGCCGATGCGGTGGAGGGGATCGGGCGCGGCGAGTACATGCCGGATTACACCCAAGATCCGGCCACGGGCGAGTACGCGCCGCAGGGGTGGTCCCCGGATTTCAGCGGTTACTTCGATCTGGGTTGATCATTTGGGTCGCCCGCCGTCGGGGGCGCCGGTCAAACAGGGGGATCTCTCGTCCGCCCAGACCCTCACGGTCTGCGCGCGAGGAGCGCAGCGCGTACGGGCGCACATGATGGATTCGCGGACGCCCCGGAGGTTTGCGCCTCCGGGGCGTTGCCATCGGTGCACCTGTAAGCCGCGTTCTGTCCGGCTGGGTGGTGGGTTTACGGGGGGAAACCCCTTCATCCCCGCCACCGTCGCCTGAGCGGCCATCTGTCTCGGCCCACACGTCACCGTGGGGCTCTTGCGGCCCACCCGGGGCTCGAGGGGGACGAGCAATCCCCCGCCCGCGAACGAGCTTTGCCCCTGCTTGGCCTTGCTTCCGATGAGGGTTGCCTGGCCGCCGGCATCGCTACCGGCGCCGGTGGTCTCTTACACCACCTTTTCACCCTTACCTGATCCGCCGCACGCTGCCGCCGTGGGGATCAGCAGCGGCAATCTGCGACAGATCAGGCGGTCTGTTTCTGTGGCCCTGTCTGCGGGTTGCCCCGCCCGGGTGTTACCCGGCATCGTGCTCTGCGAAGCGCGGACTTTCCTCAGGTGGCGTGCCACCTGCGGCCGCTCGGCGCACCCATGGCCGAATCTATCTTACATGGCAGCCTCTGGCACGTCAACGCACCCCATAAGCAAGGGATTCCGATACGAAACAGGATGCCAGGGGAAAGTCTGACTTCGTCGGCGTCGTGCAGGGCGGAAACCCCTGAGGGCAGCTGTGGGACCCGGCACGGATCAAGAATGGACCGCCGCCGATGGCGGTGTTAACTGCTTACTAACACTCACCTTGTATATTATGGAGTGCGCCCGCAAGCGAGAGTTGTCCTCGAACCTTGTCGGGAGCCGGTGGGGGGGTTATAATCCGACCTAGTTTGGAGACTTTGATGCCCATCTATACGTACCGTTGCGAGAGCTGCGGTGTCCAGTTTGAAGAACACCAGCACTACACGGATCCGCCTCTAACGGCTTGTCCGGAGTGCGGCGAGGAGACCCTGCGCAAGCTCTATCTGCCGGTGGGCATCGTCTTCAAGGGCTCGGGGTTCTACTCCACCGATCATCGATCGCCGTCGGGCCAGACTTCGACCAAGAAGACCGACTCGCCAGCCAAAGCCGAGAGCACTGAGGTCAAGGCGACTTCCAATGAGACGAAGCCGACCGAAGCGTGAGGGCAACAACTCAAGATAAGAGCCGGGATCACCCCGGCTCTCCTTTCTAAAGGCGTCGCACCCAAACGCTCCCGGAGCCTTGAAGGCTCCGGGAGCGTCTCTCATAGTTGAAATCCACCGGTCGCCCGGATGACTTTGAGATCGAAGTTGGTAACGAACTCCAGCAGCTTATCATGTAGATGCTGCCAGTCATCCGTCGACAGGGCTTTCTGCATCACCTGCAGGTTGTCCGTCATCCCTCCGGTCAGGATCTGCGGACGGCGACCGTAAGTCGTGTACCAAGCTTCCGTCGGCTTGATACCAAGACGCTGCATGCCTGGGACGAATTCACGGATCACAAACTCGAAGTACTCTTGCTCCCGGCCTTCGACGATGTCCCACGTCATGAGTAGCTTGACGGCCATCCCTACCCTCTCGACGTACAACACACTCGACTGGCAAGCTACCACCAGGTCTTCACTCCCGCCGCCGGCCGGGATCTTCGATCAAGCGGCCGGCTGGAGAACGACGACCTGTGTTTCCTCAGAAAGCGCCGACTTGGTGATCTTCAATACCGGCAGGGGTTCGACGTGAGTCAGGCCCATCTCGGAGAGGAAACGCGTGACAGGCGCCAATTTGAGCTCGCTCTGTCCGGCCTTGTAGTGCATCGGGATGACGATCGAGGGCTCGATCAAGCTGATGACCTCGGCCGCATCGGCGGCGCCCAGCGCTCCGCCTCCACCGACGGGGACCAACGCGATGTCGACCGCGCCCAGGTCCTCGATTTCTGCCTGCGAGGGGACGCGCGCCAGATCGCCCAGATGGACTATCGTCACCCCTTCGAAGTCGAAAACATAGAGTGTGTTCGACTGTGAACCGTTCTTCTTGACCCCCCCCATGGTAATCCCGGTGATGAACACTCCTCCGAGTTCATACTCGCCCGGTCCGTTGATCGCCCGGCGCTCACCTTTCACCGCCTTGAGGTAGTTGTGACCGGGCGCATCGTGGCTCACCGTGACGATGTCCGCTTTGAGCTTGAGTAGAGGCATGCCCGCGCCTGGTGCGTAAGGATCCGTCACGACAGTTGCCAGGCCGCGCTCACTCATCCGAAAACATGACAGACCGAACCAGACGATGTCCATCGACCCTCCGGGGCCAAGGTCGACCGATTATACCTGATCGATCCGAGGACGCCAAAACAGCCGCGGACCTGCAATTCGGCGCGGTCGATGACTCGCAGGCCTCATCCAAAGTCCCGGCCCCATCTGCCACAACGCGGGCCGGTATAATTCCTGCGTGCAGCCATTCCCGATGGGTTTGAGATCGCTCGAGCTTTCCGGCGGCCTTGTCTCGGCCATCGGCACGGCGATTCACCTTGAGATCCCGCCGATCCGAGCCGGCTACACCGACGCCCAGATCGACGATTACCAGCGGCTCCCTCGCCGGAGCTTTCCATGGCGCCCGCCCCTGCGTCTGAGCCTCAAGGCGCGCGCCTCGGCATCCCATCCGACCGGGACGCTCGGCTTCGGTTTCTGGAATGATCCGTTCACCTTCTCACTCGGCCAGGGAGGCGCGGCCAGAAGGCTACCCGCCTCGCCTCAGGCACTGTGGTTCTTCTACGGCTCGCCGCCGAACGACCTGAGCTTCGTTCCCGGAAGCCCGCCTCATGGCTGGAAGGCATCCAGCCTCCGATCTGCTCGCATCCCGCCCGCACTTCTGGCGCCGGCTGCCGGGGCAGCGGCTCTGCTCGCCCAAATCAAGCTGACTCGAGCTCCCGTGATGCGCCTGGCCCGGAGGATGGTGACGGCCGCCGAGGAGCAACTGCTGATCCCGCTTGACACTTGGCACCGCTACACACTGGTCTGGACCGAGAAGGCGGCGCGCTTCGTCGTCGATGATGGGGAGGTCATGGTCGCCCCCGCGCCGCCGCGCGGTCCCCTTGGATTCGTTGCCTGGATCGACAACCAGTTCGCCGTCGCCTCCCCCGAAGGCGGCTTTCGTTTCGGAACGTTGCCGACTTCTGCCAGTCAGTGGCTCGAGATCGATGACTTCCAGATCGAGAGCAAGTCGGTATAAATCGTCTGACAAGAGCTCCATCTGGCCGGCCGTCCCGGCTCGGGAACGCACCGATGTTCCAGCCCGATACTCCTCAGCCTCTTGGGAGGCCAACCCTGCGATGACTTTCTCTCATGTGCTACTACTCGATCTAGATGACGTGCTCCTGTTCAGTGACGGCTATCGGGCGGGCCTTCGGGACGCCGTTGACTATTTCGGACGGAGGCTTGGGTACCGGGACGTTCAACTCTCCGATCATGCGATCGACATGTTCGAGGCCCATGGCCTCACCTCCGAATGGGACTCGGGGACCGTATGCGTCGCCCTACTCCTGGAGCAGGTCTGGCGGCGGTTCCCCGAATACGACGGCCCATCGCGGGAGGTATGGCCTTCCCCACCTCCACATAACTTGCCCGTCCCCGAGTTCCAATCCTTCGCGGCCGGGCTCCCCACCCCTGATGGGCGCGGGGACACGCCCTTGGTTGAGGCCGAACGCGAATTCATGCGGCAGAGTGGACCCTTGCCCCCCAAGAGACGAGCGATCATACGCGCGATGTTTGAGAACACACGTAGCATCCATCGATCACGGGTCCATCGAGTGATCCAGGAGTTCAACCTAGGGAGCGCGAGGTTCGAGGAGCTCTATGGGCTCCGCCCCAGTCACATGACGGAGAGCTCGCGGCTTGGGCGCGATCGGCCGCGCTTGCGCGAATCCGACCGAAACCTCCTGAAGGGATGGGCGGACGGGATCGGGCTGCGCGCGGTGATCTTCACCAACCGGCCTTCGCACCCTCCGGAAGGCGCATTCGACACGCCCGAGGCAGAGCTGGGTGTGGAGGCAAGCGGCTTAGCCGGCATGCCGATCCTCGGAGGTGGAGGGCTCGCCTGGCTCAGCCAGCAGCGGGGCCTGGGATCGGGCGCTCTTCTCAAACCGTCGGAGGTTCACGCGTTGGCCGCGCTCCGTCTGGCGTTGGGCGATACGCTGCAAGCCTCCTTGGAGACCGCGGCTGAGTTGGCTCTCGATGGCAAGATGGACGAGGGTTGGGCGCCGCTGGCCAACGCGCATGTGCACGTCTTCGAGGACTCGGTCAGAGGTCTGATCAGCGCGCTCCAAGCGGTGGAAGTTCTGCGGTCGCGCGGCGTCTTCTTGCAGGTCTCGCTCTACGGCGTCTCCGAGAGTGTACCCAAACGGGCGGCCCTGGCAGCCGCCGGGGCCGAGTTGTTCGATGACATTCAGAGTGCGCTGGCCCGAGTGCCTGGCCTTGAGATGATGGCGAGCTGAGGCTGGCCCTCGCAAGCGCGTTCGGCGATGCGCGGCTGGGCGGACCCAGGCGCGGACTACCGCAGGGTCGCCGCACCCAGCAACGCATGAAGTGCGGTCAGTGCGTCGATGCTTGACGGGGTGCGGGGGCGCAAGTAGAATTCGACGACGCGCCGAGATAGCTCAGTTGGTAGAGCACGCGACTGAAAATCGCGGTGTCGCCAGTTCGATTCTGGCTCTCGGCATTGGAGTGTGACCACACCTGTGCAGCTCCCCGGAAGCGGTGTGCTTCGGGGGAGCCTTCCTTAAAGAAGAGGGTGTACCGGCTCTCGTGCCCAGGTGTTCGCGGGCCGCTTTGCCTTCCTGGGTGCGGTTCGCAATCCTCTGATCGCCCCCTGCAACCGGGTCACGGGCTTCCATCGATCTCAGTCGCCGAATGCCCTTCCGCGATAGCGGACTGATTCCGGTATCGCTCGCGCAGCACATCCAGGGGCTGGAGCTGGCCGCTTTCGCTGGTGAAATACCAGTGTTCCCAGCCGTTGCACGGGCTGCCGCCCATGAGCTGCTTCCCTACCTGGTGGATCGAACCTTCGATCCCGCTGCACTCGAGCCGGCCATCCGGCTTCACGAGCGCGCGTACCGACGCCTGGCCTCGAAAATAGACGGCGGCTCCGGGATCGAGCAGACCGGCTTCAACCAGGTTCCCGAGGGAGACTCTCGGCGCCAGGCGCCGGCGATCGCGCACATCGAATGCACGCTCGTCATACGGCTCTGGGATCACCTCGGCGATCCGGGCGAGTGCCAGCCGATTGTATTCCGGCTCGCGCTCGATGCCGATCCAATGCCGATGCAGGCGCTTGGCGACCGCGCCTGTTGTACCAGTCCCGAAGAACGGATCGAGGACGACGTCGCCGGGGTTGGTCGAAGAGAGAAGGATCCTGTAGAGGAGTGCCTCAGGCTTCTGTGTGGCATGCGCCTTCCGGCCGTCAATCCTGAGCCGTTCCTTGCCGGAGCAGATGGCCAGGTGCCAATCGCTCCGCATTTGAAGCCCATCGTTCAGGTCCTTCATGGCGTGATGGTTGAATGTGTACCGGGCGCGCGGGGATGTAACCGCCCAGATCAGGGTTTCGTGAGCGTTGGTGAAACGGACACCGCGGAAGTTCGGCATCGGGTTTGTCTTGACCCAGATCACGTCGTTCAGGATCCAGTAGCCCAGGTCCTGCAGGATCGTCCCCAGGCGAAAGATGTTGTGATACGTCCCGATGACCCACAAGCTGCCTTCTGGTTTGAGGATCCTCTTGCACTCCCTCAGCCATGACTGACTGAAGGCATCGTAAGCCTCGAAGCTTTCAAACCGATCCCAATTGTCGTCGACCGGATTCACGCGGGTCATGTTGGGTCGATAAAGATCGTGAGAGAGCTGGAGGTTGTAGGGCGGATCGGCGAAGATCAGGTCGATGGAGTCGGAAGGCATGCTGCCCATGACCTCGACGCACTCGCCCGTGTGAATCCTGTCCAACCACTCTTCGCCAGGAGCCGGCGATTCAGAGGAGTGAGTCAGCGCGGGAATCCGGGGGCCGACTTGACTCCGAGTTCCGGATTTGGCGCTCATGAGATCTCCTCCTTCTCATCGACGGCCGGAGCGGATCGGCGCTTGCGACGGATCAGCCACCAGGCAAGGCCGGCCCAAACGAACGCCGTTTGCGCGGTGGCGTAACTCGGGCCCCAGCGAAACATCCACGCCTCAGAAACGAAGTACTTCAGATTATCCATCACGAAGAGAGAGATCCCCAGCCACGGGACTGAGGCCACAAGCGTCATGGCTCCGACGGCAAGCGGTGTCAGCAGGCTATTGCCTGAGGAGTACGGCGAAAGCAGGAGCGAGGCGGCCATCAGGAGGCCGGCCTCTTCCCGCGAGGTGAATTGTCCCTTTGGGCGCGCTACGGCTATGGTCCCGGAGAGAAATGCCAGACCGACCAGGGCGGTTCCCCCCCAAGGGATCCCGACACGGGAGAGCGTCGCCCAAAGGCTCATGTCGACTTCGCTCCCTCTCTCTTGGATACCAAGCACGGCTGCGAGCCAAGGTCGACCGAGGAGCACCAGACTCACGACGACGACTGCGCCAAGGACGGCCACGCATAGATACCGTTCTCGGCGAGGCCACTTCTGGAGAGCCGAAAGCAGCACCACGGGAGCGAACAGCCAGGCGTCTTGGACCTTCGTTGTGGCCAGCAGCAGCCCTGCGGCAAGACCCCAGGGCTTCCGCGGCCGTAACGAGGCGAGGGCGAGCAATGCTCCAAGGATCACGAGACCTTCGAAGTTGCCATCGGCGATGTGGCGGAGGCTGGTGAACGAGGTGCCTAAGAGCAGCCCCATTCCAAGGAACGCCCATCGATTTCGGGTGGGCGGAATGCTCAGGACCAAAGCGGCGATCGAGATCAGCGTGATCATTGCCCAGCTTGCTCGGAATGACAGCCACCCAAGCGGGAGGATGAGAACCAGACTCCATGGCGCGATGCGAAGACCTGTGGCGTTGCCGTAGACGATCCTGCCGCCGGAGATCCCTTGCCATAGCCCTCGCCAGTCCCATCCGAGACTCGTCGCCTCGATCGGGATCCGGGCAAAGAACCAGACAAGTGCGGAGGCGGCAAGTGCCAATGCCACGACGGCGCCGATGACCTCGACGACTCCCCTTGTTTTGAGGCCGCGTCCGGAATCAGGCATGCTCAAGGGATGGCTCTCTCACATGGTCCATCGATATGCCCTTCCCCTCCAGTCAGGCTGCAATCGCAATACGTGATTGCCTGCGCGGATCCGTCCGAGCGCCAAAGAATGAACCGGATGCGGGACTCAACACACGCGGGATGTCCACCCCCATCGCGAGTTGCGACGCGCGAGGTCGACAATCCCAAACCCTGGTTGGCGTCCTCTCGAACCAGCCAGACTCGAGTCTCATTTGGAGATCCGCGACCGAGATAGATGTCGCCGCGCAACGTCAGCTGCAAGACAACCCCAAGGCAGGCGACGCCCGCTGCGCCGATCAAGAGGCTGATCAGGCAACCTGCGAACGGTGAAATGCCCGCCCGCTGTCGGACTTCGCTCTGGGCCGATGGATCCGTCATCGAGAGTCGGTCTGGTCGTGGAATAGACGTATGGCTAGTCTACTTGCAGGCACCGGGGCTGACAAGCTTGGCGCCCCTGGAGATGCCGGACCGCGGTCTCGGCGCCCCTCCCCTCCTGCGTCGAGGCCGTACCGACCGGCCTGAAACGAAACCGCTCTGGCCGACGTTTGCCGCCTCATCGACCATCCACAAACAGATCAGGCCGAATTCCCCTGTAGCGAACGTTGATCTCGCGACCCGAGGCCAGGTAAAGGCCGAAGAAGCCCAGCCCGGCCGCGACCAATCCCAACAACACACTGATCAAGCTACCAACGGCAGGTGAGAAAGGCCAGCTTGAGCTGTCCGAAGTTGTCAGAGAGCCGGGTCCGATGCCGCGCAGATTTGTTCTCCTCCGGGGCAGCCGATGCCTCAGGCAGAAGTCTAGCCTCCCCCTGGGTCACACACAACCGAGATCAAGGGATGCTGAAACGAAGGACGTGAAGCGTAAAAAGTAATACGTGAATCCCACAGACTGGGCCTTAGGTCCTACGTGCTGAAACGTGAAACGTAAAACGTGAAAACCAGGCTCCGGAGCCCTTGTCTTGTGTCTTGTGTCTTGTGTCCTGCGTCTTGTGTCTTGTGTCTTGTGTCTTGTGTCTTGTGTCTTGTGTCTTGCGTCTTGCGTCCTGGGTTCTCTTGGAGCTTGCGGCTTGGAGCTCGTGGTCGGGGGTCTTGTTGACACCCCTTTCCGTTCACGGTATGATTCCGAGTGCCCCATGGACGACCGCGGGGCACATCGCGGGCGTGGTTCAGCGGTAGAACGTCTCCTTGCCAAGGAGAAGGTCGTGGGTTCGAATCCCATCGCCCGCTCTGGGAAGCACTCAGCCTTCAGCCGTCAGCTTTCAGCCGACACCCTGCAAGTGAGCGTCTTGGTTGACCGCTGAAAGCTGAAGGCTGACCGCTTAACCCGGCGACGTAGCCAAGTGGTAAGGCAAGGGTCTGCAAAACCCCCATTCGCGGGTTCAAATCCCGCCGTCGCCTCTGACTCAGCATTAAGCAACGCCAGGCGATAGATTGCGCTGCGATTGGTCGGAGCTCTCTTTCCCTCGGCGTGCAGAAGCCTCCAACGGTACAGAACGATCCAGGGTCTCATCCAAGAAGGAAGAGCAAGCCGACGGCGGCATTTCAAGTCGCCGTCGGCTGGTGCCACGCGACCTCGATCCTGGTCGGGCAAATGCCTTCTCGGTCAAAGTACGGCGCTCAACACCGGCGCTGACCGGAGCCGGGGAGGCTTGGGATCATGGCCGTCTGACTTGAGTCACGTGTATTCCTTGACGGGGACACAGCGACAACGCTCCTTGTTGCGATGGGAGTCATGTGCTTCCGGCCCTCGACCGGGGCACTCTACCTCGCCAGCTACCATCCCGGCCTGTCGCCCGAGAAGCTGGCGGAGAATACCGGCTTCCCTCTCGACATCGAGGGCGCGACTGAGACGGCGACCCCAATCCCGGAGGAGCTGCGCATTCTGCGCGTGCAAGTCGATCCTGAGAGAGTCTTCTTGAACTAGACTATGCGCAGCGGTTTGTCGAAAGCCCGAGCGGTGCCGCCAAGGAATCCATCCGACTGGATCCGGAAGCCTATTCCTCGGAGTATCCTCGCGTGGATGACGCCACGCCTATCCTGCAACCAAGAAGGGAGTTCTCGGTATGACGACAGAATCGAATGCGACAGCTATGGGTCAGGACTTACCCGCAGGTCCCTCGGCGGACTCGTCTGTGCCCGATACATATCACGATCACGAAAGCGCCCTTAACTGGGCCCTTCGGCTGGAGTCAGCGGCCTGGTTTCCACTCATCCTGGCCATCATATCCTTCTTGGTGTTGGCCGCCGAGCTGTTCACCTACGGTCCGCAGGCCATGCGCGCCGGCGGGTTAGAGGCGTACCTGAGCATCAGCCTTCCGCTTCTCATCCCCACCGAGGCGGCTGTGGTTACAGCCTCGCTCTTCGTTCTCATGCGCGCGACATCTCAGGCCCTGCTACTGTTGTTGGACATCCAGGAAAAGCCAACCGCGCCCTGAACTCCTACAAGCAGTAAGGCTACACATGAATCGTCCGAAACCCGCGTTTCGCGACAGGTCGCGGGCCAAATGCAATCCACGCGCGAACTTGGGTAGCCTGCAATGCTCGCTGGCTCAACGAACACAAGTCTCTGCCCGTTTCGTCAGGGACTGATCGCTCTTTCTAAAGGCACTTGAAGACAATGCCATCCGGCCCGCGCCAGGGAGGGAATCGCCGCTCCCGGGTACTGCAGGACCTTCATTCGCGAGTTCCCAATCCCGCCGAAGGCCCCCGGAGCGAGGCGGAGGGGGTAGCGCGGCGGAGCGGAGAATCCCGCCTTCTCTCTGCGACCAGGGGTCATCGAACGACCCCGCTCAAGGGTCCCCGCGAATTCTGGAGGCCGTTCTGCGTTCTCCGGGACTCCGCCTAACGGGTATTTGGAGGGATATGGAGTCAAGCGACTCGGATTTCACCCCCCCCGAGATAAGCGATGCGGTTGGCGGGGCCATGAAATCGTTACCGGAATGTCGCTGTCAACCTGGCACTCGTCTCACAGCGTGTAATCCCTCATCTCCCCCACCCCTCTACGTCTCCGTGGACGTCAGGCAAGGCGATCGCTCGGCACGTGGACAGCTCGATCAGTACGGGCCGCTGCCCCGGCACCACCTCCGACTGGCTATAGTCACTCGTGTTCATCAACAGCCACCGGCTGTCCGGACTCCAGACCAGGCGAAAGGATATCGGAATGCCCGGGGCCGCCACCAACCTTCGTTCCGAGCCATCCAGGCGGGAGATGAACACGCCATAGGACGGTGCTCCAAAAACACGGTCAAGGAAGGCAATCCACTCGCCATCGGGTGAGACCGTGCCGAATCCCCACTTGTTCTTAAACGAGAACAGGTCTTCCTCTTCGCCGGTCTGCAGATTGCGCATGACGAAGGTGAAGCCTTCGCCAGTCATCACGCTATAGATGATCGTCTGGTTGTCCGGCAGCCAGCCCAGCGGGGGTGTGATCTCCGCGCCGCCGACATCGATCTGTTGTGCTTCTGAACCATCCGCTCGCATCACGCGCAGGCCGGGTAACGAGACGAACAGAATGCGAGTGCCATCCGATGACCAGATTGGGGCATGGCCGTCGACCCCGAGCAGTGAGTCCTGCGCGGTGGAAAGGTCGAGGAGGTGAAATCCGCGCTCATCCGTGTAGAGAAGGCGCGTGCCATCCGGAGAGAGAGCCGGATGGCCACCACTCACAACCGTGCGCCGGTCGCTCCCATCCAGATTGCTGATCTGTATCTCGGGGAAGCTCGGGGCCGGCTCCACCTTGGGCGTCGCCACGCCAGCATCCAAGGAAACCACGATCTTGCCTGTCACCCCGGCCGGGAGCGAGCCGCTTCGGTCGATCAACTTCCGCCATCCCTCGAACGTGAGGCACGCTGCGGGTTCAGGCGTCGGC
>Ga0209751_10000752_pt1 | contig 34464 bp, 25 predicted proteins | sample RifCSP13_1_FD_184019 | JGI IMG/M metagenome (GOLD analysis project Ga0209751, IMG submission 184019) | Soil microbial communities from Rifle, Colorado - Rifle CSP2_sed 13_1 (SPAdes) (version 2) | ecosystem: Environmental > Terrestrial > Deep subsurface > Rock core/Sediment | place: Rifle...
CCAGCCACTCGCGGTGACGAGAGAACGAGGTGCGGTGGAATCTCAATCCACAAATCTATACTTTATCAGCGCCCAAAAAGCCGCAAACGCGTCGATCATCCCGATCTTCTTGCCATCTGCATAATCGCGCGGGTTGAATGTAATGGGGACCTCGAAGATGCGCACCCTTCTCTTCAACAACTTGGCCGTGATCTCCGGCTCGAAGTCGAAGCTGTTCGAGCGAATGCGAATATCTTTCAAAACCTCGCGCTTGAACAGCTTATAGCCTGTTTCCATATCCGTAAGGATGTTGTTGTACAACACATTGGTGATGAAAGTGAGTAAGTGGTTGGCCACTGCGTGCCAAAACATAGTCGGCCGCCGCGGCCCTCCCAGGAAGCGGGAGCCATACACCGCATCGGCAAGACCTTCTTCGATTGGCTTCAACAACGCCGGAATGTCCCGCGGGTCATATTCCAGGTCGGCATCCTGGACGAGAAACAGGTCCCCCATGGCCGCTTCAATCCCCGTGCGCACCGCTGCTCCCTTGCCGCGGTTCTGGGGAGCCGTGATGATCTTGACGCGGGAATCAGCTTGAAGATTCCGCAGAACGTCGGCGGTTCCATCCGTCGATCCGTCATCGACGACGACGACCTCATTGGCCAGTTCCGTGGCCAGTACGCGCTCCAGAATCTCAGCGATCGTATCCTTTTCGTTGTATACGGGCATGATCACAGATAACTTCATGACGGGGATTATATGCCATTCAGACTTGTCTACTGCCCATGCTATAATCGCGACACGTTGAATCCCAGGGGTGATTTTGTAGAACCAGCGGAAGATGAAATGGGATATTTTCAGGTTGTGATCGATAAACCAATAGCCTCCAAAAAATTGAAAAATCGATTTCGTTCAGGGCTCAGTTTGCTGTTGTTGCTTAGCCTGACCGCCAATCCATTTTCCGCTTTGGCCGCGCCTAATCTTCAGGGAGATGATCCGCAGGTCAAAGCGGAAGCTTTATTGCAAGACCTCAGCCCAGAAGAGAGGGTTGGCCAGCTATTTCTGGCCACTTTCAGCGGCAGCCAGATAACCGAAGAAAGCCAGATCTACGACCTTGTGTACGACTATCACATTGGCGGGGTTGTCTTGCGGCGCGACATGAGCAACTTTGCCGCCGCGCCGGACACAGTCCAAACTTTGATAGCCTTGAATACCGAATTGCAGCGCGCAGAGGCCGCATCTTCACAGGAACCTCGCGCGGATGTCCAGAGTGGCGAAACCTACACTCCTAACTACATCCCGCTGCTCGTTGCTATTTCTCAGGAAGGCGACGGCTATCCAAACGATCAACTTCTAAATGTGCTGAGTCCGCAGCCCAGCGCTATGACCCTGGGCGCAACCTGGCAACCCGATTTTGCCCGCCTATCTGGGGAATTACTCGGCTCTGAGCTATCCGAGCTTGGCATCAATCTACTATTCGGCCCATCCCTGGATGTACTCGAAAGCCCCCGCCCCGAAAGTGCTGGTGACCTGGGGGTGCGTAGTTTTGGCGGCGACCCTTACTGGGTGGGCGAGTTCGGCCAGGCCTACATCGAAGGGGTGCACACCGGCAGCAAAAGTCGCGTGGCTGTAGTTGCAAAACATTTACCCGGCCATGGAGGATCCGATCGGCCGGTGGAAGAAGAAGTACCCACCGTACGTAAATCGCTCACGCAGCTCACTCAGATCGAGCTTCCTCCGTTCTTTGCAGTAACCGGTGAAGCCCCAAACCCGGAAACCACCACGGATGCTATGCTGTTGGCACACATTCGGTATCAAGGCTTCCAAGGAAACATCCGGGCAACCACGCGACCGATCAGTTTCGATTCCCAGGCTTTCGAGCAATTGATGGCGCTGCCTGCTTTCGCCACCTGGCGCCAAGCCGGCGGCTTGATCGTCAGCGACAACTTGGGCACACGCGCCGTTCGCCGCAATTACGATCCTTCAGAGCAAGTTTTCAATTCTCCCTTGGTGGCTCGTGATGCGTTTCTAGCGGGAAACGACCTGCTATACCTTGGCAATTTCACCGCCAACACCGATCCGGACCAATATACGAGCATCGTTAGAACATTGCAATTCTTTGCCCAGAAATACAGAGAAGATCAAGCCTTCCAAGATCGGGTGGATGAATCTGTTCTTAGAATTCTTACGTTGAAATTCAAACTCTATCCAACTTTTACGCTAACACGCGTTTTGCCTGCAGGCGATTCCACGCAAAGCATTAGCCGGCAGGAAGGACTGATCTTTGAGATCGGCCGACAGGCGGCAACCCTCTTTAGCCCCAGCGCGGAAGAATTGGCTAACCTGTTGCCGAATCCCCCGGGCCAATTCGAACAGATTGTGTTCATCACCGATAACTACAATGTCCAGCAATGCAGCGACTGCCCGCTGCAAAGTTCATTGCCAACCAACGCTCTGGCTGACGCGGTGCTTGACCTCTATGGGCCATCCGGCGCCAACCTTACCACCGCGGCGAACCTCTCTTCGTTTTCCTTTGCGCAGCTTGGCCTTACGTTAAACAGATTGCAGGTTGGCGAAACAGATGCGTTGGCAGCCAACCTGCAACGCGCCGAATGGGTGGTCGTCGCACTGCTCAGGGAGGATGCAAATCGGGCAGAGTCAATGGCCTTCCGGCGTCTGCTTTCAGAGAGACCGGATCTGCTCCAAAACAAAAAGGTCATTGTCTTTGCAATGAACGCGCCCTACTATTTGGATGCAACAGATATCACTAAAATCACCGCCTACTATGGTTTGTACAGTAAGAATCAACAGATGGCAGAAGTGGCCGCCCGCCTCCTTTATCAGGAACTCGGCACGCCGGGCGATTCACCGATCTCGGTAGAGGGAATTAGTTACAACATTATCGAAGCCACTGCACCAGATCCGGTTCAGGACATTCCTATTGAAGTTGTACGCATCCTCCCCGTTGTAGGCGAGACTGCTATTCCTCCAACGGAAGCTCAAGTCACCGCTCAAGCTACTGCTTTGCAAACATTTCAGCGCGGTGACCTGCTGAGCCTGTATGCGGGACCGATCGTGGACAGGAACGGGCACATCGTGCCTGACAACACACCGGTTAGCTTTTGGATCAACCTGACCATCGAAGGCACAACCCTGACACGCCAAGTTGCAGCCGTCGCACACAATGGAACCGCCCAGGCCAACTACTCCATTGAGGCCGAAGGCAGCCTCGAAATTCGCGCTTCGAGCGGTGAGCCGGGCGCCTTATCGCAAACTCTGCATTTCGATGTGGCCGGCATCAATCCCGAAGGCCTCGCTTTTCAGGCTACTCAAACAGCGCAAGCATTGTTGGAAACGACTCAGTCGGCGCCGGCCCCAACGCAGGCTGCAGAAGAAGGTGCGCCAGAAGCTGTGCGCACGGGCTTGACCGATTGGTTCCTAATTGTGCTCATCTCAAGTGTTAGCAGTCTTTTTGTGTACCAATTGACAACCACCCTCAGCCAGGTCCGCTGGGCGATACGGTGGGGTTTGACCACGATCATCGGCGGCCTAGGAATTGGCACGTACCTCTCGCTCGACCTGCCCGGAACTCAAACGATCCTCATGTTTTCGGGCGAATGGGGTGTGGTGCTGTTCGTCTTACTTGGCTGCGGGTTAGGATGGCTGGCAGGCTGGGCTTGGAGGGAATACAGTCGTCGTCAAAGGACAAAGGCAAAGTAAGCTCGGCTTACTGCATTTGCGCGGAGAGGCGTTAGCTAGACGAAGCAAATTCCAAGATTGTTACGAGGGATTTAATGGCCCAATGTCGCTATGAAACTCAGTAGCAATAAGACCCCCGCTGCCCATACCAAGGAACGCTCGGTCCGAGAAGAAAGCACATCGCCAAAACTGGGGTTAGGCAGGCGGCCATTCACGCGGGCTTGGGGTTCCAGTTGGCCAAGCAGGGCCAATTGGAAAGCCTGAATGCTTTGGGGTCGTTCCTCGGGGTGAAGATTAATCGCCCAGGATATCGCCCGTTCCGTGCGTGGGCTGAGTTCGGGATTCAGGGTGCGCAAGGCGGGCATCACTGCAGGATTCAAGAAGCGCTCGCGGGCCTCTACTGGAGCAATGTTGGTTAGCAGGTGATACAGCGTAGCGCCTAGAGCATAAACATCGCTTCGCACGTCAGTATGTCCGGTGTCACCGCCATATTGCTCCAGCGGTGTATAAAGTGCAGTGCCACGGCCTTGCACAATCGTGATGGTATCCTCTTGCGCTGCAAGGATCTTCACCAGGCCGAAGTCCACTAACTTCACAACGCCATTTGGGGTCAGCTTGAGATTGCTTGGTTTGATATCGCGATGGAGGATGGGGGGATCCTGGCTATGCAGGTAACTAAGTGCGCCGGCTATTTGTCCGGCCCATGCCAACACTTCCTTCTCCGGAAGGAATTCACCTTGCTGGCGAGCTTCTACCATCAGCGAGCGCAGATCATCGCCGGGCACAAAATCCATCACCAGGTAATCACTGTGTTCCTCAGAAAAGAAATCGGAAACCTTGGGAAGGTTGGGATGATCCAACCGTGCCAACACAGTTGCTTCCCGCTGGAACTGTGCGCGGGTTTGGTCGAGCGTTTCATCGGAAAGAGAAAGGTCGAGCCGGACTTCTTTGACTGCACAGAGGCGTCCTTCGAGACGAAGGTCTTCCGCCAAATAAATGCTGCCCATACCCCCGCGGCTGATAAATTGTTCTATACGGTAACGGTCACGTAGAACCCCGCCGGCTTCTAATGGCATGGCTGAACCCTTCTCTCCTGAATTTTACTGTTCAACTGTTGCTAGCTAACCAATGAACAACCAATAACAGTCGCTGGTTTCTCAGTTTTGAAAATCCGGGGCGTTGACTGCAAAAGTCTAGTTCATGCCCAGAGAAAAATGTTAGAAAGGCAGAACAATTAACTTTGGTAGTATTATACCTACGGGCACTTCATGCAATCTGGAAGCGATTTTTATCCCGTGCTCATCGGCCAAAGCGGTCCATTAAACGGGGAACGTTGGGTAATTCGCGGACCGATGGTCATCGGCCGCGGCGAAGATTGTGACATCATGATTCCAGATCGCAAGATTTCACGGCACCACGCCCGGGTGCAACCCGGGAATGAGGGGATTGTTCTCGAAGACCTGAACAGCAAGAATGGAACCCATTACAACGGTCATCCCCTGAAGGGATCGGTGACCCTGGCAGATGGCGATCTGATCCAAATTGCGTTGGCACAGAAGTTCACATATCTGAGTTCCGACGCCACGATCCCACTTGAGTTTGATGCACCGGTCGATGCGGATTTAGAAAAGAGACGCCTCAAGATGGACAAGCGATCGCGTCGCGTATGGGCCAGCGGCAAAGAAATTATTCCACCCTTGTCCGTGGCGCAATTCACCATGTTGGAGTTACTTTATAACCGCGATGGATTGGTGGTTCCGCGTGAAGAACTGGTCAAGGCAATCTGGGGGGAAGAGGAAGCCTACGGCGTTTCTGATCAAGCGCTAGACGCGCTGGTTCGCCGACTCCGCGACCGTCTCGCCGAGGTCGATAAGGGTCATGAATATGTAATCACCGTGCGTGGCCATGGCATCCGCATGGACAACCCTCAATTGGAAACGTAAGAAATCACCTTCAGGATTTTTACTTCTTGGTCAATCCGTCCGACGCCTGAATGCCTTTTTGCATTGAAGTGCGCAATGCGGCACGATAGGCGCTGCGCACCTTCTCAGCCAGATCCTTATCTTTCCCATCTTCCAGCTGCAGCATCATGGCCGAAAGGCTTTCCACAAACTCGGGAGTGATCTCGTCTTTGTGGTTCTCGGCCACCTGCTTTCGGGCTTCATCGTTGGGGGCTCCGATCAATTCGTCCAGCAGCCGGGGATTGTAACCGGGGGTAATAAGTTGTTGAATAAGGGCCGATAACGCCTGCAGTTTCGATGTGCGGTCGGCGTTTTGCTTCTCTTCGGCATCAACCAGCGCCTGGTTGAGAACCTGGAGGAAGAATTCATCCAACACGCCCGGATTCTGTTGCAGGAGTTCTTCCGGCTTTTCGGCTTGCAGCAAGGTTTCCAGGTTGCGCTGAGCTGCTGCTAACCGCGCCTGCAGTTGTTCATCTATCTGCTTGGTGATGTTCAGCAGATCTTCTCGGAGCTTGGTCAGTTTGGTCTTCTCGTCGCCCTGAGCCTTATCTATCCTTTCGCTCAGCGATTGGAAGAATACGTAATCCAACCCCGGACGCACCATACTGGCCATTGCATTCAGGCGCACCTCGTGAGGGGCGGCGTCAATGAGAAGTTCCAGCAATTTCTCCCGGGTGAGGTCTTTGCCAGCCGTTTCCAGCGCCTTACGGGCGATTTCGATTTCGCCAGCTTGTTCCTTGATCTGCTTTCCAATTTCCGTATGGGCAAGTAACGCTTCTTGTATCATGCCTAGTTTGGTAACAGCAGCTTCATCGCGCGCGTTAATGCCAGTTTCCACCATCCGGCTTAGCAAGGTAAAAAATTCGCCATCGATATTGACCGCCTCTTGCTGGACCAAATCGGGCAGGGCGGTGTCGGAGGCTGCTAGCAATCGTTGGAGTAATTCCACGCGCTTCTTCTGGGCATCCAACATGTCCTTAGTGATGCCCTCACCCTCAAGTACCCTTTCGATAAGGCTTTGCAGGGTGAACATCTGCTGGGGTTTGAATAAGTAACCCTTACGCTGCTCTTGCTTAAGGCCATTGACGATCCGGTTAAGGAGCGGGGCATTCCGGCGTTCTTGTTCCATAACAGGCACATTCAGTTCTGGCGGAAAGAAAGTTAGGAGCAGTTCTTTGGTGGGGTCGTGGTAAATGATCGGGGTGGCGATATTGCCTTGATAACCGCAATGAGGACACCGCAATACATTGACGGTACCGCTAAGCAGGCGCTGCTTGGCCTGGGGGTCGGTGCCGACGTCGAACAATTGTTCCATTTCCGCTACGACGGGTTGCTTACAGTTTGGGCATTGGACTTGGGTTCGTGGCATTGATTCTCGTTTCTGCTATAAGGTCATTGGCTTGTCGGAGACGCACATTCTCAACTAGGGAGCGGCGGATCCAGTTGTGAGAACATCGGTTTTCACTCGATCGGTTACATCAACAAAGTCATAGGGACGGGCATGGGGAATAAAATAATTCCTATCCGAAAGCAACTCATACTCCCCATTGAAAAAAGTGTTTAATACGATGCGAAACGAATTGACCGGCGTCACTGAAGGGTACAACAGTTCATACTTTCCGCCGGGAAAGTAATACGTGTTCAAGATTGCGTGTTGCTCCTTCATGTTGCTTCTCTCAATCTCATTCTCACCGTTAAAACTAACTGGGCCATGATCGGCTTGAATAATGATAATGGGAGGTGCTTGTGATCGAGCAAGAATTTCTTCTACAGCTTTGAGAATTAGTTGGTCGATATATCGCAATTGATCAACGTAGAGGCGAACATATTCAGGCCCGCCGTTTTGCCTTCCCGGTCCCGACAACGAAAACGGTTCAGAATGCTGCAACTCCTCACCATCTAGGCCAAATATATAAGGAGGGTGGGGGGAGACAATGTGCGCAAACACGAAATAGGGCGCTTCTTTTTCAGCAAAGTCAGGCAGGTGGTCGATCGTGTTCAAAATAGTTAATCGATGGAGGCGATAGGGTGTCTCGATTGTCTTTTCGATAACAATTTCTGACGAAAGAATGCTGATATCGTAAAAGACCCGAGCAAGAGTCGTATTCAGGAAAGTGCTTTCAAACGCATTTAGGCTCCAGAAGTTTTGGTATCTCCGAATCTGCTCAGCTGTGGGTTTTATGTATTCGTCTGCAAAACGGAATTCAGTGTAGAAATCCCCCGTTTGAAAAGCCCCGGTTTTGTAGCCTAATTCCGTCAAAATCTCGATAACTTTGTTTTGAGAAAGCAATTGCCCTAATGGCTCCCGGTTATTCGAATCAGCGCCATAGATATCCTGCAGGTAGTTGATGTATCCCATATTCAAGGATGAAGAAAGCGACTGCAGGGTAGAGCTGTAATTGCTAGTACTCTGTTCAGCAATATAGAAGCCCAGCGACTCAAGGGTATCTATGAAATCAGAATCATCATAATCGTATATTGTTTCTAATACATCGGACCTAGCACGCATATCCAGGATGATGTAATAAATACTGGGAACTTCGCCTTCGAACAGGCTGCGCAGTTCAGCCGGAAATTCAACGGTTTGTGCGCTTTCAACGATGGCGGCTCGAACATAATAGGAAGATACATTAAACAGTGGGACGGCCAGCAAAAATAATCCGATGACGTTGACACCTTGTGTGATTTTGCTCGCATCTGAATGCCAGGTCAGTATCCACCAAGAACTTAATGCAAGGGCAAACAGGAAAGCCGGGAGAACAATTATAGTTCTGCCGATCAAAATCGAGCCGATCGCCAGACCGCGGAGAACCGAAAACACGTGTCCGTAAGAGAAGAATACGATCAATACGAGTGATGTAAGCAGCGCGGCTTTTTGGCCTCCCCGCGTGATCAAGTAGGAAACAGACCAGATAACACAGGCCAGCAATAATGAAAAAACAAGAATTCTTAGTGTGTCCTCAAACAGCACCTGAGACACATTCGCTGCCAACATGAGCAGTCCAGGCGACAGCGCGAACAGGATGGGATGAAATGGTTTCTTACTCATTCGATGAGATTTCCGATGCCGATTTTATTGCATGAAAGGTCCGCAATTTAGTCTGTTGGTCACCTCGGCGACCGCAGCCTGCCTCTCGGAAGATGCCGCAGTGGTCTCCAACAAGTCCCCCCAGAGTTCGCACAGGGCCGGCCGGATATTCTCGCCGTATCGGTTGGCGACGCGGGTCAACTCGGCAGCGCGATCCCAATCCCCGGCGTAGGCAAACCCTTCGATGAAAACGATAAATTCTGGCCCAGATCCAGCCTCCAAAGATCTCTGCTCGGCCTCATCCCAAAGTGCAGTTACCGTTTCCCAATCACCAAATTGCCGGGCGAGGTCAGCCTTCTCATAGTAGAAACACCACGTATGTTCGGGTTCGGGTCCGAACAGGTCTCGGGGTGGATAAGAATCGCTCTCCGGCGAGCGGTAAATCCGATCGATATTCGACGCAGGCAGGGAAATAGTTGTTAGTTCGGGCAAATTCCGAATGCGAGCATCTTCCGGACGCAATATCCATAAACATTGGCTCTTTTCCGGAAGAAAATACAATGTAATCGAATTCGCACTAGAACCTTTAAAAACGGTCCCAAACCTTGTATCAGTTAACTCAACCCCTTGTCGAAATTCGCCGGGATCGTCGACAACCCTGCCCGCAGGAAAAAAAGCGAAATTAAACTCTTGACTTGAATCGCTCGGCATATAGAGGGAATTAATCGCATAGGTTGTGGGGTGAACGCCCATTAAGGTTAGGAATTCGCCTTCAGAAACGAGTGCAGTGCCTGGTTCAATGGACGGGGCACGCCAAAATAGCTGCCAGTAAAACTGCTGTTGTTTTTCCCAAGCTCGCGCGTACTGATTGTTGGTACGAAGCTGGAGCCCCACAGCCAGTCCCACCAGGGTGCAAATAAGGGCGACGCCATAACTCGGCTTCCGAACCAAGTAAAAAATTCCCCCCACCCAGGCCATGCTGGCGCCTAACATGCTGGGCAAGGCAAACCGGTCGTTGAATGAAACATTGAGTAGGGAAAACGAGCGACCGGAAATCCAGCTAGGTAATAACCCCAGGGCTACAAATACCAATCCAAAGATAAATATATACTTCGCCCAATCCGAATCTTCCTTACGCGCATTCGCCATCCTGTCAACCCGGCGGAAAACAAACCAGCTGACGAGGCCAACCCACAAAGCCAGCGCCCAAACCCACAAATTGGTAAAAATCGAAAAATCCAGAGCGCCAAGGTCATAAGTCGCGTTCCAGGTGCTTAGAAGGATGTCGGCAAAATCTCGGAGCAGGGATTGAACCAAGAACAGGATTGAACTCAATGGTTCAGAAAAAAGACCCAGCAAAACTACTGGCGTATTCCTGTCATAACCCCACAGGTCTGAAAACGAGGCCCGAAAAAAAGTGTATGCAATCAATATGACCAGATAAGGCAGCCAGTTAACGAAAACCTTGCGGAGGCGCTCGCGCGATGATAGTTCACTAAAAAGCAGCCAAAGCAAAATGGGGCGGGCTAATTCAATTCCGGCGAAATACTCCAGCATAAGAAGGTGAAATACTTCAAGGAGCAACGAAAGGCCGATAAAAGGGAGGCGAAACTTTGACTTCTTCACTGCCAGGATCATAAAAAGCAGTGAGAGCATGAACGCCAAATAACCAACCCAGTGCAAGGCATAAGAAACCGAATTAGGCTGCGCTTGGAAAACGGGGTAAATCAGAAACAGGATGGCCACCAGGCTATTACCTTTCTTCTGTTTAGGCCAAGCCAGGTTCAAGCAGGCCAAGAAAGCCAATACAACAAGGACGCGTGCGAGTAATGTGAAAAGGTGCCAATTGAATGCCGAATGGCCAATTGCGGAAAAAAGCGGCCAATAGACTGCAGAAGCGAATGGGCGGCTATCATAGAAAAGGAATTGCTTTAAACCCTCCAACCCATAGTAATAGGAATAATAAATGTGGTGCCAATCGTCATGAAAGAAACCTAACTCCAAGGTTTTCACACCGAAGGCGATTAGGCCAGTCACAAAAATCAGAATATATATCGGCTTAACGCCTACGGGGCGACGACGGAAAAACTCCACTAAGCGTGTTTTTGTAGATTGAAACCTCGTGAGCGTAGTCATAGTCCTTACTGAGGTCTCGGCAGTGAAAAGCAAATGCGCGCGCCGTCTTTATATTTCTGGTCTACCCAGATCGATCCGCCATGGGCTTCCAAAATGGCCCGCGTGAGGTAAAGACCTAGACCGGCGCCTTTCGTGCTGCGCGCTGTTTCGCCGGCGCGATAAAAGCGGTCGAAGATATGGGGAATATCCCCAGGGGGGATGCCGGGGCCTTGATCCTGAACGCAGACGATAACGTGTTCAGGTCGCACCTGGCCGGATATGCGAACCTCGCCGCCCTTTGGAGAATACTTGACTGCATTCGAGATCAGATTAAGCAAAACCTGACTGACACGCTGTTCATCGGCCAAAACCACCGGAAAATCTTCGGGGAAATCGACAGTTATTTTGTGCTTCTCCGACTGGGTGCGATAGCGCTCGGCGACACGCTCGGTCAGGCGTGGTAAGGCTAGGTCTGTTGCATTGATTGCCAGGCCTCCAGCTTCCAAACGAGAGGCGTCCAGCAGATTTTCAATAAGCTCGTCCAAATGATCGGCCTCATCTTCAATAACCGCCAGGCTATCCTGCACCGTTTTGCTATCCCACCGCACATCTTTACGGCGCAGAGTTCCAACATAGCCCTTGATCAGCGCTACTGGGGTTTTAAGCTCATGACTGATCACGGAGATGAAAGTACTTTGCATCTCCTCCGCCTGGCGAAAATGGCTGACGTCGCGAACCGAGGCGATGACGTTGAGCAATTGGCCATCTGGATTCAGCAAGGGAGCGTAGGTAATACCTACGGCAATTGTGTTTTCATCGGAGCGCATCAAATCACCTTCAACGTACAGGGTCGCTGTAGGAGTCAGAGGCCACCCACCGGCTTCTGCCTGATTCAAGGTGGGGCCATGTGATAAATCTTTAAAACGAATCACATCATTATGTTTTCGCCCGACAATTCGGTCACTGGACATACCAAACAATCTCGCAAAGGCGGGATTACAACGTTCGATAGTGTGGTCTGGTAGCAAAATCAATATGCCATCCGCCACTGAATCGAGGATGGCGTCCATACGAGCAGCCTGGCTGCTGGTTTGGTCGTAAAGCTGGGCGTTGTGAACCGCAATGGCCGCCTGGTCGGCAAAGCTCTGCAAAAACAAACGATCTTCTCGGGAAAACAAGCCGCGGTAATTGCGAAAGACGAAGATGACGCCCAATACGCGATTCTGAATGATGAGCGGCAGACCTACGCCGGTGAGCAACCCTAAGCTCACTTCTCGAGCGATGCGTTGCAGAAGACGATTCACTTCCGGCAGTTCGAAGCGCGCCGCGTCTTCATAGTCAGGAACGGCGGCCAGCACCGGATCGAGATAGCGGATCAGCGCAGAGGGAATGCCGTGATAGGCCGCTACATTCCAGCCGCCTGGTTCGCCGCGCAACGCGATCAAGCCAGCCTGGCCGGCCAATAAATCGGCGGCGTGTTGGAGAATACGCGCTAAGACTTCATCGAGATCGAGTTCCTGGGTGATCACCCGGGCGATCTCGAGTAGATAATCCCTCTGGCGAACTCTAAAATCTGGCAGCATGGCAGCTACCCCCTGACGACGAGGTACTGGCCCTTAGTTCGGCAAGCTTTTACCAACAATCTCCACAGCCTTATCGATGATCTCTGCCGGCGTATCCAGCATGCCGCGGAAGCGTATCGAATGGTTGCCAGATTTAAGCGCGTACACACCATTCTCCTTCATGCGGTCAATCATGTCATCGCGCTTGGTTTTGTCTGGCACATCGAAGGCTACCATCATGCCGCGACCGCGTACATTGCTAATGAAACCCTTGGAGGAATCGGCCAGCGAATGAAGCCCAGCCAAGAGGCGCTCGCCCATCTTTGTGGTGTGATCGAGCAATTTATCTTCGTGGATGATCTCCAAGAATCGTCCACCCCGAACCATGTCGGTCAGGTCGCCGCCCCAGGTAGAGTTGATGCGGCTCTCTTCAGTAAAGACGTTGCCTTCCACGTCGTCAATGCGCGGTCCCACGATAATTCCGCATACTTGAGCTTTCTTGCCGAAGACGATGATGTCGGGTTTCACGCCCATGTGTTCGATCGCCCACATCTTGCCTGTAATGCCCATTCCGCTCTGAATCTCATCGAGGATGAACAAGAATTCATGTTCATCAGCTAGGCGGCGTAGTTCGGCAAAGAATTCGGGACGAAAGTGATTGTCGCCGCCCTCGCCCTGGATAGTCTCAATGATGAGGCAGGCAATATCGCCGGGATATTGGCGAGCGGCGCTTTCGATTTGAGCAATGGCGATCTCTTCATCACGTTTCACTTCCGCCAGAACTTCATCCGTTACAGGAAAACGCAGCTTCGGATTGATAACTCGCGGCCAGTCGAATTTGGGAAAATATAGATATTTGCGTGCGTCCTCTGTATTGGTCAACGAAAGCGTATATCCAGACCGGCCATGAAACGAGTCGCGGAAATGTATAACTTTGGTCCCCAGACCTTCGATGCGATGCGGTTCACCTTTTTTAGCCGGTTTTCCCACGCGAGCAAAGTTCTTGCGCGCCTTCCAATCGAAGGCAACTTTCAGGCCGTTCTCAACAGCCAGTGCTCCGCCGCTGATCAGGAAGAGGTGCTTCATGTCAGGCGGCATGGCCAGACGAGCAAAGGTTTCGACAAACTCAGCCATATAGGTGGTGTAAAAATCAGACGAAGATGGCTTCGTAATTGCGACACTAAGCAGTTTCTCGATAAACGCCGAATCATGCATCTTGGGATGGTTATGGCCTATAGGGGCGCTGGCGAAATAGGTGAAGAAATCGATATAGTCTCGACCCGTTAATGCGTCACGTAAATACGGGCCATGGGAATTTTCCAAATCAACCACAATCGGCTCGCCGCCAGGCGGCAAAAACTTGTTGATTTGGTCGTGAACCTGTGTTGCTTTCATTTGATGTTGTCTCCGGGGATCAATTAGTGAAGTGTCGACCACCTGATATGTTGAGCTGTTAGTTTGTCCAAATGGTCGGCGGGGTGCATTATAACATCGGGGCTTTTTCATCCTTGTGAATGCAAACTCCCCCGTCACTCGGTGAGAATTTGGCCAGTTCAGGTGAGCGGCCAGAAAATCGGGAGCAGGATCATAACTAGGAAAAACAGGATTACGGTCAATGGCAGCCCAACCCTGAAAAAGTCCTTAAACCGGTAGCCGCTGGGTCCCATAATCAGAATATTCACGGGGTGACCCAGGGGGGTGATAAAGGCCATGGATGTTGCCAGGGCAACTCCCATTACGACTGCACGCGGGTCGACGCCAAATTGCTGGGCAGCCTGTACCGCAATAGGTGCCATAACCGCTGAAACTGCAGCACCTTTCATCGCTTGGGACAAAACTACCGTGAGCACTAGTAACCCGAGTAAAAGACCCATGGGGCCAAAAGGCAGAGTGATGCTGGTTAAGGCATCAGCAAATAAATCCGTTGCCCCTGTTTTGGTCATGGCCAGGCCAAGAGGCAAAATGCCCGCCACAAGAAAAATAATCCTCCAATCGATTGCACGATAAGCCTGTTCCATGGTCAAGATATTAGCGATCACTAAAACCAGTGCGCCGGCAAGCATTACTTCGCCAACGGGCAAGACACGCATAGCGGCAAGAATGACCGTAACCCCGAAAATGGCTACTGACCACCAACTTTTTTTGGTGATTTCTCTGACTTGTTCATCTTCAGTACTAAGCACAATCAAGTCGGGGTCAGATCGAAGGATAGGCAATCGATCACGTGGACCCTGCAAAAGCAAGGCGTCTCCAAATGCAAGCTTGTGGTCTGACAGCCTTGTGCGAATGACCCGCTCCGCGTTCCAGACTGCGAGCAGCGTCATCCCATAGTTCTCACGAAATCGAGTTTCCTTCAAGGTGTGTCCGATTAACTGCGAACGGGGTGACAAAACAACTTCGACAATGACACTCGAAGCCGATTCCAAATCCTCTTCACCATATTCACGCATGGGTAAAATTTCAAGATAAGGCTCGACATCACGTTCGCGAAACTCTTCCAGTCTGCCTGCCAGCAGCATCACATCCCCCTCTTTGAAGGCAAAATCGGGAGTGGGCCCGAGAATAGTCTTATCATCACGCTCCACGGCCACCAAGTTAAGACCATATTTATCGCGAAGCGCGCTTTCAGAGATCCTTCGGTCGACCAAAAAAGAACCGTGAGGAATTCTGGCGCGAAATAAGCGTTCGCCTAATTGATACATCAGCACAAGGTCGCCCCCTGCCTGCCGCAGCACCTCGGCACGTTCTTTGGATGGTTTTGCGGGAAGCAATTTCCTTCCAATCAACGTCATGTAGAGGATTCCACTTAGCGCCAAAGGCAATCCGACACGTGCAAAATCAAACACGCTAAAAACAACATACCCATTTTCTCGGAGGACACTATTTGCAACAATATTAGTGGTGGCAAAAAGTGTCGCCATGCCTCCTAGCAGGGTACCGAAGGCCAAGGGCATCAGCAGTCTTGGCAAGTGAACATTTGCCCTTTTGGCCACGGTTGACATACCCGGCATCAATATGGATGCTACGGCAATATTGTTCATGAACAAAGACAGGAAGGCCGCCACGCCCATGATCTTCAACGTCAAACGAATTTCTCCGCCGCGGGACCGGGCAAGAAAAGCGCCGATGCGATCTGCGATGCCGGTAACTTCAAGGCCATGCGCCAACACGAAAATGGCGAGGATTGTGATCACAGCCGAATCACTTAAACCCGAAAAAACCTCTTGAGGTGTTAAAACTCTAGTTAAACCTAGTGCCAGCAGGGCCAGCAAGGCCACCAAATCAATTGATAACTTCTCAGTAATGAAGAGGAGGAGGGCCGTTATAAGGATTGCTAGTGTGATGATGAGATCGCTGCTCATAAACACATCTATATTAATACATTCTCCCCAACCACGTATTTCCCTTTATGGACATAACAGGTACATCTAAACAACCGTGTAGAATCAACAATAACAGATGTTGCCAGTTGAATATAGATCAATTCTAGTTCCCACAAACCCTGAAAGCGAAACAACCGTCGCCTAATGACTTCTAACTTTCACTTTTCTCTTGAGAGGCAAAGCGACCGCGCTCGCGCGGGCCGGTTTACGACGCCGCATGGTGACTTGGAGACGCCGCTCTTTGCCCCAGTAGGCACCCAGGCCAGTGTCAAGGCAATCACGCCTGCCCAGTTAAACGAGCTTGGAGCAAGTCTGGTGCTCGCCAATACCTACCATCTTTATCTGCGGCCCGGCGATGAATTGATCGCCGAAATGGGCGGGCTGCACGAATTCATGCAGTGGCCTCAGCCACTGCTCACCGATTCTGGCGGCTTTCAGGTCTATTCACTGGCGGCGCGGCGCGAGGTGGATGCAGACGGCGTCAATTTCCGCAGCCACCTGGATGGGTCTGCGCATCGCTTCACTCCGGAAAAGGTGATGCGTATCCAGGAGAACGTGGGTGCGGACATCATTATGGTCTTAGATGAATGCGCCGAGCCGCAGGACCGAACATACAACGAGCAGGCTCTGGTACGCACGCATGCCTGGGCCAGGCGCTGCCTTGACGCCAAATCACGCAGTGATCAGGCCCTGTTTGGCATTGTGCAAGGCGGCATATTCACCGACCTGCGCAAACAATCCGCGGAGTTTATTGGCTCACTGGGCTTCCACGGAAATGCCATCGGCGGACTCTCGGTTGGCGAAAGCAAAGAAGACATGTATCGAATACTGGATGTCGTCGATACCATTTTGCCAGCGGACAAGCCTCGCTATCTGATGGGCGTCGGCACGCCGGAAGACCTGGTCGAATGCATCCGCCGGGGCGTGGACCTGTTCGACTGTGTGCTGCCAACGCGGATGGGGCGGAACAACGCCGTGTTCCTACGCTCAGGCGAGCGACTAAACCTGAAGAACGCAGAGTTCATGAAGGACCAGCAGCCGATTGATGAAGATTGTCGATGTTATTCATGCCTCACTTTTACCCGCGCCTATCTTCGCCATCTGATCCAATCGAAAGAAATGTTGGCGGCCACGTTACTCTCCATTCACAATTTGCACACGCTAATTCAGTTAACCCAGGACTTGCGAGCTGCGATCTTGCGCGATGAATTCGAGGACTTTGTCAACCAACTCGGCATAAAGGAAAGTCCGCTCGAGCAAAACGCACGTATCGAGTAAGATTCCCGCCGGTTTTCGAATGGATCTCTTCCAAGCCATCCTCCTGGGCATCGTTCAAGGTTTTACCGAATTCATTCCCGTATCTAGTTCGGGCCACTTGCTGCTCGCCCGCCGGCTGCTTGGGATGCAGCAAGAAACCCAAGGCGCCTTTGCCTTCGATGTCCTGATCCAGATGGGCACTTGGGTGGCGGTGGTCATCTATTACTGGCGCGACCTCATCGCCATTGCCGGCGACATGATCAACAGTTTGCTGCGGCGCCCGGCGCCACAAGCCCGGTTGGGTTGGCTGCTGATCTTGGCCACCATCCCGGCTGTCCTCATTGGCTGGCTGGCAAAAGACGCCATGACCGGAGAGCTCGCCAGCGGGTTAAGCGCCACCGGGTTGTTCCTGATCGCTAACGCCGCTTTCCTGGTTGCCGCTGAACTATTCGGCAACCGCAAACGCTTCATGGAGGATCTCAAGAATAGTGACGCGGTATGGATCGGCGTATTCCAGGCCGCGGCGTTGTTACCTGCCGTATCCCGCTCGGCTTCGGCGCTTTCAGGCGGGATGACCCGCAACCTGGAACGAAGGCAGGCGGCGCGCTTTGCGTTCCTGATGGCGGTGCCCATCATGCCGGCTGCGGCAATGGTCGAGTTGCTGGACCTGGGCAGCCTGCCGGGGGCAGGTGATCTAATCATCCCCCTACTCCTTGGGTTTCTGGCAGCCGCTGTGGTAGGTTACCTGAGCATTCGTTGGCTGTTAAGCTATCTTTCCACTCGTTCGTTCTACCCGTTCGCCATCTACTGCGCAGCCGTCGGTTTGATCGCCATCCTTTTCTCGCTGATCGCATGAAGCGACTTCTGCACGCAGGCTTAGCGATCCTGTTGCTCTCGGCTTGCAGTCCGCAGGCAACTGCCTTGCCTATCCATCGCGTAGCGGTCAGCCCCGCGGCGCAACCGGTCAGCGAGGCTGTCGCGGCTTGCGTCCCGATCGACGATGCTTCGAACGTCACCATCGAAACGCGATACCCAGTTACTGCAGACCTGGACGAATTCGACCTATTGATCCGCTTGGGAGAACCTGACCCAGATGCGGGATTCGCAGCCCAACTGGCCTGGGAGGAAATCATTCTGATCGTAAATCGCAACAATAATGTCGACCTCACGCGCGATGAAGCCATCTCGCTGTTCAGCGGCCGCACCGCGAATTGGTCCGAACTGGGCGGCGAAGATGTCGCCGTCTCCTTATGGGCTGGCCCCCAAAGCGATGAAGCTCGCACAGATTTCGAGAGCCAGATCCTGCTGAGCTTGATCAGCGGCAATACGCGTATCGCCGCCAATCCCCGGGCAGCCCTGAACGCGGTCGCCAGCGACTTGGGCGCGGTTGCCATCCTTCCGGCTGCGTGGGCCGACGAAACTGTCGAGCAGATCGACCTGGGATTGCAGGTCCCTGTGATCGCGGTGGCTGCAGATGAGCCGACTGGCGTGATCCGCGAACTGCTGGGTTGTCTGCAAGGGCCAACAGGCCAGGACGCTTTGTCCAATTCTTACTCCCCCTTTCAATAAGGAGCCGCCATGCAAGCCTTCCAGTTGCACGAGCTCGAGAACCTGGCGACAGAGGAGAAACGCCCGTATTTTGAATTCCTGCGGGTTCCCGCGCTGAGCATGGGCTTGTACCGCATGATCGCCGGTCAACCGGATCCGCAATCGCCGCACAAGCAAGACGAGGTGTATTACGTGCTATCCGGGAGGGCCAAGCTGGATGTCAACGGGCAGATCGCAGATGCCGTTCCCGGTTCCCTACTCTACGTCGAAGCCAACGCGCCTCACAAGTTCGTGGCCATCGAAGAAGACCTGGAAGTGTTGGTGTTCTTTGCGCCAGCGGAATCGTAATTCTCCATTACGTAATTCATATAGATTGGGTTTGCTTCGTCGGCCTTCAGCCTCCTCGCATCTGCGGGAAGCAGAACTTCCCTTGTCTTCGCTCCCGCAGAAGAAAAGTTAGACGGCAACTCCCCATTCATTCGATACTGGGTTTGCTCGCGTTCTCTTTTCGTCTTTGCGAGGAGCACGCTCATGCGACGCAATGAGCAGCGGACGAAGCAATCTCGAATGAGGATCCTATGTCGCACTGTAGGGTTGACGTAATGATTCATTGCTTTGTTGATGGACGTCACGTTAGAATCGCAAGCACATCTATTAACTCGAGTTTGCTTCGTCCGCTTGCGCCGCGGAGCGGCGCAACGCCCCTCGCAATGACGATACTCGTTGGCATCTCCCTCTCTCTTCATTAAGTAGTGCGGCCTGCTAGTCTCCGCTCCAGGCGCGCCAGGCGGTGCTCCAGCAGCGGCTGCCAGTAGACGCGCTCGTACGCCGGCGTGCTGGCCGCAGCGATCACTTCGATGGCGGTGCGCGTGTAGCGCAGCGCCACTGCATAATCCCGGGCACGGTGCTCGTAATATTTGGCGATCTCCACGTGAGCGTAGACCCGCCCCTCGGCGGCGGCCTGCTCCCAAAGCTGCAGCGCGGCTTCGTAATCCCCGCGGCGGCGGAATAGCAGTCCCAGGTGTTCCACCAGGCGGCCATGTGCATCTTTGGGCAGGTCCATGGACAGCGTGTTCTGGAAAATATCGATGGCATCCTCGGCAAAGCCCAGGTCCACATTGAGGCGGCCGATGGCATACAGTTCGGCATGATGCGGGGCTTCGGCGTCCAGAGGGAAAGCCAGCCTGGCAGCCAGGTAGTAGAGCAATGAAGCCATGCTGAGCACGTCCATGCTGTTGTGGTAGAAGACGCCAGCCAGAGGGCGGGCATCGCCGGTGTGCAGGTAGTCGATGTACATCTGCGGGATCATCCAGCCGGGGATGTCCTCCTGGCTGCGGGTTACCCCCAAGAGTTGCACTTCCAGGTCGCCCAGCGCCCGGCTGGGCAGCAGGTCCTTCCACAAGCGGCGCGCAAGATGCAGCAGATCCAGGTGCGGCAAGCCGCCGAAAGGGTGCTTGGCGCCGTTGGTCAGGTAGCGGCCGCCCAGCAAGGGCAGGTCGAAGCTCTTGCCGTTGAAGGTGACCAGGGCATCATCCGGCGAAACCTGCCGATTCAATGCCTCGAGGATGGCTCGTTCTTCGATGGGTTCGCGCAGGAAGTATTGAACCTGGCGGAAGCCGCCGGGTTCGAAGCGCCCAAGGCCGATGAGGAAGGCCAGTGTCCCGGAGCCCCAGATGCCGGTACTCTCGGTGTCCAGGAAGATGAAGCGCTCGGGAGGAAGCAGGGCGACGCGGGTGTCGGCGGCCCAGAGCGCCAGTTTGTCCAGGATGGAGGGGAAGCGCAGCGGGTTGAGGCCGTGGGTTTCCTCGGAGGGGATGAAGCGTTCAACGAAGTAGGCTTCGCCAAAATCGGTGAGCTGTGTGGTTCCGCCTACCACGGAGTAGATGGGGTATTCGGCGCGCGGCGCAGCGGGCTGCAGGTTGCCGGCGCCCAGTTGGACGCCGAGGGATTTGAGGCGATCGGAGAGGCTGGTCATGACGGCATTATATGAAAATTGCCTTACAGGGATGGGGAAGCTTTGCCATCATTCAACCCGTCATTGCGAGGAGCATTGCGACGCGGAGCGGCGCAAGCGGACGAAGCAAACTCGAATCCAAACGCTTATTATGCGAGGCTAGCTGGGCGTAAATCTCCACGTTAGCCATCTCCTTTTACGACAAGCCTAATAAGTAACACTTGATCTCTCTCCGAGATTGCCACGTCCGCTGCTCATTGCTTCGCATGAGCGTGCTCCTCGCAAAGACGATCATTGGTGACCTCAAGACCTCGGGCATCAAGACTTCTCGACTTTCATTATCAATGCCTCCAGCAGTGCCTGTGTTTCGCGTTTGCTGCCCTGGCCTTGCTCGCCGCCGGGGCCGACGCAGGACGGGCAGCCGTCCACGCAGCCGCACTCGCGCACCAGCTCATAGGCGCTGCGCATCAACTCGTCGTGGATTTCGAAGAGGCGCTGGCTGAAGCCCATGGCGTCGCCCATCGAGTCGAAGACAGCCACCACCGGCGCGCCGTCGGCGAAGTCGGCTTTGGGGTCGGAGAAGACGCCCAGGTCGCGCGGGTCGCACATCAGGTACAGCGGCGCCAGGTGCTGCAGCACAAAGGACAAGCCTGCCAGCCCGCTGCGAATGCGCACGACGGTTTCGGCACTGCGATGGCAGACCCGGCACAGCGTGATCAGGTTGTCGAGACGATTGGCTTCCTTATAAGAAGCAAATGTACGGAAGGGCGTCTTGTGATGCACGTCATGTGGGCGCCCGTTCTCAGGTGCGCCGCAGACCTGGCAGGTGTACTGGTCTTGGGCGCGGACGGTGTCGCGAATGGCGTTCCACTGCGGCCCGTATTCGTTGGGGTCATTGGTCCACAGGCCGCGCTCGCGTAGATCATTCACGGCGGCTTCGTCCAGCGTCAGCCAGTAGCCGAAGGTGTCCAGCTCCATGGGCGGCAGATCCAGCTCGCCGCCATCGATGCGCTGCGTCCCGGACCACTGTATCTTGTCGTAGCCGATGATCTCCTGCGTGATGTTGAGTTCGCCGAAATGCTTGGCACCGCCGCGCACCGCGGCGCTTTCTTTTTCCTCCACCAGTGAAACCGTGGTGCGGCTCTTAGGCACGGTGTAATAATCGGCATCGATGGGGCGCAGATAGGCTACGTGCTCATCCAGGTCCAGTTTGTCTACAAAATAGGTGGCGCCATCGTGAATGTAAATGGCTTCGGGATGCACCAGCCACATGGCGCCGAAGGGATCCACCTCGCCCACCAGCTTCCAGCCATCTTCGGTTTGCGCCTGGATGACCACGGTGTCCGAGCCCATGCCGCGCAAGCTCACGTTGCGCGAGGGCTGGCCATCGGCCATCCAGAAATATTTTTCGCCGGAAATGTGCAGTTCGCCGCTGTCGGCTAGCACGTCTAAGAATTCCGCCACCTGCTCTGCGGGGATGCTGCCGAAACCGTCGCCGCGGTTGAATGGCAACTCAAATGCTGCGCAGCGCAGGTGAGAAAGCAGGATGAGCAAATTATCCGGGTTGATCAGCGCGTGCTCCGGCGTGCGCCCCATCAGATAATCCGGATGGCGCGCCAGGAATTGATCCAGCGGATTGGAAGAGGCCACCAGGATCGCCGCGGAGGAATCCGCGCCGCGTCCGGCGCGGCCGGCCTGCTGCCAGGTGGCGGCGATCGAGCCGGGATAGCCTGCCAGCACCGCCGCGCCCATGCCGCCGATATCCACACCGAGTTCGAGCGCGTTAGTGGCGACCACCGCGCGCAATTCTCCGGAGCGGAGTCCGGCTTCAATGGAACGACGCTCGCTGACCAGGTAACCGCCGCGGTAGCCGCGGATGGTGGAGGACCTCACCCCCGGCTCCTCTCCCCCGGAGGTGGAGAGGGGTGCCGGAATATTTTTTGGAGTCGAGGCTTTAGCCGGTTGTTTTCGCGAACTGACCCCATCCCCCAACCCCTTCCCCTGAAGCAAGGGAAGGGGAGTTGAAGCCGAATGTTCAGAGTTTGATTCGGCAATCGAAGAACCTTTTTTATCTAGAGCCGAGGAAGTCAGCTTTGTTTCCGACAGCCCCCTTCCCCCTTTCAAGGGGGAAGGGACGGGGTTAGGGGTTTGTTCCCGCAACGTCTTCAGCATCACTTCCACCATGCGCCGCGTGCGCCCGAACAAAATCGTCTGCACGTCGTAGGCCAGCAGGTCCGAAACCAGGCGCACGGATTCTTGCGCCAGGCTGGCGCGCAACCCTAGCTCGGCGTCCACGATGGGCGGGTTGTAGATGGCGAAGTTGCGCTCGCCGCGCGGCGAACCATCGCCATCGATCACCGTGACTGGCTGCTCGATCAGGCGCTCGGCCAGCTCCTGCGGGTTGGCAATCGTGGCGGAGGCCAGGATGAATTGCGGTTTGGCGCCGTAAAACTTGAGCAGGCGCGAAAGCCGCCGCAATACGTTGGCTACGTGGGAGCCGAAAACGCCGCGGTAGCTGTGCATCTCGTCAATGACCACATAGCGCAGATTGCCAAAGAACTCCGCCCACTGTGTGTGGTTGGGCAGGATGCCGGCGTGCAGCATATCCGGATTGGTGATCAGCAGCCGCGCCCCCTTGCGGATCTGGCTGCGGTGGTGCGTGGGCGTGTCGCCGTCGTATGTGGCGACGGGGATGCTGACCCCATCCCCCGGCCCCTTCCTCTTAGAAAAGGAAGAAGAAATTTTGAATTCTGAATTCTGAATTCTGAATTTCGAAGCGTCAGTCCGCAGGGGCGGGGTTTCCCCGTCTCTATGTAAGCTCCCCTGCTCCCCCGCCCCCATGCTCCCAAGCTCCTTCACCCATGTCTCCAGCTCATTCTTTTGGTCGTACGCCAGCGCCTTTGTGGGGAACAGATACAACGCCCGCGCCTGCGGATCGCGTAGCAGCGCGTCCAGGGCAGGCAGGTTGTAGCACAGCGTCTTGCCGCTGGCGGTTCCTGTTACCACGGCGATGTCCTGCCCCGCCTTTAGTAGGTCCCAGGCCTGGGCCTGGTGGCTGTATAGCTGTCCGTAGCCCAGCCTGGCGAAGGCCGCGGCGATGGCGGGATGGATGTCCGCGGGCAGGGGCTGGAACGCAGCCGGGCGGGGTTGTTCTGTATTCCAATGCACGATATTCCCGCCGATGGAGGGTTCTGAGCGCCAGTGCGCGAGGAGCTTTTTAAGATTGTCCATTTTCAATCGTGGGGGTTGCCACGCTCGCAAAAGATGCGAGCTCGCAATACGGTTCAGGCAAGCCTGAACCGAGCTCAGCTTTCCTGTGGGCAAGAAGCCTATTGAGATTGCTCATTCTGGTGGATGAGGAATTATACATAGGTTAGAACTAATTTTCTATCCCCAGTGCAGGTGCAAAGATATTATTCCGCGCCCTGGGGGTAGGGACTTGACAGGCAGGCTAGACCTTTCTCGGAGATTTCGTAGGAAGCAATGCGGCCGCGGGAGCCGGGGTCGGTACGGCAGAGGAAACCGACCATGAGTTCATAGATGACTTTGCGCGTGGCGGAAGGGGAGATGGAGGTGGCCTGGCCGATTATGCGGTGAGTGGTGGTTTGGGGATTATCGAGGACATATTGAAGAACATCGCGGCTGGTGGGGCCGAGGTTGGCGCGGTTGGCGGATTGATGTTGATCAATTTTGACAAATTTGAAGGCGTCGTCTTGAAAGTCGGCGAAGGCTTCGATGAGGACAGGTTCGATGTCGCGGGCTTTATAAGTTTGGAGTTTGACGACGGGTTCGTGCGCTGGGACTCAACATAGAGCATGTTGTCGACACTGGAGGCGATGAAGGAGGAGCCGCGGAAGACACCATCCTTGTTGGTGTGGTGGATGACCACAACGGCCGCGCCGGTATCTTCGGCGAGCTGGTGGAGGCGCTTGAGGATGGGCTGGATCAAGACGGGGTTACTTTCATCGGTGAGGCCAATGACGTTGGCGAAGGCATCGATGATGATGAGCTTTGCGCCCAGGGAACGCGCACGGGAGGGATGAAGTAGAGGGGATCCCTCGTCGCCGCCCATTCGCTTCACTCAGGGCAGGCTCCGCGGCTCGCTCGGGGCATGACTGCGCCCGTACGACAAATCGGACGGAATAAATAAATTGGAGATTACTCGACGAGCTGACCCGCACCCGGCATATCGCGGATCAGCGACCATTTGCGTGGCCTTCGTCGGCAAAGCCGACGTGGCACAAAAGAGCGCCAACGGCCACGCGTTGGAGTTACTACTCGGCTCTGCCGAGTACGCAACATCCACGGAAACTATTCTGCTGCGGCTAATCCTGCGCCGGGAATATCGGTTATTGGGGACCAAACCGGCAGGAGTGCCCGCACGCTACTGGTAGCCAAGTGCCAGATATTCTCCGGATGCGCAACTTCAAGTATGAATAATTGATAGTTTCCGGTACGTTGCGAGTGAAAAACGATGTATTTCCCGTCAGGTGACCATGTCGGATTGCCATCCTCAAGAGGGCTGTCGGTGAGCTGGCGCAGGCCGCTGCCATCGGCGCGCATCAGGTAGATGTCGCCCTTGCCGGTGCGCCAGGATTCGAAGACGATCCATTCTCCATCCGGAGAGTACACCGGGCGCCAATCCAGGCCCGGGCTCTCCGTGAGGCGCTTCACGTTGCTGCCATCGGTGTCCATCACGTAGATCTCGGAGTTGCCGTCGCGGCGCGAGGTGAACGCAATCTTGTCGCCATCGGGGGACCAGTTGGGTTCGTAATCGTGCTCGGGAGCGTCGGTCAGTTGCAAGATATCTTTGCCCTCCTCGCCATCCCGCCCTACCTCGGCAATGAACAGGTCACGGTTCTTGTCGTGCTCCTTCATATAAACGATGTACTTGCCATCCGGAGAAAAGGAGGGGTAGCAATCGAAACCGGGCTGGGTGGTGAACTGCCATTGCTCCGGATCGGCGTCCACAGTCACCAGATATACGTCGCGCAGCACGTCGGAATTTGGGAGGCCGTCGAAGGCGATTAGGCTCCCATCCGGCGACCAGAGGGGGGCTTCGGCAAACGTGTTTGCCAGCCCGCCGGTGAGGGTGTATTCGTCGCTGCCGTCCGGGCGGATCAAGAAGACGTCCCGGCGGCCGCCTTCGCTGGCGGTGAAGGCGATCCAGCCGAGCTGTGAAAGCTCCTGGGCTTTCTGGACAGAGAGTGTGGGGAGGGTATCGAGAGACTCAAGGGTCTCGGCAGGTTCTGCGGTGTCGTTGGATCCTTGCGCCTCCGGCGCGGCTTCGGTTGCGTCCGCGGTCTCCTCCGCGGCCCCAGTTTCGTCGCCGGCGACGGGGGTCTGCGACGGCGCCGCGCACGCGGCGAGGAATGTTGCCAATAAGAGGATGCCGATGACCGGCTTGGGGATTGCCACGCTCGCTATCGCTCGCTCGCAATGGTTTAGGGCGCATTGCAATGCGCCCCTACCAATGGAGGGCATGGATGAATTCGAAATTCGAAATTGGTTTTGCTTTTTTTCGCGAGGGGAGCGTAGTGTTCGCTGCAATGGTGGCTGCATGTCAAACCTCGGTTTGGTCTTCTTCGATCACTTGCTTGGCAAGCTGGGAGAGCTTCTTTTGATCGGCTTCGTCCATGTGCGCGGACTTCCAATAAATGTCCAGCAACTCGTAGGGCGAAAGATCGTTCACGCTGCGATCCTCGGGGATGCGCACGCGCGCCTGCATCTGCGGGCGTTTCACCAGGTGAAATTCGAAGGCATCGGCAGCCGCCTCGCGCAGCATAGATTCGTCTATAAAAGGCTCGAGATCCATGGGGTAATCAATGATCAAACGCAAAACGGCATCTTTCAATTCCGCCTTTGGCGGAATTTCTTTCAGCAGATCATTCATCACACTAAGCTCGGAGGACAGGCGCACTAGTTTATCGATAAAGCGCCGGATATGATCCAGCTTGCGCCACTGGATTTTGGTTTGCCCTTTGGCCAGCTCAAGGATAACGAAATACTTATCATCGCGCGCTTCGCCAAAATCAACCCTTTCGATGGAACCCGGATAAACAACCGGGGGCTGGCGGGTTTCACCGGACGGCGGAGGATCTCCGTTTAGATTCTGCGGCTTGTGGATATGACCCATGGCCACGTAATCGAGCCGCTTATCTTTCACCAGGGATGGCGACAGCACCAGATCGTTGCCGAGCATCACGGCGCGTTCGCCGCCATAGATGGCGCCTTGGATCGAGGCGTGAGCCATGAGCACGATGGGCAAGTTGTGGTCGGCCTCATCGAGATAGCCCTTTACCAGGTCGGCCAGCAGCCCTTCCAGATGAGAATAGATCTCTTCCGTTTCAGTAGTTTCGATGTTGCCATAGGCCAACATTTGCGATCTGGCCACCCAGGGCAAAGCGATCACCTGCAGAGGCAGGTCCCATAAATCACTCGGTCCCAGCAGATTCGGCTTATCCATCACCTTCACGTAGGGGACGTCCAGAGTGCTGTATTCCTCCATGGCGTGGGCACGACCCAGACTGGGAGATAGGTCGTGGTTGCCCACCAAAAGCAGGGTTGGAATCTTTGCCTTGGAGAGCCGAATGATGCGGCGGCCCCATTCCCGCTGAAAGGTCGGCGCGGGGTTGCGGTCTTTATAGGCATCCCCTGCGAAAAGAACCAGGTCGACCTTTTCCGCAATCGCAGTGTCGATGATCTCGTCCAGCGATTTGAGGAAATCCATAACGCGCACGGGCAGCCCGGATTGCGGGTCGTGGCGGCCGTAATTGGCCATGTCGATGTGCGCGTCGGCGAAGTGGAGGAGTTTGAGAGGGGTCATGGATTACGAAATGATAACCCGGGAGACACCCCTCGTCGCAACTGAAGTTGCTCCTCGGGACAGGCTCCGGCACGGAGGTTTTCTATTGGTCATTATGTAAGCACAGGCTACTTGATCTTTATCCAAGTACGTCAAGCTCGATCTGCAAACCCGCGCCCTAACTCGAGGTTGCTTCGGTCGGCTTCATTTCATTTAGCCTCTCTCGCAATGACGAGAAAAAGAAACGCGTCTACTCCGTCGTTGCGAGGAGCACGCTCATGCCCATTCGCTTCGCTCAGGATAAACTCCGCAATGAGCAGCGAGAGCCTGTCCCGAGCGAGCCGCGGAGCCTGCCCTGAGCGGAGCGAATGGGCGGCGACGAGTGAAAGCAATCCCGAAGAATTTTCACGGCCTTCCATTGTAGGCTCGACGTTATGAAATACGGGTGCTCAGTTGAAAGACGTCAGGCCAGATCAGTGATACAGCTTTTTTGATTCGAGACTTGCTTCGTCGGGCGGATGGCTTCGCCTCGCCCTCCTCGCAATGACGAACAAAGTGGCATTCGTAATTCGCAATTCATAATCTTGTCCCTAGCGAGCCGCTTCGCGGCGACGAGGGATCGAAATTGGTTTTGCCTTTTACCCGCTGATTCCGAGCGCCTCGAGCTGCTGCCAGCCCGCCCAGAAGTTGGGATTGATGCGCACGGCTTCCTGCAAATCGGCAACGGCGTTGCCCGTCTCGCCGAGCGCCAGGCGCGCCAAGGCGCGCCAGTAGAGGCTTTCTTCCAAAGTCGGCTCGCTGATGGTTTCATACAAGGTGTAATTGGCCAGGTCGATCACGTCTTGATAACGGCCGGAGTAATAATACGCCCAATAGGGGCCGGTCTGATACCACATCATGCGATAGGGGCGTTCGGCGACATCGTTGGGCAGGCCTGCGTAAAGCTCAAACGCGTAATCGTAGGCGAAAGCGGCATCCACATATTCGAATAAGCGCACGTGGCTGGTACCCACATTGAACCAGGCGAAATATTGGTCAAATCCGGTCAAGGTGGTTGATTCGGCTTTGGCGATCTCCAACGCGTGCCTATTGGCCCACTCTTCATCAGCATATGGACCCAAAGCAGCCAGCATCTCATTCAATTTATCTTCAGGATAGATCACGAGGAACAAGAAGTCGAATGAACGCCATTGGTTAATGAATTCATCGTAAGAGGAGGTCAGGTTCTTGCCAGTGCCGTCTTCGCCGGTCTTCAAATACACGTCTTGAACGGTAAATTCTTCCTTCAAATCATCATAACCGGTGACAAACAAATAGTGCCCTAACCAGGAAATCTTTCCAGACGCGTCGCGTTCCGTATACCCTTTCTCAACCACCACAGGGAAACCAGCGGCAATGACGCGCTTGACGCGTTCGATGTCGCCGCCAACGCGCACCACGGCCTGCAACCCGGGTATCTGACTGTCGACGAAGTCTTCCATTTCGTAGGGCATGACGTTTTTATCGGGTTTGCCGCGGGCCACGCGATCGAGATTGGGGTCGTCAACGCCGGGCTTGACGTAGTCCTCAACATCCGCGCGGGTGCCACCCCAACCCCAGAAAGTCAAAGCCATGGCCAGCGTGGCTGGCCCGCAAAGATTCCAGCCCCCGTATTGATCGACGTATTTAAAGCCGGTCAATTGCACGGATGGCGGAATTGGATCTTCCGTTGGCAATGGCGTCGCCGTAGCGACCCGCGGAGTTCGAGTAGGCGAAGGGGTCAGGGCCGCGGCGGTTGCCGATGCAATCGCCGACTGATTTTCAACGGGGATGAAAATGGCCTCTTCAGGGGGGTTGAAAAAATAATTGATATTCGATCTAAGGGCGTCCACGCGCCAAGCCAGGCGTTCGTGAACGAAGGGAACATTGTAGAAGAGAAAGGCAAGGGCAATTAAGCCAAGCGTGGCGCCAAACCGGCGGCTCCAGCGATTGGGTTGATTGCGTTTGACCGAGAACGGGCGAAAGAACGGATTTTGCGACTGCACGCCGCGCGGATTATATCCGCCCGAAAACGCATCGGCGAAGCATCCGATGCGCAATTTTGCCTAGGGAGTGGGCGAGGCGGTTTCCATCGACTGCGTAGGAATAACGCCTTCGGTAGACGTACTGATCGGCGAATCGATAGTGATCGATTCGCCCCTCGCCGCCCAAAGGAAGAAGCCGGCGATCAGGCCGAACATGACGATGGCAACGATCACCACAATGCGTGCTGTTTTTCTTTTGGCTAACATCCGCTCACTTCAAAAAAGCGATAGGGCGGCTGGTTAAGCCAGCCGCCCTATCGATAACCTCTTATCCATTAGCCTCGATGCGCACGAACAACCCGGCTAAGCTGTTCCACCAGTCGCTCAAGGCGTTCGCCAGGCTCGCATTCGCTCCGGAGTTCGCGGAAGCATCCAGATTAGCATTCAGGCAGATCAGCCCGAGGAGGCAGTTTTCGCCATTGGCTTCCAGATCAGCCTCAATGCCCTCGCCATCCACATTAGTGTTTGCATCGATGGCGCCATCCCAAAATCCACCAGTTGCGGCACTGGAGTTCGCCGTGAAGCAGACCAGGTCGAGGAAGCAGCGCTTATTGCTGGTTGTTGACACGTTGGCCGCAAGGCTATCTCCCCCATCAACTGAGCCGGCAGCAGATGCGTTGATGCAGAGAAGTCCAAGCAGGCAATTCGCTTCATCGGCTGCCGCATCCTCGCTGCCACCCGCGCCAGCAGCAGGTATCGCCGCGTCTCCACCCTGCGCGTCTCTGGCGGCGCGCTCCTCAGGAGAAACAGAAATGGCATCAATGAAGGCGTCCAAGATTGGAAACGAGATCGTATAACCAGCGGCGGCTGCGCCTAAAACACACAGCGCCCCGGCGGCGATAAGCGCCAGCAAGACGGCTAGCAATGATCTGCGGCGCCTGTTTCGTGTTTCGGTTGCCATAATTCACCTCCAAGCACGACAGGAATTGGGCGAATAGCAAACTCCTGTTCACAAAAACGAAGCATCATTTTTGCGCGTTATTGCTGCATGAGATGAGAGGAGGATTAGGGGTATGGGACGGAATCACCCGCGTTATCGATTTTGTTTAACGCGGATAAACGCTGATGAACGCGGACAGATTTGCTTGCCATCCGCGTCTACCAGCGTTCATCCGTGTTCTAATAGAACGTTTCTATATAGGGTTGAATGATGAAGGAAAAGACGTTATATTGCATCAAATAATATAGGAGACCCTGTAACGAAAGGAAAAAATGAAAATAAGAAACGAAATTCGCCTATTTTTTCTTATGGGCCTGATCCTGACTTTGGGATTGGCCGCCTGCGCACCTGCTTCGGGAGCGCCGGAAGGTGAGGCGCCTGAAGAAGAGGCAGCCACTTCGGCACCTGAGGCGGAAGCCACTGAGCCACCTGCGGGTGGGGAAACCGGCGGCGGGGAAGCCATGGGAGCTATCGTGATCGACGCCACGGATGCATGCTCGCTGCTCACGCAGGAGCAGGTGGCGGCCGCGTTCGGCAAGGAAGTCACAACGGTGGAAGCCGCCAGCGGATCCGGATTCGGCGGAACAATTGCTACGGGTTGCGATTACGAATTCGGGGCGGACACGGACACAAAGCTGCGCGTCACATTCTATGATGGCGATGCGGCCAAACAGTACTTCTACGCCCTAGTCACCGCAGCCGGCGAAAGCTGCGATGCATTCTTCGAAAAGCTTTTCGATATTGGGTTCGGTCAGAGCGGGGAAGCCGGGATGGATCTAAGTTCAACGTTGCTTGGCGATCTCTATCGCCAATATGTTGAGATCTTCGAGGGCTGCCCATCTTATGTGAACATTACCGATCGCACGGATGTGGGCGAAAACGTTCTGACCACCGAATTGATCGTCTTCAACTGGACAAGCAACGTGGCGGTTCTCGGAGCCGATCGGGTGGTGGAACTCACGTACCAGGAGCCGGTATCCCCGGAAGCTCAGGCAGATTTCCAGACCGCGACCGATCGCGATAGCTATTATGCTGCGGCACAACCGTATGCCGACTCGATCCTGGCCGGGTACACGGAGACCTTGATCGATCTGTTACACGAAGCTACGATGCAATAGGCTGGCACACGACAATCGCCGCAAAACAGCGGCGATGAGGGCGCATTGCAATGCGCCCCTATGATTCATCAAAAAAAGACCTCCGGTAAATGCTGGAGGTCTTTTCGTTCTTGCGCGTCGGAGAATTCGACCATTACGACTTCGATATGGAATGGCCTCGGATCTGACCCCTAACCCCGGCCCTTTCCCCATCACTGCATGCTTCGCATGCTGGGGGAAGGGGGTTGAACCTTTGAGGCTCGAACCAACTTCGGCAATCGAAGAATCTTTTGTATTTGGAGTCGAGGCTTTAGCCGGATGTTTTCCCCCCTGCTCCCTGCTCCCGTGCTTCCCTGCTCGTTCCGTAGCGTCTTCAACATGATCTCCACCATTCGGGCGGGTTTAGTCAAGTCTTGGGATCGGTGGAAACGCCAAGGAACCATCCCTCGTCGCCGCAAAAGCGGCTCGCTCGGGACGGGCCCGCCCCTACGATTGAAAAGAGACCGCCAGAAAATTCTGGCGGTCTCTTTTTTGTTACGCGTCGCGGAATTCGCCTTCGACCACTTCGCCTTCACCCTCACCGGGTTTGTGGCTGTTGCCATTGCTATGGCCGGTATGGCCATTGGCGCTGGCGGCAGGTCCGCTGGCTTGCTGCGCAGCGTCGAGCTGCTGGCTCAGCGCGTGGAAGGCGTTCTGCAGTTCGTCGCTGAGGCGCTTGATCTTGTCTTTATCTTCGCTTTCGAGCGAACTGCGCAGTTCTTTCACTTTGGCTTCGATGTTGCCGCGTTCGGCAGCCGGCACCTTGTCGCCCAGATCCTTGAGGGTCTTCTCGGTCTGATAAGCCAGACCATCGGCGGTGTTGCGAGCTTCGACCAGCTCGCGGCGTTTGCGATCTTCGCCTTCGTGTTCGCGAGCTTCCTTCACCATGCGCTGGATGTCACTCTCCTGGAGATTGGTCGAAGCGGTCACGGTGATCTTCTGCTCTTTGCCGCTGGCGCGGTCTTTGGCACTCACGTTGAGGATGCCGTTGGCGTCGATATCGAAAGTAACTTCGACTTGCGGCGCACCACGCGGGGCGGCCGGGATGCCTTCCAGGCGGAAGTGACCCAGGCTCATGTTATCATTTGCCTGAGCGCGCTCCCCTTGCAGGATGTGCACGTCCACAGCAGTCTGATTATCTTCGGCGGTGGAGTAGACCTCGGTCTTCTTCACCGGGATGGTGGTGTTGCGTTCGATCATGGTGGTCATCACGCCGCCCAGGGTTTCGACGCCCAGGGACAGCGGAGTCACATCGAGCAGCAAGACGTCCTTGACGTCGCCGCCCAGAACGCCGGCCTGAATGGCAGCGCCGACAGCGACCACCTCGTCTGGGTTGACACCCTTATGAGGTTCTTTGCCGGTCAGTGAGCGAACGAGTTCCTGCACCATGGGCATGCGGGTAGCGCCACCCACGAGCACGACCTCGTTCAAGTCGCCAGATTTGATACCAGCGTCCTTAAGCGCGGCTTCAAAAGGTCCGCGCAAGCGGGCAACCAGAGATTCAGTGAGCTGCTCCAGCTTGGAACGACTTAGTTTGGTCACCAGATGCTTGGGACCCGATGCATCTGCGGTCACATAGGGCAGATTGATCTCTGTTTCCATCACAGAAGAGAGTTCGATCTTGGCTTTCTCCGCGGCTTCGCGCAGACGCTGAAGCGCCTGGCGGTCAGAGCGCAGGTCAATGCCTTGTTCTTTCTTATACTCATCGGCCATAAAGTTGACGATGGCCTCGTCCCAGTCATCGCCTCCCAGGTGAGTATCACCATTGGTGGCTTTGACTTCGATCACGCCGCCGCCCACTTCCAGGACGGAAACGTCGAAAGTACCGCCACCCAGGTCGAAGACCAGGATGGTTTCATTGTCTTTCTTGTCGAGGCCATAAGCCAGGGCGGCGGAGGTGGGCTCATTGATGATGCGCAGCACCTCGAGACCGGCGATCTTGCCGGCATCCTTGGTAGCCTGGCGCTGGCTGTCGTTGAAGTAAGCAGGGACGGTGATGACTGCCTTGTCCACTTTTTCGCCAAGGTAAGCTTCGGCGTCAGCCTTCAGCTTGCCCAGGATCATGGCGGAAATTTCCTGCGGACTGAACTCTTTCTTAGCCACGGGAATCTTCACCATGACGCCATTGGCAGGCCCTTCGACCACTTCATATGGCACCATCTTGCGCTCGGTTTCCACTTCATTGAAGTGACGACCGATAAAACGCTTGATGGAGGAAACGGTGTTCTCCGGGTTGATGACGGCCTGGCGCTTGGCGGTTTGGCCTACCATGCGTTCGCCGTTCTTGTTGAATCCGACGACCGAGGGCAGCAGTCGCGAGCCTTCGGCGGTGGGGATCACAATAGGATCGCCGCCTTCCATGACGGCGGCCACGCTGTTGGTGGTACCTAGGTCGATACCGATTATTTTAGGCATTTTTGATTACTCCTCTATTGGTAATTAGGCGAGTGAAAAGTGATTAGTGAGTAGTGATTAGTGAGTAGTGATCAGTAATCAGGTACTCAGGAATCGGGATTCACCAGCCATGTGCACATGATAGGGAGAATGCGAAAGAATGACGTTAACGGAGTATCGGATTTGTATAAACGTAATCGTGTGCAACCCCTCTCCAAGGTCCAAGAATGAAGAGCACTAAGATTGACTCATAGTGCTAGACTAAGGGAGATGAAAGCTATCCGCCTTCATGACTTTGGAGACGCCGGCCAGCTTACCTACGAGGATGTACCCGAACCGGTACCGGGTCCCGGAGAAGTTAGGGGCAAGGTTGAAGCGGCTGGATTGAACTTCATCGATATCTATCATCGCCGAGGGCTGTATCCGAACTCGCTGCCGTTCATCCTGGGCAGCGAGTTTTGTGGGATCGTAGATGCGGTGGGCGAAGGGGTTACTGACTTCCAAGTCGGCGACCGGATGGCGACGGCCTCGGCGCGCGGAGCGTATGCCGAGTACGCCGTGGCTCGTGATGAATGCCTCCGCGATGAACAGCCCGATTCCCAGAATGATGAGCATGAGCCCCGCGTAGTTGATCGGCAGG
>Ga0209751_10000753_pt1 | contig 34440 bp, 35 predicted proteins | sample RifCSP13_1_FD_184019 | JGI IMG/M metagenome (GOLD analysis project Ga0209751, IMG submission 184019) | Soil microbial communities from Rifle, Colorado - Rifle CSP2_sed 13_1 (SPAdes) (version 2) | ecosystem: Environmental > Terrestrial > Deep subsurface > Rock core/Sediment | place: Rifle...
TTGCGGGATGACGGCCGACCCGATCTGGTTCCGTCCCGCGCCCCGCCCGACGCACATCCCCGCGGCGCCCGAGCGCCCCGCGCCGGCACAGGTCGCGTTCGAGATCGATGGTCGCCCGGTCACCGTCCCCGAAGGCTCCACGATCCTCGAGGCCTGCCGGACCGAGGGCATAGAGACCCCCACGCTCTGCTTCCTCGAGAACCTCACGCCGGTCAACGTCTGCCGCGTCTGCGTGGTCGAGTTGGAAGGCGCCCGGGTGCTGGCCCCGGCCTGCTCGCGCAAGGTCGAGCCGGGCATGAAGGTCCATACGGACTCCGAGCGCGTGCGCACCAGCCGCAAGGTCGTGCTGGAGTTGCTGGGCTCGTCCGTGGACCTCTCCACGGCGCCGGAGGTCGCCGGCTACATGGCGCGTTACGGCGCCGACCCGTCGCGCTTCGCGGCACCCGACGCGCCGGCCGCCACGGTCGCCCAGCCGGTCAAGATCGACAACGAGCTGTACGTCCGCGACTACGCCAAGTGCATCCTCTGCTACAAGTGCGTCGAGGCCTGCGGGGCGGACGCCCAGAACACCTTCGCCATCGCCGTGGCCGGACGTGGCTTCGAGGCCGGGATCTCGACCGAGTGGAACGTCGGGCTGCCCGATTCGGCCTGCGTCTACTGCGGCAACTGCATCGGCGTCTGCCCCACCGGCGCGCTGATGTTCCGCAGCGAGCACGAGATGCGCGCCGCCGGCACGTGGGATGAGGCCGCTCAGACCAGGACCGACACGATCTGCCCCTACTGCGGCGTCGGCTGCACGCTGACGCTGCACGTCCAGGAGAACGAGATCGTCAAGGTCACCTCTCCGCTCGACGCCGACGTCACGAACGGGCACCTGTGCGTCAAAGGCCGCTTCGGCTTCGCCTTCGTCCAGGAACGACCGGCGCCCGAATGACGGGGCCCCGGGCCAGCGGCATCGTGCTCGCCGGCGGGCGATCGACGCGCTTCGGCGCCGACAAGCTCCGGGCCGACGTGCGCGGCCGGCCGCTGCTCGAGCACCCGATCCTCGCCCTCGCGGAGGTCTGCGGCGAAGTGCTCGTGGCCCTGGCGGCGGATGCGCCCGAGCCGACGCTACCCGGCGTGGCCGGCGTACCGATCCGCATCGTCCGCGATGCGGTCGACGGCGCCGGCCCGCTGGCCGGGCTCGTCGCCGGCCTCGAGGCAGCCGGGGAGGGGGTCGCCCTGGTCGTCGGCGGGGATCAGCCGGACCTCCGGCCGGAGCTGCTGCGCCTCCTCGTCTCGTCGCTGGGCACCGGAGCCGCGGCCGTGCTGGCCGACGGGGACGCCCCGCGTTCGCTGCCCCTCGTCGTGCGGCGCGATCCCGCCCTGGCCGCCGCGCGTCGGGTGCTCGGCTCCGAGCGGCGGTCGCTGCTGGGGGTCATCTTCGGCCTCGGCGCGGTGGTGCTGCCGGAATCGACCTGGCGCATGGCCGATCCCGAGGGTTCCTGGCGTCGCGACGTGGACCGGCCGGAGGATCTACCCGGCCACCGGTCCGTACCCTAGAACCCTGGCCCCGAGGCCGCTGAAATCGGCCTCGTTGCGGGTCACGATCGTCGCCTCCAGGCGCCGAGCGAGCGCTGCGATGAGCACGTCGCCAAGACTTCGGCTGCTCGTTCTGCCCGCCTGCCGCCGTAGCTCGCCGGCCTCCGCCGCACCATCGGGGTCGAGGGCCACGTATTCCAGAGCCTGGAGGAACCGGTGGATGATCTCGCGCTCCTCATCGCTCCCACCCGACAGCGCCTCGGATGTCACCACGTCGCACGTATAGAGAAGCCCGGTTTCGGCGAAACAGGCCTCGACCACCGACTTGACGCCCGGCTTGGCCAGTGACCAGTCGATGGCGACGGTCGTGTCGAACAGGTAGCTCATCGATCCTTGTCCCACAGACGGTCGTCGCGCGAGCGATCCTCGCGCAGCGACCGGACCCAGCGGTAGGCCTCGTCGGCATCCATCCACTGGGACTGGCCCGTCGCTGCGCCGTATGTCTCGTCGAGCACTCGGCGCAACTTGTCCCTCTTGAGACGGAGTCGGACAGCCTCGGCCACGTAGGCGCTGCGTCCGCGCGGGCCGGCGTAATCGTCCACCTCGCGGATCAGCTCCACGGGGAGCGTCAGGTTCGTGCGCGCCATGGCCATCGGGCCGGCCTCCGGTAGTGTGTGAGACGATGCGCATATTCTAGCACACGACACGGGGCCGCCGCGGTGCGCGAAGATGGGCGTCACGGAGGTGACGATGACTCGGACGGTCTTCAGGGGCGGGCGGGTGTTCGACGGGACGGCGACGCTGGCGTCGGCGGACGTGGTGGTCGAGGACGGGCGGATCGTGGACGTCGGTCCAGGGCTCGACGGGGACGAGGCGGTGCAGCTCGATGAACGGGCCGTGCTACCCGGCCTCTTCGACTGCCACACGCACGTGATGATCGACCGCATCGACCTCATGCGCGAGCTCGAGACGCCATTCTCGTACTGGTTCTACGTGGCCATCGAGAACCTGCGCAAGACCCTGGCCATCGGCATCACGACCGTCCGTGACGCGGCCGGCGCGGACCTGGGCATCAAGATGGCCGCGGAGGAGGGCTTGATCGCGGGCCCGCGGCTGCGCATCGCCATCACGGCCCTCTCCCAGACCGGCGGCCACGGCGATGGCTGGATGCCGTCGGGCTACGACATCACATCCCCGACCTATCCCGGCATGCCGTCCGGCATCGTCGACGGCCCCGACGAGATGCGCCGCCGGGTCCGCGAGATCGTCCGCGCCGGCGCCGACCACATCAAGGTCTGCACGTCCGGTGGCGTCCTGTCACCGCGCGACGACCCGCGCCACGGTCATTTCAGGGACGCGGAACTCGCCGTCCTCGTCGAGGAGGCGAACGCGGCCGGCATCTTCGTCATGGCCCACGCCCAGGGCGCGCCGGGCATCAAGGCGGCGGTGCGGGCCGGCATCCGCTCCATCGAGCACGGCATCTTCCTCGACGAGGAGGCCATCGCGATGATGCTCAAACGCGGCACCTGGCTCGTGCCCACGCTTCTCGCCCCACAGGGCGTGCTCGACGCGGCGGCCGCCGGCGCTGCCATACCGGCGGCCAGCCTGCGCAAGGCGCACGAGGTCATCGACATCCATCGCGCTGCCGTGCGGAGGGCCATCGCGGCGGGCGTGAAGATCGCCATGGGCACGGACTCGGGCGTCACGCCGCACGGCCACAACCTGCGCGAGCTGGCCCTCCTGGTCGAGAACGGGATGACGCCGCTGGGCGCCATGCTGGCCACCACGCGCAGCGCCGCCGAGCTCATCGGCGTCGAGGACGAGCTGGGCTCGATCGAGCCGGGCAAGCGCGCCGACCTGGTCGTCGTGGCCGGCGATCCCTTCGACTACGCGGACCTGGGCGACCGCGTGCGGGCCGTCTACCAGGACGGCCGGCTCGTCTCCGGGGCGGTCTGATGGGCGAGGTCCAGACGGTTCGCGGTCGTGTCGAGGCAGCCGAGATCGGCTTCACGCTGCCCCACGAGCACACGCGCTGCGTGCTCTGGCACATCCCGAACCGCTGGGACTACTGGCAGCTGACCGGCGAGGAGGACCTGATCGCCGGGGAGCTTGGCCTCTTCCGCGACGCGGGCGGGAGCTGCGTCGTGGACGTGACGCTGCAGAGCATCGGGCGCGACGCTGCCCGGCTCCGGCGCCTCTCGGAGGCCACGGGCCTGCACCTCGTCATGGGCTGCGGCTGGTACCGCCAGGCCTACTACCCGGCCGAGGCGCGCATCGGGCGGCGCACGGTGGACGACCTCGCCGCCGAGCTCGTGCGCGAGTTCCACGAGGGCGCCGACGGGACCGATGTCCGTCCGGGCATCATCGGCGAGATCGGCACCGACAAGCCCTGGATGTCCGGCGAGGAGGAGCGCGTCCATCGCGCCGCGGCGAGGGCTGCCCGCGCCACGGGCATGGCCGTCACGACGCACGCGGTCATGTCCGGGGTCGGCCTGGCGCAGCTCCGGGTCTTCGACGAGGAGGGGCTGGACCCGGGCCGCGTCGTCGTCGGCCACGCGGATTCGAACCCCAGCCTCGACCACTACCTCGGCATCATCGCGCGCGGCGCCAACCTGGAGTTCGACTTCTTGGGCATGAGCTTCACGCCGGTCGAGCGCCACGGCGAGCCGCGGCTCATCCGCCTGCTGCTGGAGCTGCTCGGTCGCGGTCACGCTGAGCGCATCCTGCTCAGCCAGGACGTCTGCCACGACAGCCAGCTCAAGGCGTACGAAGGCAACGGCTACGTCTACCTCTCCGAGACGTTCCTGCCGCGCCTGCGGGCGTCCGGCGTGGACGAGGCGACGATCCGCACCATGACGGTCGAGAACCCGCGCCGCATCCTCACCCTCGCCGCCGCGGGCTGATGGGCGCCCCGGCCGCGGGGGAAGTCCCCGTCCAGGTCTTCGGGCGCAAGGACTCCCGCCAGACGCAACGGGCGCTGCGCTTCTTCAAGGAGCGGCGCGCCGCCGTGTCCTTCGTCGACCTGGCCGCGCGGCCGATCGCCCCGACCGAGCTGCGGCGCTTCGCCCAGCGCCTGGGTGCCGAGGCGCTCATCGATCGCGATGGGCGCCGATACCGGGATCTCGGGCTGGGCCATCTGCGCCTGGACGAGGCCGAGATCATCGAGCGGCTGCTGGCCGATCCCGGCCTCCTGCGCCTGCCGCTCGTGCGGCGGGGCGAGGCCTCTGTCGCCGGGCCGGACGAGGCGGCCTGGAAGGCGCTACTGGTCCGTTGACCCCGACGAGCGACCCCGACCCGACCAGGCCAACGCTCCGCCGACCACCACCGCGCCCGCTCCGGCGGCCGCCCAGAACGGATCGCCGGTCATGAAGCTGCCGGGGATGACGCCGAGCCCCTGGCCCAGCCAGACCACGCCTGCGAGCGCGATGACCGCGCCGGCCAGCATGCGCACCCGGGCGCCGACGAACGGCATCAGTACGGCTCGACCGTCGACCAGTCCAGCGCGGGATCGTCGAGCCACGGGTTCCCGGCAAGGGCGCTTCCGTTCGAGAGGTAGGTGCGCAGCTCGGTACCGGGCGATCCGTCTTCGTGGCGAGCGTACATCACGACGTCGCCGCGGCCATCGCCGTTCGTGTCGCCGGCGGCGAGCTTGATGCGGTCGAACGCGATGGTCGATGCATGCAGGTCCGTGGCCACGAACGACGTCCCGTTGGCGCGCAGCCCGACGAAGCTGAAGCCGGTTTCCGTCGCGACCGCCAGGGCAAGGTCGTCCCGGCCGTCGCGGTTCCAGTCGGTGACGACGGTCTGCGTCGTGACTCGTCGCAGGGCCGAGCCGTCGTACCACTGCGTCGCGCCGTCCTCGAGGCCGCCCGCTTTCGACTGCGCCACCCAGTAGACGAGGCCGGCCTCGCCGCCGTCGGTCTCCGCCACGAGGTCGGCGCGGCCGTCACCGGTCACGTCGGCCGCGAACACCGCCGAGTCGCCGAGGGCCAGGGGTCCGGTCCACCACGTCAGGGCCGCCTCGAAGGCCGTCCGCGTGCTGTTCGCACGCAGGACGTAGAGCGTGGACTGCGTCGGATCCTCGGCGCCGACGAGCAGCCCGACATCGTCGACGAGGTCGGCGTCGAAGTCCCCCGCCACGAGCCGTATGGCGCGCTTCCCGTCGCGCTCGACGGGGAAGCCGACGCCGGCGGTGGCCGAGTCCCACCATGACTCCGGGTCGCCGTACCCCGCGCCGGTCGGCCTCAGGATCACGATGCGTTCCGCGGCGTCTCCGTCGCGCATGAGCACGATGAGCTCGTGCTCGCCATCGCCGTCGATGTCCGCGGCGATCCGATCGAGCGTCACGGCATCCGCGAGAGGGATCGGGTCGGGAGCCGACGGCGCGGCGAACCGGGAACCCGTCGAGAGGTACACGTGGGCGTCGACGCCGGCCTCGGTGGGCACGACCGCCGCGCCGTCGCCGGTCACGCCGCCGGAGATCTCGTGCTTGCCGGGGTCGCTGATCTCGAGCGTGGAACCGTAGTAGATGCGCATGATCTCCTCGAGCGTCAGGCCCTTCCGGCCGCAGTCGTAGACGCCCTTCTGGTAGAGCCGGAACCCGTTGGTCTGGGCCCCACAGCCGGAGATCGATCCTGGGTAGTAGCCGGTCAGGATGAACTGGCCCGGGACGCCGTTGCGCGAGCGGCGGATCGAGATCGCCCATGTCGCGGCGACGGCGGCCTTCTGGGAGGCCGACGCATTGCGCGTCTCGGGTCGGTAGACCTGGTCCGCGGAGTTGTCCTTCACGTCGTAGCAGGCGCCGCCCGGACTCGTCCCGCCGCGGTAGGTCATCGCGTAGTACCAACCGTACTGCTTCGCGGCGATGGCCCCCGCCCGCAGCGACGCCGTCGGGAACGCCGAGGGCCACTCCCAGGACACGGTGTTCTCGACATACGAGCGGAAGGCGACCGTCTGGACCTGGCCGGCTGCCGGACCGTAGGTCCGATAGACCCTGATGGTCTTGGGCGGCACGTAGTGGTTCTTCCAGCCGGTGCACGACGTGGCCGCCGTGGCGACCGGTGCAGAGGACGGAAGAACCGTCGCGGACGCGGTCAGGGCGAACACGATCACCGCGACCGCCAGGCGGCGGTACATCGCGGCAGATTGTCGGCGTTGAGGGCGGTGCGGTCAACCACCCGTCGGTACCGCTGTCGGAGGACCGCCAGCGCCCGGGCCAAGCACGCCGCCCGCTACGGACGCGGGAACGCCACCTCGATCCGGCCGGCGCGGATCCGCAGCGGGTAGTAGCGCAACCGCCGGACGCGGGTGGCGGCGCGGGCCTGCGCCTTGGCGTCGGCGGTCTCCGGTTTCGCGGGGCGGTCGGGCGGTTGCCAGGTGGGGTGATAGCCACCCTCGGGGTCGAGGGCGCCGGTCGTCGGGAAGCGAACTGTCTCGCCCGTGCAGAGGTCGAAGCGTCCTGCGTGCAGCGGACAGCCCACGACGCACCCCTCGAGCACCCCCTGTGACAGCGGCGCGGACATGTGCGGGCAGCGGTCGTCGGTGGCGAGGAGGCCGGCCTCGGTATGCGCGAGGAGGACGTCGAGATCGCCGCGCGTGATGCGCAGCAGGGTGCCCGGCGGGAGCTCGTCGAAGGACGCGACGGCCTCGAACGGCGACGCCGCCGTGCCCGGCGCCTGGAGGCCGGTGGGGATGGGCAGCACGCGAGGCTCGACCATGGACAGATGGTAGCGCGGGAACCCAGTCCCCTCGGCCGACGTCAGCGTCGTGCGGAACGCGGACGCGGCCTGACCGAATGAAGGCGCGGACCGCCCGCCAGAGAGGCGCTCACCATGTGGCATCTCACGCCCCGGCCGACGCGGCGGCCGACACTCATCCTCCTGACACTGCTGGCCGTCGCCGCCCTCGCTGCCGCCTGCGCATCCGGCGGGGCATCCGTGCCGCTCGACCGGCAGTCGGCAGGCGACGACACGCTCGGTGGTTTCCAGCCTCCGGCCGAGGGCCCGGTGGCGACGGCGGGCCCCGCCGACGGCAGCGGCGACGACTCGGCGGCCCGCGACGAGACCCTCGTCGTCAAGACCGGCACGCTCGACCTCGAGGTGAAGGACTTCGACGCCTCGCTGGCCAGGGCGCGCACGGCCATCATCGGCCTGGGCGGCTACATCAGCGGCTCGCAGATGGCCTTCGACGGGGACCGGCCGTACGCCTCGATCACCTACCGCATCCCGGCCGCGCGCTGGGACGACGCCCTGGTCGCCCTGAAGGGCCTGGCCACGAAGGTTGTGGGCGAGCAGACCCAGGCCGTCGAGGTGACCTCGGCGGTGATCGATCTCGATGCCCGCATCGACAACCTGCGCGCCACCGAGCGCTCACTGCAGGCGATCATGGCCAAGGCCACCAAGATCCCCGACATCCTCGAGGTCCAGTCGCAGCTCAGCAACGTGCGCGGCCAGATCGAGCAGCTGGTTGCCGAGCGCGACCACCTGAAGGATCAGGCCGCCTACGGCACGATGACGGTCGGCTGGACCATCCCGCTCGTGGCCGTGACGCAGGCCCAGCAGGGCTGGGACCCGGCGAAGACCGTGGACGAGGCGGTCGCCCAGCTCGTTCAGCTGGGACAGGGCCTCTTCTCGATCGTCATCTGGTTCGCCATCGTCGGCCTGCCGCTCTTGATCGTCGGACTCGTGCTGCTGGGCATCGCCCTGGTCGCTGCGCGACGACTGGGCTTCGGGCGGCGCCCGCCGGTCGAGCCCCAGGCCGGGGGCACCGTCCACGCGTAGGTCAGTCGAGCGTGGGGACCGGGATCGACGCCGGGGCCCCCTGGGCCTCGCCCTCGTGGCCGAAGGTCGTGCGCAGCGGGACCTCGACCAGCAGCGCCGTCGCCAGGGCGGCCACGATCGCCGCGCCCACACCGAGCCAGAAGCTGCCGGCGATGGCCAGCGAGATGGCCTGGTGGAAGCCCTGCACGAAGTTCGGGATGAGCTGTTCGATGGCCGGCCGGAACTGCTGCGGGACCTGCTGCAGCCAGGCCATCGGATCGCCACCCACGCTGGTCAGCTGACTCGCGTCGAAGGATCCCGGCGGGATGTTGGAGACGACCTGCCGGGGCACGCCGGCCGCGACCAGTTGGCTCGGGATCTGCTCCGTGAGCCCGCTGCGGAAGATCGTGAAGCCGAGCGTCAGGCCGACCGTGCCGCCGACCTGCCGGAAGAGCGTCAGGTCGCTCGTCGCAGCGCCCAGCTTCTTCATCGGCACGGCGTTCTGGACGATGATCGTGAAGACGGCGAGCGACGGCCCGACGCCCAGGCCGGTGATGAACATCCAGGCCCAGAGCGCCGGGAACGGCGTGTCGGCGCGGAGGTTCGTCATGAGCACGAGCCCTGCCGTGACGAACACCAGGGCGCCCACGGTGATCCATCTGTAGCGGCCCGTGCGGCTGACGATCTGGCCCGAGGCGACCGAGCTGGCGATCAGCCCAGCCAGGAAGGGCAGCAGGTTGTAGCCCGATTCGGTGGCGCTCGAGCCCTGCACGACCTGGAACCAGATGGGCAGGAAGATGATCGCCGCGAAGAAGCCGAAGCTGGCCATGAAGACGGCCACCATCGAGAGTGAGAACGTCCGGTTGCGGAACAGGTCCAGCGGGACGATGGGCTCCTTCGCCCGCGCCTCGATCCGGACGAACACGGCGAGGAGCGCAAGTCCCGCCCCGATCCAGCCCCACACGCCGGGGTCGGACCAGTCGCCATTCTGGGCGTTGGTCAGGCCGATGAGGACGGGCACGATGCCGGCCGTGAAGGCGGCGGCGCCGAGGTAGTCGATGCTCGGGCGCGCCCCTTCGCGCTTCAGCGTGGGCAGCAGCCGCCAGATGATGTAGAGCGTGATGGCGCCGATGGGCAGGTTGACGTAGAAGACCCAGTGCCAGCTGATCCGGTCGGTCAGGAAGCCGCCCAGCGCGGGACCGATGAGGGCGGAGACGCCGAACACGGCGCCGAAGAGGCCCTGGTACTTGCCCCGCTCGGCGGGCGTGAAGAGGTCGCCGATGACGGCCAGCGAGATGGGGAAGATGGCCCCGGCGCCGAGGCCCTGGATGCCTCGGAAGAGGATGAGCTGCCACATCTCCTGGCTGAGGCCCGAGAGGGCCGAACCGATGAGGAAGAGCGAGACGCCGATCATCAGCATCGGCCGACGCCCGAAGAGGTCGGACAGCTTGCCGTAGATGGGCCCCGTGACGGTGCTCGTGATGAGGTAGATGGTCACGACCCACGTGTAGAGGTCGTTGCCCCTGAGGTCGCTCACGATCCGGGGCAGGGCCGTGCCCACGATGGTCTGGTCGAGTGCGCTCAGGAAGAGGCCGAGCAGGATCGCGAAGAGGATCTCGTTGCGGGCGCGTGTCGAGACCTCGACGGCGGGCTTGAGGGCGCCGCTGAAGCCGGCCTCGGCCGCGGCGGGGCTGCTCTCCGTCATCGGGCGCTGATCTCCCTGGTGTCGGGGTGGAAGGGACAGGCGGGCTCGGACTCGGGGTCGAAGCCGACTCGCTCGATCGTCGTGCGGACGATGCGCACGGCAGCCAGGCAGGTGCGTTGCTCGTCGGGAGTCATGGCGTCGAGGAGGCGTGCCATCTGCCGCTGGTGGAGGAGCTCGTGCTCCTCGGTGACGGCGCGCCCGGCATCGGTCAGGCGAACGCGGACGACGCGCCGGTCGGCGCTGTCGTGGAGGCGTTCGACGAGCCCGCGCTCCTCCATCCGCGACACCAGGCCGGTGGCGCTGGAGAGTGAGACGTCGATGGCCTCGGCGAGGAGGGTCATCGTCAGCGGACCCTCCGCTTCGAGCATCATGATGACGTGCAGGTGCGCCGTGCTCGCCGACTGGTGTCGGGTCCGGTGCGCCTTGAGGTGACGCGCTCGCGCGACGAGCGGCTGCAGCTCGGCGGCGATCTCGGGTGCGAGCGAGGTGGCGGTCGCCATGCGGCCGACGATCTCCTTCGTATCGAGTGAATAGTTCGTAGGGCGTTGATTATCATGGGGGCAACGATGTTGTCAAACGTGAGGGACAGATGCGCTTCGCGCTCATGATCGAGCCGCAGCAGGGGCTCAGCTACGACGAGCAGCTGGCCGTCGCCCGGACGGCCGAGGACGGCGGGTTCGAGGCGCTCCTGCGTTCGGACCACTACGCGAGCTTCCCGGGCGAAGGCGGCCTGCCCACCACCGATGCCTGGACGGTCATCGCCGGCCTAGCTCGGGAGACGTCCCGTATCCGCCTCGGGGCACTCGTCTCGCCCGTGACGTTCCGCGTCCCCGGCGCCCTGGCCAAGGTCGTGGCGACGGCGGACGAGATGAGCGGGGGCCGGGTCGAGGTGGGCCTGGGCGCCGGCTGGAATGAGCTCGAGCATGCCGAGCTGGGCATCCCCTTCCCGCCCCTGCGGGAGCGGTTCGACCGGCTCGAGGAGGCGCTGGCGATCGTCCACGGCCTGTGGACCGAGCCCGACGGCTGGGCCCACGAGGGGCGGTTCTGGCAGGTGCGCGGCGCTCGGTTCCGGCCGCGACCGATCTTCGGGCAGCGGCGGCACCCGCACCTCATCGTGGGCGGGCATGGGAAGCCGCGCGGGCTGCGCCTTGCGGCCACGTACGCCGACGAGTACAACCTCACATCGGCGCGGCCGGAGGCGGCGCATGACGTCTTCGGGCGGCTCGAGGCGGCGTGCGTCGCGGCCGGTCGCGATCCGGGGCAGGTCGTGCGCTCGGCCATGGCCGGCGTGCTCGTCGGCGAGTCTGAAGGCGACGTGCGCGACCTGGTGCGCGCTCAGACGGCGTTCATCGGCCTCGACGCGGCCGGGGCGGAGGCGTGGCTCGCGGCGCGACGCGAACGGTGGATCATGGGCACGCCGGAGCAGGCGCTGGAGCGCATCGAGGCCTTCGCTCGGGCTGGTGTCGAGCGCCTCGCGCTGCAGGACTTCCTGCCGCGCGACCTGGCGATGATCCGCCTGATCGCGGGGCGGGTGCTGCCGCAGGGGGCGGCGCTCTAAGTTTCGCGACGTCGCCCCAGAAGGCGGCGCACGAGGAGCACGGCCAGCAGGAGCTTCACCACCCAGAGCAGGCCACCGGGGTCGGCCGGGCCCGAGGCGATCCCGGTCGGGCGGATGCGCACCAGCGGGATCCCAGTGAGCAACTCCAGGATCCGCTCGTCGCCGGCGGTCCACGGGTTGCAGCCGATCATGAAGCCGGGCACACCGGAGGCGCGGATGATGCGCGGCACGACCCGGGCGCGCTCGTCGGCGTCCGTCACTTCCTCGGCCGTGCCGGTCAGGGTCCGGCCCGGCAGCATCAGCTCCACGTTCGGGTCGGCCAGCAGGTTGCGGAACCAGTGCGTGTCGCGCCCGAAGCCAGCCAGGCAGTAGATGCTGCCGCCCTCGATGACGTAGTCGAGCCCGGCGAATCGGGGTCGGCCGGTTCGACGCCCACGAGTGCGCAGGATCATCACCCAGCCACCCAGCGGGCCGCCGATCAGGCTGCCCAGCCCGAGCCGGAACGTCGGCACCATGAACCAGCGGGTGATGTCGCGGAGGCGGTCGCGGCTGAAGAGCCAGAGGAGCAATCGGGCGGACGGCGCGTCCGGGAGGATCGGCGTGTCATGCATCACGGGCAGCGTCTGCCGTGGCGTCGTCGCGTGGCAAGTGCCGAAAGGCGGGTTCGGGCTGCCGCTTCGGCCCCTGGCCGGGAGGCCCTCCTCCCCTGCCTCATACGTCCTTGGCTTCCTCATACGAACGCCGCTGGAGCACAAGAAGCTCGGGCCGCCATGTCTCCGCTCAACCGCACGCCCCGCGGTCGCATGAGGGTCCACGAGCCCCTCTCGCTCGCCCGACCGCTCCTAGTGCTCCGCGGACGTGCGAATGAGGATCCCCCCGCCGACCGCCCCTGGCCCGGGTCAGCGGACGGGCCCGAACCTCCCCAGGGGCCGCACGCGGAACCACGCCCGGCCCTGTACGGCGCCCGCCTCGACCGCCCCGAAAGTCCGCGAGTCGGTTGAGGCCTCCCGGTCGTCGCCAGCCAGCAGCAGCCGGCCGTCGAGGTCCACCGCCGCGACCCGCTTGACGAGGACGCGCGCAGGGTCACGGGGGTCGGGGGCGACGATGAGCTCGCGCGCCCGTGGTGCGCGGCGCTGGTACGCGTCGGGGTCCACCAGGAGCCAGTCGCCCGGCTCGAGCGTGGGGCGCATGCTCTCACCGACCACGATCACGCGCGCCTGCCACGAACGGCCGACACGTCGCGCACCCGGGATCAGGGCGACGATGACGGCGCCGAGGGCGAGACCGGCCCGGAGGCCGGCCCGAAAGCCGCTCAGGAGGGTCGGCCGCCCTTCGTCTCCCAGAAGACGTCGGCGATGCGGGCGACCTGGGCTTCGAGCTCCGCCGCCGCCGCCGCGTCCACCGACTGCTTGCACTTGCCGGCCTGCTTGAGCGCCTTCCAGAAGCGGTCGTGGAGGTCCGGGTGCTTCTCGAGGTGCTCGGGCTTGAAGTAGTCGCTCCAGAGGACCTGCAGCTCGCGCTTGCACAGCTCGGCGTGCTCCTCCTTGACCTTCACGCAGCGGATGACCTTGTTGCGGACTTCGAGGTCCGCCTGACTTCCCGGTTCCACGCGGCCTCCCTCGGCCCAACCGTCCTGGATGAGGGCGACCATCTTCGACACGGTCTTCGCCGCGATCTCGGCGCCGTGCGGGTCGTAGATGCCGCAGGGGATGTCACAGTGCGCGTGGACGGTGCGCCTGGGAGCCAGCGCGGCGAGGATGCGTTCGCGGAGCATGGGACACCTCTTCGTGGACGGCGTGGCGGTACGTGGCCGCAATCGTGCCACGAAGCGGGGACGGTCGCTGCTGGCGACCCCACGGGTATCATCCGGCCGATGAGCGATCGCCCGACCGCCGACGCCGGCCCGCTGGCCTGCCCCTTCGTCGCCTTCGACGACGACCGCGGCCGGCGCTCCGTCGCGCCCGACCACCGCCACCGCTGCTTCGCCGAGCTGCGGCCCGCGCCCCGAGCGCTGGCCCACCAGGAGGCGTACTGCCTGACCGCGAGCTTCGCCACGTGCCCGACCTTCCTGGACTGGGCTCGCCGGCAGGCGGCACGGGGGGTCGCCGGCGGCGCTCGGGAGGTGGAGACGGCGGGAACGATGCCCGGCGAGGCCCTTTCGTCGAGCGAGGCGCCAACGCAGGGCGAGGCGCCGCCCCATGATGAGCCCCGGCCGCCACGCCGGCCGCGGGACTGGACGGCGCCGCCTCCGTGGATGGCCGATCGGTCGCCGGGTCCGGCAGGCGAGCAGCTCGGCGTCTTCGATGCGCTCGATGAGCCGCCCGCCCGCCCGCAGGAGCCGGCCATCCGCTCGACGCCTCGTGCGCGCTTCGACCCCGAGCTGGCCTCGCTCCTCCGGCCGGGCGACGAACCGGGACCGGACGAGGACGAGGGCGAGGTGCCGGCCTTCCTCGCCGGCCGCAGCCGCTCGGCCACACCGCGCTCCAGCCGCCCCCCGGCTGGCCGTCCGGTGAGCCAGGCGCACCCGGTCTCGCCGAAGTTGCGACGCCCCGACCACGGCGACCCCGACGCACCGCCCTGGGAGCGGCCGCGCCGCTTCGAGGCCTACCCGACGCTGCGGTCGCGAGCTTCGATCCCGCGCATCCCCGGCATCGCCATCGCGCTCGTCGCGCTCGGTGCGGCCGCGCTGCTGCTCTTCTTCCTGCCCAGCCTGCTGACCGCTCCGGGCTCGACGCCGGCCCCCTCGGCGATTGTGACGGCGACGGCGACAGCCACCTCGAACGTGCCGACGGCAGTGCCCTCCCCGACGGGCCAGGTCTACGTCGTCGTCGCGAACGACACGGTCATCAAGATCGCCAAGAAGTTCGGCCTCACGCAGGAGGCGCTGCTGGCGGCCAACCCGCAGATCAAGAACCCGGACAAGATCGAAGTCGGGGACGAGATCGCCATCCCCGTCCCGGCCACGCCCCAGTCGAGCCCGTCGGAGGCGTCGCCCAGCCCGTAGGCGTCAAGCGCCCTCGCGTCGCACGCGCCAGATCTGCTCGGCCGGCCAGCGCCGCGCCCAGTCGTACGCCTCGGGCTCCCAGTACGTGGTCGTGGCTCCCTCCGGCGGGCGCAGCTCGATGAGGCTCTCGACGGCCAGCCCGTGCCGGCGGAAGAGGCGGATCCAATCGCCCGTCGTGCGCTGGAACTCGATCGTCGTCGCGAAGTCGAGGCGGCCCAGGCCGAAGTAGTCACGGAGGAGACGGTCGCCCGGCGATACGGCGTCATCCGCCCAGCACAGGTCGAGCAGCGGGGTCGCGGTCGAGAACGCGAGCAGGCCTCCGGGTCGGAGCAGACGCGCCGCCTCCGGGACCACAAGATCCGGGTCGGCGAAGCGGAAGGCGCCCCAGTCGCTGAAGACGATGTCGACACACGCGTCGGGGAGCGGCACGGCCTCGCCCGAGGCGTGGACCAGGCGGACCGTGACACCCGCCTCGCGTGAGGCGACCCAGGCCGCCTTCAGCTGCTCCTCGGAGAGGTCCACGCCGATGGCCACTGCGCCCACCCTCGCGAGCCCGATCGACCACTGCGCCGCGCCGCAGCCGAGCTCGAGGGTGGTCCTGCCGGCCACGTCGCCGAGGATGCGCAGCTCCGCCTCGGGGATCTGCCAGACGCCCCAGGCGAGCCCACCGGAGTCGCGCAGCTGGCGGCCCTGCTCGGCCTGGTAACGGGCGCTGGCGGCATTCCAATGGGCCCGGTTCCGGGCGGCGTAGTCGGGGAGCGAGGTCTCGAAGGCGTCCTCGGCCGAGTCTCCGCTGCCCGTTGGCGCGGGGATCCCGGCCATCGCCGTCAGCGCCGGGGTGCGAAGTTGATGGCGGTGATCTTGCCGGCCTCGACCCGGAAGGTTGCGTCGAGGTGCTGGCTCTGGACGCCCGGGCGGATCACCAGGACATCCGCCTCGTAGGTGTTGCCGGTGTCGCGCACGTCGCCGGGGATCATCTTCAGGCCGCGGTCGGCACGCAGGAACCAGCCGCCCACGCGCTCCACGCCGCGCAGCTTCTGCGCGCTGTCGCCGACGTGGATGATCATCTCCGTCTTCTCGTCCATGAGCGCGATCGCGCCCTGGCGGTCATCCGCGTTCAGGCGCTCGAAGAACAGCTCCATGGTCTCGACGGCACCCACGGCCGAAGTCTAGCCGAAGCGGGCGGGAGGCCCGGCACGAAGGCCGGGGTCGGCCCCGCCTAGGGTCGCGGCAGTGCTCCGTGGCCGGGGCAGGCGGCCGGGTCCATCACCCAGCCGGGTCCCATCATCGACCCTGCGGGCCCATGCCACGCTGTCCCGCCGAACCACCACAGGAGTGCCGCGCCGAGCGCGAGCGCCACGAGGAGGCCGACCAGCCAGTCGTTACGACGGGTCGGCCGGGTCCGCTCCAGGACGGCCAGGCCCGCCGTGAGAGTCGCCTCCTCGACCTCGCCGCGCGCGAAGCGCTCGCGCAGGACGGTCGCGGCCGCATCGGCGTCATGCGGACGCCGCACCAGCCAGGCGACGAGCGCCGCGATCCCCAGGGCGAGCAGCGCCAGGGGCAGCCAGCCCAGCCACCAGCCGGCCCCGGCCATGCCCTGACCCATCGTCATCGTCGTGTCACCCTCCGTTCGGGACGGTCGTCAGGCGGTCGCCACCGAAGCGTTGGCGGTGTCGCCGGCCGCGTCCGGGTCCCGATGCGGGCCGGTGACGACGACCTCGCCCGCGTGCTCCTCGCCGCCGCTGCGGACGAGGTAGCGATGATGGATCGCGGCCACGCCGGCGGAGAGCATCGCGGTCGCCTGGCAGTAGCGCGTCGCGGACAGCTCGATCGCCCGGCGCACGGCCTCGACGTCGATCTCGGGCCCCTCCACCTCGTGCACGATGTCGATGTCCACGAAGACGTGGGGGTGCGGATCGTCGCGCTGCTCGCCGGTGACGTGCACCGTGTAGGCGGTCACCGACTGGCGCTTCTTGGCCAGGATCGAGGCCACGTCCAGGGCCGTGCAGCCGCCCAGCGCGGCGATGAACAGCTCCGCGGGCCGGGCGCCCGCGTCGCTCGCGGCGTCGTCGAGCAGCACCTCGTGGCCCGATCCGGTGCGCACGACGAACCGCGACCCGCCCAGGTTGCGCAGCGTGACCTGCTTGATCATGGCCCTATCGTCGTCCGCGCCATGCCGGTCGGTCAGGGCCTCATCGCCCGGAATCGGCGTGCCGCCCGGCCCGCGTCAGGGAAGGGCCTCCGCCGACCCGCGGCGGCGCAGGAGCACGACCCGCTCCCCGTCCCACGCGATCTCCGGCGGCCGCGGCCGCCCGTTGTACGTGCTGGCCATGGCCGAGGCGTAGGCGCCGGCATGGCCGATGACCACGAGATCACCGCGCCTCACCGGTGGCAGGCGGGCCTCGCCGAACGTGTCGGTGGACTCGCAGATCGGCCCATCGACGCGGACGGCGGCGGCACCGGGCCGGGGGTCGGTGACGGGTCGACCGCGCACGGTCAGTGCCGCCATCGGGTGGACCGCGCCGTAGAGCGCGGGCCGGATCAGCTCGCCCATGCCCGCGTCGAGGACCACCTGCCGGGGCTCGCGCTCCCGTACATGGAGCACGCGCGCCAGCAGCCATCCGGAGCGTGCGACCACGGCACGGCCGGGCTCGACGGCCAGTCGCAGCGGGCGATCGGCGCCGGGCTCTGCCAGCGCCTCCGCCGCCGCGCGGGCGAAGTGCGCGGGCGTGGGCGAGTCGTTGGTCGTCACCGGGAAGCCCGAACCCGCATCGAGCGTGTCGAAGTCGGGCAGTGCCGCCCGACGCAGCCGCAGCGCCGACAACCCCGCTCGGAAGCCGGCCCGCCAGGCGTCCACAGCCCCCAGCTGTGACCCGACGTGGACGTGGATTCCCCGCCAGCGGAGTGGGCCGTCGGGGCCGCCGCCGGCAGCGATCACCCCTTCCAGCTCGGCGGCGAGAACGCCGAACTTCGAGCCGCCCGCCCCCACGGCCAGGCCGTGCTGCGTCTCGGGGCGGACGGCGGGATTCAGGCGCACGAGGCAGTCGAGGCGCAGCGTCGGATCCACGCCCCGCCGTCCTCGCGCGGCGCGCACCAGGCCTGCCAGGGCTGCGGCCTCGTGCGCCGATTCGAGCGAGATCCAGAGGAGCGGCGTGCCTGCCGCCGCCAGGGCCACCGCACGGCGGAGGTCGGCGGGCGTCTTGCCGATCCCCTCCAGGGCGGTCTGTGCGACCGGGAACCCGGCCCGCCCGGCCAGGGTCAGCTCGCCGCCGGAGACGGCACCGGCGCCGTAGCCCAGCCCGGGCAGCTCGCTAATGAGCGGCGGAAGGCCGTTCGCTTTCAGGGCGTAGAGGCGGAGCCATGGGTCCGGGAACGCCGACCCCACGGCCTGCGCGTCGTCTCGCAGGCGCCGCAGGTCGTAGAGATAGGCGGGCGTCCCCCAGCGCCCGGCCGCGTACCGCGCGGCAGCTGCCAGTCCCGGGGCAGCGGCGTCCAGGGGCCGCTCCCTAGTCGCGCCCGACGAGGAACGAGAGGACGGTCGACACGACGCTCAGCACGATGGCGCCGATGACGGCCGCGACGAGGACGTCGAGGGTGAACCCCTCCGCGGGCCAGCCGGCGATCGAGAAGCCGAGGTCGAACTGGTCCCCGACCCAGGCCAGGAGCAGGAAGAGGGCGGCGTTGAGGACGAGTCCGAAGAGGCCGAAGGTGACCAGCCGGACGGGCAGGCTGAGGAGCTTGAGGACCGGCTTCAGGTACGAGTTGATGGCGCCGAAGACGAGGGCCAGGACGAGGATGTTGACGAAGTTCGACTCGTCCTTCCAGTCGAGGTCGGGGACCACGGCCACCGTGACCCACAGGGCGATGGCGTTGACGACGAGGCGCGCCAGCTGGCTCATGGGCCCATCCTACAGGCCGCGTCCACGGGTACGATGGGCGCATCTCTCGCTGCGCCTTCGGAGGAGTCCGCGTGCCCGCCAGCCTGCTGCCCTTCGTGCCCCTCACCGGAGACCCGCTGCCGGCACCCCGGACGGCCTTCGACCAGGCGCTGCGTGCCCTGCTCGACGACCTGTTCGCGGCCCTGCCGACGTGGGCCACGCAGATGGGTTTCCACGGCTACGACGACCGCTGGCCGGACGTGTCGGAGGCCGGACGGCGCGCCCGGCTTGACCTCTACGCGCGCCACCGCGCCGCGCTCGAGGGGCTCGACGCGGCGGCGCTGACGCCGGATGAGCGGATCGATCGGGGCATCGTCGTGGAGGCGCTCGAGGGCTTCACGTTCGATGACGGCATCCTGCGCGAAGGCGCCTGGGACGCCCTCGGCTACGTGGCCCTCCTGGGCAACGGCCTGCACGAGCTGCTGGCCCGGGACTATGCGCCGTGGCGGCACCGGGGGTCGGCCTTCCTGGCGCGCGTGCAGCGCCTGGCGGACGTGCTCGAGGCGGCGCGCGCGAACCTCGTCGGCCTGCCCGGGCGGCCGGTCTCGCTGCTCCATGTGGAGACGGCCATCGCGCAGCTCCCGGGCATCGCGGAGCTCATCGACGAGGGCATCGCCGAGGGCTCGCGCCACGAGGGCGACCCCGAGTCGGCGATCGCCGCCGCGCTGCGCGGATCGGCCGCCGGCGCGCGGGAGGCGCTCGCCGCCTTCGGGCGCTTCCTCGAGGAGGACGTGCGGCCGCGGGCGGAGGGGGAGGGGCGGCTGGGCACCGAGCTCTTCGCGGCGAAGCTGCGCCACACGCTCTCGAGTGACCAGCCGCACGAGAGGCTGCGGGAGCGGGCGCGGCGCGACTACACCGCCGTGCGCGGGGAGCTCGTGCGCCTCGCCCGTGGCCTCTGGCCGACCGCGCGGCCCGGCGAGCCACTCCCCGGGGCGGACGACGCGGTCGTGGATGGCGTCTGGGACGCCATCGCCCGCGACCATCCGCGATCGGAGGACCTGCTCGATCTCTGTCGCACGGAGACGACGGCCATCGAGGGCTTCGTGCGCCAGCGCGGGATCATCACCCTGCCCGAGGACCCGCTGCGCATCGCCTGGACGCCGCTATTCCTGCGCCCGTACGGCGGCGCGTTCCTCAGCCCGCCGGGTCCGCTCGACCAGGGGCAGCTGAGCGAGTTCTGGGTGACCCCGCCGGACCCCGAGTGGTCGGCCGAGCGACTCGAGTCGTACCTCCGCGAGGAGAACGACCGGATGCTGCGCATCCTCTGCATCCACGAGGCGATCCCGGGCCACTATCTCCAGCTGGCCGCCTCGAACCGCTCGTCGTCGCTGGCGCGGTCCGTCTTCCAGAGCGGCACGTTCGCCGAGGGCTGGGCCGTCTACGTGACCCAGGTGATGATGGACGAGGGATACGGCGCCGACGACCCGGCCCTCCTGTTCTGCCACTGGAAGTACTACTTGCGAGCGATCGTCAACACGCTGCTCGACATCGGCGTCCACGTGGAAGGCATGGGCGAGGACGAGGCCATGCGTCTGATGATCGGGGGCGCCTTCCAGGAGGAGCAGGAGGCGCGGGCGAAGTACCTGCGCGCGCGGCTCTCCTCCACCCAGCTCTCCACGTACTACGTCGGGTCGCTGGAGATGTGGGACCTGGAGACGGCGGCTCGCCGCCGCGCGGCCGTCGCGGCAGGGGCGGGAGCGGGATCGGTCCCTGAGCCGCGTCTCGTGGGCGGCTTCGGCGAGACCCCGGGCTTCGACCGGCGCACCCACCTGGAGGCGGTCATCTCGCACGGCACGCCGCCCATCCGCTGGGTCCGCCGGATCCTCTTCGATACGGCATCGGCGCCGTGATCGCCGAGCTGCGGGGCGCCGTGTTCCACGGGCCGCGCCGGCCGCTCGCGATCGAGCGCCTGCGGCTCGACCCGCCGGGGCCCGGCGAGGTCTCCGTGCGCATGGCCGCCAGCGGCGTCTGCCACTCGGACCTGCACGTCGTGGACGGCGAGTGGGCGCGGCCCGAGGGCGTCGTCCTCGGCCACGAGGGCGCGGCGGTCGTCGAGTCGCTCGGGGAGGACGTCGCGGAACGTTTCCCGGAGCTGCGTCCCGGCGTGCTCGTCGTCCTCGCCTGGACGGCGCCCTGCGGCGCCTGCGGATCCTGCCGTCGTGGCGAGGGCTGGCAGTGCGCGCGTCCGGTCGCCCCCGACCATCGGCTGCGCGACGATCTCGTGCGCGTCCATCGCGCCGACGGCACGCCGATCGGCACGTACAGCGGCATCGGCACGTTCGGGTCGGCGCAGGTGGTGGCCGCCGAGGCCGCCATCCCCATCGACCCGCGCACCCCGGTGGAGGTGGCAGCGCTCATCGGCTGCGCGGTCAGCACGGGCGTGGGCGCCGTCCTCGAGACGGCGCGCGTGCGGCCTGGCGAATCGGTCGTCATCGTCGGCCTCGGCGGCGTGGGGCTCTCGGCGCTCCTGGGGGCCGTTCTGGTCGGGGCGAGCCCCATCGTGGCCCTCGACACCCGACGTGAGAAGGTGGACCTCGCCCGCTCGCTGGGCGCCACGGCGGCCATCCGGGTGCTGCCCGGCGACCCGGCCGGTACGGCCACCCTCGTGCGCTCGACGCTCGAACGGCTCGGCGTGGGGCCGGAGGGCGGCGCCGACCACGTCCTCGAGTGCATCGGCCTGCCGGCCACGGCCGAGCTGGCCGTCGAGATGACCCGCCCCGGCGGCGCGACCACGCTGGTGGGCATGACACCGCAGGGCGAGCGCGCCTCGATCGACGTGTACCGCTTCGTGGAGGATGGCAAGCGGCTGCTGGGCTCCAATTACGGCTCGTCCGTGCCGGCCATCGCCTTCCCCCGCCTGGCCCGACTGCATGTCGAGGGCCGGCTGCCGGTGGACCGCCTGGTCAGCGAGCGCATCCGCCTCGAGGACGTCGATGCCGCGCTCGACGCGATGCGACGCGGCGACGGCGCGCGCCGCGTCATCGTCTACGACTGAGTCCCGCGTGAGCGAGCCGCCGCCGGTCCAGCGACCCCCGACCGCCCGGCCCCGGAGCCACGCCGACGACGATGTCCCGCCGGGCCCGGACGGGACGGAGCTGGCGGGCATGGAGCGCGGACTGGTGCGCCTGGTCGAGCTGGCCGGCGCGATGAGCACCGACGAGCCGGCGCTCGGGGCGACGCTGCTGACCTGGCCTGGTCGCGGCCCCGCCTTCAACCACGCCACGCGCGTGCGCTGGAGCGTGGACGGTTGGCAGGAGCGGGCCGGGGCCATCGCGGAGCGGCTGCGCGGCCTCGGCGGGTCGCCGGTCCTCATCGTGGCCGAGGGGCCGGCCCAGCCGGCGGACCTCGTCGAGCGCCTGCGCGACGCCGGCTGGCTGGAGATCGGCGGCGAGGTGACCATGTGGACGCGACGTGCCGCGGCCGTGCCGCACCTCGACGCCGAGCTGCGCCTCGAGGCGGTGACGAAGGCGAGCGCCGACGAGTACGAGGCGGTCGAGCGGACCATCTTCGGCGTCTCCTCGAGCGAGGCCGACGACCGCCGGACGGCGATCCGGGCTGCCCTGGCGTCCGGCGCCGTGCGCTTCTACCTGGTCCGCTCGGGGGGCCGGCCCGTCGCGACCGCGCGCCTGCTCGTCGAGGACGGGCTGGCCGTCCTCCACGGCCTCGGCGTCGTGGAGGCGCGCCGACGCGAGGGGTTGGGGCGCTACCTGACCACGATCGTCACGCGGGCCGGGCTGGCCATGGGTGCGTCGCTCGTGTGGCTCTCGGTGGATCCCGCCAACACCGCCGCGGTCGCTCTCTACGGCGGCCTCGACTACCGGCCCGCCTTCCGCTGGAGACGCCTTCTCGGGCCGCGGTAGCTCCGCTCAGAGCGGGCTCGGGACCGGTTGATCCACGGCACGCAGCGCGCGGGCGTAGAGCGCCGCGCCATCGAGGCCCGTGCCCGGTGATCGCAGCGCGCCGAGGTCGGCCACCAGCGTCGCCTCGAGGTGCGTGCCCGCCAGCTCATCCACGAGGCGGGCGGCGTGCGCGGCGAAGCGCAACGCCTGTGCCGCCTCAGCTCGGGCGGGGTCGTCCCAGAACCAGGCGTCGGAGGCGAACATGGCCAGACGCGAGCGCTGGGCCCGCATGAGCGTCACGAGCCTCTTCGAGGAGGCGGGATCGGCGGCCATCCGCGCGGCGCGGGAAGGTGGCAGACCCAGGCCCGCGGCGAGGATGCGGGCCACGACCTCCTCGGCCGTGGCGAACTCGGCGGCCACGTCCACCCACGCGTCGCGCGCCGCCCAGAGGTCCACGCCGATCTCGCCCGCCTCGCGCTCGGTGACGGCGTCGACCGCCGCAGCGAGCCGATCCAGGGCGGCGCGCAGGGGGCGCTTCCAGCGGCCGTCGGCCGCGTCGCGGCACTCGCCGCTCCAGCGCAGCACGCCGTGGTGGCAGGACCAGCTGGTCTGGTCGCGGATCGCCATGAGCGGAAGGTGGGAGCGATGCGGGTCGGCCAGCAGCTCGCCCACGCTGACCACGTCGAAGTCGCGGTCCTCGGCCGGGATGTTGGTGAGCGACTCCAGGAAGAGTTCGCGGAAGGGGTGGTGGTGGCCGTACAGCTCCCCGTCGGTGGCGACGAGCGCGAGCGGCGGCGCCCCGTCGGGCAGGGACGCCGAGACGCGAGGCGCGACGTGTTCGCGGGCGAAACGGGTCGCGTCGGTCGTCATCCCGGGCTCGAAGCTGACGGCCGCCGAGAGCGGGCCGTCGTAGAAGACGACGAGGATGTTGCGTCCGCCGCCCACCTCCACGCGGTACGGGCGACGCGTGTCAAGGTCCCTCGTCGCCGCCTGCCAGGGGGCAAGGATCGTGTAGTGCACGCCCTCCTCGGCGGCGATGCGCAACGTGAGCAGGTCTACCGCCGCCTCGGGCAGCCACAGTCCCTCGGCGCGATGGCCGAAGCGCAGCTCGAAGTCGCGCAGTCCCCAGCGGATCTCGGTCCGGCGGTCGCGCACCGAGGCGAGCGGCAGGATGGCGTGGTTGAAGGGCTGGGCCAGCGCATTGTGGCCCTGCCCCTGGGCGACGATGCCGGCGTGCGTCTCCGGCCGCTCGCGACGCAGCCACGTGGCCAGCGTCGGTCCCAGGTCGAAGCCGATGCGACCGAAGTTGCCGGCCGCCGCGTTGGGGCCGTAGCACTCGGCGGCGATGCGGCTGTTCCAGTCCGGGTACGGCGCGGCGCCCGAATCGGGCGGGACGAGGCCGCTGAAAGGGTCCTCGCGGGACGGCTGGTAGAAGTGGCCGTGGAGGGCCAGGCGGCCGCGCGTCACGAGACGGGCGCGGCTCCGGCCGCGGCCCCCGCCTCCTCCGCGGCGCGGTCCCGCATCTCGGTCACGTCGAGGCGCAGCGCCGCACTCGCCGTCCCGCCCGCCGCGAGCGCGAGGGGCCAGCGCAGGAGCAACGCGCTGCCCTGGTAGACGCGCTCGAACCCGGCCTCGGAGTTCGAGACCGTCTCGATGGGGAACCAGGTGGCCCGCCCCGACGGCGCCAGCGTGATGTCCACGCGCACGCCGTCGTGGTCGTTGCCACAGGCGATGCGCTCCGCCTGCGGCAGATCCGCCGAGGCGTCGTGGCGCGTCCGCTCCGCCGCGCCGCCCGGCTCCGCCGCCGCCTCGTACCACGCGGCGGGGTTGCCGCCGCCGCCGCTGAGGCAGAAGTTCCACTCGAGCCCGAGGTCGGCGACCAGCGGCTGCGGTCCGCGATTCACGACCTCGACCTCGACCTCGAGCCAGGGGCGCCCCCGATCGCCGCCGCAGCGCAGCCGTCGCGTCAGGGCAAGCGGCCCCGCCTGTCGGCTCACGGTGAGTTCGCCGTCGGCGAGGTGATCCAGGCCCCACGGTGCCTCGACCGGCACCAGGTCGACCTCCTCGCCGCGACGCATATCGTCGGGCCGGGCCCCCGGAGCGAGGATGCGCACCAGCGCGCTGCGCCGCTCGTGGTCGTCGTAGTGCAGCAGCGCGGAGAGGCCGGGCTCCTTCACCTTCACGATCTCGTGGATGGACACGATGCCGCCGTCTGCGTCCGGCGTGGAGCCGCCCGCCCGCTCGTGCGCCGCGAGGCGTTCGTGGTAGGACTCGGGCCGCCGCCGCATCACCGCGAGCAGCGGGATCCGGCTGGCGCGAACGTCCCAGCTCGAGATGCCCGCGCCCTCGGCCAGGTCCACCGCCAGCACCTGTGCCGGGCCGGCCAGGAGTGCCTCGTCGATGCCGTCGAGATCCCAGTCCGTGAGCCGGGCGCCGTCCGGCGTGGCGCCGCCGGTGGGCATCCGGGCCCGCGCGTCGGCGTCCGCGAGATCCTCGGCCGCGATGAGGTGGGACAGCGTGGCCAGGCGCATGTGCACGAGGTAGATGCCGCCGAAGAGCCCATGCCAGTAGCAGTCGTTCGACTGGCCGCGCTGGAGGTGGTCGATGGCCCGCGCCTTGGTGGGACCATCGGCCATGTCGGCCACCTTCGACGAGGTGCGCAGCATCTGCTTGTGGAGGTCGTCGATCTCGCGGTAGCGCGCCTGGAAGTTGCGCCAGAAGCCGCCGCGCAGGAAGCGCGCCTCGGGACGGCCTTCGGCCCGAGCGGCCGCCAGCGCGGTGTGGAAGGCTACCGCCTCCCCGGCCGGCAGGGCCCACTCGGTCATCTCCACGTAGGAGCCGGTGGGCACGTAGATCCGCCCGGCCGGAGGCTCGTGGTCGAGCCAGCCCGAGGGCGTGGTCGTGGTCAGCCAGCCCGCGTTGGCCTCGAGCGCGGCGAAGCACCGATCCACCCACGCTCCCGAGCCCCAGCAGTGCTCCCAGGTGGTGGGCCACGAGCCGAACTTCTCGCCATCGTCGCCCATCATCCCCACGCGGCGCCCGTCCTCGGTGGCATGGTCGCGCAGGTAGCCGATGAGGTCGTCCACGGCGCCGAAGGGGATGCGGTAGCGCAGGCCCTGCTCGGTGCCGAAGATCGTCAGGCGCTCCCCCTGGTCGTCGGTGCTGAAGGCGCTCCACATGTCGTCCTCGCCGACCGAGGCGGCCCGCAGGTGGTTGTCGTCGAGGATCGTCCACTCGTAGCCGCCGTGCGCCAGGTCGGCCGGCAGCGAGGGCTCCCAGACGCGCTCGGCCAGCCACGCCCCGCGCGGCCGCCGCCCGAAGATGCGCTCCACCTCCTCGCTCATGCGGCGCAGCTGGGCGATCCGGTCGCGCTCGGGCAACGCCACCAGGACCGGCTCGGTCCAGCCGCCGCCGAGGATCTCCACCTGCCCCCGCGCCACGAGCGCCTGGAGGCGTTCGATCGTCCGCGGGCGCTCGGCCAGCAGCCACTCGAGGAGGGGGCCGCTGTAGTGCAGGCCGACGCGCACGCCTGGGTGTCCTTCGAGGGCGCCGATCATCGGCTCGTAGGCCGTGGCGTGGACCTCGTCGAGGACCCAGCCGAAGTTGCCCACCGGCTGGTGGTTGTGGATCACCAGCGATAGCGCGATCCGCCGCGTCACCCGAACCGCCTCCTGCTCCCTCCGGGGCCGAAAAGTGGCGTCTGGCCATTGACGGCCGGGCCCTCTCCTGCTAGCTTCACTAAACCGGTTTGCTAAACCGGTTTCCAGCGCCATCATAGCGGGCCCGATGCTGGGAAGGAAGAGCGTGGAGCAGGCAACCCGGCGAGCCACCATCGCGGACGTGGCGGAGGCGGCGGGCGTCTCCAAGACGGCCGTCTCGTTCGCCTTCAACAGCCCCGACCGGCTGGGCACGGCGACCGCCTCGCGCATCCTCGAAGTGGCCGGCTCGCTGGGCTATCGGCCGCATCCCGTGGCCCGCGCGCTGACCCAGCGTCGCACGGCCACCATCGGCGTGCTGACGCCCCAGGCCCTCTCGATCATCTTCTCCAACCCCTTCTTCGGCGCCTTCAGCGAGGGCGTCGCGCTGGTGGCCGAGGAATCGGGCTACGGTCTCCACTTCATCTCGCCCCTGCACGGCTCGCTGGCCAACGCCGTGAGCCGCACCACGGTGGACGGCTGCGTGGCCATCGGCCTCTCGGCCGACCACCCCGAGGTGGACCAGGTGCGGCGCGCCGGCCTGCCCATGGTGCTGGTTGACTCCAGCGCCCTGCCCGACTTCCCCTCGGTGGAGGTGGACGACGAGGCCGGGGCACGGGCCGCCGCGGAGCACCTCCTGGCGCTGGGCCACCGGGACATCCTGGTCATCGGCGTCGAGCCGCCCCATCCTGCCGGGCGCGAGGACCCCGAGGGGGTCATGAACCGTCGCCTGCGCGGGTACCGGGCGGCGATCGAAGCCGCCGGGCTGGAGCTGTCGGACGATCATGTCGTGGTCGGGCCGGCCAGCATCGCCGGCGGCATGGCCGCCTTCGAGGGGGCCTGGGGGGACGGCCTGCGCCCCACGGGCATCCTGGCCATGAGCGACGCCATGGCGGTCGGCGCGATGCGCGCCATCCGCGACCAGCGCATGTCCGTGCCGGGCGATCTGAGCGTCGTCGGCTTCGACGACCTCGACCTCGCCCAGCTCATCGATCCGCCTCTCACGACGGTGCACCAGCCGGTGCGCCGAAAGGGCGAGGAAGCCGTCCGGCTCCTCCTGTCCGCGATCTCGGGCCGCTCCGCCGAGCGCCCCGAGCACATGCGGCTCGAGACCCGGCTCATCGTACGGGCGTCGACCGGACCACCGCCCGTCCCTGCCAGGAGGTGAGTGGGGCCTGACCGAGGGACATGCGAACGAGCGACCGCGCGTGGCGCGGTCCGCTTGACCCACCCGACTCACCCGTCGACCGACGGTTCGTCCCGACGGTCGCCACCGTGCCACCCGCCTTCGGGGGCCGGCATCAGTCCATTGGAGGAGGAACCGATCCGATGAATCCCAAGCTTCGACTCGCCGCGCTGGTCGCGGGCCTCGCCATCGTGGCGAGCGCCTGTGCCGCCGGCGCGAGCCCCACCCCCGAGCCGGGCGCGCCGACGGCCGCGCCGACGGCCGCGCCGCCGGCCGGTCCCACGGAGCCGGCCACGCTGAGCGGGGCGCTCACCATCTGGCACGCCTATGGCTCGTCCGGCGGCCGCGCCGAGTTCAACGCGTTCTCGCGCATCCTCGAGAAGGTCCAGGCCGCCAACCCGGGCCTGACCATCACCGCCGTCGAGCAACCCTTCAGCGACATCTTCACGAAGTTCGAGACCGCGTCGGCGGCCGGCGGCGGACCCGACATGTTCATCGCCCCCAACGACAACCTCGGCAACGAGGTGCGCGGCAACTTCCTGGTCGACCTGACCGGCAAGATCGACGACGTCCTGGCCAACACCAATGAGGTCTCCGTCTCCGGAAGCCAGGTGGACGGCAAGGTCTACATGGTCCCTGAGTCCCTCAAGGCCGTGGCCATGTACTACGACACCGCCAAGGTGCCGACGCCGCCCAAGACGACCGCTGAGCTGCTCGCCTTCGTGCAAGGCGGCGGCAAGGTCGGCATCCTCTCCGGCGCCTACTTCGGCTGGGGCTTCTACTTCGGCTTCGGCGGCAAGATCTTCAACGACGACGGCTCGTGCGCCGCGACCGCCAACAGCGGCGTGGCCGACGGCATCAAGTTCGTCGCCGACCTGAAGGCCGCCGGCGCCCTCGTGGATGCCGACTACAACAAGGTCAACGACGCCTTCAAGAGTGGCAAGATCGACATCATCCTCAACGGCAACTGGACGCTCGGCGACTACCGCACCGCACGCCCGGCTGCCGCAGTGGCGCCGGTCCCGGCCGGCCCGGGCGGCCCTTCGTCGACCATGGTCGGCGTGGACGGCTGGTACATCAACGCGTCATCCAAGAACCAGGACCTGGCGATCGCGGTTGCCACGGAGCTGGTCAGCCAGGCCTCGCAGGAGATCTACGTCGACGTCGCGGGCCACGTGCCGTCGAACACGGGCATCTCCATCGTCGATCCCCTGGTGAAGTCGTTCTCCGACGCGATCAACCTGGGCGTCGCGCGCCCGCAGAGCAAGGAGTTCGGCAACTACTGGGGCAACTTCGGCAACGCCTGGGATGAGGTCCTCCTCAAGGGTGGCGACGCGACGGCCGCCGTGGCCAAGGGCTGCACCGACATGGACGTGGCCAACGGCCACTGATCGGTCACGTAGCGCCACGTCCTGACCCCGCGCGGGGGTCTTGCGCGGCAGCGGGGGCGTCGGCAATCATTGTCGGCGCCCCCGCACCCATCCACGAAACTCGACCCAAGGCAGGGAGCGCGATGACGGCGACAGCGGCATCGGTGGCGGCAGCGCGCAGCTTCCTCGGGCGCTGGCACGGCCGCGGCGGCCGCGGCGGCCGCATCGCCTATGTCTATCTCCTGCCGGCCCTCATGGTGATGAGCGTCGTCACCCTCTACCCGCTGCTCTACCAGGTCTGGATGTCGTTCACGAACTACGGCATCCAGAACCTCCGGGCCGACGCAGCCCCACCCGACGTGGTCGGCCTGAAGAACTACATCGACGTCCTCACCAGCCAGCTCTCCATTCCCAACTACTGGTTCCTGCGGCTGATCCTCTACAACCTCGCGTGGGCCTTCAGCAACGTGGCCATCCACGTCGTGCTGGGCGTGGGCATCGCCCTGCTGATGAACGCCAAGGGCCTCTGGTTCAGGCGCTTCTACCGGGCCCTGTTCATCCTGCCCGTGGTCATCCCGGCGATCATCGTGGCCACCGTCTGGCGCAACATGTACGACGCGGACTACGGGGCGGTCAACCTCATGCTGGCCGGGGCCGGCAAGTTCATCGGCCTGCCCATCGACGCGATCCGCATCGACTGGCTGCGCCAGGTCGAGGATCCCATCCCCTTCCTGCCGCTGCTGCCGCTGGCCTTCTTCGCCATGCTCGTGACGAACACCTGGCTGGGGTGGCCGCTCAACTCGGTCGTGGCCACCGGGGCGCTGCAGAGCATCCCGCAGGAGCTCTACGAGGCGGCCGAGATGGACGGTGCCGGTTCCTGGCAGAAGTTCAGGAACGTGACCCTGGTCTACCTGCGGCCGGCCATGATCCCCTACGCCATCTACGGCTTCGTTGTCACCTTCAACCTGTTTCACCTGTCGTTCTTCATGTCGAACGGCGGTCCGTTCGGGCGGACGGAGCTGCTGGTGACGCAGGCCTATCGCCTCGTGAACGAGCAGCGCCTCTACGGCGTGGGCGCCTCGTTCGCGGTGATCATGTTCTTCATCCTGCTGGTCATCACCCTCGTCACCAACCGGCTGGCGAGGGCGACCTCGAGCGCGGAACTCTAGGGGAGCGGGGCGATGAGCGCCATCGAAGCCGGCACCCTCTCCATCCGGGGCCGTCTCGGTCGAGCCGTCGCCGCCGCCGGCCGGGGCGGCCGCGGCCGGCTATCGCTGCCCAAGCAGGCCCTCGCGCAGGCGACCGCGCTGTTCCTGCTGTTCACGGTCCTGTTCCCGATCCTGTGGGTCTTCGCGCTGTCGCTCGACCCCCTGAACCGGTCCCGTCCGGAGGGCCTGAGCCTGATCCCCGCGAACGCGACGCTGGAGGCGTACGCGCAGGTCCTCAGCCAGCCCACGAACAACCCGATCAGTTTCCTGGAGCTGACCGCCAACAGCCTGAAGATCGCCTTCAGCAGCTCGATCTTCAGCGTCCTTATCGGGGTGTCGGCCGCCTACGCCTTCTCGCGGCTGCGCTTCACCGGACGCGAGGTGCTCATGCTGGCCATCCTCGGCGTGCTCATGCTGCCGTCGGTGGCGACGCTCGCGCCGCTCTTCGTCATGCTCAACAAGATCCAGGTGTCGCTGCCCTTCCTGGGGGAGTTCAACCTGCGCAACTCGCTCATGGGCGTGTCCCTGGCCATTATCTCCGGCCTGTTGCCGTTCGCCATCTGGAACCTGAAGGGTTACCTCGATACGATCCCGCACGACCTCGAGGAGGCGGCGGCCGTGGATGGGGCGTCGACGAACCAGACCTTCCTCCGGATCATCCTGCCGCTGGCCATGCCTGCGCTGGCGGTGACCGCGTTCCTCGGTTTCGTCGCGGGCTGGACCGAGTTCTACTTCTCCTGGATGTTCCTGGAGAACCCCTCGGACCAGACGCTGGCCATGGCGATCTACGCCATGCAGGGCCAGTTCTCGAGCACGCCCTGGTCGCTCTTCTCGGCCTTCGCCATCCTCTTCGCGTTCCCGCCCGCCGTGGTGTATTTCTTCGCCCAGCGCTACATCATCTCGGGCCTCGCGATCGGCGCGGTCAAGGGTTGAGCGGTGCGCACGGCGTCAGGAGTCCGACCATGCGCCTCCCGTGGTTCCCGGAGGGGCTGATCCTCGCGGCCGCCGTGCTCGGGGCGGCGCTCGGCATCTTCATCGGGGCGATGCACGCTATCGGCCGGGTGACCGGTGAGGTGACCGGCTCCATCCTGACCGGCCTGGTCCGCGGCCTGCGCGAGTGGGCCGACGGGCGCGGCTCCGCCGCCGCGCGACCCTCCCCGCGGGCCTCTCAGGAGCCCGGCGTCGGGGCCACCGATCCGGACGCGGCCATCGAGCGAGGGACGCCGGCCGGGCCGGAGCCGCTGGAGCGGCTGCGGCCGCACATCAGGTGAGGGGAGCCGGCCGGGCGCTCGTCGTCGGGCTCGCGCTGGCGGCCGCAGCCTGCACCGCGGCCCCGGGCTCATCGCCGAGCGGCGCCCCTGCCAGCGCATCACCCGACGGCGCCCGGGCGACCGCCTCACCGGCCGCACCGCCCCGATGCCCACCCATCGCGGCAGAAACGCCCCCCGATCCGACCGCCCACGGCTGGTGGGCCGATCGGTCCTTCTACGAGGTTTTCGTGCGGAGCTTCGCCGACTCGGACGGCGACGGCATCGGCGACCTGCGCGGCCTGACGTCGCGGCTCGACTACCTGAACGACGGCGACCCCGCGGCGGGTGACGACCTGGGCGTGACCGGGCTCTGGCTGATGCCGGTCATGGAGTCGCCCAGCTACCACGGCTACGACGTGATCGACTACCGCGCCGTGGAGCGGGACTACGGCACCGTCGAGGACATGCGTGCGCTCGTCCGCGAGGCTCATGCGCGCGGCATCGCCGTCATCGTCGACTTCCCCATCAACCACACCTCTCGAGAGCATCCCTGGTTCCAGGACTCGCGGACACGTGGCTCCACGCACGGCGACTGGTACGTCTGGGCCGACGCGAATCCGCGGTACGGAGGCCCGAGCGGGCAACGCGTCTGGCACCAAGACGGCGACCGCTGGTACTACGGCCTCTTCTGGGAGGGCATGCCCGACCTGAACCTCGAGAACCCCGCGGTGACCACGGAGCTCGAGGGGATCGCCCGCTACTGGCTGACGGACCTCGGCGTGGACGGCTTCCGGCTCGATGGGGCGAAGCACCTCGTCGAGCAGGGCGAACGGCAGGGGAACACGCCCGCCACCCACGAGTGGCTGCGCGCCTTCCATGCCGCCGTCCACGCGATCGCACCCGACGCGCTCCTGGTCGGTGAGGTCTGGGACGCCACGTCGGTCGCGGCGGGCTACGTCCCGGAGGACGTGGACATGGTCTTCGAGTTCGGACTGGCCGCGGCCATGCGTGACGCCGTCCGGGACGAGCGGGCCGGCGGCCTCGCGGTCGTGCAGCAGGATGTCGCCGCGTCGTATCCCCGTGGAGGCCTTGGAGCGTTCCTCACCAACCACGACATGGATCGCATCGCCACGCAGCTCAACGGCATCCCGGAACGGCTACGGCTGGTGGCGAGCCTCCTGCTGACCGGGCCGGGGACGCCCTTCCTCTACTACGGCGAGGAGATCGGCCTGCAGGGCGGCAAACCGGACGAGCGCATCCGCACGCCCATGCCGTGGGATGCCACGCAGCCCGCCGCCGGCTTCAGCACGGCCCAGCCGTGGGAGCCTCTGGAGGCGGATTGGAGGACCGTGAACGTGGCCGCCCAGGCCGGCGATCCGACCTCCCTGCTCTCGCTCTATCGGTCGCTCATCCGCTTCCGTGACGGTCACCCCGCGCTCCGCCGGGGCGACCTCGTCCCGGTCGGGAGTTCCTCGGACGCGGTGGACGCGGTCTTGCGTTCGACCGCCGGCGAGCAGCTGCTCGTCCTGGCCAACGTGTCGGACGCGCCGGTGAGCGGCGTGGCGCTCGACCTCGTGGCCGGGCCGCTGTGCGGCTCGCCGGTGGCCGAGGTGGTCACGGGCGAGGGCACGCCGACCGCGCCGACCATTTCGCCAGCGGGCGGCTTCGCCGGTTACGTGCCGCTGGCGATGATCCCGGCCCGCAGCATCGTCGTCGTCAGGCTGCGACCATGACCGCTGCGCCCGGAGGCCCCGTGTCGATCGAGACGCCCGACTGGGTCCGCGACGCGGTCTTCTACCAGATCTTCCCCGACCGCTTCGCGCGCAGTGGACGGGTGCCGGCGCCTGGCCCGTTCGAGCCCTGGGACGCCCCGCCGACCAGCCATGGCTTCAAGGGTGGCGACCTGTACGGCATCGCCGAACGCCTCGGGGACCTGGCCGACCTCGGCGTCACGGCCATCTACCTGACGCCGATCTTCGCCTCCGCCTCGAACCATCGCTACCACACCTACGACTACTTCAACGTCGATCCGCTGCTGGGCGGGAACGATGCCCTGCGCGAGCTGCTCGACGCCGCCCATGGGCGCGGCATGCGGGTCGTCCTCGACGGGGTCTTCAACCACTCCGGGCGGGGCTTCTGGCCGTTCCACCACGTCCTGGAGAACGGCGCCGCCTCGCCCTACCGGGACTGGTTCCAGCTCGACCGGACCGTGCTGGCCGGGCGCCGCGCACTCGACGCATACCCGGTCGGCGGCGTCGAGGGGCACCGGGAATCCACCGCGATGTACGGCTACCGCGCCTGGTGGGGGCTGCCCGCGCTGCCCAAGCTGAACGTTGCCGATCCGCATGTGCGCGAGTACCTCCTCGGCGTCGCCGAGCACTGGCTTCGCTTCGGTATCGACGGCTGGCGGCTGGACGTGCCGGACGAGATCGAGGACCCCATCTTCTGGCCCGAGTTCCGGCGCCGCTGCCGGGCCGTCAGGTCCGATGCCTACCTCGTGGGCGAGATCTGGGGCGAGGCGCCCGAGTGGCTGCGCGGCGACCGTTTCGATGCCCTCATGAACTACCCGCTGGGCGCGGCGATCCTCGGCTTCACCGGCGCCCACTGCCTGGACCGGGCGGTCATCGCGACCCACCACGTGTACCGGGACACGATCCGCCCGCTCGACGCCCGATCCTTCGGCGCGGAGCTGGAGCGGCTGATGACGAACTACGACCCGGCCGTCGTCGCCGTCCAGCTCAACCTCATCGGCAGTCATGACGCCCCGCGCGCGCTGACGGTCCTCGGCCGTGACCGGGCGGCGCTGCGCCTGGCCATGCTCCTGCAGCTGACGCTGCCCGGCCCGCCGTGCATCTACTACGGCGACGAGATCGGCATGGAGGGCGGCCACGACCCTGACTGCCGACGCTCCTTCCCGGCCGGAGCCGGCGCCGGCGACCAGGAGCTCCGGGCGTTCGTGCGGGCGGCGGCCGCGGCCCGCCATGGTCACGTCGCCCTGCGACGGGGCACCGCGAGCGTCGTGGCCGCCGGGCGCCAGGCCGTCGCCATCGCCCGCGAGGCGGATGGGGCGCGGGCGATCGTGGCCCTCAACCCGGGCCGCGGGGCCGAGCGGCTCACCGTGGAGCTGCCCGGGCCATCGTGGCGCCCGCTCTCCACGGTCGCGCTGCCAGGGCTCACCGGGAGCGCGGAGCTCGTTCGTGACGAGGTCCTGGAGCTGATCCTCGCGCCCCAGCAAGCGGTCGTCCTCGTCGAGGACTGACCTCGGTCGGCCTCAGCCGGCCCGGGCCACCGCGCGCTTCGGGGCCGGCGGAGCGGCCGCCGCCGCATCGCCCGCAAGCGCGGCCGGAAGGTAGAGCTGCTCCACGTACTCCTCGAGCATGCGCGTCGTCGAGAAGCGCCACATGGTCG
>Ga0209751_10000754_pt1 | contig 34431 bp, 28 predicted proteins | sample RifCSP13_1_FD_184019 | JGI IMG/M metagenome (GOLD analysis project Ga0209751, IMG submission 184019) | Soil microbial communities from Rifle, Colorado - Rifle CSP2_sed 13_1 (SPAdes) (version 2) | ecosystem: Environmental > Terrestrial > Deep subsurface > Rock core/Sediment | place: Rifle...
CCCAAAGCGCCCACCAGCCAGCGAGCCGAGATCACCCCTGGTCACCACCAACAAGACCCCAGCCGCCGCCAGCCCGATCCCGAAGACGCTCACCCACCCCAGGCGCTCTTTTAGAAACAACCATCCCAGTAAGGCCATAAAAACCGGCGTTGTCGAGACGATCCAGGCCGTGGTCGAAGCCTGGGCGGTGAGCAGCCCGGTCGACTGCAACCATTGGTGGAAGGTGATCCCTACGAAGCCCAGCAGGGCGAAGTATGCCAGCTCCTTCCAGCGCGGCCAGGAGAACTGGCTCCGAAAGAAGACCGCTCCCCCTAAGATCGCCACCCCAATCGCGAAGCGCAACCACACGACCGTCACCGGCGAGACTTCCCGCAGGGCTACCTTTGTGGCAATAAAGGAAGCCCCCCAAACAGTAACTGCAAAGAGGGCCTTTAGAATCGCTTTTGTGGTCATTATTCTTTTCGGGAGATCACCAGCTAACCGATTGGTATATAGACAGTGAATATCGTTCCCTCATCCGTTTCGCTCTGCACCTCGATCCTGCCGCCGTGTGCCTGCACAATTTGCCTGGCGATAGACAACCCCAACCCCGCCCCGCCAGACGAACGAGCGGATTCGACCCTGTAAAATCGCTCGAAAATGTGCGGTAAATGGTCCGGCGGGATGCCGATGCCCGTATCGGCGACTTCGATGATGGCATACCCATCCATCTCCTGCGCCGATAATGTGATCGAGCCGCGGTCGGTGTACTTGATGGCGTTGTCCAGCAGGTTGACGATTAAACGGATTAACTGGTCGGTGTCGCCGGAAATGACCAGAGACGGGGGTACGTTGCAGGTCAGTGTGAGGTGTTTGTTTTCCGCTATCGGGCGCAGTGACTCACCCACGTCCACCAGCAATAGGGCGAGGTCAATTTCTTCCCTGTGGAGTTCCAATCCCCCTTCTCCGTGCGCCAGTTGCAATAAATTTTCGACCAACTCTTGCAGGCGGTTGGCTTCCTCGGCTATGTCTTCTAGCGCCTGGCGGTATTCTAGCGCGGGGTGCTCCCCCTCGCGGACGAGACTCAGGATGATCTGCATGGCGGTCAGTGGGGTGCGCAGTTCGTGGGAGGCGTCAGCGGTGAACTGGTGCTCGCGGGCAAAACCGCTCTCGATGCGTGCCAGCATCTCATCGAAGGTGCTTGCCAGTCGGCTAACCTCATCGCCAGTATCGGGAAGATTCAGGCGGGCGGATAGGTCTACGGTGGAGATGCGGCGGGCGGTGTTGGTGATCTCGTCAATCGGAGCCAGGGCACGCCTGGCCAGGAAATAGCCTGCGAAGCCCGCTAGCAAGGAGAGCAAGCCGCTGCCGATGATGAGCGTGGTTCTAAGGCGGTCAAGAGACTCTTCCGCATTGCTGAGACTCTGCATGGTCAGTACCCAGCCTACGACCTGGCCGCCATCGAGGACGGGCAGGGTATAGACGCGGATGCGGTCAATCTCGTTCGTTTCGGGGATGGTCTGAAATCCGGATTTGGAGAGAGACGGGATAACGGGCAGCGGGTCAAGGCTGAAGGGACCAATCGCCTGCAAAACATCGCCATTTTGGGAGAGGACAATCAGAGTTATTCCACGCTGGGTAAAGACGTTAAACTCGACCAGTTCAGGCCCGTTGGCTGCTGCGATCATCTGGAGGCTGCCATCTTCCTCGCGCAGGCTGGCAAGTACCTGTTCCGCGCTCAGGAGGAGGGCATCGTCCACAGCCGTATGCAGGCTGCGGCTGAGGGTGAAGAAGACGAATCCTCCGAAGGCAGCTAGAAAGGCCAGGATGAGGGCTGTCTGCCAGAGGGCAAAACGCGCTCGCAGGGTCTTAATCTGCTTCATGGAGAGATAGGCGGTAGCCCACTCCGTGCACGGTGTGAATCAGTTTCTGTTCGAAGGAGTCGTCAATCTTGCGGCGTAGATTGCGGATGTACACATCCACCACGTTGGACTGGTTGAAAGTTTCGTAGTTCCAGACGTGTTCGGCGATCTGAGAGCGGGTTAAGGCGCGCTCCGCTTCGCGCAGCAGGCATTCGAGCACTTTAAATTCTTTGGTGGTGAGGTGGATCAGCTGTCCCCCGCGCCGTACCTGGTAAGCGCGTGTATCGAGGCTCAGATCGGCGAATTCGATAATTGGGGATCTGGACTGGTCGCTGGCTCGGCGGGTGAGGGCGCGCAGGCGGGCGAGCAGTTCTTTCAAGGCAAAGGGTTTGACGAGGTAATCGTCCGCCCCGGCGTCCAGCCCGTTGACGCGGTCATCCACGGCATCGCGGGCGGTGAGCATCAGGATCGGGGTGTGGTTGCCGCGTTGACGAAGTTCGCGGCAGACGGTCAGGCCGTCCATTATGGGGAGCATGATGTCGAGGATGATGAGGTCATAGGGTGCGGCCTCGGCCCAGTCGAGGGCGTCCCGTCCGGTAAAAACGGCGTCCACGGCGTAGCCGGATTCTTCCAGCCCGAATTTGACGTAGGCTGATATTTTCTGTTCGTCTTCGACAAGCAGTACCCGCATAGATTAAGTATATGACGAAATGATGGAGTTAAGGTGAAGTCTTCTCCACCAATTATTCCTGCTCAATCTGAAAATCTAAACCCAATCCGTCTTTGGCCGCCCAGATCAGAAATCTAGCGATCAGGCTCCAGTGTGGAGGGCTTCAACTGGCTCCAAGTGGGCCGCGCGCATGGCGGGATACGCACCCGAAACCAAGCCAATCAATCCGCCAATCAAGGGCGCAAGGATCGGTGCCAGCAGGTCGAGGACCGGCGTCCAAACCTGATAGGCAGAGACGGCCACTACAATCAGCACGCCCAGGCTAGAGCCGATGATCCCGCCAATGATACCCAGCGAGGCGCTCTCAAGCAAGAATTGGGCGGCGATATGTCCCCGATTGGCACCGATAGCGCGGCGCAGACCGATCTCGCCGGTGCGTTCCAGCACAGAGACGAGCGTGATATTGCCAATGCCGATCGCGCCGACCACCAGGGATAAGCCGCCCAGCAGGAAGAACAGGATATTCAAATCACTCTGCACAGCGTCGCGCACGCGCTGGGGTTCCGGGAGAAATTCGATTTTCAGGGCAGCGAGGTCATCGGGGCGCAGCGCCAGAGGAGACTGTTGGGCGATTAGCGAGGCCGCACCTATCCTGGTCTCGACGATGACTTTGCCGGGGCCGACCAGCCCGAAATCGTGATGGGCAGCTCCTTCCGGAATGATGACTGCGCCGAGCAGGTCGGGCTGGCGGGAGACATCCTTCAAGATACCGATTACCAAATAAACATAATCGCCAATGGCAATAGCTGGATAGTGCTCCACGCTAACAATTCCCAGGCGTAACGCAGCATTGGGGCCAAGCACCGCGACTCGCTCCATCCGCTCGGAGTGTCCTAGGTCGGGGAAACGCCCGGTCTTCAGGTCCGCGCGCACAGCATCGAACAAACCCGGGGAAGCTGCCTGAACCGAAAGATGAAAAGCAGCTTGGCCTTGCGGATCTTTCACGGGCGAAGCGCTGACCAGCGCTTCGCTGAGGTCAATCTCGCTCAGAGTCCCAGCAGCCGCAACGCCGTTCAAGCGAAGAAGGCGCGCCGGTGCATCCCACGGGATGGCTCTGGGATCGACGCCCGTAATTCCGGTTTTCGCAGTGACGGTAATCTCTGTCGCAGCAAGTTCATCGAACTGGCTGATGATGCGGTTGCTGGCGGTGCGCGATAGTCCCAGTGTGGCGACGAGCGCCGTCATCCCGATCACAATCCCCAGGATGGTCAGGGCCATGCGTCCCGGCCGGGCGAATATCCCGGCAATCGCTTCGTTGAAGAGGTCCCGAGGTGTGATTCCCGATCGGGCCACAACACCCGCTCCAACGTCCATGCTCGATGCATTTGCGGTTCTCCGCTTTTTTTCGCCGTTGGGGATTTCCGTCAGAGTGCCGTCAATGATATGAACCCGGCGCCTCGCCCGTTTGGCGATATTTTCATCGTGGGTAACAACGACCAGCGTGAGACCCTGCTCGTTCAATTTCTCGAAGAGATCGAGAATTTCCGTGCCCGATTTTGAATCCAGATTTCCGGTTGGCTCGTCACACAAAAGCACTTTCGGAGACCCGACCAGCGCCCTCGCGATAGCAACCCGCTGCTTCTCCCCACCCGATAATTTTGTCGGCATGAAATCAACGCGATGACTCAATCCAACCCGTTCCAGCGCGGCCAGGGCGCGTTCCCGTCGCCCGTGATGGTCCTGCTCACGGTAGACTTCCGCCAGCATCACATTTTCAAGCACAGAACGATGCGGCAGCAGGTGATAGGATTGGAAGATAAAGCCGATGCGACGACTACGCAGCCCGGCGCGCTCATCGTCGCTCAAAGCGGCGGTGTCGATGCCCTCGAAAAAATACTCGCCGCTTGTCGGGCGGTCGAGGCAGCCGAGGATGTTGAGCAAAGTTGATTTCCCGGCACCGGAGGGACCGGTGATCGCCAGCCATTCGTTAGGTTCCAGACACAGGTCAACGTCAATGAGCGCGTAGACAGCCGGTTCACTGCCGAATTGTCGTCCAACCCGGTTAAGTTCGAGGATGTATCCGTTCGCTTTCTTATCGCCAGTTATCATTCGCCCTTCTCGTACCCAACCAGCACGAGCTGGCCGGCTGATAAAGTCCCTTCAACAGGCGTCACTTCGACGAAGCCGCCCGCTGACAACCCCGGGTCGACCACTACGAATTCAAGGTTCCCTTTGTTGTCCACCTGCACTCGGGACGTCCCGTCTGCGGCGAGGAAGAGCGCGCTGATCGGCACGACCGTGACCGCCCCCCCGGTCGACTCGACAGGAATGGTGAGGCGCAGTGAGAAACCCTCCAGCGTGACGGGGGTCTCATCCACAAGTACCTCAAAGTAGATGTGATAACCATCCACGCCATCCGTGCCGGGGGTATTGGCAACCCTGGAGACTATCCCGGTCGCTCGGAGGCCCAAATCCGGTTCGTCAATGGCAACGGTCATGCCCGGTTTAACGAGCGGGGATTCTGCCAAAGGGAGGGATGAATCGATCGCCAATTGATTGTTTGTCACCACAATGGCAGGGCCGCTCGCGGTACCACCGATCTCCGCGTTAATTTCTTCAACGCGGACAGGTAAGACAGGGATGAAAACGATTTCGTCTACAGGCACCGGCGAATCCGCTTTGCGGTGGGCAGCTTCGAGGTCAGCTGTGAGCTGGTCAACCAGGTGGGTGAGTCTTTCGACTTCTCGCACGGCGGCTTTTTCCGCGTCTTCAGCAGCCCTGATCGCAACCTCACCGGTCAGTTGGGCAGCGGTACGTGCGGACCCGCTGGCGGCTGCAACTTCATACGCTGCCTGCGCCCGGGCAGCTTCGACCGCCAAAGGCGCAAGGGCGAGGGCGTCTTCTGCCGCCATTTTCTCGTTGATCGCAAGCGCCAACTCGTTTTCCAGGGAGCGGATACTGACCAGCTGTTCCTCGGTCGGGCCGAAGGAGACAAACCCCACCGAGGCGTACCAGTCGGCCACGGCTGCGCTGGTCTCCTCGTCATAGACGCCGTCTACCTGGCCCGGATCGAATTTCAGCCGCTTGAGCGCCGCTTCCAACTGGCGAATATCCTCACCAGAGAGACCGGAAACAAGGTCGCGGTAGGCCGGAATATCGCCCTGTAGAAGGAAGACCGGACGCCCCGAGGCGATGAGCAAAACCTCGCCCTCGTTGAGCTGGTCGCCCCGCGCGGGCAGCGTTATGATGACTCCCGCGTCAGGTTTCAAGGGCGAGAGCGCAAGCGAGATGGATTGCGGCAGCCCAAAGCGAGCTGTGCCTCGCGTGATGATATCGGAGGTGAGAATCCGCTCTTCAACGGGGACTAGGATTGGTGATGGCGTGGGAGGCGCAGTCCGCGCGGCTGCTTCCGCTGGGGATTGGATCTTGCTTCCCGCCATCCAACTGATCACAGAAAGCAGCGCCACGAAAATCAGAGAAAGCGCCAGTATATGCTTCCTATCCAACCGGCCATAGGCTGATTTGATAATCTTACCAATGACGGTGCGGAATCCGTCGCGTAATTGGCGGATCCACTCTTTCAGATTCTCCGGTTTCCAGAAGTCTTTTGCGAATATTTTCTTCATCATCAACCTGCATATTCCAATACTTCTTTATTGTTGCGGACCGGCATATAATTCCCGCTCGACCTGATCCGCGACCGGATCGAGATATTTCCTCTCGCAATTCAAGGCAACGGAAGCCAAGGCGCGTTCATACCCCTGAAGTTCAGTGAGGGCAGCCAGCGCGTCAGACGGTAAAGCCTCCAGCGGCGCGCCTCCGGTGATGGTGTCAAGTTTCTTGCGCAGGTCCGGCTCGATTTCTTTCTCATGGTTGTAGTCAAAGCCTGCAACGTTGAGGCAATTGGCGAATTCAGCATTTGCGGCGACCATGCGTGGATCCTGGTCCACGAGGACATCAAAAGGATTTACGTAAGTCGCGCTCAACTGCTCGGCAGTAAAAAACTGCTCGATGGCGCTGCGCGTGCAGCCTCCTGTGCGGGAGAAATCCTCCGTTTCGAGGGCGACTGCGAAGGTCGCGTCGGGATGCTCGCCAAAGAGGATATGGCTGTAAGCGACCTGGTCGGCAGGAGATAGACTCTTAAAAATTTTCACATTCTGTGAGCCCAGGCCAATTTGCGCCGGCGTCGGCAGTTCTGAAGTCTGCGGGGAGAGACCGGTGTACAAGGTCGAAATGCCATAGCCGTACTGGTCAATGAATTGTCGCTCACTCATCCCCGGCAAGGATTTGTCGGCGGTCATCCCCCTACGAACGGTATTGAAGTCCGCCGCGATATATTCGAATCCAGCCTCGCTTATGCACTTACTAATCTGTGTCTCCACTTTCTCAATCGCAACATAAAGTTCTTCGCTGGTCATGCCAAATTCCTCTTTGCCCGGGATCGCGCCTTGACTCGCCGTGCCGGCCGAATTCGCGGGAGCGTTGGACGCGCCTGACAAACTTGAGAGTTGCGAATTGCTGCCGCAGGCGGTCAGGAAAACGAGCAAAAAGATGCTCGAGAGGAATAGGCTTGCTCCGTGGAAGGAATACTCGGGATTGGCATTTACTAATTTTTGCAGTTTCATAGTATTTCTCCTCAATAAAGTTTCCAGCACAATATTAGCTTTGGTCGTAAGGTATTTTAGCGCGGGCCATATTGCCCATTGGTTGCGGCATAAGCCTGGCAGGTGTATCGGGAGAGAGTTTTTGAAATCCGCGCTAGTGGACTATGGGCGTTCAGAGCCGAAACCAGCAATTTCCCGCCAGGCTATATCAGCCGCATCCATTCTCTCCATCGAGCTGCGTTGTCCGGTTAGTAGTCAAGCACGCCCAAAGCCACGATCAACGCCCAGGGACCTTTCGCACCTTCGGGGTCAGAGGTTAAGCGGACGTCCGGCCATTCCCCAATTGCAGCCCGCGCTCGACGTAGGTCGATATTTTATGTTCGTCTTCGACAGGCAATCGCGCATGTCAATAGTATAGTATACAATGAGAAGATGAAGTTTAGATGAAGTTATCTCCGACCTTTCCTCTCTGTAAACCACTTTGGTGGTAAAAAAGGAAATCCCCCAGGCAACTACGGGGACGGTGGCTTTGATCAGGGGAGCTATTTTCAATCTGTCCAAGTTGCCATATTATCCCAGCCCTGGCAACCAGGGGCGAAACCAGGGCATTCCGAGCAGGAGAGCCAACCCAGCCAGGCTGAACCAGATGGCTGCCCGGCGATGCTTGTCCACTGCTTGGGTAGCTTTGCGCGCCGCCGCCGTCCCAACATGGACAAGCACAATAGCTACCACCATATAAAGTATGTGTTCCAGGGCAAAGAAGCGCACATCCGGGATGCGCATGGCTGCTCCAAAATCGCTGAAAGCAATGCGGGTTGTTGGACTGAGGACAATATATAGAATCAGGCCCAGTAAAAGCTGCAGGTCCATAGCCGAGCCAAAGAATACCCCGATCTTGCGGTCAGTCGCCGTCCAATCCCGGCGACCCAACCAACCCGAATAGGCGCGTACAAGAGCCAGGATCGCCAGGATAATAGCAACCCAGCGTAGGATGTTGTGAACTGCGAGGACAAATGAATACATTTTATTCTCCTTTGTCGGTCACGATGCTTATTATGCCAATCGGTATGGATTTAATTTTACCAAACTCCTCTTATTTGATTGGGACACGATTACACAGATTTCACTAATTTTTCCTTTTACAACCATTATGCGGGACTCACGAAGTACGAGCAGCTTTCTCAACGACTCCCAATCCACTAACCGCCCTCTTCCTGATCTCTGATCCCTATTCCCCTTATCCCTCATCCCCTTTTTATGATACCATTCTTCCCGAACTCCATTATCCGCAAAGAGGTCCCCATGTTTGATATCCCCGATTCGGAGATCCTGCCCCTCTCCATGCAGCACAGCTTCTGGACCTGGTCAGCCCAGGCCAGCGTCACACCCATTCCGGTAACCCGCGCCAAGGGCGTCTATTTTTGGGATACCAACGGAAAACAGTACCTTGATCTCAATTCCATGGTGATGTGCGCCAATATCGGACATGGCGAACAGCGAGTGATTGATGCGATTGTCGAGCAGGCGCGCCAGCTGCCCTTCGCCGGACCCTCGATGGCGACCAAACCACGCGCCCTGTTGGGAAAAATTCTAGCGGAGATAACTCCTGGAAACCTGGACAAGTTCTTATTCACCCTGGGCGGCGCGGATGCCAACGAAAACGCCATCAAACTGGCGCGCGCTTTCACCGGTCGCCAGAAAATCCTTGCCCGCTACCGTTCCTATCATGGAGCAACTTATGGCGCTATGGCGCTGACCGGGGACCCGCGTCGTGTTGCCTGGGAACCAAACCTGATGCCGGGTGTGGTTCATTTCTTGGATCCTTACCGCTATCGCTCCACCTTCCACCGCTTAAACCCCGATATACCGGAGTCTGAGTTCACTCAGGATTACCTAAACCACCTCGAAGAGATCATCACTTATGAAGGTCCCGAAACGATCGCAGCGGTATTGATCGAACCGGTGACCGGCACGAACGGTGTGATCGTCCCACCAGCTGGCTACCTGCAAGGCGTGCGCGTCCTGTGTGACCGTTACGGCATCCAATTGATTGCCGATGAGGTGATGAGCGGTTTCGGGCGCACCGGACAGTGGTTTGCCGTCGATCATTGGAAGGTCGTTCCAGACCTGATGACGATGGCTAAGGGCCTGACATCCGGATATGCGCCGTTAGGAGCGGTGGCTATGCGCAACGATATCGCAGAATTCTTCAATGATCGCATTTACCAGGGCGGGCTGACGTACAACGCCCACCCGATCTCCCTGGCAGCCGCCATCGCTAATATCCGCGTCCTGCAAGACGATCGTCTGGTTGAACGAGCCCAGTCCATGGGCGCGGTCCTTCGCCGCCTTCTGACAGACCTGGGTGAGCAACATCCATCGGTGGGCGAGGCGCGCTCCATCGGGCTATTTGGAGCCATCGAATTGGTGCGCGATCGCCGCACACGGGAACCCATGGCCCCTTACAATGGCAGCAGTCCAGAAATGACCGCCTTACGGAAATCCCTGTTGGATCAGGGGGTGTTCGTATACACACACTGGCACACGGTCTTGATCATTCCACCCCTGATCATCACCGAAGAGCAGCTCCAGGAGGGGTTCAAAGCCCTGGATCAAGCCCTCGCCATCACTGACGCAGTTGTCATAGGTCAGTAATCTGAGGAAGATAGAGTCATAGCCTCGCCTTCCGATCCATCCAATTCCAATGGCGATCAATAAGACCAGATCAGCACACACCCTCTGGGCGCTCCTGCTAAGTTTTAGCCTTCTTTTGGCGGTCTTCTCCCTCGGGATATCGTTGCTACCCTTCAGCGTCATAAAGGCTTTGGTTGATTCACTGGCTTCAGATGGTCTGGTCGAATCGTTCAACCAGTCTTCCTTGCGTGTTGTCTTACCCGCTCTCCGTCTTTTTGGATGGCTATGCGCGTCCCTGGCGCTTGGATTGGTGCTGCTCCGATCAAAAACCCAGTCAGTCCTCGCAGAGCTGCTGGATAGGTTCTCCTGGAAGAATCTTTCCAGCGACGTGCGCCAATTACTCGGAAACTCACTTGGCGATCGCAAGGACCAGCATTATCTGGCAGCCCTGCTGATAGTCACGCTCCTGGCGTTATTGATCCGCCTGGTGTTCATCTCCCGACCGATGCGCCACGATGAGGCCTACACCTTTATCGCATTCGCCTCGCGCTCTTTACGGGTGGTGATCTCCGATTACCACCTGCCGAACAACCATGTTTTTCATACCCTCCTGGTTTATCTAGCCTACCACTTGCTCGGTAACCAACCCTGGATTATCCGCCTGCCTGCCCTGTTAGCCGGAGTATTGGTTGTGCCCGCCACATACTGGGTGGGAAACAGTTTCTATAACCGAAATACAGCCATCCTGAGCGCGGCATTGGTGGCATCTGCCTCGCCATTTATCGATTACTCGACCAATGCCCGCGGCTATTCATTACTCAGCCTGTTTGCACTGCTCATCCTGGCGCTCGGTGTGCATGTCAAAGGAAAAAAGAACCTGGTCGCCTGGATTTTTATCGTGAGTCTCTCAGCCCTTGGTCTCTATACTAACCCCACCATGCTTTATCCTTTCGGAATATTGATGACCTGGCTCCTGGTGAGTGCGCTCTTGAAAGATATATCCCAGGTTTCTGGCCCAAGATTTATTATTTACCTCCTTTGGGCCGGGATATGTGTGGCTCTCCTCACGATTCTGTTTTACGCGCCCATCCTGGTCTTCTCCGGGCTGGACAGTTTAGTCGGTAACTCCGTTGTCGCAGCTCTCAGTTGGGAGGATTTGCAGCAAAGCCTCTGGGTGCGCGCTCAAAATACCTGGGAGGACTGGACAGCCGGGGTGCCATTATTCATGAAGATGCTGCTCGTCACCGGCACAATTATCTCACTGGGAATCCACCGCAGGCTGTCGCCCCATCGGCTTCCCCTCCAGATTGCGGCAGTGATCTGGATCGCTATCACGCTTATCCTTCAACGGGTCGCTCCCTGGCCAAGGATCTGGCTCTTCCTATTGCCTTTATTTATCATTTGGGCTTCCGCCGGACTGACTTACATGCTCCATCTGGCAATCCAGAAAAGACCCTCTTTTGAAAATGGATACCTCGCCATCCTCGGGGTGGCAATCCTGTTGCCCGCATTTCTCCTGGCCACTTTTTCTATTAACCCTCCCTATCCCATGCAGACCACTGGTGTCGAGGAGGAGATCACGCGCTATTTGAAAAACTACCTTCAACCCGGTGATGTAATCGTCGCAGTTTCACCAACGCGAGCCCAGGTTGGCTATTATTTCAGTGCGTATGACATTCCTGACGACTTTTTTTACGATCACCAGTCGGAATTCAACCGGGTGATCGTATTGGTTAATGAGAAACATAACCAGACTTTAGAGAGCATCAGCGAACACGAAGGTCTTACCAATCTCCTCGATTTGGATGCGGCAAAATTAATTGGCCGGTTCAAATATACCGCCATATACGAGATATCCCGGTGAATGAACTCCCACCAGATTATCTCGAACGCATGGCGCGCCTGTTGGGGGAGGAATATCAGGCCTTCCTGGCGAGCTACAGCGATCCACCTTGCACGGGTCTGCGGGTCAACACCCTTAAAATCTCTGCCGAGAGATTTTTTACGATCACGCCTTTCCATCTGGAGCAGATTCCCTGGTCGCCAGTGGGCTTTCGGGTCATCCCCCCAGCGGTAGGCAGCGACTCGCCCGGTAAGCATCCTCACCACGCGGCGGGCTTATATTACCTGCAAGAACCCTCTGCCATGGCCGTGGCGGAATTGCTTAACCCACGGCCAAGTGAACGTGTATTAGACCTGGCGGCAGCCCCGGGGGGTAAGGCCACCCACCTGGCTGCCAGGATGGGAAACCAGGGTTTGCTCGTCGCCAACGAGATCCACCCACAACGCGCCTGGAACCTGGCTGAAAACCTGGAGCGCTGTGGCGTTCGCAACGCGACTATCACGAACGAGACCCCCGAACACCTTGCAGAGCATTTCGGAGCCTATTTCGATCGAGTATTGGTGGATGCGCCCTGCTCCGGCGAAGGCCTGTTCCGCAAAATCCCTGAGGCTCGCAAGGAGTGGAATTCCAATCTGGTCGAGAGCTGTGCCATCCGCCAATCTAAGATTCTAGAAACTGCGGCACGCCTGGTACGAGCAGGCGGTTGGTTGGCTTATGCCACTTGCACATTCTCACCCCAGGAAAACGAGGCCACGCTGGCCCGCTTTTTGGAAAGTCATCCTGAGTTTGAGATTATCCCTTCGCCCAGGCTGCCGGGATTTTCCGCCGGCCATCCGGAATGGCTCGATCCCCCTGCCCCCGATTCACTGCGCGGCGCTTCTCGGTTATGGCCACATCGTGCCCCTGGAGAAGGTCACTTTATCGCCCTGTTAAGGCGTGATGACAGCCAGGCCAGGTCCGCTATTAAACCCTATCACCCGGTTAGGATTCCTCCAACCGTCCAGAGGCATTATCAGGAGTTCATTCACGAGAACCTGGTCTCAGCCCCAGCCGAGACACGTCTGGCTCTGATCGGCTCTTACCTGTACCAACTCCCTGCCGACCTGCCTGACCTGGGCACTTTGCGCTGCCTCCATCCCGGTTGGTGGCTTGGAACAATGAAAAAGATCCGCTTTGTACCGGCGCACTCGCTGGCTATGGGGCTGGTCAAAGAGGATGCCCTTCGCCTGGTCGAACTAGGGTCATCCGACCCAGGTCAGATATATGCCTACTTGCGGGGGGAAAGTCTATCCGGGGAGAGGCAAAGAAAAACCCAACCGGATGACGGTTGGGTGATAGTTACCGTGGACGGCTTCCCGCTGGGTTGGGGAAAGAAAGTCCAGGGGGTGATCAAAAATTATTATCCACGTGGGCTGCGTCGATTTTGAAGGCGCGATCTTTCCAGGTGGAAAATTCTACGTAGGATCGCCAGGGTAACCCCGTACGTGGCGTCCATCCCAAAGTAAGAAAGACTCCCTGCACCCAGATTCCTGCCTTTGCTGAGCGGCGTATCGGAAGCATAGTGCAGGATTCCCAGGTCAAATGGCAATCCATACAGATTGACGACTTCATTCACCGGGTGGCGTTGCGGGCGAAACATCTCGTAGACCGCGGATAAATAAGGTCCAGCCTCCATCTCGATGACCGTATAACCTTCTCTATAAAAAACATCCATATAGTTTGTGTTTTGCAGGAAAGTCCCGCGTACACAGACTGCTTTCTGGTTATCCAGGACGGTGCCATACACGACATACGGGGCAACATCCGCTGAAGAAAACGCATTCGGGAAAAGATACGTGTTACGGGATTGCTCGTCATGCACCACATTAGGGATCATTACATCGCCAATCACGCCGTTCAACGTGGCTGCCTTCCCTGTAACGTAAACGCCCAGGATTTCGCCGGCATGCTCCGCAACTTTGGAGAGGATATTATAAGCCGCCATCCCTAATGGGTAATCGATATTTAGAATCAACGCCTCACTTTCAGACAGATATGAGAAGTCGTCGTCCAGGCGTGGGTCCAACCAATCCGGATGCAGCCGGGAAAGCTCGATCACTTGCCCTTCCAGGTCGAAGCTGTGTTCGCTGGGAATGCGCAAGATGCCGCACGCCTGCTCGTGAGCAGGTAAATGCTTTTCCAGGTGCCGGCTCTGCTGCGTTCGTTGGTATTTTTTTAGGACATAATATAGGAAATTCTCCTGGCTGGAGGGCACTTTCGCGGTCTGGATCTCGTTCCATTCACTCAACAACCCATCGTTCCCAGGTTGTTCCAGGTAAGCGATCAATTCATTCTTGAGCTGGAGAGCGAAACCTGAGAGTAGATTGACCACACTGTGAGGATTACTTGAAATAAAATATACTGGCCTTTCACGTAATTCGGGGAAAGATTCCTCGATATTCTCCCACCAGATGCGGGTGGCACGCCAGTATTCGCTCAGCGATCCACTGAGCAACAAGACGCGCAAGTGGCACGGTCGGGAAGCAATTTTTTCCAAGTTGTCCGTGAAATCCGGCCCCCAAATAATTTGTAATTGGGTAAGATCGTCCAGTGAAATCTTAAGCGCCTGGGCTACAACTGCCAGAGAAGTATCGTCTTCACTCAGGTTTGATAAAATAATAGAATCCGGCAGCAATTGAAGAAAAGAATGGAGCTTATTCCATTCTATCTGGTACGCCGTTAGCATAGGGATCACATCGTCAATGTCCGTGCGGCTGGCGATGAAACAGGCCAGGGTATCTTTGCCGTTAAAAAAACATCGCCGTCTCCTGGCAGGGGCAGCGACCTGCATCCATGACTCAACATTGCCAAACCCTCTACGCTCAAAAACGGATGTGCTCTGCCCTAACACAATCAGCTCGACCATGTCCATACACAGTGGTAGGCGGAGCAGGCAGTAAATAAAGGCTGACATATCCGGAGCTGGTTCACGCGCCCCAGCATGCAACAATGATTTCATTCTGGCATGCGCTTCCTCTAGCGTGCGGATTTGTACTTCAGCCGTAGAACGCAGCAGTGAATAATATGTCCTTTGATAGAGATCGATTTCTTCAGAGGCCGTGCTGGGCACAGTTCGTTCCATGACCGCTCACCGTCTCCTCTCTGGAGGAACATCCAAAGGCCCATAGGTTGGGGGACCAAACAGGCGGTACATCAGGGCATAAAGCACGGTTAGCAGGCCAAATCCAATCACGATCAGGATGATCATCACCGCCAGGTCGGCATAGAGGACTCGACCAATGACTGGGACGACAATCGAACCTGCCAACTCCTTCGAGATGGGCACCCAATTCTGCCTGGAATTCATCTGTACCAGCACCTTCGCCCCGGCGAAAGCGATGATCGGGAGCAGGATCAATATCAGACATCCGATTCCACGCCAGATCGGATGTATCCTCCACGGCCTTGGTTTCGCAGCCGGGTTCAAATAGGGTCGGTTGTATTTACTCATACACTGCCTCCGTAGGGTTAAGCTGGCTGGCACGTTCGATCGCTGAGATGATTTTGTAGTAACCGGTACAGCGGCACAAATTGCCGGTAATCGCTTGCCGGATTTCATCAGTTGTTGGCTTCGGACGTTCCTCCAGAAGTTTGGCTGCTGACATTAAGAAGCCCGGCGTGCAATAGCCGCACTGCACTGCGCCTTCCTCAATAAAAGCCTGCTGAACAGGGTGCAATTTACCTCCTTTAGCCAAGCCCTCAATAGTGAAAATCTTGGCCGCATGAGCGCGAGATGCAGGCACCAGACAGCTCATCACCGCAACCCCATCCAGGAAGACCGTACACGCGCCGCACTCTCCTTCGGCGCAACCTTCCTTTGTCCCGATCAACCCGGCGTCCTCCCGCAATAACCGCAACAACGTCTTATGATGTCCGCTGCTAAAAGTGTACTCCTTCCCATTGATGCAGGTGACAATCGGGGAACTCGCCGCGAAGTAGCTGCTTTCAGAGAGATAGGGTTCATTTTCCAGGTAATTTTGACCCCACAACATCACCGGTTGAGCCGGAAACTCACTTCGCTGGACGTTCGCCGCCAGGTCACGCAATCCGCGTAAGGTGCAAACCCGTACCATTTCCCGCCGGTAATCCCGGGAAGCGCGGACATCATCGATTGGTTGTGACTCGGCCTCAGCCAACCTGGCTGTATCCTCGATCGTTTGATCGTCCAAATCGCGTCCTACCAGGTAAGCTTCAGCCTGTTGCGCATGAATGACGGTCGGCGCCACAGCTCCCAGGGTGATCCCTGCCCGCTCCACTTGGCGGTTCTTTTTATCAGCCCAGGTTAACACGATCGCCACGTTCACCACAGAGATCGCCTGCGCCCGGCGCAAGCTCAACTTGATGAACGTGCCGACCTGGTTCGCATTCATCGCCGGGAAAGAAATATCTACCAGCATCTCGTCCGGTCGCATCACTGTTTTGCGCACACCAAGATAGAAATCGTGTAAAGGTACGACCCTTTCACCTGCCTTGGAAAGCAGGGTAACTTTAGCTCCTAGCGCCAGAAGAGGTGGAATAGTGTCGTTGGCTGGGGAGGCCGTAATCAGGTTGCCAGCGACGGTACCTCGGTTGCGTATCTGGGGCGCACCAACCTCCCAGGCCGCTTGGGCTAGCGGGAATGCTCCTTCCGTGATCAACTGCGAGGCGACGCAGTGGTTGTGGGTTACCAACGGCCCCATGTGAATGATCTCATCTTCATCCAGGCTTATCCGATCCAGGTCAGGGAGGCGCGATACATCGATTAACGTCTCAATATCCTTGCGGACTCCTCGCTCGATCTCCAGGATTAAATCCGTTCCTCCGGCAATGATGCGTGCCTGCGGCCTTCGTTCAGCAAGGATTTGGATTACTTCAGAAATGTTGCTTGCGTTGAAATATTCACGCCACATGCTGCCTCCGCTCTTTAATTATCTCAGCCATGATGCTGACGGCGATCTCTTCGGGCGTCTCGGCCTTGATCTCGAGCCCCATCGGCGAGTGGACGCGGGCCAGCCGTTCCTCAGCCACCCCAGCTTCTCGCAACATCTGCAGGGTCGTAGCCCAGCGTCGTTTTGACCCAATCACACCGATATAAGCTGCGGGAGTCTCTAGTAAAACCGGTAATCCGGGGACATCGATAGTGACATTGCGCGTGGTAAGTACCAGGTACGTCCAGGAGGTGATGCTTAAGTGCTGGGGAAGTTCTGCCAGGAGGCCAGGGATAAATTCATCCGCTTCTGGAACGGACTCCGGTGAACACAGTTCTGGCCGGTCGTCGCTGACAACCACGTGAAATCCCAGCCAGTGAGCCAGGTGTGCGATAGCCTTACCCACATGTCCGGCACCTACCACCACCAGGGTTGGCTTCGGTTGAATCGGTTCCACAAAAACCTCCACCTGCCCGCCGCAAACGCCAGGATCACCGCGCTGCGGGTCAGCCAGATTGTATGCCAACAAGCGTGGCTTGCCATCCTGGATCGCTTCCAGGGCTGTCGCCAGGACACGACTCTCCAGCTCACCGCCCCCAACGGTGCCAAGGATATGTCCATCCTGATAGACGATCATCTTGCTGCCGACATGGCGTGGTGTGGAGCCCTGGCTGCTCACGATAGTACATAAAGCCACCGGCTGATGATTCGCTTCTAACTCCACGAGAACCTGATAGATCGATTTCATTTACGATTCGTTGGATAGTATTGACGATTTCAGTCGCTCTGACCAGCTGAAAACGTCTATGCTCCAGAATATTCGGAATTAACTTTCCAACAGCCCTAAGATTACAGGCAACAACTGCTTCTTGCGAGAGACAACATCTTCGGCAAGAAAGGTTCCGTCCGCCTGGCGCGGGTAGGGCAGCTCGCTCAAAACAGGCAGATCATCGGTTAACAACAACCGGCTTGAGCCTCGCACCACATCCGTCACCATCAACATAGCAAAATCTAAGCCGCGCCGGTCTCGCAGATCACACAGCGCCTTGTGCAACTCCTGGAGATGCTCATCCAATTGCAGCAAATCGGTGACTTCAGCCTGGGCAATGGCAAAATTAACACCACCAGCTTCGTACACCTTGATATCCGTGCTGACAACTTCGCCGGGTCCACGGCTAGCTAAGCCCGATCCAGCCCGCAAGACACCCTCGCCGAAAGAGCGCAACGTCTCATCCAGCAAAGGTCCCCCCTTCACCAGTGCCCAGCGTCCCAACCGATCCGCCGCCTTCCGGTCCCGCTCGGTGGTGGTGGGTGAAGTCAGGATCAAGGTATCCGAAAGCAAACCTGCCAAAAGCAGGCCGCCCAGGTCTGGCGGCGCGCTCAGGCCTGCCTCCTCTATCTGTTCCGAGACCAGGGTGCTCGTGCTGCCGACAACGTCGATCGTGAAGCGGATGGGGACATGCGTCGAGGAGGACCCCAGGCGATGATGGTCTAGGATCTCCACCAATTCAGCTTCCTCCAAAGCACCCACTGCCTGGCTGGGCTCGTTGTGATCCACCAGGATCAATCGTAAGCGTGGCGGATTGAGCACCCCCCGCTGGCGACAAACCCCCACATACAACCCATTCTCGTCAACCACCCAGAAGTCGTCCCCTTCTTCGCGTAATATGCGGTTGAGCGAATCGCGAATCCGGGCAGTCGCCTGGAAACGCGGCACATCCATGTCGCAGGCTTCCCGGCAGGGCAGGTCGAGTATCTCGGCGATACGCATCTCCTGGCGGCGAGGGTGAGGCCCGATCTGCTTGCTGAGGAAAGTGAAAAGGCTGGAGCCATGCAATAAGCCAAAAGGCGTGCCATCTACATTCACAATTGGCGCCACTCCCCAGGTACGGTTGGCAATCCCCCAGGCATCGCGCAAAGGGCGGTCGGGAGTCGTTGTATCCAATCGCGCTGACACCGACTCAAAACGGGGTGAAGCATCGTTGAGCAGGAGAGGGCTTTCTAACCCCAGTCGCTTTAGCACCCAGGTAGTCTGCGGGTTGAGCGGGCCGGCGCGCGCCGCGACGACTTCCTCTCCATCTCGCTCGCGCAGTAGCCAGGCATATCCCATTGCTGAGGAGATAGCGTCGGTGTCAGGGTTTATATGTCCGATAACATATGTCCGTGTCATGATTTATCCCGTAGCGCCCGCCACACCTTCTCTGGTGTGATCGGAATATCATCGATCTGTATACCGCAGGCGTCCAGGACGGCGTTGCCGACTGCCGGTGCGACTCCGTCCATTGGGATCTCGGCCACAGCTTTGACCCCAAACGGGTGCGATGGCTCGAAAGTCTCGACGAAAATCGTGATCAACTCAGGCATTTCATGAGCCTGGAAGATATGATAATCGCGCAGATTCCTCTCCCGGCTGCGTCCCTGCTCATCATACCGCATTTCCTCGCACACCGCATAGCCAAGCGCCTGGGTCATCCCACCTTCGATCTGTCCGGAGGCAGTGATCGGGTTGACGATCACCCCCGAATCGACCCCCATAACCAGTTTATCCACGACCACCTGGCCGGTCTCGATATCGACAGTCACCTCCGAGAACTGGGCAGCGAAGGGCGGTGGCGCGACTGGCGATACATAAGAGCCAACCCCCATGATCTGCTCCTGTTCGGCGTGGTGCAGGGCATGATGCCCGATCTCAGCCATGCTGACGGCGCGCCCATCCGGGGCAACTGCTTTGCGATCGATCAGGCGGATTTCATGTGGGACGACTTTAACCGGGCTATCTTGCTCGTTCAAGAGGCGCGCTGCCCGCAGGCGAATGCGTTCGGCGGCCTGTTCACACGCCCGGACAACCGCTGTGCCCGAGATATAAGTCGTGCTGGAGGCGTAAGCGCCCTTGTCGAAGGGGGTGAAATCGGTGTCAGAAGAATAAACCAGGATGTCGTTTACCGCTACACCCAACACTTCGGCTGCCATTTGCGCCAGCACCGTGTCCGATCCGGTTCCTAAGTCTGTAGCGCCCACCAACAGGTTGAAAGATCCATCATCGTTCATTTTAACGCTGGCCCCCCCCATATCCAGGTAGGGGATAGCCGTACCTTGCATTACCATTGCCATGCCGATGCCGCGCCGCAGGTGCGGCTTGCCGGGCACCTGGTGCCATCCCGGGTTGCCAAACTTCTCGTCCCATCCAGTAGCAACACTGCCTTGCCGGACGCATTCCTCCAGACCGCAGGTCTCGATCGTCTCCGGACGCGGCTCGCGCCCCTCGCTCCAGGCGGTGCTGAAGGGGTGCAGTTCCCCGGCGCGCAAGGCGTTCTTCAGGCGAAATTCCAAGGGGTCCAGCCCCAGCTGGCGGGCGATTTTCTCCATGTGGCGCTCGACCGGCCAATATCCCTGGGGCACCCCATAACCCCGGTAGGCCCCGGCGGGTGGGTGGTTGGTATAGACGACATCGGCGTAAAAACGGATGTTGGGCGCCTTGCGGTAAGGGCCATCGCCGACATATAGCGCCATCGATTTGTGCCCGGTGTTGCCGGTGACGGTCAGGGCGTGGCAGCCATAGGCACCGGTATCGCTCAAGGCGTACATGGCATTGGCGGTGATCGTCCCATCTTTTTTGACGCCCGTCTTCATGATGATGCGCATGGGGTGGCGGGAACGGGCAGCGGTGAATTCTTCTTCCCGGCTGTATTCAAAAATTACTGGCCGGCCAGTGGCGATGGTCAGGTGCGCGGCGACATCTTCGATCATCACCTCTTGCTTGCCGCCAAACCCACCTCCGATGCGCGGCTTGATCACCCGAATGCGTTTGATCGGCAAGCCCAAAACTGGCGCCAGCTGGCGGCGCACATGGAAGGGGACCTGGGTGCTGGTGCGAATCACCAGGCGATCGTCTTCATCCCAATAGGTGATCACGACATGCGGCTCGATGTGCGCCTGCTGTACCTTTGACACTTCATACTCATCCTCGAAAATAGTATCGGCTTCGGCGAATCCGCGCTCGACGTCACCAATATCGATCCTGATGTGCGCCGCTAGGTTGCGGGTTGGATCCGACTCGGCAAAATTGACGTATTCCGGTTCATCGTGCAAGCGTTGCGCGCCAGGTTGCATCGCCTGAGCGGGATCGAAGATCGCCGGTACTGGCTCATACTCGACTTCGATTAATTCTAATGCCTGCTGTGCGATCTCCTCGGTTTCAGCGGCGACGAACGCCACCCGGTCACCGACGTAACGAACTTTTTTATCAAGCGAGAAGCTATCCAGCGGTCCCGGGATGGGATCAGATTGCCCGGCGGTAGAATAGATCACGCGCGGGATGTCCTGCCAGGTCAGCACAGCCGCCACGCCAGGCAACTCCCGCGCCCGGCTGGCATTGATGTGCTTGATGTGGGCATGTGCAATGGGGCTGTGCAAGACCTTAGCCACCAACAGACCGCGCTTTTCGAAGTCCGCAGCGAAAGCCGGCTTCCCCTGGGCTAGTTTGACGGCATCCACCTTGATCTCGGGCTTGCCCACCCGCTGCCAGGTCTCGGTTTCTGGCGTGACCTGGATGCGAGGCATGACCAGGGTGGTCGCTAATAAAGGATGAGGGATGAAGGTGGAAGGGTGAATTTCTTCGCCTCTCGGAGAAGGTTTGTCCCCTTCATCGGGTAACCATTCGGGTGGGGCGGGGATAGGCGCGTCGATTGGCTCGACCGCTTCGCCGCGCAGGGCTGCCGCCGCGCGCAACACAGCCTGCACCGGTTTGAGATACCCCGTGCAGCGGCACAATACGCCCGACAGGGTCTCGCGCACCGCCGCCTCGGAGGGATTAGGCTCCCTATCAAGCAGCTCCCTGGCGGCCAGGATCATCGCCGGGGTGCAGTAACCGCACTGGATAGCTCCGCTCTCGACGAAGGCTGACTGAAGCGGGTGCAGCCCGGTGGTAACCTTCCAGCCCTGTTCAGGATGCTGCCCGACCTCTTCGATGGTCTGAATGCGGTGACCTTGCGCCTGGGCTGCCAGGTAAACACAGGCATTGACCGGCTTGCCGTCCAGCACGACGGTACATGCCCCACACTCTCCGCTCTCGCAGCCATGCTTAACGCCGAAATAGCCCTGGGCGCGCAGGATTCTGAGCAGGCTGTCGCCCGGTGAGGCGGTGAGAGTGAGAGGAATACCATTAATGTTAAGATCAAGTATCATAGAGAGATTCCTTCTAAAAACTGACAACTGCCTACTGGCCACTGTCTACTGACTACTAATCTCTTCCATACACCGCCTCACCAGCACCCCTGCTACCTCCTGCCGGTACTCTGCTGTAGCCCACTCGTCGCCTGCCTGGCTGTAGGTGTTCTGCGCGGCGATCTCCGCCCCCTTCGCTTCAGGGCCATCCATTGCAAGAAGCGGCGCCGAGCCAAAGCCCCCCAATGCGACCCGTGTCCGGCCGGAAGGCCAGGCAGCCACAACGGCACAGACGATTGGCCGGTCAGCTGGGGTGCGCGCCACATAGGTATATGCCAGGCGGATAGTATGTGGGATGGTGATGAGCGTGATCAACCTACCAGGTAGTCTTTCCTCGCGAATCGGGAGTAGATCTCCCAGACCAATTTTTTCCTCTTTACCCTGGTCATTTCCCGTTCGGAGTGCAAGCCGCGCGTCCAAAGCCAGCATGGCTGTAGTGAATGGCGAGCGTCCATCTGCGACCAATAGGGTACCCGCCACAGTCGCAACGTGGCGCAGGTTGTAGTTCGCTTCGTGGCGGATCGCCTGCAGCAGAGCGGGTTGCAAGCGCGGAAAGTCTAGCAGCGCCTGCAAAGTGACTGTTGCTCCCAGATCAAGAAAATTTCCCCGGACGCGGAGTGTGTTCAAACCAAGATCCTGCAGGTCAACCACGGCGATCGGTTCAAGCGACGATCGATCGATCCCCGAACCGCCTCCCATCGGTATAGATAGCATCCCGTTCCTGGAAAGCAAGGAAAGCGCTTCTTCTACAGTTTTTGGTCGATGATACTCAACAATCATGGCGGCTTCCTGATTTTGAAGAGGTGTTGCGTGAGGTAATAGGGAAAAAACCCTTACCCCCTATCCCTTATCCCCTCCTCTTCGTAAATTTTCCATCCCAAGGCCTCCAAATCCACTCTCCCAATTACGTCGTCTGGTAAATTCACCAGGAGCACCTCGGCCTCCGCCAGCAGGTCGCCCTGTGGCCCGTAGATTTCACTGGAAGAAATAGCGGTGTGATTCTTAGACTTGCCGGCTCTCCCGATCAATCGCAGGGCTTGTCCGACAGGCACATTTTTCCGGTAACGGATATCCATTTTAGCAGTATACATGAAGCGCGGGGGATCGCCGCCCATATGAGCCCGGCCGGCGATTTCATCCAGCATGGCGGCCACCACCCCCCCATGCACGATACCGGGATAACCCTGGAAATGTTCCGGTACGGTAACTTCAGCTGCCACCTCACCCAGTCCAGTCTGGTAAAAGCGCAATCCCAGGCCGAAGGGGTTGGCGATGCCACAAACAAAGCAATGCCGGGAGTTAGGTTGAAGGGTGTGCACAGCGAGACCTCCTGGATTGCCTCGATTATACTACGCGGGACTTTTGCCTTCTTGATCGATGAAGAGACCTGTCTGATTTCGATTAGTCGTGAGATGATTCATAGACGCCCATCCTCCTGAAACGAAATTATTGCGCGTCCATTATCATCTTATTTTGATGATCTTTGTCACTTTTGATTGCTGCAGAAGTTTGGTAATATTCTCTAGGCTTTGAGTCAGCCCCCATGAGTCCTCATATTCTCCCCCACCTCAATAAATACCGGGCCTGGATTGTCCTTGCCCTGACAGGCTTATTGATCGCCCTTGCCCCCCTTCCTTCTCGGATCACCACACCTACCGAGCGCCACTTCCGCGTGGAAGCCCGCAGCTTCGAGTACCACCCGGCTGTGCTGCGCGCCAATCTGGGCGACCGGGTAACCATCGAGTTAGTCCCAATGGATGTTGTGCATGGAATCTACATTGACGGGTACGACCTGGAATTGCACGCTGATCCCGGGCAAACCGAGGAACTGATCTTCATCGCCGACCGCCCGGGGACATTCCGCTTCCGTTGCTCGGTGACCTGCGGCGCGCTTCATCCATTCATGATCGGCAAGCTGCAGGTTGGTCCGAACTCGCTCCTGTGGCGCGGCGCTGGCCTGGCGACCCTGGCAGCCCTGGCCGGCGCCTGGAAGCTGCGCCGATGAAAGCCGAACGCTTAGCTCGCTTATTCGTCATTGGGCTTTTTTTGGGTTTGCCGTTGGCCATCCTGATCGCTCGTTGGCTTCCACCTGGCTCGGCATCCGAGCAAACGGTCGAGATGCATGCCAAAATGGCCGAGTCAGGAGGCTGGACTCCCTCCGACCTGACCGCTGAGGTCGGAGAGCCGCTTCACTTTCGCCTGACCTCAGACGATGTCGTCCACGGCTTTGCGATCGGGCAGAGCGATTGGCCTGCGGTGGATGTCAATCCAGGGGAAGTTACCGAGGCAACCATCACTTTCGAGAAACCAGGTAAGTACGTTTTCTACTGCACGCGCTGGTGTGGACCCGGTCACTGGCGCATGCGCGGGGTGATCGAGGTCAGTGGCAGGACAGCCGCAGAACAAGAAATAGAACAACCATTGTATGCCGTCCTGGGCTTAGATATCGACGCCCCGCATCTGGCTGCTGTTATCCCTCTCCAAAGGCCCTCCGCGCGGCGCGGCGCAAGTTTGGGTATTCCGATCCCCAAAATGTTTCAAGACCCGGAATACCTCCGCCGTCATAGCCCGGCCGAGACCTGGTCTATCCTGCGCGCCGATACCTTCACACAAGAGTTGAACGACGATCAGGTCTGGGACCTGGTCGCCCTGGCCTGGCAAAACAGCACCTCCTCCGCTGCGCTCGCCCTCGGCCAACAGCTCTACACTCAGAATTGCGCCGCCTGCCATGGAGAAACCGGTTCCGGCGAGGGTGTCATGGCGACCTCCATATCCCCCGAAGCGCAGCCCACCGCTGAATCTGGGCATGATCATAGACCCCCAGCCAATTTCACTGATCCCGAGATGATGCTTGGCGCAAGCCCGGCTCTTCTCCAGGGCAAGATCATCCGCGGCGGGATGGGTAGCGGCATGCCCTATTGGGGGCCGATCTTCACCGAGGAGCAGACCTGGGCTTTAGTGGATTACCTGTGGACCTTCCAGTTTGACTTATATTAATCCAACGTTTACTTCACGGGGCAAACGTATCAATTAATAACCTGACATCTCCGCCCACCGGATATAAGATCGGGCACATGCACCCGTGCTTGCGGTATTCTGCGACTTTAGCTCGCGCTTCTGCAGGTGTGCCGGAAGCCGTGATGCGGTTAATTAAATCCTCAGGCACCAGATGCTTGGCGCGCTGGATTTGTTCTTTGGTAGCCGGCCAACCCAGGATCGATTGGATCTCCGCCACTACATCCTGGGAAACGCCCGAGGCCTTGGCGATATGTGGCTGCTGCGCCAGATATTGGGTGAGCAGCTCCCGGGTCGTATCGATCGCTCGATCATGGTCATGGTCAACCGAACATACTACCAGTTGCGGCCGATCGATCTCCTGTAATTTCCTACCAGCCCGTGTGGCACCAAGTTCTAATAACTCAAGGGCGTTATCGTTGTAGTCAGGAGGGACACAGTAATTCAACACCACACCATCGGCGATCTCACCAGTCAGCTCCATCATCTTGTCGCCGGTGGCGCCGATCATGATCGGGACATGGCGAGGTTCCCGGCGTCCATGCACCACGTCCAGTTCAATGCCATCGACGTGGACAAATTCGCCGTGGAAAGTTACCTGTTCCATGTTAAGTAAGCGGCGTAATACTTCGACTGTCTCACGCATCGCCGTCAGAGGCTTTCGGCGGTCGATACCCACATTCCGAGCCAGAGGGTCCCACCACGCCCCAATCCCACAGATGATCCGATTGGGAGCCAGGTCGTCCATGGTGAGGAATGTTGCCGCCAGCAACCCAATATTGCGCGTCCAGTTATTGATCACGCCGGAACCGACTTTTATCCTTTCAGTGACGGCAGCATAGGCAGCCATCGGCACGACCGCATCCCGCACGAGACGCGATTCCGCCTGCCAGACCGCTTCAAAGCCGCGCTCTTCGGCATACCGCACATAGTCCAGACCGGCTCGCAGGTCATGCGCATCCTGCAGATATAAGGCAACCCGTTCGGACATCGAAACCTCCAATTAGGAAATGTAATCTTCCCGGAAGGTTTTAAGAAAGAGACTCCCATGATCGATCCTTCCGGGAAATTTTGGATCAAAATGTCCAGCTATCCAGTTCTTTGCTCACCAGGTCCAGGTCTTCCGGCAAATCCATATCCAGAGCCAGGGACGAGAGTTCGCAGATCTCCAATCGGGCGCCAGCGTGGCGAGCACGATCACAATGGCGACGGAAAGAGTCCGGACCAAAATCATATTCGATTAAGCCCACCGGACAGACCAATAGGGCGTTGGTCCCCTGCCGGTGGCGATCCGGCGCAACGATCACTAGCGGCGGATTTTTAGCCCGTTCAACCATCGCTTGGACATCTTCTGGGGTGATCAATGGCAGATCAGCTGGGACGATCAGGACACCCTGCGTAGTGTAATGTTTTGCGACGATAGTAGCTCGCGCCAGAGCCTGGTTGAGTTGCGGCGCGCCTTTTTCCTGCACTGTTCTCGCCCCATGGGAGCGGGCCAATGCCAGCGCTCCCGGATCACGGCTGACAACCAGCACCTGTTCGATTTCCGGTATCGCTTTTAACGTATCTAATGTGTGAATTAGCAAATGGCAATTTAAATCTGTGCGTTCGTCTTGCGATAAGACTCCCGCCAATCGTGACTTACCCCACCGCAGCGGCTTCACTGGAACGATAGCCCACAAAGTCATCGCGTGTATTCCTTATTTTTGGGACGCTAATAAACGCTGATTTACGCTGAACGAATAATCCTTCCCATGTTTTGCTAGGCTTTCGAAGTACGTCCAGCTTTCTAGAGGTTGCTGCCTGGGTTAACTATACTACAGATAGCAAATATATTGACAATAATTCTCTGAATTGATAGTTCGGAAAGCCGAATTCTCCTCTGTTCAATTCACTGCTGGCCATTTGACAATTTCTCGCCAAACACCAATACATCTTCCGCCAGGCGGAAACGATCTCCTGGGTTTCTCATGATGGTGTCCGTCACCAGGCTTCCCATCCCCAGATTCATGATCGCACTGGCTTGATCGGCATCGAGGTTGTCTAATACAAATCCCGTCAACAATCCGCCAGCCTTCTGCGCGCCATAATGGCGTGCCACTGCCAGAGCCGATGGTTGCACCCCCAGCTCGGCGAACATCTTGGCAGCTGGGCCTTTAACCACCTCTCCTCCAATGATAGGGGATACGGCTACTACCACCTGGCGAGACTCTGATCCAAATGTCAACGCTGCCTTCACCTCTGGGATCGCCAGGATCGGGTCAATGCTCACCCACGGATTCGACGGACAAATGATGATCAGGTCAGCGGATGCGAGCGCCTCCACCACCCCAGGTGCAGAATGCGAGCTTTCCACTCCTTGAAATCGGAAACCTTTGACAGGCGGTTGACACTGTCGACGGACAAAATAATCCTGAAATGGCAAGTCGCCTTCGTCTGTAAATACCCTTGTTGGAATAGGATCATCGCTCATCGGCATGATCTTAGGTTTGATACCCCACATCTGACAAAACCAGCGGGTGACTTGGCTGAGGGATTGCCCATCACGCAAGCGGCGCGTCCGCTCGAGATGAGTTGCCAGATCTTTATCTCCCAGTTGGAACCAGGTCGGCCCGCCGAGTTCCGCTAGGCTTTCCAATGTATTCCACGTCTCTCCCGCCCGCCCCCAGCCTGTCTCCGGATTGGCTAGCCCGGCCAAGGTGTAGCATACCGTGTCTAGGTCGGGGCAAATCTTCAACCCCATGTGCTCAAAGTCATCGCCCGTATTGACAATGATCGTCAAGTGTTCCGCTGGTATGGCTTGCGATAAACCATCTACCAACTTCGCTCCACCCACTCCCCCAGCCAAGGCAACGACATTCATATGGTTATAAGTACCTGGTTACCGTCGCCAATGGTAACCTTGGCCGGAAATCAGGATATTTTTCGGGGTAGCCTAATAATATCAACCCTTGCGGTTCCCACTCAGCGGGTAACTCCAAAGCCTGGCGCGCCGCACCCCGGGCAAAAAGGGGTGCACACACCCATACTCCCCCCAGCCCTTCAGCGTGCGCCGCGAGTAGCAGGGTGCCGCCGGCCAGGGCAACGCTCTGCACTCCCATTAAATACTCGGCTTGCTGGCGGGCAGGGTCTGGATAAACGTCTCCTGGCCTGGTATCCAGGCAGAGCAAGATCGCCTCTGGGGCACTCAGGATGCGCTGTCGAGAGCGATCCACGCTGGCCTCCACTTCTTCAGGCGAACGCCTATCCGCCAGCAGATCCTGGCGGAAGGCAGCCCCCATCCCCTCTGCCAGGCGTTTTCTAGCTTCCGCTGTTTTCAATACGACAAACCGCCAGGGCTGGCGATTGTGCGCTGATGGTGCCCAGGTGGCTGTTTCAAGGGTGCGCTCCAATATTTCGGGGGGGATGGGTGTTGGCGAGAAATATCGTACGGAGCGACGCGTGCGAATTAACTGCTGAACTAATTCTGGGGGTAGGAAAGATTTCATCCTGGTTGTGAACTTGGAATGGTGTCCAGACTCATTTTACGATTGAATATTTTTTCTTACAATAGAGCCCCGATTACCAAGGATTTAGCGGAATAGATCTTGATCCCTCGGGCGCAGCAGTTCTGCCAGGCAAGATTCCCGCAATGGGTAAGGAAATCCACGCACATGCACGACCGGTGTGCCTTCTGCGGCCTGCCCCATCACCAAAGAGGCGGCGGATGCCAGTTCATCGGCCGCCCCGACCTGTGTGATCCGGAGGGTATACCCAAATAAATCCGGTTCACCCCGCAGGTCGACAAGCCCCGGCACCCCAGAAAGCCCAATCACTACCCCCGCTATACCCATGCGCCAGGCTCGGCCGTGCGAGTCGATAATCAACACTCCCAGGCGGGTTCCAGTGGCTGCCTCCAGTTGTTGGCGCAAATTTCGAGCGGAGGCGTCCGGATTTTCTGGTAGCAGCAGCACCCACTCTTCGGTTGGGGTCCCCTCCCCTCTGACATTCGAGTAGTCGATCCCCGCATTGGCACACACAAACCCCAAGCGGTGCTGGACAATGATCGTCCCCGGCCTAGTACGCAGCACCTCTGCGCTTTCGCGCAATATCAATTCCACAAAACGTGCGTCTTTTTGGATTTGAACCGCCAGCTCCCGCGCTCGTGGAGATGGCGTCACCGACCCCAAATTTACCAGCTGGCCTTCAGCTTTGGAAATGATTTTTTGAGCGGCGACGAGGATATCATTATCCACTAACTTCAAGCCAGCTTGTTCGATGGCTAACAGGATTAAACTTGCTAAGTCGTCCCCTGGACTGATCAGCGGGATTCCTGGAAGTAGAGTGAGCGTCATCGACATTTTATTAATTTCTGTTAACTGATGACTGTCATCTGATCACTGACCACTGATACCCGCGATCCGCACCGCCGCGTCATGACTCCCATAATATTTATTCAAGCTGATCATGATGGCAGCCAATCCCTCGACCACGATGGCATTTTCTAACCCGCCCGCATAATAAGCTTGCATTTTAGCCGCCCTCGCCAGCTGGAGCACCTCTTCCGCAGCCTGGACATCGTCCGAGCAGACCAGCACATCGATTTCTATCGGCTGGTCAAGGTCCCTTCTCAGGACGGATGCCGGTACAGTCTGAAAAGCTGCCACGACCCTCACGTCTTTCCCAAACTTATCTTGCGCCAGGCGTGCCGCGGGGGGAGGCGCCGGGGGCTTTGGCTCCCGGAAATCTACCCGCGCCGTGGCGTCTACTACGATCTTGCCTTGCAGATCGTCTTTCAGGCTTTCAACCACCGCTTGATGAGCCGTATAGATCACGGTAAGAACACAGATATCCGCCGCGCGCGCCGCAGTACTATTTTCCATCCCCCGGATATTTTGGATGCCAAGCCTTGCGTTCAGCTCGGCAGCCGTCGCCTGGGCTTTTTCTGCCTGGCGGGAACCGATGATTATCGGGTATCCGGCTTTTGCCCACCGCATCGCCAGTCCCGGGCCTTCTTTTCCAGTGCCACCGATGATGGCGATGATAGGAAGGGTTGTTAGAGATTTTTCTGCGCTCATAATACTCCACGGGTCAGAGCACGAAGCCTCGATAGCGCTCCCAAACCTGGGGAGCCAGCTCTCGGGCATGAGCAGTAATCGCCTCTTCGTCAAGAGTAAGCAACTGCCGATTGTGCATCAAAACCTCTCCAGCCACGATTGTTGAGGTGACCATGCTTTCATGAAATCCAAAGAGAATATGCCAGGGTAAATTCCCAGGGGAAAGAGGGGTGTGGGGATGATAATCCACGAAGATCAAATCGGCGTACGCGCCCGGGGTCAGAACACCCACCACCGCCTCAGGGAAAAATAAACTCGCCAGCTTCGCGTTATTGTACACGCCCAGTTGAACGACGTCTATCCCTGACATGCGGCGTGGGTCTCTATTCCAGACCTTATGCAGCAAGTAAGCCGTTTTCCACTCCTCCCACATTGTGTGCGAAAAACCATCGGTACCAAGACCAACTTTCACCCCCGCCCGCAGCAGAGATTCGACCTGAGCGACCCCGACCCCGTTGTTCATGTTCGACCTCGGCTGGTGGGTAACCCACGTACGCGTCTCTGTCAGCAGGGCTATCTCACGTGCGTCGACGTGGACTGCGTGTGCCACAATAGTGCTTGGACCCAAGATGCCGTGCCGGTGCAGGCGATCCACGACGCGCATCCCGGATTTCGCCAGGCTATCGTACACGTCGGCTTCGTGTTCGGCAACATGGATGTGAAATCCCACTCCCGGTGGGATAGCCTGGCGGCAAGCCTCCAGGGTTTCAGTAGAGAGGGTCAAGCTGGCGTGCAGGCCAAATGTACCCGCCACGCGTCCTCCCCCCAGGCTTTTCGTCGAGCTGCGTTTGAGGAAGCGCAAGTTCTCCTCGATCCCCGCCTGGGTTTTTTCACGCCCATCCCGGTCGGTGACTTCGTAGCATAAAACCGCTCGCAATCCGGATACTCCGACCGCCTCAGCGATTGCATCAAGAGACCCATCGATCGCATTGGGCGAGGCGTGGTGATCAATCAAAGTTGTCGTGCCATGTTTTATGGCGTCAACTAACATCACTTCCGCCGAAGCTTTTACATCCTCCAGCCCCAGGGCTTTATCCAGCGGCCACCACAATTTTTGCAGAATCTCCGGGAAGTCTTTGGGGGCTGGGCCGGGGATCGCCATACCGCGTGCGAAAGCGCCATAGAAGTGTGTATGGGCGCAGATGTTGCCCGGCATAACGTATTTGCCTTCAGCATCCAGTTGTTGAGCGTCCGGGTATCGCGCCACGATCTGAGCATGCGGGCCAATGTCGGCTATCTGGTCTCCGACTATGTAGACCGCCTGGTTTTCCGCTATGCGGTTAGGATCCTCCCAGGTGATCAATGTGGCGTTGGTTACCACCCTAGCAGGGCTTTTTGTCTCCATCAGAAACTCCTTACCAGTTGTTCTTGGTCAAATGTCTCTATACCGCCTCGGATCCATTGCCTCACCCAAACGATCGCCTCATCTCCAGTAAGCCCCAGGGTACGCTTAGCAAGGCAGGCGGCAAACGTCCCCGTCCGGCCGATTCCAGCCTGGCAATGGATAGCGATATTCTTCCCTTCCAACGAGTAACCTAGCGCAGCGGTCACATCACGCTCGAGCTCATCTCGTTCGGGAACTCCAAAATCAGGGATCGGCAAATAAATCACCGTCAGGTCTTGATCCTGATAGAGAGATCGCAGATCACGACCAGAATGTATCCAACAATTTTCGTCAGACACCAGCAAGACAACCACTGAAACCTGTTCCTCTCGATACCGATCCAGGAGCTTTCCTCCCGGATCAAAGCTGCTGAAAGGCATGGCACTGCGAAAGACGCGGCCTGGTAAACGGTATGGCAATTCAGTAAATGGATCCATGCTCAATCGAAAACGGTCGGACAGGTCATGTCATGATAAGCTGCGAATGCATCCTTGATATGACGCAGTTTTGTGCGCTCACCAGAAAAGACTCCAGGGATTTCGTCCAAGCCAAAAAAAGTGACTTCGGAGGTTTCGTTGCTCGGGTGAGCTTCGCCTGAGAGGATTTCACATAGGAAAACGATCTTAAACGCGTGGAAGAGTTCTAGCGGATCGGCGCGGTTAGCATCGTACACACCTACTACTTTACGTGCCTTGACCTGGAAACCGGCTTCCTCCCATACTTCCCGCTCAGCTGCCGCGGACGGCAGATCGCCGACATCAGCCCAACCACCCGGCATCGTCCATCCGCCGTCTAATCGTTCTCTAACCAGCAACAATTTGCCATCGCGAAAGACAGCACCCCGCACGTCAACCCGAGGAGTCGCGTATCCAATTTGGGACTGGAAAGTATTAACCAGGGAGGAGGTTTCAAGGTCTGTATGCTCACTGATGATCTCGGCCGCGATCTCAAACAAACGTTCGTAGCGTTGGCGTTGATACTCGTTCTCCGCGTAGTGAAACCCCGTTTGCGAGAGGGCCTGGATTTCGCGTGCCCATATTAACCAACGTGGAATTTCAAATGTCATCGCACTTTCCTGTTGATCAACCTACCCCCTACACCTGTCTTCGTCTTTCACTTATATTTCGCACGGACTCTGCACCCCTTCGGTCGCTCAGAGAGACATTCTCCGCTGGATGTTCTCCTGGTCAACAGGTAACCTGTCTACCCGGACACCTACGGCGTGAAAGATAGCATTGGTGATTGCCGGTGTGGTCGGTATACTCGAGATTTCTCCTACTCCCTTCGCGCCATACGGTCCTTCACCAGAGGGATGTTCGACCACGATGGAGATTATCTCAGGAGTGTGGACAATAGATGGCATGCGATAACGCGCCAGTCGGTCGGTGACTATCCGCCCATCTTCGACGATGAAATGCTCGGTGAGTGCATTACCCACTCCCATCACCACACCTCCCTCCACCTGACCTTGCAATCCGAGAGGGTTTACAGCTTTACCCACGTCGTTCGCCGCGATGACCTGCAAGACGCGCACCTCACCTGTACGAGTATCCACTTCGACCTCGGCTGCCTGAGCCGCAAAGGAAAAGGCGAAATGCATATCCCCAGATTCTCCCAGAGGTTGAGTGTTGGGTGCCCAATACTCATACAAAGCGCGTGGCGGCCGACCTTCAGAGAGCATTTCCTTAGCAACAGCTTCCATCCGAACAGAGTGACCGTTCACCTGGACCAGACCTTCTACGAACCGCACCTGATCGGGAGGGACATCAAATTTTTCCGCCAGTGTCGCTGTGATCGCCTGGCGTAATGCCAGAGCCGCGCCGCGCGCCGCATTCCCGCTGACGTACGTTTGCCTGGAAGCAGTGGTCGGTCCGCCGTCAGGGGTTAAATCAGTATCAGATAGCAAAACCCTGACAAGGCTCACCGAGGTATTAAACTCCTGGGCGACGATCATCTGCAGTACCGTCACCAATCCCTGGCCGATCTCCGCCGAAGAGGTGCGCACTTCCAGCATCCCGTCAGAGCGCAATTTCACTTCAGCCGCGGCCTTATCCGGAGCGCCGCCACCCAGTCCGGTGTTTTTGTATGCCAGGGCGATCCCCCATGCCCGGCGAAGATGCGACGCGCCCTCCACAATACGCGCTGTAAAAGGATTCTCCCCCGCGCGTCGGTACATCTCGGCGACAACCCGCTCCAGGCACTCTAATAAGCCCACACTCTCGCGTAAAATCTGCCCGGTGTTCGTCACACTGCCCAGGCGCAGGGCATTGATCCGGCGGACTTCTACCGGATCCATGCTGAGTTGCTCTGCCAGCATGTCCATCATACTCTCTACCGCGAAACACGATTGGGTAACCCCAAAACCACGAAACGCGCCGGCCGGCGGATTGTTAGTATACATGGCGTAACAGTCGGCCCGCGCATGGGGTACTTCGTAAGGTCCGGCTGAGTGTGTCGTGGCGCGCGTCATTACTTTCTCCCCCAGGGAGGCATACGCACCGGTATCTCCATATAGCTCTGTCTCCATAGCGGTCAGTCGGCCATCCCGTCGGGCACCGAGTTTGATCCGAATCTGGGTGGCATGTCGTTTTGGATGCACGTGGAAGCTCTCGTAGCGGTCGAACAGTAATTTCACCGGTCGTCCGGTGGCCTGGGCCAGCAAGGCAGCATGGATTTGTCCGGCGATGTCCTCCTTCCCTCCAAAACCACCTCCGACCAGCATGCCGATCACACGCACCCGCTCTTCAGGCCAATCCAATGCCCGTGCAATCTGGTTTCGATCGGCATAGGCGATCTGCGAACCAACATAAACCTCTATCCGCCCCTCAGGCGTTAGGCGGGCAATACTGCACTCAGGTTCGATGAAAGCATGTTCCGTGATGGCTGTGAAGAAAGTATGTTCCAGGATAACCTCAGCTTCAGTGAAGCCCTCCTCAACATTGCCTTTGCGAACTTTAATGTGTTTGAGCAGGTTGCCCTTGGGATGCAAGGCTGTCTCACCTGGATGACGTGCCTGGACCGGATCAGAGATCACTGGGAGAAGTTCATAGTCGACATCAATCGAGTCAACAGCCTGGGTGGCTATGTCCCGGCTTTCAGCAGCAACGATCGCCACTGCATCCCCCACTGTTCGCACTCGCTCTCCGACACCCACCATTGTCGGCCAATCTGGGAT
>Ga0209751_10000755_pt1 | contig 34381 bp, 51 predicted proteins | sample RifCSP13_1_FD_184019 | JGI IMG/M metagenome (GOLD analysis project Ga0209751, IMG submission 184019) | Soil microbial communities from Rifle, Colorado - Rifle CSP2_sed 13_1 (SPAdes) (version 2) | ecosystem: Environmental > Terrestrial > Deep subsurface > Rock core/Sediment | place: Rifle...
CGGAATGGAGAGCACCGCTCCGCCGATGCCGAAAAGCTGGGCGCCGGCAAAGATAATGACCAAGGTGATCAGCGGAGAAAATCCGATCGCCCGCCCCATCACGTTCGGAACGATCAGGGAATTTTCAAGCTGCTGCACGATCAGATAGAGACCGAGAATCCAAACTCCCAGCCAAAAAGAGGTCCCAAAACCGACCAGAAGGGCCGGGATCGAGGAAAGAACCGGTCCGATGGTCGGCACCACCTCCAAAAGCCCGGCGATCACCGCCAGTGGAAGGGCATATTCCACTCCCAGTGCGAGAAGGCCCAGGTAAACCATTACCCCCACCACAACCATTAGCAACAACTGGCCCCTCAACCAACCTCCCAACTGCTTTTCCATCGATTCCACAATCCGCTGGAACCTAATCCGAGAGTGCGAATTGAGCATCGCGGCGAACCTTCCCTTTAGATTCTCCCAATCCAAGAGAACATAAAACGTGAGGAAGAGAACGGTAATTACAAAGAGGGCGTTGGAAACGATTGCTCCGGCAATCGACAGAATGTTGGCCGAGAGCAGGGTCGCCTGTGAAACCAACTGCTGTTGAAGTTCACTCGCAAACGGGATCGGCCCGATCTTCTCGAGAAACGGCCCGAGGAAATTGGGAAGATTCACGATAAACCTTCCCGTCTGATTTATCAACGGAGTAAAGCCGTAGGCCGTTAATCCCAGTAGCAGCGCCAGAAAAAAGAAAAATACAAAAAAGACGCCGATCGGGCGAGGGAGGCGCAGTTTCTTCAACTTCACCACCAAAGGGTCGAGCGCCAAACTCAGTGCAAGAGCGATAAAAACCGCCACCACCACCAGCTTAATCTGGATCAAAACCCAGGTTATCGCTAGCAGAGCGATGCCGATGATAATCGTTCTCGGAGTAACTTCGTAGTGTTTATCCACTTCAGGTCAGTTTAGCAAAAGAAGCCTCGATCACTTACCCTCAATTGTCTTTTTCAAGCCCACGCCCGCAATGAAAGCCGGGGTGAGGTGTTCCGGAATCTGCACCCGCTGGCCGGTGCGGGGAACTCTTCCCAGCCGTGCTTTTCTCTTTCGGACCTCGAAGGTCCCAAAACCGGTAATCGTGACCCTCTCCCCATTTGCTAAACCTCGCCCAATCACGTCTAAGAAAGAATTCACAATCCTCTCGGTCCGAGCAAAAGGCAGTCCGATTTCCTTAGCAACATCGTAAACAACAGCGGTTTTGTTCAAATCAGTTCACCTCCAAATCAACTCGCTCTATCCTTTTTAGCTCATTGTTGGGGGAAAATTCAAGAAGGACCGACCGAAAAACCGCCGGACCTCTTTCCACCCACTCGAACGGCTCGGCCGTACCATCCTTAAGGCGATCAATAATTACCCCGGGCTCAACTCCCAAAACGGAATCCCGGGCGCCGGTCATCCCGATATCGGAAACGTATCCCGTCCCCTTGGGCAGGATCGTCGGGTCGGCGGTCGGCACATGCGTGTGCGTTCCCAAAACAGCGCCTACTCGGCCATCCAGAAAGAAGCCCATGGACCGCTTTTCACTGGTCAATTCGGCGTGAAAATCGACGAGGACCAGCTCCGCAGAGATTTTCTTCAACAACTCATCCGCGGCGGTAAAAGGATTTTCAACCTCACCGTCGAGCCAAGTGTTTCTTTTGTCACCGGCAAGTTTTTCCCCCAGAAATTCCCAACCCAGGAGGCTAACAATGGCCACCTTTTTCCCATTTATTCCAACAATCTTGGAACCCGCACCAGGCGTTGCTTCCGGCAGATTTGCCGGCCGGACCACCGGGACGGCCGGATCGGAGAAGGGTTCATTCGGATCAAGGTAAAAAATATGATCACCGGAAGTGAAAAAATCAACCCCCGCTTTCTGGAGCTCGCGGAGGTGTTCGATTTTGGCTCCCCGGCCGTGGGTCACGTTCTCGGCGTTGGCAACCACAAAATCAATCTTTTCTTTTTTCTTGAGATCAGGAAGAAGCTTCTCGACCGCGGCTCGGCCAATTTTTCCGACGACATCGCCGATGAAAAGAATTCTCATTTGAGCAAAGCGAAAATGCTAGCGATTAAACCTTTAATAGCGTCCATTAAACTTGGGATTCAAATCGAGCTTCGCGAATCACGACCACCTTTACTCCTCCCGGTGTGACGACTTGATCCTTGATCCGCTTGCCGATCTCCTGAACCAACTGCGCCGAACGTTCATCGGAAACCTCCCCGGCCTTCACGATTACCCGAAGTTCCCGGCCGGCGGTAATCGCATAGGCATCATCAACTCCGGAAAAAGACTTGGCGATATTCTCCAGATCGGTCACTCGTTTGACGTAACCTTCAATATCCTCGTAACGGGCTCCGGGGCGGGAGCCGGAAATGGCATCGGCGATGTAGACCAGCTCAGCCTCGATCGATTTCTTTTCCTCCCGGCCGTGGTGGGAGGCCGCCGCGTTGACCAGTTTTTCCGGGAATCCAAAACGCTCCAAGATCTTTCTGGTCAGGATGTCGTGAGGCTCACCGGATTCGGAGGTCGCCACCTTGCCAATGTCGTGAAAGAGGGCGGCAGCCTTGGACAGCTCCACATCCGCGCCCACCTCCGCCGCCAGGTAGCTCACCAGCTTGACCATCTCCAAAGAGTGCTTCGCCAGATTCTGGCCGTAGGAGGTCCGGAACTTGAACCGGCCCAGGAGCTCGATGATTCCGCCGGGCAGCCCCGCCAGGCCGGTCTCCAGCGCCAGCTTCTCCCCTTCGCGCCGGATCTCCTGGTCGATATCACCCTTGATCAAGGAAACAACGGCTTCGATGTTCTCGGGCTGAAAGCGATCCTCCTTGATGAGCCGTTCCAGGGAGAGGCGGGCGATGTGGCGGCGGACCGGGTCAAATGAAGAGATCCGCACCGCTTTCGGAGACTCTTCCAGGTCCAACTCCACTCCTGTGGCCCGCTCGAAAGCCCGCACGTTGCGGCCCTCCTTGCCGATGATTTTGCCCTTCCAATCTTCGGAGGGAAGCTCCACCACCGAAACGGTAAATTCCGCCACGTAGGAAGTAGCCGCATGCTCCATCGCAGAAACGAGAATGTCGCGGCTGCGATCCTCCGATTCCGCTTTAATCTGCTCCTCCACCTCAGCCATCCGCTGCGCCTTTTCATTCACCAGATCTTGGTCCAATTCCTTGAGGATCATCTTGCGCGCGTCTTCCCGCGATAAAGAGGCTAACTTTTCGAGCTCTTTCAGATATTTTTCTTTTAATTGTTCGACGGAGAGATTATCCGGAGACTCCGGATTTTCCGAAGGGTCTTTGATTTTGTTGTTCATTGTTAAACATCCTTCTGTCTAGATTATACCTCTTACACCTTCTCCCGAACCGCCTCTTCGACCTGAGCGCTCAGCTTGGGGTCCTTCAGGAACATCTCTCGGGTGGCGTCACGGCCCTGCCCCAGTTTCTTACCCTTGAATTCGTACCAGGTCCCGGTTTTGGAGAGAACCTCCAGCTTCTCACCCCAATCAACGATCTCCCCCGCCCGATCAATCCCCTCGTTGAAGATCAGATCAAATTCGGCCTGGCGGAAGGGAGGGGCCACCTTGTTCTTAACCACCTTCACCCGCACGCGCGAACCAACCGCTTCCTCCCCCTTCTTCAGAGTCGCGATCCGGCGGATATCCAATCTCACCGAAGAATAGAACTTCAACGCCAGTCCCCCCGGGGTCGTTTCCGGGTTGCCGAAGAGCACCCCAATTTTTTGCCGGATCTGGTTGGTGAAAACCATTGTGCAATTTGTTTTGGAGAGAATGCCGGCCAACTTTCGCAACGCTTGGGACATCAGCCGGGCCTGTCGACCCAAGTGCAGATCCCCCATCTCCCCTTCGATTTCGGCTTGCGGAGTAAGGGCCGCCACGGAATCGATCGCGACCAAGTCCACCGCCCCGGAACGAACTAGGGTTTCCGCGATCTGCAGAGCTTGTTCACCGGTATCGGGTTGGGAGAGCAGCAGGTCATCCACGTTAACCCCCAATTTCTTCGAATAATCCGGGTCCAGGGCGTGTTCAGCATCAATAAACGCGGCGGTTCCGCCCACCTTCTGAACCTGAGCGATGATGTTTAAGACGAGGGTCGTCTTTCCGGATGCTTCAGGACCAAAGATCTCGGTGACTCTCCCTTTAGGAACCCCTCCGATCCCCAGGGCAATATCCAAACCCAAGGAACCGGTGGAAATCGCCGCGACTCTACCGGCGTGGGAGGCGACCTGCTCTCCCAGTTTCATAATGGAACCGCGACCGAAGGATTTTTCGATCTGCTCGATCGCGCTTTCCAGCGCGCGGTTTTTTCCGGAGGAGGGAGATTCGGTTTCTTTGGAAGAGGCTTTCGGCATCCTCTTGATGGTAATGCCTTTAGGGATGGATTGCAAATAAAAAAGCTAGATGGTAACCACCTAGCTCCTCACAAACATGTCGACCGCTAACTGCACCAGCTGGGACCTGACCTCGGCGGTCTTATCGCGCGAGAGCATGCGGTGAGCCGGGTGTTTCATCGCCACCACCGGAATGTTGATCGCCATCTCCGCCACCGCTCTCTGAGCCACGCTCCCGCAGGTCAGAATCACGCTGGGCCGGGTGCGGTGAATGACCCGCCGCAGATGAGCCAGGTCGGCCGGGAACACCCCGTCGGGAGAGTTGGCCAGGGTCGGATTGGCGTTGCAGACCTTCACCTCAAAGATCTCGGTCGGCAGCGCCTCTCGAAGACGAATCCCGGTGCGCGAGAGCCAGAGTTCCCGGCGCCAGACCGCGGGATTCCAGCCGTTCAGAAGTCTCCCCTTGCGCCAGGGACACTGGAGGACGACCAGCAGGACTGGTCTCATTCCGAGTACCCTTCGTAGACGAAGAAACGAAGCACCGTGACCTTGTCGTGCCACGTGAGCTCCGGGTAACGGTGCCGCAGGGACTTCGCCAGGTGAAAGAGATCCGCGAACCCCAGTTCCTTGACGTCCTCTTCGGGGACCTCGGCGAGGGAACATAAATTCCGACTCCTCACCACCGAATAGAAACCATCTTCATTCCGATCGACCAACACCACCGAATCATCGTAGAGTTTCAATTCGGATTCGCCGACGACGAGCACCGTGACCTCGATCCCAGGCTCCAGCCACTCCTTCGAACGGAAGAAGGAACCATCACCCAGGTGAATCCTGGTAGTCTTGTCCGCGGACATCGCCCCTCTCTTTCTTATTGTTTTGGAGCTTAAGTATATCCGGGAAAGTGGAAAATTCAAGGGAGAGAGGATAGAATTGAAGGAGTTCTTGGGAAACGCCTGCTCCGCAGGCGCGGGGCGGACGGCTCATCGGGGTGTAAGTCTTCGCTAGCGCAAAGCCATCCTCCCCTCCTCACTGACGTTCTTCGGGGCGTAGGTCATCGGTAGACCGCTCGCATGGGGTGCGAGAGGTAGTGGGTTCAATTCCCGCCGCCCCGACCACTAAACCACCAGAAATAGACGGCTCGGCTAACGCCGAACCTAGCAAATCTCGCCCCGCTCGAAATGGACGGCTCGGCTAACGCCGAACCTAGCAAATCTCGCCCCGCTCGATTTGTGACAGAATCTATGAGGTAGATGGATAAACCGATCGAAACGATTAAAAAATATGTGCGGGCAGTTAACTATCTCTCCGCGGCCCAGATTTTCCTCAAAGATAACTTTTTGCTCGAACGAAAACTAAAATTTGAAGACATCAAGCCACGCCTCCTGGGGCACTGGGGAACATCTCCCGGCATCAATTTCGTTTATGCCAATCTAAACTATCTCATCAAAAAACACCGGGCCGAGGTGCTCTTTGTCCTCGGGCCAGGGCACGGTTTTGCCGGGCTGCAAGCCAATCTGTTTGTCGAAGGAACTCTGGCGAAATACTACCCTGAGGCTTCGCCGGATGCCAAAGGATTGGGGTATATCATCAAAAACTTCAGCTGGCCCTACGGCTTCCCAAGCCACAGCAACCCCGGAGCACCCGGAGTAATTTTGGAAGGAGGCGAACTCGGCTATGCCTTGTCAACCGCCTATGGCTCCATTCTGGACAATCCTGAGCTGATCACCGCCTGCGTGGTAGGTGACGGAGAAGCGGAAACCGGACCAACCGCCACCGCTTGGCACCTGCATCGATTTATCAATCCGGCCACAAACGGGGCGGTCCTGCCAATTCTTCATCTCAACGGCTATAAAATCTCCGGTCCCACCATCCTTGGCCGGATGGACAACAAAGAGCTGCTGGCGCTTTTCACCGGTTACGGCTATGACCCGATAATTCTCGAGGGCGAGGGGATATATGAAAAAGCGATTTCGGTCTTTGAGTCTTGCTATCAACAGATAAAAGAGATCCAAGAAGCAGCAAAAAGAGGAGCAGATAATCTTCCGCGGCCGCCGATGATTATTCTGAAAACTCTCAAAGGCTGGACCGGAATCAAAACACTTAAAGGAGTGAAGATCGAGGGAAATTATCCGGCGCACCAAGTCGTCGCCACCGCCGCCAACACCGACAATCAGGAGCTTGAAGAAGTTGAGAAGTGGCTTAAATCATATAAGTTCGAGGAACTTTTCGATTCCGACAAAGGATTCTCAAACGAGATCAAAGAACTTGTCCCTGATGGCGAACTCAAGATGGGAGACAATCGGCATGCTCTGGGAGGAACCGTGATGAAACCGCTGATTTTGCCCGATGCCGCCAAATTTAGCGAAGACGCCAAAATCCCCGGGACCCTGGGGTCAAGCTCGATGCGCCGAGCCGGAATTTACCTTAATGAGGTGTTCAAACTGAACAAAGACAGCCGCAACTTCAGATTCTTTTCGCCCGATGAGACCTACTCTAATAAGCTGGACGCCATCTTTGAAACAACCGCCCGAGCGTGGATACTGCCAAAAGAAGGCTGGGATAAAGACCTGGCAGCCGACGGCCGGGTCATCGAAATGCTCTCGGAGCACTCTCTGCAGGGTTTGATGCAAGGGTACATTTTAACCGGCCGCCATGCGATCTTCGCCTCATACGAAGCATTTATCCAAATCATTACCAGCATGGTTGACCAGTACGCCAAATTCCTCAAAGTGGCAGCTTCCGATGTGTCTTGGAGGCCCCCCATCCCCTCTCTAAATTATATCCTCACCTCGTCCGGATGGCGGCAGGAACACAATGGATTTTCGCACCAAAACCCGGGCTTTATCACCGACATGCTTCAAAAACCCGGCTGTGCTGTGAGGGTGTTCTTCCCACCGGATGGAAACTCAACGCTGACAGTTTTGAAGGACTGTTTGGAATCCAGAAACAGCATCAACGTGATTGTGGCCGGAAAAACTCTGGAACCGCGCTGGCTGACACCGGAGCTGGCTAAAAAAGAGTTTGATGCCGGGCTGATGACCTGGGATTTCGCCAGCGAGGATGATCCGCACATTGTTTTTGCCGGAGCTGGCGATTACCTAACCAAGGAGTCTCTCGCCGCCATCGCCATCGTCAAAAAAGAATCTCCGGAAATCCGGGTCCGCTTCGTAAACATCCTGGAACTTTCCGCCTTGGGTCTCGGAAGCGAGGAGTGTCGAATCCCCGTAAACTTTGACGAATTTTTTACTCCAGATAAACCGGTAATTTTTAACTTCCACGGCTATCCGGGCGCCCTAAAACAGGTGCTTTTCGACTACGGTAAGGACGAGAGATTCCGGGTCCATGGCTACATCGAAAACGGTTCCACCACCACGCCCCTTGATATGCAAATCAGGAATGGCACCAGCCGTTGGGATTTGGCGATTGAGGCGTTCCAACTGATGAAAGAGCGGGACTTCCTGGACAACAAAAAGGCGGATGCACTGATAAAAAAGTACCAGGAAAAAATGCAAAAGCATCGGCAGTACATCAAAATCCACGGAGTTGATCCCGAGGAAATTGAAAACTGGCAATGGGAAGGAATCAAATAAACTAATGGGCAGCTACCTCATCGTCAACCCGGGCAGCGATTCCAAAAAATATGCGTTCTACAAAGATGGAACGCAGCAGCTCTTCGTCCACTTTGAGCGGGAAGGCAGCAAAATTGTCGCGACTGTAAAAAGGGGTGAACAGTCTCAAAAGTCAGAAGTTTCCCAGAAAGATTACGACTCTTCCCTTGAGTATCTTCTGCAACTGATGGTTAAAGACAAAGTTGTTGCCAAAAAAACCGATATTTCAGGAGCGGGCGTGAGGGTTGTTGCTCCCGGAGATTTTTTTGCGGTCAACAAAATCATCGCCGGCGGATATTTGGAAAAACTGCGAGAAGCAAGTCGGCAAGCCCCGCTTCATCTCAAGCCGATCATATTGGAAATTGAGAACCTTAATCGGGTATTGCCGGATATTCCGATGGCGGCAATTTCCGATAGCGCCTTTCACGCGAATCTCCCCAAACATTCCCGGCTTTATAATCTACCCCAGGAAATGGCGAAAAAGTTTGAGATTTACCGTTTCGGCTACCACGGGATCTCGGCCCAATCCGTGGTTAACAAAATTAAAACTCTTCTTGGAAACATGCCGCCAAGAACCATTATCTGCCATCTCGGCTCCGGTTCCAGCATCCATGCTGTAAAGGAAGGAGTTAGCTTTGACACCACGATGGGTTTCACCCCCCTTGAGGGCCTCACGATGGGAACAAGAATCGGAAACATCGATGCCGGAGCAGTTCTATTTTTGCTGCAAGAATCGGGAATGAGCCCCTCAGAATTGGAAGATTTCTTCAACACCAAATGCGGACTTCTGGGATTGAGCGGCAAGACCGCCGACATCCGCGAGTTGATTGAGCTGGAAAAGACCGGAGATGCCAACGCCCGGATCGCTCTTGATGCCTTTACCTACGCTGTCCTCAAATATATCGGCGCCTATACCGCCGCGCTCGGCGGGCTGGATCTCCTAGTCTTTACGGCAACTATTGGGGAGAGGTCCAGTATTATGCGCGAACGGATCTGCCGCGGCTTGGAAAGTTTGGGAATAATAATTGACGGAGGAAAAAATCAGGAGACGGTGAGCCGGGACGGGTTCCTCGAAAAAAATGAATCTCTGGTGAAAGTCGCGGTGATTGTCAGTGACGAGATGAAGCAAATGGCCGACGAAACGGCCGCCCTGTGCGATTCTAAGCCTTAAAGTTCTCTTCAACCTGTTCCCAGTTAACCACGTTCCACCAGGCCTCGATGTAATCCGGCCGGCGGTTTTGATACTTGAGATAGTAGGCGTGCTCCCAGATATCCAAACCCAAGAGGGGGGTTAGACCCTGGGAAAGAGGTGAATCTTGATTGGGGGTTGGCACGACCGAAAGTTTCCCGTCCCCGCTCTTGACTAGCCAAGCCCAACCGCTCCCAAAAATCGCCGCGGCGGCATCGCTAAATTTCTTTTTGAAATCTTCAAAACTGCCAAATTCACTTTTGACGATACCTTCTAGATCACCACTCGGCTCCCCGCCTACGCTAAAGCTTCGGCGGGCAGGCCCTCCTTTAGGGCCCATCACCTTCCAAAAGAAGGAGTGATTGAAGTGTCCTCCGCCATGGTTGCGCACCGCGGTCCGAATATCTTCCGGAATCGAATTCAGATCTTTGAGTAGGTCCTCCAAGGACTTGGACTGCAGATCAGGATATTTCTCCAGCGCCTTGTTCAGCTTCTCCACGTAAGTGGCGTGATGCTTGCCGTGGTGAATCTGCATCGTCTGGGCGTCGATGTACGGCTCCAGCGCGTCGTAACCGTAGGGAAGCGAGGGAAGTTCAAAAGCCATACAGATTAATTTAACAGATTTACTAATTAAAGGATTTCGAATATCGACCAGTCGCTAGGAGCTGTTATAGTATATATAGTATACTATTAGAGAATGTGGCTAAACTGGGAAAGCTTAAGCAGTTCTATCCTTTAGCGCTTCGAGTATTGGACGGTTCGGCTTTGCCGAACCTAGCAATCCTCTCATCGCATTAGCGCTTCGAGTATTGTGGCCGCTTGCGAGCCTTCTTGAGGAAATATTTCTTTCTTTCTTTTTCGCGGGGGTTGCGAGTCATCAAGCCGGCAGCGCGCAGGGGTTTGCGCAGTTCTTCGTTGAAAACGACCAGGGCTCGGGAAATTCCCAAGACGACTGCGTCCAATTGACCGACCTTCCCTCCCCCCTCCGCCCGGGCAATGAAGTGAAACTTATCTTCCGTTTCGGTGGCGCGAAATGGCAAAACCAACTTGGCCTGGAAAGAATCAATCGGAAAATATTTGGAAACGGGGGCGCCGTTCACCGTTGATTCCCCTTTTCCGGCAAACAACCGGACCGTGGTGGTCGCTTCCTTTCTTCGGCCGATTGCTTGATAAAATTTTCCTTGTTTTTTTTCTGACATTTTATTTCTTTAAAATGCTAGGTTCGGCGTTAGCCGAGCCGTCCATTTTTACCTTACCAATCATCTCCCCTTCTTCTCCGGGGTACACGTAGAGGCGGGTGATCATTCTGCTGCTGAGTTTATTCTTGGGCAGCATTCCCAACACCGCATGGCGGATAATCTCTTGCGGTCGGCGCTTCCGTAACTCCCCCAAGTTCTCCGATTTCAATCCACTCGGGTACCCGGAGTAGCGGAAGTAGCGCTTCTGAGTTTCTTTCTTACCGGTTACCGCAATTCTGGCCGCATTTTTGACGACGACGTAATCGCCCTGATCGAGATAGGGAACCCGGATCGTCTTGTCCTTCCCCATTAAGAGACGGGAAATCCTGGTCGCCAGTCGGCCTAAAACTTGATCTTTGGCATCGAAGAGATGCCATCTCCGTTCGACTTTATCTTCACTTCGCTTTTGCGGTTTTGGCATTTTTTGTTACTCTCTTGGCAGGCTTTTTAGCGCTTTTGATTTTTTTAACGGCCGTCTTCGGTTTTGCCTTCGTCGGGACCTCTTTCTTCACTGGAGTAGAAGCCGGTTTGATCTCCTCGACAAATTCCACCCGCGCCTGAGGAGCCCGGTCGCCGCGGCGGTAGGATAGTTTAACAATTCGAACGTAGCCTCCGATCCGCTGGCTAAATTGAGGAACAATCTGATCGAGAAACTTCTGCGCCACGCTTTTTTTGATAAAAAGCGCCAGAATCTTCCGCCGGGTAACAAGATTCAAATTTTTGGAACGCGAAATTAGCCGATCGATCTCCCGCTTGAGAGCTTTTGCCTTGGCTTCGGTTGTGACAATTTTTCCGGAAGAAACCAGAGAGGTGAGAAGTTGGCGCATCGGCGACGATCCTTTCATAACTTATTTCTTCTTGGAGGGAGCGCGCTTTTTGGTTACTTTCTTGGACTTTCTCGCCGCCGCTTTTGCTCTCGGTTGAGAAGGAGATTTTTCGGGGAAAGAAACAGCCACTCTCTCGAAGTGGCTCCGGAGAAATTCCGCAGCTTGGCCGAGAGCCCGCGCCGGTTTGATGGTTCCGTCAGTGGTTACTTCCAAAATTAATCGTTCAAAATTGGTTTTCCTTCCCACCCGCGCTCCTTCTGTCGAAAAGGCAACTTTTAATATCGGGGTGAAAATGGAATCCAGCGGGATTACCCCAACCTTACCGCGCTCCCGCTCTTCGGCCGGTTTGTATCCTATCCCCTTTTCGATCAGCAGAGAGAGTGAAAGCTTAGAGTCCTTATCGGTCAGAGTAGCAATCTTGAGACCGGGATTGGCCACCACCAGTTCCGAACTGGCTTTAATGTCCCCGGCGGTGATGGTTTTCTTCCCCTTCGCCTCAATAATTCCTTCGATCGGCCCGTCACCCCGAAGATTGAAGCGAACTTTTTTGAGATTCAGGATGAGTTCGACCACGTCTTCCCTGATTCCCTTGATGGTGGTGAAAGGGTGAGTCACTCCTTGAATGCGGACTTCGGCCACGGCCGCCCCTGGAAGAGAAGAGAGCAAGACTCTCCGCAACGCGGTTCCCAGGGTAACTCCGTAACCCTCCGGAAGCGGCTCGATCACAAATCGACCGAGCTCTCCGGTTTCCTTTTCAACTTTTATCCCAAATTCCAGCGGTTCCATTATCTTGAGTAGTATTCGATAACCATCTTCTCGTTAATCTCGGGGCCAATTTCTTCTCGAGCCGGAAAGGCGGCGATCCTGGCAATCCTCTCCTTCTTGTCCACTTTTATCCAAGAAGGTCGAATCACCTCATCGTAAATCATCGCATCTTTTTTAGCAAAGGTAATTTTATCACCAACCGCAACCAAAAGCGACGGGATTGTCACCCGCCTCCCATTCACCCTCACCAAACCGTGAGCCGCCATCTGTCGAGCGTGCGGGCGAGTGCTGGCAAAACCGGCGCGGTAGAGCACATTGTCCAACCGCCGTTCCAAAAGCTGGAGCAGAACTTCTCCGGTTTTTTCTTTACTGCCAAGGGCGTTTTTGAAGTAGCGTTGGAACTGTTTCTCCCTAATCCCATAAACCCGTTTGGCCTTCTGTTTTTCGCGAAGCTGCATCCCGTACTCGGAGAGACGGCGACGGAAAGCGCCGTGTTGGCCAGGGGCGGACATCCTCGTTTTGACCGGACAGTTGTCGCGGCCGCAAAGCGGCACCCCTTCGCGCCGGCAGAGTTTATGAGTAGGACCGGTGTATCTACCCATTCAGGGCTCCTTTCAGTCGCAAATTAACAATTCCCATCTGTTCAATGGGCAAATATTTGTTAATTGATAATTGATAATTGATCATTTTTCTTATACTCTCCTCCGATTCTTAGGCCTCGGTCCATTGTGTGGAATCGGAGTCACATCGGTGATCGCGGTGACTTCCAACCCACCCACTTTTAAGGCCTTGATAGCCGAATCGCGGCCGGGTCCCGGCCCCTTTACCAAAACGGAAACTTCCTTAACACCCAACTGACGGGCGGATTTCGCCACCGCCTCGGCAGCTTGGGAAGCGGCAAAGGGAGTCGCTTTTTTGGTTCCCTTAAAGCCGGCTGTCCCCGCCGAGCCCCGCACAATTACTCCCCCAACCTCCTCCCCGATCGTAATCAGGGTGTTGTTGAAAGTGCAGGTGATATGGGCCACCGCTCTTTCCGGTATTTTTCTTTCTTTCTTTTTTGACATTTTGTTTCTTCAAAATGCTAGGTCGCCTTCGGGCGGCCGTCCATTTTGTTTCTAGGTCTTTTCGGACTTCTTCGCCGCAATCGCGGATTTGCTTGTTCCGGCAATCGCCATCTTCCGACCCCTCCGGGTGCGGGCATTGGTCTTGGTCCTCTGCCCCCGCACCGGCAAACCCCGGGCGTGCCGCATTCCTCGATAGGACCCGATCTCCTGAAGACGCTTGATGTTGTTAGCCGTTTCGGCCGCCAGTTCTCCCTCCACCCGGTAACCGCCCTTCTGAATCACCTCTCTAATCTTACCAACCTGTTCCTCCGAGAGATCCTTAACGCGGATATCGGGCGACACCCCGGCTTCCGCGATAATTTTTTTGGCCAGAGTGGCACCGATCCCACGGACGTAGGTGAGGGCCACCTCCACTCGCTTTTCGACCGGTAAATCGACTCCTTCAATCCTTGACATTTGATGCTCCTTTCGGTCGCAAATTAACAATTGGCATTTGCTCAATTGACAAATATTTGTTAATTGATAATTGATAATTGATCATTTTTCTACCCCTGCCTTTGCTTATGCTTGGGATTCTTGCAAACGACGTAGAGACGCCCCTGGCGCTTGATAATCTTGCAGTCCCTACAAATTTTCTTCACACTTGCCCTTACTTTCATATCTCAAAATTTGCTAGCGAGTTTCCACGAGCGTCCAAATTTTCTTCACACTTGCTCTAACTTTCATTTTCTTTTGAAAGATAGCGATTTCTCATCGCGTCCTTTCATCGTTTCTATTTGCTTCGGTAAACAATTCTTCCCCGGTTGGGATCGTAGGGGGATAATTCCACTCGAACCGAATCTCCCAGAAGAACTTTGATGTGGTGGATGCGCATCTTCCCGGAAATATGGGCGAGAACCTCCCGGCCCTCCTCCAACTCAACCCGAAAAAGAGCATCAGGTAGAGTTTCTTTAACAATCCCGCTCAGTTCCGCTCTTTCTTTCTTTCCAGAAGAGAAGCCTTTTGTTTTTAACATATCAATCCCGTTAGGTCAACCCATTCAACTCATTTCGCTCGCTCAAGGTTAAGATTTCCGGTCCTTTTTCAGTTATCGCCACCGTGTGTTCAAAAAGACCGCTCAAGCTCTTATCGACGGTTTCCACCGTCCAGCCGTCGGCGGCAATCTGGAGATCTCGACCCCCCTCAGTATAAATCACCTCGATCGCCAACGCCATTCCGGCGGAAATCGGGGGGTTTGGCCCCGCCATCACCAAACAAGGAATCTGGGGATCCTCGTGCAGGTCCTTCCCTACTCCGTGCCCCACCAGCGTGTCCACCGGAGTATAGTTGGCTCGCTCGACACCCCTTTGAATGGCAGCGGAGATATCGAGAACGCGGTTGCCCGTCCGTGCCTTAGAGATCGCATCCGTCAGCGCCGCTTCCCCGGCCCTGAGAAAATTGATCTTAGCAGCCGGTGCTTTCTTCTTATCACCGACGTAAACCGTCCAGGAAGCATCGGTGTTGAAACCCTGATAGAAAGTCCCCAAATCAACACTCAAGATATCCCCCTCCACCAGCTCTCTCTCCGTCGGGATGCCGTGAACAATTCCTTCGTTAACGTTCAGGCAGGTGGCAAACTTGTAGCCTTTAACGCGTTGGAAGGCCGGTGATCCCCCGCGGCGGATGATTCCAGCCGCGGCAATTTTTTCAAGCTCCAGGAGCGTTACTCCCGGAGCCGTCGCCGCCAACACTTCCTGCAACACCTTGGCCGTAATCTGCCCACCCCGCCGCATCAGTTCGATTTCCAATGGGTCTTTGATTGAAATCATTGAAGTTTCGACATCACCTCCCGCGCCGCATCCGAAATAGAAGAGGAAGCATCCGCCTCCACCAAAACACCCATGCTCTTGTAGAAAGCCAGGATCGGCGTGATGTTTTCGGTGTAGATATCTATTCGCCGCTGGATCCGCTCCGGCAAGTCATCCACCCGCCCCCGCCGCAGAAGACGCTGGAAAGCCAGGCTGGGCGCAACCCGGAGGTGGAAAACCCGATTGATAGAGAATAGGCCGTTTATCATGCGGGCTTCCCCTATCGTCCGCGGCAGGCCGTCCACCAGAAATCCGCGCTCGGGGTCAACCTGAGCCAACTCCTCCTTAAATAGCTTGATCGCCAGATAATCGGGAATGAGCTCGCCGGTCTCCAGAGCGTGACGAGCCGCTTCGGATTCAGGACTGGGGGTACCCTCCACCAAATCGCGCAGTTTCTGACCAATGGAGATCACTGGAATATGGAGGGATCTGGAGAGAGTGCGAGCCACGACCGACTTGCCGCTGCCGGGAGCACCGATGAGAATGATCCTCATTAAAGACCGGGGATTTTCATTCCTGTCAGCATCCCGGAGAGCTTCTTGGAGACCTCCTTCTGTGACTCTTTTATCGCTTTGTTGAAGGCCTTCTTGAGGTCATCGCGCTTCTCCCCGGCGACGGTCACCTCTTCGATCTCCTGATCGCCGCGGATCCTTATCCAGACATCACCCTCGGAAACCTCCACCGAGATCTGCTCCATCTCGGACTTCATCTTCTGGCCCTGCTTCCGGAGCTCGTTCAGTTGTTTCATCTGTTCAAACATTTTGTTTCTTCAAAACTTGCAACCTCGCAAAGCGAGGACAGCACATTTCTTTGCCTATTCTACTACAGATAGCCCTCGTATTCGCGGACGGAAAGTTCACCCTCCAGCTGGCGGAGAGTTTCCAGAACCACGGAAACCACGATCAGGATTCCGGTTCCCCCCAGCGCAAAGGCCGTCACCCCGGTGATTGCTGCCCCTACTGAAGGAAGAACGGCAACCAGCCCCAAAAAGATGGCGCCAAAGAAGGTCGTCCGGGAAATAATCCGGTCAATAAAATCCTTCGTTGCCATTCCCGGCCTAATCCCCGGAATAAAACCGCCCTTCTTCTGCAAGTTTTCGGCCAGGTCTTTCGTATTGAAAACCACCGCGGTGTAGAAGAAGGTAAAGAGAAAGACCGAAACAAAATAAATCAGGTTGTAGAAAACACCGTTCGGCGTGAAAAGCTTAATAATCTCGGCAGAAATTAGTTGGATCTGGGGATTGGCCACCCCGCTCAGGTAACGCGCAATGGTCGGAGGAATCAGAACCAAGGAAACCGCAAAAATAATCGGGATCACCCCGGCCTGATTGATGCGAAGCGGCAGAAAACTTTGGGCGCCGGCATTCGGTCCGCGGACCGCATACTGGATTGGAATTCGGCGCACGGCCTCATTGATCAGCACCACCGCAGCAAACAGACCTAGAAGGAGCGCCAGGAAGAGAAGCAAGTTGGCTACTTGGCCCGCCGTCAATGCCGTCAAAGACTGCGCCAGGGAGAGAGGGTAGCCCGCGGCGATTCCGACAAAAATCAGGAGGGAAATTCCATTGCCGATCCCCCGTTCGGTCAGGAGCTCACCCAGCCACATCATAAAGAGTGACCCGGCAGAGAGCGCAAAAATAAGGGCCACAAGGGAGAGCGGCGATAGCGCCGTGACCACTCCCTGCTGGCGAAGCAGAAAAAAGAATCCGTAACCCTGCAGAATCGAAAGCGGCAGGGTAAGCAGCCGGGTGTATTGATTGATCTTCGCCTGGCCCCATTCCCCCTCCTGAGAGAGCTCTTTGAGTTTGGGAAATCCAAAAGTCAGTAGCTGAAAAATAATGGAGGCGTTGATATAGGGAGCCAATCCCAGAGAAACCACGGAAAAATTCTCCATCGTTCCTCCCGAGAATGCGGAGAGGAGTCCGAGAAGAGCATTTCCAGCGAAGAGTTGGCGAAGCTGAACGCGGTCAACTCCTGGAAGAGGAACGTGGGCCAGAAATCGAAAGACGACAATTGCCAGAATCGTGAAAATTATCCTGTTCCGCAGTTCCTTTTGGTACCAAATTCGCTTTAAAGCTTCAATCATTTCCGCGAACGGACAGTTCCCCGCCGCGGCAAGCGGCGCACCAACGGCATCTGACCACCCTCGAAAGAGGAACGGACTCGATTGCGAACCTTCTGGCCCTTTGCTCCTCGACCAGTCGTGTGCCCTCCTTTACCCGATCCATAACCGCGGCCGACTCTTTTTTTCTTTCCTTTTACAATCCTTGTGAGTTCATGCAGTTCCATTATTTTTGCTTAGAATCTTCAGAGCCTCAATCGTCGCTTGAGCGTTCGCCATCGGGTTGTCCGTCCCCAGAATCTTGGCCGAGACATCCACTACTCCCGCCAAATTCAGAATATTCCGAACCACACCTCCCGCAATCAAACCGGCCCCCCGCGGCGCCGGCATTAACAGAAGGCGGGCGGCTCCTTGTTTAATCGTAATGCGGCGCGGCAGGGTTGATTCCTTCATCACGATCTGGAAAACATTCTTTTTGGCCTTGGAATTCGCCTTGGCAATCGCCGACCGCAAATCCCCCGCCTTTCCGTAACCCAGACCAACCTTGCCATTTTTATTTCCCACCGCCACCAGGGCAGCAAACCCAATCTTGTCCCCACCCTTAATCTTTTTCGCAACCCGGTTCACCACCAGAACTTTATCAACGAACTCACCCGGCTGAGACATCTCGGATTGATTTCTAAATCTTGTTCTTTCCATCTTTTAAAACTCCAAACCCCCTTCCCGCGCTCCTTCCGCCACCATCCTGACGCGACCGTGGTAGGCGTATCCCCGGCGATCAAAAACCACCTTCTTAATCTTGGCTTTCAGCGCCTTCTCGGCTAATTCTTTGCCCACGGCGGAAGCCCGTTCGCTCTTCGGGCCGCTTTTGAGAGTGAGATCGGCCGCCGAAACCAACGTCGCCCCTTTTTCGTCGTTAATCAATTGAGCGTAGATGTGCTTACCAGAACGAAAAACACTGAGGCGGGGCCGTTGGGCCGTCCCAAAAATGCGGCTTCTCCCCCGCCGAATTCTTTTTTCCCGTTGCGAATCGTTTTTGTTTAGCATGATCAAGCTGTTCCTCCCGCGGCCGCCTTAACCACCTTCCCTTGCTTGCGGCGCACGACCTCACCGGCGTAGCGAATCCCCTTACCCTTGTATGGTTCGGGCGGGCGAAGTTTGTGAAGCTGGGCCGCCGTTTGGGTCACCGTCGCTTTACTGATCCCCGTCAACTTGATTTTGGTGCTGTCGGTCACTTCCACCGCCACCCCTTCCGGTATTTTAAATTCCACCGGGTGCGAAAAACCCAGAGAGAGTTTCAGCCCCAGGGCGATCTTCTCGGCCCGGTAGCCCACCCCCACCAGCTCCAGCTCCTTGCTGAATCCCTGGCTGACTCCCTCAACGGCGTTGCGGGCCAGCGCAAAGCCCAAGCCGTAGATCCGCGCCGGGACGGCCGTCGCCTTCGAAAAACTCAGCTCCCGGTCCGCCACCGCCGCCTGCACTCCCCTGGGGAGATCGACCGAGAGCTGACCCAAAGGACCGGAGACGCCGATGGTTTGGCCTTCGACGAGAACGTTTACGCCTTCCGGCAATGTAATCGGTTTCTTTCCAATCATAGTTTTATTTATTTACCAAATCTCCCCGACCAACTCCCCACCCAGCTTCTTTTTCCGAGCCTGCTTGTGAGTCAGAATTCCTTCAGGAGTAGAGATGACGATAATCCCCAACGGAGGGTTTTGAATTTCCCGCCAAGAAACATACCAGCGGGCCCCGGGCTTGGAGAGCCGACGGACGTGTTCCAGTTTGGGACTCTGCATAGACAGGAAATAGTTTTTCCCTTTCTGCTCTTTAAATTTTCGCACCTCTCCCAGGTATCCCTCCGTCACCAAAAGCTTGGCGATCTCTTCTTTGAGCCGCGAATACGGAACAACAATCTCACTGCGCCCGGCGAGGACCGCGTTGCGCAGCCGGGTAAACATGTCGGCGATGGGATCGGTTACCATGATGCCTTCCTCACTCCCGGCAACTCGCCCCGGGAAGCCAACTCTCGGAAACAGATCCGGCACATCCCGAATTTACGGATATAGGCGCCCGACCGACCGCAGATGTTACACCGATTGTAGCCGCGGGTTTTGAACTTCGGTTCTCTTTTGTGTCTTTCAATCCAACTCTTTTTAGGCATTTTTAGTCGCGAAACGGCATCCCCAACTCCTTGAGAACCCGATAAGCTTCATCGTCTTTATTGGCGCTAGTGGCAATGGTGACTTCCAAGCCACGGATCTTGCCAACTCGGTGGGGATCGATTTCCGGGAAAGCCGTGTGCTCCACAATCCCGATGGTCAGGTTACCATGGCCGTCGAAACTCTTTCGGGATATCCCTTTAAAGTCTCTGGTTCGAGGGAGAACCACTCTGATCAGCTTCTCGAGAAAATCCCACATTAGCCGCCCCCGCAGAGTAACCGCTAGACCCACAATATCGCCGCGGCGGATTGCGAAGGAAGCGATTGCTTTTTTCGCGGCCCGGAAAGAAGGCGTCTGGCCGGTAATCATGGCGATCTCATCTTTGACCTTTGCCAAAACCTCCTTCTCTTCTCTCTCTTTTCCGACGCCGACATTGACGACGATCTTGGTTACTCGGGGAACAGCGTACACATTCCCCTTGCCAAGTTCTCCCTTGAGCTTTGAAGCAACTTCTTTTTGATAAGTTTCTTTCAGCATTTTATTTTTTAGCTTTCTTATCCACGCTCGATCCGCAGTGCCGGCATTTTCGGGAACCGGTCAGACGAGAAACTTTTTTGCACTTGGGACAGACCACCCCCACTTTGGACGCCCAGAAAGGGGCCTCCGCCGCCACAATCCCCCCGGCCGACTCCTTGGTCTTTTTCGTAAAGCGCTTGAGCATGTTGATGCCCGCCACCACGATCTTCCTCTCTCCCGGAATCACCCGGAGAACATCGCCCTCGCGGCCCCGATCTTTACCCGAAAGAACTCGGACCGTGTCGCCTTTCTTAATTTTCATATCACTCTTTGTTTTTTGCATCTTATCTTCTAAAAAACCTCGGTCGCCAGAGAGGCGATTTTCTTAAACCCCCGCTCCCGCACCTCCCGGGCGATCGGCCCGAAGACTCGGCTCCCTTTGGGATTGCCCTGCTTGTCAATCACCACTCCCGCGTTATCATCAAAACGGATGTAGGAACCGTCCGGACGGCGGACCTCTTTTCTCGTTCGAACAACGACGGCCCGCTCAATCCCATGGTCCTTAACGGCACCGTGGGGATCGGCTCCCCGGATCGAAACCGACACCGTATCGCCCAGATAGGCGATGCGGCTCGAACCGCGACGCGGAATTCCGATTACCCGCAACTTTTTCGCGCCGGAATTATCGGCGGCGACCAGCATTGTTTCGCGTTGAATCATTTCTTTGCCCTCCGCTCTCTCTTTCGAAGCACCTTTTTCTCGGTCCCAGCCTCTTTCACCTTTTTAACTTCCGATATTTCCTTCGACTCTCCCACCGGTTTCCCATCTAGCTCCACGATCACCCACCGTTTTGTTTTTGAGATGGGCCGGGTCTCTTCGATCGTCACCGATCTTCCAACCGGGGCATCCCCGCCGGCCACGTGAACTAAGTAAACCTTGGAAGTCAGAATGCGCTTCCGGTAGCGGGGGTGATGAAAAACACGCACCACCTCCACCGCCACGGTGTTTTTCCCGCTGATCCTTTTGATTACTCCTTTAAGCTTCTTTTTCGACATTTTTATCTTAAATGCTAGCTCTGTTTTCTTCAGAGCGTTCATTTTGTTTCTTCAAAATGTTAGTCCGCCTTAGGCGGGCGTCCATTTTGTTTCTCTTCAACCTGCGCTACTTCCTTCAGAATTTCTTTCTCACCCAGAGCCGTCATCACCCGCGCCGCTTCTCGCCGTTTTTTGCTGATCGCGGAGGTATTCGCTAGAGAACCGATGGCGCGCTTGCCACGGAGCTGAGAAATCTCCGCCTGCGCCGCTGCTAACACCTGGCGAAGCTCCTTCTCCTCTTTTTCGCGAAATTCTTTCATGTAACTCATTTCTTAACAATCTTTGTGGCGAGAGGCAACTTGGCCGCCGCCAATTTCAGGGCTTTCTCAGAAAGCTCCGCGGGAACACCCGATATCTCGAGCAGGATCCGCCCCGGTTTGATTTCCGCCGCGTAGTGGTCCACCACCGACTTTCCTCCTCCCATCCTGATTTCCGCCGGCTTTTTGGAAACCGGTTTGTCGGGAAAGATCCTGATCCACAACTTTCCCCCTCGTTCCGTGTATCCCCGAATAACCTTGCGGGCCGCCTCAATGTGCCGGGAAGAAAGATTCCCTTTTGTCAGCGCCTGCAGGCCGTACTCTCCGAAGGAGACCTCACTGCCGCGCCAGGCCTTGCCCTTGATCCGGCCGCGAAAACGTTTTCTGAATTTTGTCTTTTTTGGTAATAGCATTTTTTACTCCTTAGCCAACTCTCCCCGAAAAACCCAGACCTTAACCCCGATTTTCCCGTAGCGTGTCGCGGCGAAGCGGCTGGAAAAATCGATATCGGCTCTCAGGGTGGAGAGCGGGATCGACCCGCGCGAGATCTTCTCTCTCCGCGCGATCTCGGATCCCCCCAACCTCCCGGCCGCCTCGATCTTTACCCCCTTCGCTCCCCGGCCCATCGACTCCTCGACGATCTCATTCAGGACCCTTCGATACTGGCGTCCCCGCCGCTCCAGGATGTTAACCACCCGGTCCGCCAGGAGAGCGGCGGAAGTGGCCGGTGATTTTGATTCCACGATATCCAGCTCCACCGGGACTTTTGAAATCCTTGCCAGTTCCCCCTTGAGAATCTCAGCCCCGCCACCGCCCCGGCCGATCACCAGACCGGGCTTGGCCACGATCACGACCACTCTGACCTTGGATCCGGAACGTTCAATCTCAATGTCCTCCAGCCCTGCCTCAAAAAGCCTCGCGGCGAGAAAACGGCGGATCCGCGAGTCCTCTCCGGCGTTCTTGGCGTAATCTCGATCGCTAAACCAGCGCGAGCGCCAAGGCAGGAAGGTGCCCGTTCTTAGAGATTTGGGGCTCAATTTATGACCCATTGTTGCTCCTTTTTAGAACAATCATCAGGTGGGTGGAGCGGGTGATGATCATTCCGCGCGACCCCCGTGATTTCGGATCCACTCGGCGGCGAAAGGTGGGTCCCTTGTCCGCCCGCACTTCGGCCACCACCCAGTTGGATTTGTCAAAGCCGGCTCCGGCGTTGGCGGAGGCGGAGTGGAGAACATCGGCCACCGTTTCGCCGCCGCGGGTGCCGCTAAACTTCAAAATAGTTTCGGCCTCAACCACCCTCTTGCCTCGGATCAGATGCGCGAAATCCCGAACCTTGGTCGGGGAAATCTTCAGGTAACGGCCAATAGCCCGTGCTTCCGTTTTGGCGGGAACGGCCGGGACCGCCGGTGTCGCTTTATTGTCTTTGACTTTGGTCTTTGTTTTTTCCATTAGACTCTTCCCTCCGAGAGGGTCGCCTTGACTCCCTTTGCCCCGTGCTTCCGGAAGGTCCGCGTCGGGGAAAACTCTCCCAGATGATGCCCCACCATGGCCTCAACGATTTTCACCGGGATGTGCTCTTTTCCGTTGTAAACCGCGATCGTCAACCCCACCATTTCGGGGGAAACTTGAGAAGCGCGCGACCAAGTCCGAATCGGTTCATTACTGCCGGCTTCTTTGGCCCGCAAAACCCTTTTCATTAATTTTGGCTCGATAAACGGCCCTTTTTTGTTACTTCGGCTCATCTTTTCTTTTTCCTCAATACAATGTAACGATCGGTATGAAAGCGTTTCCTCGTCTTCTTTCCCAAAGTGGGTTTACCCCAAGGAGTTTTGGGACCGGGCATCCCAATTCCGGAACGGCCCTCTCCCCCTCCGTGCGGATGGGAGGACGGATTCTGCGCCACTCCCCGCACCGTGGGCCGAATTCCCATGTGCCGCTTGATCCCGGCCTTCCCGTATTTTCTCAGTTTGCGCTCCACTCCCGCCAAACGCCCGACCGTCGCCCAGCAATCCTTGAAGATGCGGCGAACCTCTCCGGAGGGCATCTTCAGGTGAATAAACTCGTCCTCCCGCGCCACCACCACCGCGGCCGAACCGGCCGTGCGAACGAACTGCGCTCCTCTTCCGGGGATGAGCTCGACGTTGTGCACCTCGGTTCCCACTGGAATCTTGCCGATCGGCAGGGCATTTCCGGCTCGGATCGGAGCAGAATCATCGCTGACTACCTGGTCTCCGACCTGGAGCTTCTCCGGCTGGAGGATAAACCGTCGCTCCCCGTCTTTATAGACCAGCCGGGCGAGATTGGCGGAGCGGTTGGGATCATACTCGAACAACTCCACCCGCCCTGGAAGTCCGCGCTTATCGCGTTTAAAGTCTATCACCCGATAAAGCCGTTTGGCGCCGCCGCCGTGGTGGCGAGTCGTTACTTTTCCGAGGCTTCGCCCCACCGCGCGCTTTCGGCCAAATTTTAGAGACTTTGGTCTTGTCATTTTTGTCTATTAAAAAATGCTAGGTCGTTTCTTCGGCCGTCCATTTACTTTTCCTCAAAAAACTCGATCTTCCCCTCCGATAGAGTTACCAAGGCCTTTTTAACCGCACTCTGTTCCGCCCGCACCGGCCGTTTCTTAGGTGTTCGCCAGCGAGTCTCTTTTCCGGGGGTGCGAATAATGGCAACCTTCGCCACTTTGGTTCCTTTGTGAAGAAGCTCGACCGCCGCAGCCACATCTTTCTTCGTGGCCTGAGGCGCAATCTCAAAAAGATATTTTCCCTGACGGGCCTGGGCATAGCCCTTTTCCGAAACCACCGGCTTTTTTAGGACCTGATAGATGTTCATCACTTCTTGCTCTTGGCTTTCCGCTTACGACTAACCGTCTTTTTTACTGCTTTAACTGACTTAACTGCCTTTACTACTTTTGCTGTCTTTCTTTCCTTCGTCAACCTCTCCCTAAGCTTACCGATGCTGTTCTGGAAAAAAACCAGATCGCCGGAATTGAGAACCTCATAGGGATTCAGGTTCCCCACCAGATCCACTGTCGCGTCCGCCAGATTCCGGAAGGAACGGAAGACATTGGCATTCATTTCAGGAACGACCACCAAAGCTTTCCGAGTTTTGAGTTTCGCCAAAAGCTGCTGGGCAACGGCGGTTTTCGGCTCTTTGAAGACGGGGTCCACGATCACCCAAACTCTTTCAGCCGCCGCTTTGGCAGAGAGCGCCGACCGTAGAGCCAGATCTTTAACCTTTTTGGTCAAAAGCGCCTCAAAGGTTCGCGGTTGGGGACCAAAAGTTACCCCTCCGCCGACCCAAATCGGAGAACGGACCGATCCATGCCGAGCTCGCCCCGTGCCCTTCTGGGCCCAGGGCTTGCGTCCCCCGCCGGAAACATCACCGCGAGTCTTGGTGGCCACAGTTCCGGCTCTCTGGATGTTTCGGTAGACATGAATGTACTGACGCAGGACCGTGGGGTTGGGCTTCACTCCAAAAATATCCTCCGGCAGTTCAATCTTCTTTTCGGTTTTTATTCCCTTCGCGCTAAAAACGTTCACCCTCATTGTTTCTTCTCCTCCTTAACCTCTTCCTTTGAGTCTTCGGCACTCTTTTCCTCCGGCACCGGCTGGGATTCGCTCTCTGCGACAACCTCTCCCGGTTCGTAGAGGATTGTCAGATAACTCAACCGCGGTCCGGGAAGAGCCCCCGAAATCTTGGCTATTTTATTCTCGGCATCCACCTCCACCACCGCTAATCCCGGCACAGTGACCTGCTCCCCACCCATGCGGCCGGCCATCCGCTTGCCTCGATAAACCCGGCCGGGAGTGGTTGTGCCGCCAATTGAACCGGGCGCTCGCCCCTTGGTCGAGCGGCCGTGGGTTGCCGGCATTCCCGCGAAACCATGGCGCTTCATCACGCCGGCAAAGCCCTTTCCTTTGGATGTTCCCACCACTCTGACGGGCGTTCCGGGAATAAAATCGGCCGGAATTTCCGATAACGAAACCGAAGTCACAGGGACAACTCTCCCGTCAGGCGAGAAAACTTGACCCATATCCAATTTTCGGGCCTCGATTTTATTGGTCACAAAAAAAGCCGCTACTCAAGCGGCCAAAAAGTCAGCGAGTTATTAGCACTAGCCAGCCGTATCCTGAGAACCCGCCTGACGACTGCTGTCTGCTGTCTTTATGAAACGCTTGGGCATTAACGAAGAGATAATAACAGAGAGAGCGAAAAAGTTCAACCCCCGACTCACTTGTAATAATCGGCGGTCTCCAGCTGACCCATGAAATAGCGGACGGCGTAGCCCCAGGATCCGCCGTTATCCAACGAAAGCGGGGCGTATCTTGCCATGATCTCATCAACCGTGTTCAGACCATCATTGAGGAATTTCTCCCGTAAACCTTTCGCCACGGTCCGGATTCCCTCTTCCCAGGAATCAAAGCAGAGAGTTCCTCGGGAGTGGATCCCCCAACCCCAGGCGTTATTGCAGCCCTCAATTATCTTCTGAGCAAAGGTCGATTCCGCTCCTGAAATCGCGGTCAAAAGACGCCAATCGAGCTGGTACTTTTCCGATACTTCCAGAATAAAATCGGAGTACTTGGTTAGAGGCGAATGATAGGATTCCAAAAACTTCCGCAGAATAATCGGCCGGGCTTCCGGCGTCACAGTACTCTCTCCAAGAACGTTGTCTTCAGAGGGAGGAGGGCTAATGAATATCTGGGAACCGATCGTTGAGGCGGCGAGAGCGTCGTCGGATGAGGAAATTGCCAAACTGGAAGCCGAAAAAAGCAGAGCGAACGAGGCGCTCGCAAAAAACAAGAGAGGTAATGCTATAAGTACCGCTCCCCTAGGCAGGGTAATCATCGGCAGGTCGGGAGAGTTTCACTCCCAGTAGGGAGGTAGCGATTTAAAGATCGCGTCCTCTCTTTGGGGCAGCATTTTTACCCTAACAGAAACAGGAAATCAAAAGCAAACGGCTACAGGCTACTTTTCGTGTAGCGAACGGATTATTTCCGAATGAAATGAGAAAAGATGGCTTTTACCCTAGTAAAAGACTTACATCTTCACCTCTACCCCGACGCCGGCGGGGAGATCGAGGTTGGAGAGTTCATCAATGGTTTTGGGAGTGGGTTCTTCGATATCGACCAGCCTTTTGTGCGTCAAGATTTCAAACGACTCGCGGGAACGCTTGTCAATATGAGGAGAACGGATCACAGTAAAAATCTCCCGTTCTGTCGGGAGTGGAATGGGGCCTACGACCTTGGCGCCGGTGCGAATCGCCGCATCGACAATCTTCTCCGCGCTACGGTCAATCACCCGGGCGTCGTAAGCTTTTAAACGAACGCGAATCCTTCCTTTTGGCATGAAACGTGCTATTTATCCTAGTCGGCAGGAATCGAGTTACTTGATAACCTTGGAGACGACTCCCGCTCCCACCGTGTGTCCTCCTTCGCGAATCGCGAAGCGCACACCCTCTTCGAGAGCGATCGGCTGGATCAGTTTGACCGCAACTTTGACGTTATCACCCGGCATCACCATCTCCACCTCTTTGGGAAGAGTGACCTCGCCCGTTACATCGGTCGTCCGCAGATAGAATTGAGGACGATAACCGGTGAAGAAAGGAGTGTGGCGCCCACCTTCCTCTTTGGAGAGAACGTAGACCTCAGCCTCGAATTCGGTGTGGGGGGTAATCGAACCAGGAATCGCCACCACCTGACCGCGCTCGATGTCGTCTCGCTCAATTCCGCGGAGAAGAAGACCGACGTTGTCACCAGCCTGAGCCTCATCCAACGATTTGCGGAACATCTCTACTCCGGTCACGACCGTCTTTTTGGTGTCCTTCAGCCCGACCAGCTCCACCTCATCATTGACCTTGATTTTGCCGCGCTCGGCGCGACCGGTCGCCACCGTTCCTCGACCCTTGATGGAGAAAACATCCTCCACCGGCATCAGGAAAGGTTTGTCCAGATCGCGAACCGGGGTGGGAATGTAGTCATCAACCGCTTTCATCAGCTCTTCAATACTCTTAAGAGCTTCAGCGTCACCGTCCAACGCTTTCAAAGCGGAACCGCGGATCACCGGCACGTCGTTCCCGGGGTATTCGTACTTGCTCAGGAGCTCTCGAACCTCGACTTCCACCAGGTCGATCAATTCCTTATCGTCCACCATGTCCACTTTGTTGATGAAAACGACAATCGCCGGCACGTTCACCTGGTGCGCCAAGAGAATGTGCTCGCGGGTCTGCGGCATCGGACCATCCGGAGCGGAGACCACCAGGATCGCCCCGTCCATCTGGGCAGCGCCGGTGATCATATTCTTGATGTAGTCGGCGTGTCCCGGAGCGTCGATGTGGGCATAGTGGCGCTTCTCGGTTTCGTATTCGACGTGAGAAATGTTGATGGTGATCCCCCGTTCCTTTTCCTCGGGAGATTTGTCGATATCCTCAAACTTGTAAAACTCCGACATCCCCTTGGTGGAGAGGTACTTGGTGATGGCCGCGGTGAGGGTGGTCTTCCCGTGGTCAACGTGACCGATCGTGCCCACGTTTACGTGGGGTTTGGTTCTTTCGAATTTCTTTGCTGCTTCTGCCATGGACTAGTAGATGTTAGAGCTTAGAGACAACAATGTCAAGCTCTTCTTCTCGTAATAAGGCCTTTCGCTGGCGCTCAAGGACCTTCTTACTTGCTCGTGCCAGAAATTATTTTGGCGGCAACGCTTTCTGGCACTCGCTCGTAATGAGATGGTTCAATGTTAAAAGTTCCTCTTCCTGAAGTCAAGGAACGAATGGTGGTGGCGTATCCAAAAATCTCGGCCAACGGCACAATCGCCTTGATGACCTGAGCGTTGCCGCGCGAATCAGTTCCCTGGATCTGCGCCCGCCGGGAGGAGAGGTCCCCCATCGTTTCCCCCAGATACTGCTCGGGAATAATAACCTCGATCTTCATGATCGGCTCGAGCAGGACTGGCTTCGCCCGTCGGCAACCCTCTCGAGTAGCTTCGGAGGCGGCGATCTGGAAGGCGATATCGGAGGAGTCTACTTCGTGAAAAGAACCATCGAACAGCGTCGCCCGCAGGTCGATCATTGGGTATCCGGCCAGAACTCCTTTGCCGAGGGCCTCTTTCACACCCTTTTCGGAGGGGGAGATAAACTCGGCCGGGATCGATCCGCCGCGAATCGCGTTCACAAATTCGAAACCTGATCCCGGGGGCAGCGGTTCGTACTTGAGGAAAACGTGCCCGTACTGCCCTCTTCCCCCCGACTGGCGGATGTACTTGCCCTCCTGCTCAACCATCGCGGTAATCGTTTCCTTGTAGGCCACCTGAGGAGCGCCGACGTTCGCTTCGACCCCAAACTCCCGTTTCATTCGGTCCACCAGAATCTCCAGGTGGAACTCCCCCATTCCCGAGATGAGGGTTTCCCCGGTTTCGTGGTTGGAGGAGATCTTGAAAGTCGGGTCTTCTTCTGCTAATTTCTTCATTGCCTCTCCCAGCTTCTCCTGGTCGGCCTTGGTCTTGGGCTCGATCATCACCGAAATCACCGGTTCGGGGAAGGAGATGTTCTCCAGGATTATCGGCGATTTTTCGTCCGAAAGGCTATCGCCGGTGGTGGTCTGCGCCAGACCCACCGCCGCACCGATCTCCCCCGCCCCGATCTCGGCGATCTCCTCGCGGGAGTTGGCGTGCATTAGGAGAATGCGGCTAATCCTCTCTTTCACACCTTTGGTGGCGTTCAGGACGTAGGAACCGGAAGAGATTTTGCCCGAATAGACTCGAAAGAAAGTCAGCCGGCCGACGAATGGATCGGTCTGCACCTTGAAGGCCAACGCTGCGAACGGCTCATTGGTGTCGGCTTTGTGGGTCGTTTTGTTTCCGGAAAAATCCAGCCCCTCCACCGCCGGCCGGTCCAGAGGCGAAGGCAGGTAATCCACCACTGCATCCAAAACCTTCTGCACTCCCTTGTTGCGCAGGGAAGACCCGCAGAGAACCGGAAAAACCTGGCCGGTGAGGGTCGCCCGACGCAGAGCTCCTTTCAGCTCTTCATCCGAAATCTCCTGCCCCGCCAGGTACTTTTCCAGAAGCTGCTCATCCTCTTCGGCGATCGCTTCGATCGTTTTCGCCCGGTACTGGGCCATCTTTTCTTGGTACTCCGCCGGCACCTCTTCCTCAATAACATCCTCCCCGAGTTTGCCCTCGAAGCGGTAGGATTTTTGCGCCAGAACGTCAATCATTCCTGAGAAATCCCCTTCGCGGCCAATAGGAAAATTCAGGACAACGGTTTTGGCGTTCAGTTTCTCTTTGATGGAGGCAAGGTCCTCATCAAAATCGGCGCCGATCTTGTCCATCTTGTTGATAAAACAGATCCGCGGAATGTTGTACTTGTCGGCCTGCCGCCAGACCTTTTCGGATTGGGGCTCGACTCCTTCCTTTCCATCGAAAACCACCACGGCCCCATCCAAGACTCGGAGGGAGCGCTCCACCTCGGCCGTGAAATCGACATGGCCGGGGGTATCAATGATGTTGATCCGGCAGTCTCGCCAAAAAGTGGTCGTGGCTGCGGCGGTGATCGTTACCCCCCGCTCCCGTTCCTGGACCATCCAATCCATCACTGCCGCCCCCTCGTGCACCTCACCGATTTTGTAGGTCCGGCCCGTGTAATAGAGGAACCGTTCGGTCGTGGTGGTTTTGCCCGCATCAATATGGGCAATAATCCCGATGTTCCGAACTTTATCGAGCACCGCTTTGAATCCTATTTTATGCGAAAGTTTCTCTTCAGCCATGGCGTGAACGAATCATCTTATCAGAGATAGGATAGCGGAGCAACCGGCAAAATAGCAAACGACTAGACGCAAGACTTAAACTAGAGAGGATGATCTACACCCCCAAACGGCTCCAGGATCTTTATCTCTGGCAGGAAAAAAATCTCCGGATTGAGCGGGTTCCGAACCTTTCGGGTTACTCCGTCCGGAAAAAGAGGTTTCTTTCTTCCCGGGAGGGAAGGAAATTCTTGAGCTATCGCACCAAAAAAATCACGAATCTCAACGGAGTAGCCGTTTGGTTGGTAGACGGAATCGCGCTTCGCGGAGGATTGAAAGCTGGCGATATCGACTTCACCATGGGCGGGCATGGCTATCGCTACCTCTACATCCCGGAAGAGGAAATCTGGATCGACAAGGCCACCGCCCGCCGCGGCGATCTCGAGCCGGTCATCTGGCACGAATACCTCGAACGAAACCTGATGAAAAACGGGATGAGCTACGACGAGGCTCACACCATCGCTTCAGACTTGGAAACCACTCTCCGCGAAGGAACTTATTTTGTTCTTCCGGTCGGCACCTTCCGCCAAACCGCCGGACTCTGCGGCCCGGCCGCCCTGAAAATTGTCTTGGATTACTACCAGTACCAATTCACCGAAAAGGAGCTCGCCCAGCTCTGCCAAACCACCGAAGCCGGGACGGATCCGCAAAAGATGGTTGAAGCCGCCCAAAAAATCGGGTTGCAGTCCTCCCAAAAAGAAAACATGGCCACCGAAGAGGTTAAGAAAATCGTGCGAAGCGGAACTCCCATCATCGCCAACTTCCAGCTCAAACCGGAAAAAGGCGAGGGCCACTACGCCGTCATCGTGGGCTACAGCCGAGATACCTTTATCCTGTCCGATCCCCAAGAGAAACGAGGCTATCGAGAAGTAAAAATCAAAGATTTTATGAGACTCTGGTACGAGTTGGAGGACCGAACAAGTCGCCAGGGCATATTGCTAAATCTCCACCGAGCGCATAGAATGTGACACAACAAAACATTTTCGGAAAGGAGGAGAGATGGCAAAACCGCGAGTCTTTTTGCCACCGGAAATGGCCGGTCTCTATGAGAAGCACGAGAGAATGGAGATCAGCCGGGTTACCAGCCTCAAGCGCCACCACGAGAGAAGCCGACGCTACCTTCGTCACCACAGCCCAAAGCGTTTTCGCCTGAAGAAGGTCACCCGCCTGCCGGGGGTGACCGTCTGGCTGGTGGACGGGTTGATGATCCGGGGTGAGCTGGACGTGGACTTCACCATGGGTGGGCACGGCTATCGCTATCTCTTTATCCCACTCGGTGAGGTCTGGATTGATAAGGCCTACAACCGGAGTGGTGATCTCTTGCCCACCATCTGGCACGAGTACTTCGAACGCCTCCTCACCCGCAACGGAATGCACTACGAAACGGCCCACCGATACGCCTGTCGCCTGGAGATCATGCTGCGCGACGGGAAAACGTTTGAACTGCCGGTGGATACCTTCCGCCAGAAGGCGGACGGTTTCTGCGCACCGGCGGCGCTCAAAATCTACCTAAAGTATCTGGGCCGGAACCTCTCTGAGCTGTACCTCGCCCGGCTGTGCAAGACCACCCCCGAAAAAGGCACTGATCCGGTCGACATCGCCGCCACGGCGCGCCGCCTCGGTTTCCGAGTCCAACACCGCGGCCGGCCGCTCACGCCTCGAGAAATTCGCCGCTATTGCCGCGCCGCCGGATTAAAGGGAGATGAGCTGAAAGAGCATTTCACCAAGGTTCGCAAGCAGGCCGGCACCGTTCGGGTTCACGAGGCCTGGACGGTCACGGCGGTGAAACGGTCCCTCAAGAGAGGACGACCGGTTCTGGCGAACTTCCAGCTCAGTCGGGATTACGGCAGCGGCCACTACGCGGTGGTCTTCGGCTACACCGACGACAAGTTCCTCGTCAGCGACCCCAACGACGCCAACGGTTTTCGGGAGTGGCCGATCCCTCAGTTCATGGCTCTCTGGTATGAACTGGAAGACGGGACCGTTCGGGAAGGTTTCACAATCTCGTCTTAGCGAGATTGCTAGGTTCGCGAAGTGAGCCGTCCGATCTTCAATTGAACCCCCAACTTGGGCTACCAAGCTGGGGGTTTTTTCGACCAATTTTGCTAAATTGATTACAGGGAGGTGATTAATCAATGATGTTTTTTGGCAGTTTACTAATCCTGTTGGGAGGTTTCTGGCTCCTGAGCAACTTGGGAATAATCTCGGCCGAGTTCTGGCAAGTCTTCTGGCCCACGATCGTGATTCTCCTGGGAGTCAAACTCTTGTTCGGGCCCTCCAAGTGGAAGAAGTTCTGGAACCAGTTCGAAGACGGGAAAAAAATTAAGATCGAGTAGTCCTGTTCAAACCGCCGGGACCTTAAATATCAGCCCCACCACGTAGCCGATCAAGGCGGCGGCGAGGCCGATTATCGTAATCTTTAACCCCTCGCGCCCGAGATTCAAACCGATTACCCTGGCCTTGTAGATTCCGAGAAGAAAGAGAAAGATGGCCGAAATGAGAACGGCAACTTTTATCCCCAAAGAAATCGGAAAAAAGGCAAAAGGGATTATGGGAATTACCGAACCGAAGATGGCGGAGACACCTACAATCAGCGCGTCCGTTAGCGCGTGGGACCCTGTTATCGAAGAGGTGTAGGCCACCGCCGCCATCGAAAAGGATTCCGCGAAGGTGGCGGCCAATCCCGCCGCCAGGACGATGCGGGTATCCCCCGAAGCCGCCGCCACACCCAGAGTCACCCCCAAAACATTCACCAACCCATCCTGACCACCGAGAATGATGTCCCGAAGATCGAGCTGGCGATGTTTGAGTTCTTCCAAGCGGGAAATTTTAGCCACGATATTTTTTCTCCCCCGCCGCAATCGGCACCTTCAACCAGTTCTCCACCGGAGGCAGAGGACAAGAGTAGCCCTCACCGTAAGCGCAGTAGGGGTTGTAGGCGTAGTTGAAATTGAGCTCAAACCTCGACGCTTCGGTCGGGGCCCCGACACCGGCAGGTCGTCGGGGCTTCTCCTCCACTTCCAGATAGCGGCCGGCGCCATAGGTTTCTTGGCCCGAGGTCGCATCGCGAAATGGCAGAAAATAGGAACCGCTTGCGGCCTGGTAGATGGTGAGTTGGGCGGGCTGATCCGCGACCGAAAACCCGAGCTTGCCGATGCGCCGAAAAGTCTTCCTCTCCCCGGAGGAAGTTTCAAACTCCAGCTCTTCCTCGGGAACCCGGGCCAGAGGGACAAGAAAACTCAGGTTCGGATTCTCCGGAAAATATTTCAAACCGGCAAAGGAAAGCCGCTCCTCGACCGGAATTGGCGATTCGGTCCCGGTTTTTAAAAATTCGTCTTTGCGTTTGCGAAACTCCACCAAGCTCTCCATGATTTACCTTAGCTTAGCAAAGCTAGAACTAGGTTTGGGTGGTAGAATAACCCTTGTGATTAGCTTTCCTCGCCTCGCAAAATCTTTCCGCCACGCCTGGCGCGGACTGGTACACACGCTATTTTTCCATCAAAATCTGAGAATTCACTTGACGGTGGCGATTATCACCGCCGCCCTCGGACTCTATTTTCAGATATCCTCCCGGGAGTGGTTTGGCATTCTGGTTGCCATCTTCTTGGTTCTGGTGGCGGAAATGATTAACACCTCTTTGGAGGAGATCATTGACCTGGTGAGAGAGGATCACCACGAAAAAGCTCGCATCGCCAAGGACGTCTCGGCGGGAATGGTGCTTTTGGCGACGGTCTTCGCCGTCCTAGTGGGATTGGCTGTTTTCTTACCCCGAGTATTCTAAAGAGTTGCAAACGGAAATAAGACCATCCGCTCTATCGCGGATGGATCATCTTTCATCCGGTAGCTAAAGCTACCATCTGAAATGGGCAAAGGCACGGTTGGCGTCGGCGATGCGCTGAACCTCCTCCTTCTTCTTAACGGCCGTTCCCTCGTTGTTGTAGGCCGCCGTTAACTCCTGCGCCAGCCGCTCCACCAGCGGGCTGCCTTTTTTGCTCCGAGCAGAATTCACCAGCCAGCGAATTGCGAGCGCCTGGGCCCGCTCCGTCCGAACTTGAGTGGGAACCTGGTAGGTTGCTCCCCCTACCCGGCGGGATCGAACCTCCAGCTGCGGAGTAACGTTGGTTACCGCCTGAGTCAGGACCAGCAACGGTTCGACTCCCAGAGCCTGCGCCGCCTTGTCCATCGCTCCGTAAACCGCGGCCTGGGCCGTGGCCTTTCGGCCGCTCAACATAATTTGGTTGGTAAATTTGGCCACAACTGTGGAACCAAAACGGTAATCAGATTCCAATTGCCTTTTTCGGACCGGACCTCCCCTAGGCATTTTCTATTCCTTTCTCCCCAGACGCTGCGGTCGGGACCTCGACACTTTCAGTCGTCGGGGCTTCCGCCGCAGTCACCGATTGCGGCCGGCCTCCTCCGGCGGTCTTCTTGGCCCCATAGATGGAACGGCTGGTCTGGCGGCCTTCCCCCCCCGCCGTGTCAAAAACACCCCTGACGATCGTGTACTTGATTCCCGGCAGATCCTTGACCTTTCCGCCCCGCACCATCACGATCGAGTGCTCCGCCAGATTATGACCTTCACCGGGAATGTAAG